>JADMIO011319541.1_pt1 | contig 39467 bp, 27 predicted proteins | sample 8958161 | NCBI WGS metagenome assembly JADMIO01 (sample SAMN16585339, study PRJNA669376) | soil metagenome | isolation source: Crop rotation soil | place: USA: Cullars Rotation, Alabama | collected 2011 | reverse complement strand
CAAGATATACCCGCCGCTTGCGAATACCAGGAGCGACCCGCGCCTGCGACCGTCCGGAGCTGCCCTGCGAGAAGAAGTAGCCGAACCCGTCGGTGGCATCATCAGGCAAGTGATAATCCCACTGGATCCGCCCGCCGGTGGGCAGTCTGATCTGCACCAGAGCGCCCGCCGCTAGTGCGCCATTGTTTGACGCGTATGGCCGGTAGGAACTCGCAAACGGCATCGAATATTCAGAGTGGTCGGGCAACTCTACCCCGATGAGGAAAGGCAGTAGCATTGTCGCGTCTTGCTCCGAGGTATGGGTGTAACCCGGGAGGACAAAGTCCAGGTCCGTGATTCCGAAACCTTTCAGTGCGTGCGGTTTGGCAACATCGACGGATTGGTCCAGGGCGTAGCGCAGATCGTAAGTGTCCCGGGCACCGTCGACGTTTTCTAAATCAATTGAGTCGATCAGCGTCGCGCTTCCGCTCTTGGTGAACTTGAAAACGTGTGTGCGCCCGACACTATCGCGGATCTTCCACACGTTGTCCTTCAGTTCGCCCTCGCCAGTTGTGCTCGAGTCCCCATCATCGTCATCCGATTCATCATCGTAGTAATCCAATGTGACGTAGTTGCCAAACTGGTCTTCGATCCTCACGAGCTTGTCTTCGTAGTTCGACAGATTGAAATTGATGACGTTTGATCCTTCCAGCCTGAAGGCGTTCTGAATGCGAATTCGCTGGAAGTAGTGCTTCTCGCCGTTGGGAAACCAGATGATGTAAGAATATTCAGGGACGTACCCGTCGGGCGGTTCTGTCGTGTAATTGCCCGCAACGCTGGGATTCGGGTTTCGCCACATGCGGAGGTAGGAGTTGTCGCGAGTGTAATAATAGTCCGGAAGCTCGGTCACCCCATTATCTGGGTTGCCATCTTCGTCCTCTCCCTCGTGCAAGGTGCCGAAGAATTCGTGGTCGCTTCCGTCCGGCGACTGGTAGACCTCGTGCAACCGCTCGGTCGACACCCGTAGACCTTCCCTGACATCGTCGCGCGGCCGGAAAAGTTTACCGAGATGTACTTGCCATCCGACGCCGGCGTTGTTTGCCTGGTTAATAGTCGTGAATGATTGACATCTGTCTCCCTTGCGCGTGTCGCCGCCGTCAACCACGAAGACCTCCGGGTCGATAAAGGGTGGGGTGTAAGCTTCCTCATACTCACCCCTCCAGCAGGGTGTTCCGCTACTCGGGTTTGCTATAAAGAAATTGCAAAATACTCCTCTTTGCAGGGTGGTCAGTGCGCCGTACGACTCGCTGAAGCGCTCATTTGTGCTGCCGCTGCACGTCGACTCGTAGGACCAGATGAACGAGTTGTACACCAGGTTGAATTGGTAGGAGAGATTCCCGTTGACCGGATACCGCTGCCCGATCGGAATCGTAATCAACAGATTCCCATTGAAGAGATTGATGTGGTCGATGTCATAACTCGCATAGGCGCCGTTGGCATTAAATCCGCGCGCGTTGTTGGTATGCTGGCTTTGGGCATGAAGATTCATCGCCAATAAAAGAATCGACGTAAGGACCACCGCGAATCGTTGTGTTCTCTTCATATGCAATCTCTTCGGAAAATGCTTAGTAGGTTGGAAAGATCTTAACCACGATCCGATCAACGAATCAGCGAACCGCCTCTCGTACACTTCTAACGGAATGGGCCGGAATTGTTTCCCGTGTCCGGTTCGTTTACATGCGTCTATTTGCGTCGCAGATACAGCCCGTCAAAAGTCACAACCCAGGTTTTCCCTTCGTCTGTAGACTGCTCCCAGAGTTGGCGGATGCGGCCGGTTGAAAGATTGAAGAAGGTCAATTTTTCCAAGGTCTTCTTTCCATCTTTTGTGATCGTTTCTCCGGCATAACGCATGGCGCCGTCTTTGTATTCGCCGGCCAATTCCAGAACGCCACCGTCATGTCCGACCCATGTTTGCTGCCATTTACCTTTTTCGCGGTTATAGAAGTTGAGGCTTTTACCTGTTTGCCCGCGCGCGTTCGTCCAATTCTCAAAGATGATGCAGCCCTCCGCTACGTTAAGAATGCTGCTTGTCCCTGCCTGCTGGCCGTTTGTGTCCTGCACGTTCCACTCGCCGAGCCAGAAGTCGAACTGCCTGTGTTCGGTGATGAACATGCATGGCCGTGCTATTTTCGCGGCCAGCACGGACGCTTTTAGGAATCTGGGGTCGTCGTGCAGGTGAGAAAAGTCTGCTTCATCTTCCAACGACGATGCTGGAGCGAACCCTCCATTCAAGGCATTGAACAGCCATCCAAAAGCTTCTTCTTCTTGACCAATTCTGGCGAGCGCACCGGCCAGGCTGTACATCATCATCGGGCGCTTGGTGATCTCAACAGCGCGCCGTAAAGCTTTGACCGCCTGCTCAGACCTGCCTATCGCGTGCAACGACATGCCCAGGCGATACCATGCGCGCCCGTGCCCTGGATCTTTCTTCACAATTACTTCGTACGCCGCGGCCGCTTCGGCCCATTTGCCGGCTGCGTAAAACGAGTCAGCCTCCGGAGTTAGTGAAAACGCAGGCGGACTTTGAGCGTTTGCAAGCGAAGAAGTCAGCGTCAAGAAAACAACCAAGCAGCTCAAGATCAATCTGTTTCGCATTGAGTCGTCCTGCGGTCGAAGTCTCCCCATTTATGGGAAAGATTCTTAATGGGAACCGTAGACTTTAGTCAGGCCCACTTATAAGAAAGGCAAACGCGAATGTCTTGAGGAATGGCTAATTATTTCATGATGATGTCTTGATGCCTTGAACGCGGATATGAGGCGTCAGCATCTTTCAAATCTGAAGATTGGAATCTAAAGAGTTCGTTCATCCACCCAAAATGAATTCTACCCAGTGCTATAGACATAACTTCTTCACGCGAACTTTTCTCTCGGTTTATGACACCTGGAAATCTAAGCATGAACAAATAACAGCGCGATCAGTTTTCTTTGGGTAAGAAAAAGGGGGGAGGTATCTTAACGACTACCTCCCCAAAGTTTACGAAAGGAGTTGATGGTTACCAGCTAAATCTGCCCGACACCTGAATGACGCGCGGGTTGGCGCTGAACACCTGGTCCGCCTTGCCAAAGTCTGTAGTAAGTGGAAATACAGTGTTCAGTTGCGTAACCGCAGTTGTAGCTATCGGGTCTACCGTATTTACCGTACCCGGAACGTACTGCGGATGGTTGAAGGCGTTGAAGAAGTCAGCACGCAGCTGAAATCTCTTCGAACCTTCGCCGATACGGAAGTTCTTGAATAGCGAGATGTCGAAGTTGTTGATCCCCGGCATCCGGAAGGTGTTTCGTGCGATGTTGGACATCGCGCCGGTTCCGGTTTGAATGTACCTCGCGTTCGGATTGTTGGCCACGTAGGCAACCACCTGACCGTCAGTGCGAGTTAGTGCCCTGACAGTGCTGGCGACGCCTTGCTGTCCAGCCGGATTGAGGATGGCGCGGTCGCCGGCGTTATCGCCATTCAGATTGGCGTCGTTGCCACTGCGAATCGTTACCATTTCACCGGATTCCGCCGTGTAAGTACCGGCAACGTTAAAGCCGCCCAGCAGGATCCCGGTCCAGCCCTTCGCATTTTTGTACCACGGGAGTTCGTAGATCGACGCGACTACGAATCGATGCGTGCGGTCCAGAGCCGACAGTGCGCGTTCGCGACGCAGGTTCTGGAAGTCCTCGACGCGACGAGGCGAGAGCACAGTCGAGAATACCTCCGCCGTAGTGTCGTCAATCAACTTGCTCCATGTATAAGCCGAAGTAAATTGAAATCCATTCGAGAAACGCCGTTGGACTTGCGCAGAAGCACCGTGGTAAGTCGAATTGCCATTTGACAGGAACGCCACCATGTTTGGTCCGTCTTGCGCCGCGGTGATGAAACCAGCAGCAGCGTAAGCCGGCACAAAGCTGGAACGCGCGTTGATTTGCGTTAACGTCAACGTCATCGCATCGAGGGCAGCCTGCGACGGCGCATTCAGGAACGTCGGCAGGCCGAGTCTGCCTTCTTCCGGTGCAACCTTGGCCTGACGGTTAATGCGGTTCTGCGTTAACAGATGGATACCTCGTGTACCCAGATACCGGGTTTCCACCGACCAGTCGTTAAGGAACTGTCTTTGCCAGCTCAAGGTCCACGTCAACGAATACGGCACCTCCTGATCGGGAATGAACGATCCGGTCACGGCCCTTGCCGCCGCCGCACTGGTGATAACTACTGGTGTTTCCGGAAGTCCGCCGTTGGCCAGGAAGTTAGGCGTCGAGGGCACGGTGGTGTCTACGTTATTGGTCTGCTGAAGCTGCGGCGGATTCGACAGGACATAGAGATTATCAAAGATGTAATCGTAGCCCATCGAGAAGCCACCGCGGATCGAGCTCTTGCTGCTGGCTCCGAAGAGGCGTCCAAGCATTCCGCTGCCAAAATTTGGCGACCAGGCAAATCCTACTTTTGGCGCGAAGTTTTTCGTCTGCGCTTTGGGCGCCCGGAATGCAATCAGGCCAGGCACCGTGGATATGGAGTTCAATTCCTGGCCCGTGCGAGCGCCGAGCGGCACTTCCTGGTACGAATAGTTCACGCCCATGTTCAAAGTGAGATTCGGGCGAATACGCCAGTCGTCCTGAACAAATGCGTACAGAACTTTCTGGTTGCCGTAGTACACACTGTTTCCGGCGTTGCGTTCGCCGAACACATCCGGGCTCAGATCTTTCAGGAAATGTTCGAGCGTGCCGTATTCATAAGCGCCACGCACGCGCTGTGAAAAGGTTGCCGGAGAAATCAGGACGCGGAAATCGCCACCGAACTTGAACGAGTGGTTTCCCTTAATCCAGGTCAGGTTATCGACGATTTGGTAGTTGTTCTCGGCGCCGCCTTGCGGTGCATTACCATCGGGACCGATGTCGACTCCCAGGTCGTCCAAAGTGATGTTAGGAAAAACATTCAATCCCGGAAAGGTGATATCCGGCGCCGGAGTGCTCATGGTTGAGCGGCGGAATGCGATGCGGGTCTCGTTAATCAGGTTTGGCGAGAAGTTGTGAAGCAGGGTGCCCGAGAACAGCCGTTGTTTGAGTGGAATGGAAACAAAGAAGGCGGGCAGATTCGCGATGTTATCGATGGCCGCAGCATTTGTCATGGTAAACCGGAAGCGGAAAATTGTATTCGCGCTGTGGTTATAATCCACATTACCAACTGCGTGGTTCTGCTTGGTGAAGTTGGGGGCGGCGAAATTCACGCTGCCCAGATCGATCAAGCGGCCGCCAACGCGAACACAATCAGGTCCGGTACAGCTGCTGTTCTGAATGTCTGCCGCAGGAGCAACCGGAAGGTACGTTCGCAGCACGCTGAGGTTGTTTGCCGATAATCCTGGAATCGTAGCGAGCGTGGCAAAGCCTCCCGCGGTCGGCGTGGCAATACCGCCAGGAGAAGCCGCGGTTCCTTCCTGCAGTCTTTCATACGAGAAGAAGAAAAACAGCTTGTCCTTGCCGCTCCAGAACATTCGGTCCTCACCGGTGAAGTTCGGAATCGCCACCGGTCCGCCAACGTTAAAGCCACCGCGGAAATAATCCAACCGAGGCATGAAATTCGGGCTGGTGCGATCGCGAGTAACGCCGGCCTGTTTTTGGAAGTTGTCCAGTGCATTCAGATAGCGATTACGGAAGAAGCCGTACATCGTACCGTGGTACTCGTTGGCGCCGCTCTTGGTGACGGTGATGAACTGGCCACCGTTCGAGCGTCCGAACTCGGCCGAAAACTGATTTTGAAGAAGTGTAAACTCGGCCACTTCTTCTGGTGAAATATAGCTCTGCGGTCCGGTCACCGACTTGTCATTGTTGTCGATGCCGTCAACCATGAAGTTGTTATTGCGCGGGCGCTGACCACCCACCGTGCCGCCCGTGCCGACACCGACGCCGCCGGCGCTGGAAACATTCGGAGCGATCAAGGCCAGATTATTAACGCCCGCTCCGCCGATCGGACCGGCGGACGTTTGGGCGAGCTCAACTACCTGGCGACTGTCAAAGCCCTTCGAGAGGTCGGCATTGGTTGTGTTAACCAGCTCTGCGCCTCCCGCGCTCACGGTTACTGTCTCAGTCAACTGACCGGTCTGTAAAAGCACCGGCACGTCTGCCGCCTTGCCGAGCTGAACTGCTACATCGCTCACTTCGGCCTTCTTGAAGTTGGCGGCCTCAACTGTGATCAGATAGTCAGCACCCGGCTGCAGATTATCGAATTGGAAATTACCGCTATCCGACGAAGTAGTTGTTCTGGATTCACTGGTTGATTTCCTGGTGATGGTTACTTTAGCGCCAGGCACGACCGCGCCATTAGGGTCGGAGACGACACCCTTGACGGTTCCGGTGGTGACCTGTGCTTGTACGGCGCCGGCCATTAATGCCAGCGATAGAGCCAAGGCAAATATGAAAACCTTCATCTCCCCGTTTCCTTTCATCTGTTGATACATCCCCCGCGTTGCATCTGTTCCTATTTTGAAATGAGTCTGAAATCGCGACGCATCTAACTGAAAGCCGCCACGACTTAGTCAGAAGCACTTATATGAAAGGCAAACCCGAATGTCTTGAGGGATGCCTAATTATTTCATGATGATGTCTTGATGCCTTGAAGGCGCGTAGGAGGAGCGAGCATCTTCCAAATCACTCAAAGTCCTATTTGGAGTGCGCGACACGACCACCCCAGCGCGGCTGCCGCGCCGGGGACCCCGGCTGTCGGCGCTTTGTGAAACCACGGACATTCCAAAATAGATCCGGAAACTAGTTCGATTTGACGAACTAATTTGGGTTTCTATAATCCTCGGCATGCCGGACGATGTCTTCGAAATTCAACGCCTCTATCCGCAAATCTTTATCGCTTGCCACAACGATCACATTCGGGCTGCTTCAACTGGCTGGCGTATTTCTTCTCAGGATTCCTCGGTGCTCGTGCATCTGAATCGCGAGCACGGAATTAGACCGAGTCAGTTGGCGAAACATCTTGGGGTCGCGCCTTCGACACTTTCGGCCACCATCTCGCGGCTGGAAAAGCTGGGCTACCTTTCCAGCAAGCCGGCCGAGAATGACAAGCGACAGCGCGAATTGAAACTTACGGCGCGTGGCGGTGAAGCAATTGCCGCCACCTCTGTGCTGAATCAAGAACGAGTGAAAGCGCTGGTAAAGAGGTTGACTCCGGCGGAACGAAAAGCGGCCGTGCGTGGGCTGAGTCTGCTGGCCCGCGCGGCATTGGAGATAAAGGAGACACAGTGAGAACAGCCATCACCATCGCGGTAAGCATCCTCGTCCTCATCGGTTTTGTGGTGCTCGTGATTTCTCTGATCGGATGGCGGCTGCCGCAGCAACATTCTGCGACGCGTTCCATCGTGCTTCGCAAAACGCCCGACACTGTTTACGCGGCCACGCGCGATTTTGCCGCGATGCCTAACTGGCGTGCCGACGTCCGCGCGGTGACTGTGACCAACGGCCCTGACGGTCGGGTCCGCTTTCGCGAGGACGGCAAGCATGGATCAGTGAACTATGAATTGGCAGAAGACAGGCCCGGACAACGCATGGTCACGCGCATCACTGACACGGACCTGGGCTACTCAGGCAAGTGGACGTACGTTTTCACCTCCGAAGGACCAAACACGCGCATAGCCATTACCGAAGACGGCGAGGTCTCAAACGTGATCTTTCGTTTTCTTTCCCGCTACGCATTTGGACACACGGCCACGCTGGATGCTTACTTGAAGTCCCTCGGCCAACATTTCGGCGAAACTGTTACGCCTGAGTAAAAGGACTGAGTATTAATCTGCGGTTGAGGTCAGGCGTATCTCCGGAAAAGCTGGATCCTTACGGAGCGGGTCCATTTGCGGATCGAACTGGAGCAGCGCCGAGGTGGATTGATCGACGTGCACTTTCCTGAGCCATTCGCTGGCACTTTGTTTATCGCCCAGGGCGCCATACACTGCGGCAACTCTGAGAGGCTCAGAATTCCCTTCCAAACGCTGCAGCTCTGCCAGGACTTTTAAGGCGTCGCTCCGGCGTCCCCAAAATCCAAATAGCATTGCTTTGCTGCCTAGAACTCTGCGCGGGTTATCCTGAGTAGCCTTCTGGAGTTCGTCCAGCGCTTCTGCGAACATCCCTTTCTGAACATAAGCCGCGCTGAGATGTATATGCCCATTCGGAACGTCGGGTTGAAGTTCCAGGGCACGCTTGTAGTACGCGATAGCGAGATCATAGTCGCGCGACAGGTACATCAGGAACGCGTACTTGTAATTGATCAGAGGTGAAACCGGATCGAGCTGTCGTGCTCGATCGATTTGCACCAGTGCTGCGGAAAGATTTACGCGACTATAAAGCAGGAAACAACCATATCTGAGATGGGTCGTCGCCAAGTTGTTATCGATTTCCAAAGCCCGGCGAAATTCGCGCTCGGCATCATTGATATTCGACCTGGCGTCCAAAACGCGTGCCTTGACGACATGCGCCTCGGGAATATTTTCGTTCAGCTCGAGTGCTCTTTGCGCAGCCTGTTCGGCCCGGCGCAACGACTCGTCGGCCGCGAGAATTTCATATTCCGGTTGCGAGCCGAGAAAATATGAATCGGCCAGCACTGCGTAAGCCCGGGCAAACTTCGGATCTTTTTGCACCGCCTGCTCGAGATAGGAGATCGCCTTGGGCAAATTTGCTTTGGTCCTGATGTTCCAAAAATAGAGGCCGGTTAAGTAGTCCTGATAGGCCTCAACGTTTTCGGTAAGCGCGCCCACCGATCGTCTTTCACGGGACACTTCCGGCACCAGCGAGTCAGCGACTTGCTCAGATACCAGATCCTGCAAATGAAAAATGTTCTGGTATTTCTCGTCAAATTTTCCTGACCACAAAGCTTTTCCGTCGCTCGACCTGATTAATTGCGCCGTGACTCTGATTCGATCTCCGTCACGTTGCACGGTGCCGTCGAGCACTGCTTCAACGCCTAACTCTTTCCCGATCAGGATTGGGTTTTGGTCCTGGTTGGTGTATTTCGTCACCGAACCGGTGGGCGTGATTTTGGTTCGCTCCAACTGACTCAACCTGATGATCAGTGAATCGGCCATGCCCAGTCCCAATAAATCTTCACGATTCTGAGAGCCAATTGTCTTGAACGGCAGAACTGCAATCGACTTCACAGTAACAATTTCGCCGCGCGAGTTGCGCCGGTAAGAAGAGTAGGCATACAGCGCTGCGGCCACCAGGACACAGGCGCCGGCCAGGAGATAGATAAACCGCGCGTGACTAATCCTCCGCGGCTTCGTTGCATCAACTGCCGCCCTGGATTCGATTGGATCCGCGACGGGCCCGTTCTCTTCCACCAGAGCCTGCACGCCGGAGCTCTGGCCGTGCGACTCAAATGCGTTTTGAAGATTGCGCGTTTCAACCGGAGAAACGACTCGGACCGGAACAACGAAACGATATCCACGCTTGGGTACGGTATCGATGTATTTCTTGCCGCCATTGCCTTCAGCCAACGCGCGCCTGAGCAGAGAAATATTCTGCGTAAGGCTGCCCTCTTCCACCAGGGTGTCCGGCCACAGTTGCTGCATCAGATCATCCTTGCCGACCACGTGGCCCGCCTGTTCAACTAACGCCAGCAAGGTATCGAATACTTTCGGCGTCAACTGAACAACTCCGCCGTCCTTATTCACCAGCAATGTTTCACGCGGGTTAAGTTGGAAGGGACCAAACTCGTAGATTACAGAATCTGTTTTTTCTGCTGGTATGAACATGTGGTGGTCTAACGCAATTCAATCACGATACGCATTGGTTTCCGTTTAGTTCACATAAATAGAGACAAAGAGAGGCCCCTTACCGGCGATCCGCGATCAGCTGATCGGCGGTGTGCCGCTTGAGGATGTCGTCGAACCTCTTGTCGCTGCGCAGCGGATCGAGTTTCGGATCGTACTTTAGAATCGCATTTACGAACCTGTAGGGACGCGCCTTATCGAGGAATTCAAAAGCCGTGTCCTTATCGCCGATCGTGGCATACAGGCCCGCGTACTCGTACATGGCCAGGTTGTAACCCTCTCGGGACTTTCTGATTTCATCGACAATCTGCACCGCAAGCTGACGACGACCTGAGGCCCCATATATCTGTGCGCGCAATACCTTGGCATACGTCGGATCGAACTTTTCGACCCACTCGCTTTCTTTGAGCGCTTCGTCGAACATGTGCTTGTCCACGTAGAGCTCGCCCAGATTGTAATGCGCCGCCAGTATGTCAGGCTGCAGCTCGACCGCTTTTTGGGTCTCGCGAATCGCCCCGTCAATGTCACGGGACATGGTCATCATGAAACCCAGGGCGGTGCGACTGACGGGCGAAATCGGATCGAGTTCAACGGACCGCATCATTTCAGCGAGGGCCTCAGGCAAACGCGAATCGGCAAACAGGAAATAGCCATAGCGCATATGGCCCACTGCAAAATTCGGGTTCAACTCGAGGGCGCGGCGAAATTCGCGTTCGGCACGTTGGTACTCACGGTTGCTGAAGGCGACGTTGCCGCTGGTGGTATGGGCTTCGGCTAATGTGTCATCTAATTCAAGTGCTCTTTGCACCGAAGCATATGCCTTCTGCAAAGATTCAGGACTACTCATCAGGCCATAGCCGTCCTGCGAGGCGAGAAAATAGGCGTCGGCCAGGAGCGCGTGCGCGCGCGCAAAGTTCCGGTCCTTCTGCACAGCCAGCTCCAGATAATCTATCGCGCGCGAAAGGTTCTCGCCGTTTCGTCTGCTCCAGAAGTAGAAGCCGGTGATATAGGCGTCATATGCCTCTTTACTATCGGTCAAATGACTCGCCATCCGATCCCTGGCGTCCTTGCGCAGGTTCGGGATCATGGCGGCGCCGACTTCGCTCGAAATCGTATCCTGCAACGCAAAGATGTTGCTGTAGCTCGTGTCGTATTTTCCCGACCAGATAGTTATGCCATCGCTTGAGCGGATCATCTGGCCCGTCACCCGTACGCGATCGCCGTCACGTTGAATGGTGCCGTCCAGCACCGCCTCTACTCCAAGCTCGCGGCCAATCTGTGACGCTTCCCGAGGTTGGTTTACAAATCTCGCAACCGAGCTCGTGGGCAGGACCCTCATTTGGTTGATCTGGCTTAGCTTGATAATGATCGCATTGGCCATTCCCAGGCTCATCACATTCGTTTCGGTCTCAGGACCGATCGTCTGAAACGGCAGGACGGCAACGGAACCAATTGCCGGCCCTTCAGAGTTTGCGCGCGCTTTGGTCCACCGGTAGGCAACCAGGCTGCCGCCCACCAGTAGTATGCAAACCGCAAGCACAACAAGATATTTCCGCGGCACCTCAAACGACCCCATCTGACTGGGAGTGGTCCGCGGTTCGGCGTTCTCTGGCTGAGCGCTGAGGTGTTGATCTTCAATCAGGATTTCCGTGCTGGTTTGCTCATGCAGAATGATTTCCTGATCCGGCAAATCGAGCTCACGCACGTGCGCCACGAATCGATATCCGCGCTTCGGAATCGTCTCGATGTATTGCTGGCCGTTTCCGTTTTCCGCCAATGCTTTTCGCAGCAGCGAAATATTTTGGGTCAGACTGCTTTCTTCCACGAAGCTGTCCGGCCACAGGGCCTCCATCAAATCTTCTTTCGTGAGTAGATGCCCGCTGCTTTCCACCAGCAGCGTAAGCGTGTCGACCAGTTTTGGGGTAAGCGGCACCAGCTCGTCGCTCCGCTGCAACAAGCGCTCGGCTACATTGAGCCGAAAGGGGCCAAATTCGTAGTATCTGACAGCCTTGTTATCCATCGGTCCTCATCCTTACAAATGAGAAATCTATCAAGAGTTTGTCAGCAAAAACTTAGGACATCCCCACAGGACACCGTCTAAAGTGTTTGCTGAGGTGAGCTTGGGCTGTGGATTTGAAATCGCGGAATCGACGTAGGATTCGCGGCTATCGCCTCACCTCGTAAAAAGTTGCTGGCGGAAATGAAGCCACGTAGACGAAGCCTAGGATGATCAAAAGTTGCGCGGGGATGCTAACGAAGTATGAAGTTGGTGAGAAAAATTACGATTACTTCATTGCGTCATCAGCGCATGATTATGCGCCAGCGCAGCGCCGTCAGCGTACGGCCCTGCGCACAGTGCGGTCCGGGCGGGAAAATGATCACAGCGGCATTGGCCGCAACGCTGACAAACTTTTCGTTACGCGCAATCTGCCGCTGGGTTGAAGCCGGCCAAATCCACTACGTCGATGGACCGGACGGCCTGTTCATCTGCCTGTCTTCACTTCCCGACGCAACATCTGCTTGAAAGCAAATCGCGTGCAAGAACTCGCTGATAACCGAATTGTTCCGAATCTGGAACGACTGTGGTGCTGAATCGCTTCTCACCGCAGATCACTTCTCCGAATCCATAAAGAAATCCCTTCGCGAAATCCAAAATTCGCAATGGCCCACGTCGTCACTCGTGAAGGTAATCGCGAGTCGCGTCGAATGCTGATCAGAGCAAAGGGTGATCCCGCGCAATCGGCACAATGCTTGCGCTTCCACAAGCCGTGACCGAAGGGGTTCAGTTTCTTCCCGTTCCAGATTTGGAACAGCGAAAAACAACCTCAATTGGCGACGGCAAGGAATCTCCCCAAGGCACGCCTGTGATGAAGAGCATTCCGATCTCAAAAGTGACGGAAATTAGTTGCAGGCACATTAGCGCGTCCCCAGGGACACGCATTTACGAAAGGAAATAGGAAAATGAGAAAAGGGTTGATGTTTGCAGCGGCGTTGTGTTTGGCCCTGATGGCCGTCACTGCGCACGCTCAGGTAACGACCGGCACAGTTAGGGGAATCGTTAATGATACGAATGGTGCAGTCGTACCCAATGCCAAAGTTACTATTACCAAGGGTTCAAATAATGAATCCCACACAACGCAGTCGTCAGGCTCGGGCGCGTTTTCGTTCGATAACCTGCTTGTCGGAGACGACTACTCCGTGTCCGTCGAAGCGACCGGCTTCAAGACTACGACGATGACCGACGTGAAGGTCCAGGCGAGCCAGGCTGCCGACCTGATCGTGGCATTGCAGGCGGGCGCGATTTCTGAATCCGTTACCATCACCGCCGGTGGCGCTGAACTCGTGAACACGACGACTTCGAATCTTTCAAAAGGATTTCGGGATCGCCAGGTTGTAGAGCTCGCGCAAACAACGGCGGGACCGGCCGGCAGTACCGCAGGCGTCAATAACCTGGCGTTGCTCGCGGCTGGCGTCACCAGCTCCGGTGGCGTAGGCGTAGGCACCGGAGGTTCTGTCGGTGGGCAACGTCCACGCGACAACAACTTCATCCTCGACGGCGTGGACAACAACGACAAGAACGTCACTGGTCCACAGAGTTACATCTCGCCTGAGGAAGTTGCGGAATTCACCCTCTTGCAGAACCAGTTCTCCGCTGAGTTTGCGCGTTCGAATGGCGGAAACTTTATTACGGTGACCAAGTCGGGCACCAACGATTATCACGGCACGGCTTACACCTTTTGGCGTAACCGTTATCTCAATGCCCTGGATACCATTCAGAAGACTGGCGGCATCACGCGCGACCGAGCGGATGGCGACCTCTTCATGCCGCGCGATGACTATTTCCGCGGCGGTTTCAATTTCGGCGGCCCGGTGTCGATTCCGAACTTTACCGGCGAAAACCGGATGTTCTGGAGCGGCAAAGATAAGATGTTCTTTTTCTTCTCGTACGAACGTCTGCATACCGGAAGCGCCGCGGGTGCTGGCGGAATCGTGACGCCAACCGCGGCTGGTTTTGCGACGCTGGCTACCATTCCCGGGCTTTCGGCGACCAACCTGAGCATCTTCAGGCAATTTACGCCGGTGGCTCCGACAGCCGACGTTCAGAATAGCACCTGCACCGGTCCAGACTGCTTCAGAGTAGCTGGCCGCCTGGTTGATCTCGGTAACGTTTCTTTCGCCGCGCCGAACTTCTTCAAACAGAACCACGCGGTAATTAATCTTGACTTGAATCAGAGTGCTTCCACCGTCCACCATTGGCGCTTCTCAATGACTAATGGCGCCGGCGTGGACACGCTGGCGGACCTGCCGATCTTTTTCACGGCAGTGCCGCTGAAGCAGCGCATCTTTTCGTACACGCTGATTCACAATTTCACCGACAGGCTGGTTAACGAGACCCGTATCGCTTTCCGGCGTTCGTCCTTCAGCTTCGTCGTACCCGGTTTTACTTTTCCGGGACTCGACTCTTTCCCCAACATCATTCTTGATGACCTGGGCTTCAACCTTGGACCGGACCCGAATGCTCCGCAGTTCGGCATCGAAAACAACTATCAGATTGTCGACAACCTGAGCTATTCCATGGGGAACCATTCGCTGAAGTTCGGCGGTGACTTTCGTAAGATCATCTCGCCGCAGCACTTTGTGCAACGCGAGCGCGGTGACTACGAATACGTCAACACGGGGGACTTCCTGACGGACATCATCCCGGTATTTGCCGAACGCAATGCCGGCAGCAACACCTACTATGGCGATCAGAAGATCCTGTACGCATTTGCTCAGGATGACTGGCGCATTAAGCCGAACTTCACCTTGAATCTTGGTGTGAGTTATTCCTACCAGGAGGTACCGAAAGGCGCCAAACTGCAGACAGTCAATTCCATCGCTTCGGTGCCGGGACTGATTGAGTTCGGTGAACCGAAGGCCCAGACAAAGAACTTCGCTCCTAAGGTGGGTTTTGCCTGGTCACCCAATTACTCGTCCGGATTATTGGGACGAATTTTTGGCGGCAGCGGCAAGAGCTCAATCCGCGGCGGTTTTTCGATGGGCTATGACTACATCTTCGACAATCTCTATACGTTGTCGAATCCACCGCAATTCCAGCAGACACGTGACTGTCCGGATCCAACCCAACCGGCGCAGTGCCCGCTCACTGGTTTTCTGGCCCATGGCGGTCTGTTAGGAACACCCACGGCCATCACCAGCGCCGCGATAGCACGGCAGGTAACCAGCTCGTGGATTCCCGATCAGCAAGTGCCGTATGCGCTGACCTGGACTGGCAGTTATCAACGCCAGATCAAGAACGACTGGTCGCTGGAGTTTCGCTACGTCGGCACTCGCGGTATTCACTTGATTAGTCAAAACCGCATCAACGTGCGGGCCCGCGTCGCGCCGGAACAGGGCCGGCCGGGACTGCCCACTTTCATCAGCAACGCGCCGACGCAGGCACAGATTGATGCGTTGCCGGGAAGCACGTTAACGCTGGCGCAGATTCAAGCACGGTCGTCATTCGTACCGGCGTTTGAGGCTGCCGGCTTCACCGGGGCGAATGTGGTCGCGTTCTTGTCGAACGGCAACTCCAGCTACCACGGCGCCTCGTCCCAGGTTACCAAGCGGTTCTCAAAAGGCTTTGAGATGACCGCGGCCTATACCTGGAGTCACCTGATTGACGACACCACGGCAGAAGTCTTTTCGACAGTGCTGTCGCCGCGTCGTGTTCAGGACTTCCAGAACCTGCGGCCTGAGCGCGCTAACTCAGCTCTGGACCACCGGCACCGGCTGGTGACTTCGTGGATCTATGAAATGCCATGGTTCAAGAAGAGCTCGGGCTGGACCAAGACACTGCTTGATGGTTTCAACATTGCAGGTACCTATACGTGGGAAGCCGGAGAGCGCGTAACGATTCGCAGTGGCCGAGATGCGAATCTTAACAATGACAATGCAGGCGACCGCGCCATCCTGAATCTTGGAGGCACGGAAGGCGTGGGCAGCTCAGTCAGGGCCCTCGTGCGCACCTGTCCTTCTTTCAATCCGGATGGCAGCTGCACCACCTCGGACGCTTCGCGCACCATCGGTTACGCGGCAAACAATCCGAATGCGCGGTACATCGAGGCTGCGGCAGGCGCTGTTTCGAACATTGGACGAAACACGTTTCTGTTGCCACCGATCAATAACTTCGACATTTCGCTTTTCAAGAACTTCAAGTTTGGCGAGTCGAAGGTAATTCAGTTGCGGGCAGACTTCTTTAATGCCTTCAACCATCCACAGTATGTTCCCGGTTCGGTGAACACCGTTGACGCGACGGACACCACCGGCCTGACAACTCTGAACCAGGTCGCTCCGTTGACGACGGACTTCCTGAATCCGAGCAAGGTCCTGAGCAGCAACCCACGCGTTATTCAAGTGGGCTTGCGGTTTAACTTCTAGCTCCTGACCGTTGCCCTACCCTTTGGGAGGTAGTTTCGACTACCTCCCATTTCTTTTAGGTGAGGTTCACTCTCATGCATCGCAAACTCGGACTCGCTTTTTTGTTTTGTCTTATCCTCGCGACCGCCGCGAGTGTTTTCGGGCAGAGGCAGACGCAGACGCGGGACTTGAGCCGGGCTGAGCGCAACGTGCGCGCAATCGAGATTGGCGCGAGTGCGACTAAGAACGCGGGCACGATTCTGGCCGAAGTGAACGAAGACTTTGCGCGGCTCAAGGTCATCAACGATGAGGTGAAAGAAACTCTCTCTGCAAACACCCCGCTGGATTACAAAGCAGTTTCAGTCACGGCGGCCGAAATAAAGAAGCGCGGCGCGCGGCTCAGGATTAATCTTGCCGGTTTGCCGAAGTTGTCGAAGGAAAACAAACCCGAGCAGCCGGCGATTCCGCTCGATGAAGCGGAAATGAAGTCATCGCTTTCGGCCCTTCACGATTTGATGACCAGTCTGCTTGGCAATCCGGTCTTCAGCGATCTGGGCAGCACCGACAACGAGCTCGCATTCAAAGCACGTCGCGATCTTGAGGCCCTTATTGAGATGAGCGATGTGACCAAACAGGGAGCCGAGAAGTTAGCTAAACGCGCGCGTAAATAGTGACCGTTATTTTCCTTCAAGACCCTCGATAAGCACCAAATCAGTCGTCGAACTTCCACGAGCGCAGGCCAATTGCTTGCCGTCCAACGTCCAGGCAAACCAGTAGATCAATTCAGACTTCCAGTTTGTCAGTTGTCGTGGCTTGCCGCTTTCAATAGGCATGCGCCAAAGATTTGAAATCCCCTCATGTGTTTCGATGTAGTCGAGGCTCTTTCCATCCGGAGACCAGCGCAACTTGCCGCCGTCACCGACTAGCGGAAAAGTCTTGACCGGCGCTCCGGTTTCGGCCGAGATGATCTGAATTTGCAGCCTGGCTTCGATTTGAGCAAGCCGGAAATAAAACGCCAGCAGTTTGCCGTCGGGAGAGACAGCCAAACTGTGCATCTGTTGGTTATTGACTCTGGTGGGAGATCCGCCGTCGATCGAGGTCTTCCACACTACCGACTTTCCTTCCGAATTCGCGGAGTAATAAACCAATCGGGAGTCAGGCGAGAATTGCGGAACTCCGAATTCCCCGTCGTTGCGAACCAACTCAATCGCACCTGAGCCGTCGGCGTTCATGCGCCAAATGCCCCAGTGGCCACCACGATTGGATTCGAAAACAATATAGCGGCCATCCGGTGAGGCCACCGGGTAGAGCTCTGCCGTGACATCGAACGTTAGTTGTTTCTGTCCGCTTCCGTCTGCATTCATCACCCAGATGTCGCGGTTGTCGCGGGCCACGGCCGTGTAGAGGACCCGACCATCCGTGGTCCAGGACACGCCTTCTACTCCGGCAGAATTGCTTGAAAGTACTTCGCGACCCTGTTCGCTGTTTCCATTCGGAGCGACCACTACGGTCGACTTCAAACTCCGGACACTGGCGACTGCATTCCTCGCGTCCATGGCCACGCTAAGATCCTCGTACGCATTTAAATCATTGGTGAGGCGCGCGGGTTTTCCGTCGGGATACGAAACGTGCCAAATCTGCGCGGGACTACCCGCCACGGATTCGCGATCACGAGCGGTCGCCACCAAACCGTCACCGTCGGGCAGCCACGCGATCGAGTCGATGAGGCGCCAGCGGTCCGCCGATATTTTTCGTAGCGCGCGAGTGTGAACATCAACCTCGTCAATGTTGACGTAATAGCCCTGCGCGTCGTCTCCAGACTCAACAAAAGCAATCCTGTTTCCATCGGGGGACCAAACGGGACTAAAGATCCCGGCAATCGGCGGGTTCTTTAGCGTCACCAATCGTTCTTCACCGGTCCCGTCTGCATTCGCGAGAAGGAGAACGCGACTCTGTTCGTTCGGATACACGCGAATGAAAGCCAGCCGCTTGCTGTCCGGTGAAAAAGCAACAGCGCTATCAATATCGTAAAGCAATTGACGACTGTCACCGCCGAGCACGGACACCTGGTAAAGAGATCGAGTGGTTCCACCCCGGTCGCCTTTGACGTAGTACAAATAGTTTCCGTCCAGTGAAAAAGTCGGAGCCAGAAAATAACCATCGACCGGTGGCACGATCTCGCGACTCGAGGCACTCGCGGTCTGACGCAGAATCAAACTCTGCTTGTCACCACTTTGGAAGATGTGGGCCACGTATTTTCCGTCAGGCGAAATCACACCCAGCTGCGATTTGCCATCGTTCGTCAGTCGAGAAATCTTCAACGATGTAGCAGCAGGCGAGCGCTTTCGCGTCGCCAGTTTGTAGACACCGAAGATCAACCCCGCGACTGCCAGTCCGGCCACCACCAATGCCAGGCTGATGCCTTTCTTATGTGTTTGGATTCGGCTGACGATGTATTCCGCACTTGAGACAGGCGCGGACCCGAACTCGCCTGAGCGTGCCGTAGTCATGGGCTGGACCAAAGTTTGTCCACGGCCCGATTGACTCGAGATCGGTACGGCGCTAATCGAAGGGTCGAGCGAGCGTTCCAGCTCGACGCCGGCGTCGATGCGTTGCTTCAGCCGGCGCAGTTTGCTCAACATCTCTCTCGCGGTTTGCGTTCTCTCGGCGCGATCTTTGGTAAGGGCTTCGATGACGATCCATTCAAGCGCTTCCGGCACATCCGCTACATAAGTTGCCAGCGGCAAGGGCTCGTCTTCGAGGATCGAAACGATAATGTGACTGGCTGTTTCGCCGCGAAAGGGCGGGCGTCCTGTGAGCATCTCGTACAGGACCGCGCCCAGGCTCCAGAGATCGGTCCGATGATCGAGTTCTAACCCGCGTGCTTGTTCAGGCGACATGTAACTCACTGTGCCCATCAACGCGCCACGCTCGGTTTTCACCAGCGCGCGGGTTTGGGCTTCAGAGTCCGGAGCAGTCATTACCGTTTCCACCGGCTTTGCAAGACCAAAGTCCAGCACCTTGATGTAACCGTCGCGCCTGACCATGATGTTGTCCTGCTTGATATCGCGGTGCACGATGCCGTCCTCGTGTGCGGCCACCAATGCCGATGCGATTTGAATAGTGATGTCCAGGACCTCGCCCAGTTTGATCTTCTTGTGCGAGACGTACTCGCGCAGCGTGACGCCATCAATTAGCTCAGTGGCGATGAAAGGCGGAGAATTTTCTTCGGCGCCGGTGCGACCAATTTCATAAACCGTGATGATGTTCGGATGGTTGAGCGCAGAGGCGGCCCGCGCTTCCTGGATTAGTCGCTTCACGCGATCCGGATTCGAGGCGAATTCATCCGACAGCAGTTTGAGCGCCACTGATCGGTGAAGTTCATGATCGCGCGCGCGATAAACTTCTCCCATGCCGCCTACTGCCAGCAGCGACTCAATCTCATATCGACCAACGCGCGTTCCTGGTTCGATTGGCACGGTGACAGGTGGAGTTTGCAACCTAAGCTTACTACTGAAATCGCTTCATCCTAAAGACGCATTATCGTTAATCCGGTTCCAGAACTTCCGCCTCAGCTGAAGCCCTTACCCGGGCGTTCCGAATACGGAACAAGGACGAAAGCCCGTCTGGACGATCACATGAAAGGTTATCCAAAATCTTGCAGCTTGAAATGGACCGAACGCGGACCGCGCAGCTCTGCGATGCGCTTCATTCGCAAAGTTTTACGCCGAGACGATTTCCCACCGGCACTCATCAGTAGCTGGGCACGCCGTTTGCGCTTTCACTACCAGAGAATCCAGCGAATGTCGGAAGTTGTTCGCCAGGCGGAACAACGTATGGATACTCGCCCGCCCCCTGATTGAGGAGCCCCCGAGGCGTGCCAGTTGGACGATCCTGGATGCGTGACGGCCCGCCGCGAGACAAACTCGACGGGCGTTGCCGCATCATAGCCAGCAAGTCGGCATTGCCATCTCTTATAAGGTTTAACTAAAAGGGCGAATTGCACCTCAACCAGGGATAATCTCGTGATTGACGAACCGGCACTAAGCAACTATGAATTTGGCCCGTTTCGCCTGAGCTTAAAGGACCGGCTTCTGTATGCCGGCGAAGATCTGGTTCCTCTTACCCCCAAACTTGTCGACACTCTCATAGTACTTGTCGAAAACCGCGGCCATGTGATGACCAAGACGTCATTGATGGAGTCACTGTGGCCGGACAGCTTTGTCGAAGAGAGCAGCCTCACACAAAACATTTCACTACTTAGAAAAGCTCTTGCCGAAAGAGGACGAGGTGAATACATCGCCACGGTGCCAAAGCGTGGCTATCGCTTTGTGGCAGAAGTTCGTGAAGTCAGTTCCACCAACGGCAGCCTGAGAGAAGGCGCCAACGATAATGGAACGGCCTTTCATGAGATGGCGAACACTGAACTCGCCGTCGCCGAACAAACAATAGATAAACCAACAACGCTCGCCCTGCCGGCAGCCGCGCAGATACACGAGCAAGCCAATGCGCAACGGTCTCGCAGAAAGCGCGTGGGAATTGTCCTGGTGTGTGTGCTGATCGCTTCAATCGCCCTTGCCTATTTCCTGCGCCGCGCGCGATCAATTCCGCCAGCCTCCGCGCCTCGCTCGATTGCGGTACTGCCGTTCCGAAGCATCGGTCCCCAAGCCGACGGAGACGTGCTTGGTTTAGGCTTGGCGAATGCAATCATCCTTGACCTGAGCTCATTCAGACGCGCAACCGTCCTGCCAACCAGCTCGGTTTTTCGCTATACCGATCGCCAGGACGATGTCGTCGCAATCGCCCGCGAACTTGGAGTTGACGCAGTCCTCGACGGCACTGTTCAACGAGTGGGTGATCGCGTGCGGGTTACCGCGATGTTAATCAGATCCAGCGATGGGCAATCGATTTGGGCCGGCACCTTCGATGCAAGTCATGCGGACATGTTCACCTTGCAAGAATCAATTTCGAAAGATCTCACCGCCGCCCTGGTCCCTAATCTTGCCGACACTGATAAGCGTTCACAGCACCGGCCGAACAATATCCAGGCCTTTGACTCGTACTCGTTTGGACTCTACTTCTGGAACAAGCGCGGCAAAGAGAACATCAGCAGAGCTGTCGCTTATCTCGAGCAATCAATTAGAGAAGATCCGAACTTTGCTATGTCTCATGCCCTTCTGGCGGACTGCTATTTTCAGATGGGGATTAGCGATTGGGGACTTGTCCCGCGCGCACAAGGTCTGCTGCAGGCCCGGACCGAGGCACGGCGGGCGCTTCAACTGGACGGTAACCTTGCCGAAGCCCACACGATTATTGGCATGCTCTCGCTCGACTCCGGTGATTTTGTCACCGGCGAGGCAGAACTAAGACGCGCGGTCGAGCTGGATCCGAATAGCGCCATAGCTCGTCTGCAGTACGGGACGTTTCTGTACACGCAAGCCAGATTCGCTGAAGCAGATGTCGAGCTCGAGCAGGCGCAACAGCTTGATCCGTTGTCACCGAGCGTTCATGACTCGCGCTCTTACACGCTCTTTCTAAATCGCGATTACGACGGCGTGATACGCGCTTGCAGAAAAGCACTCGAGCTTCAACCGGATCGCGATTACGTGAGGGCAAGTTTGGCGCGCGCTTACGCGCTGAAAGGAATGTTTACCGAAGCTTTCAAGGAAATCGACGCTATTCAGAAGACCAAGCCATTCTTAGCCGAACGGACCAGAATCTATGTCGATGGATTAGCTGGAAAAACCGTCGAAGCAGCGCGGGCCCTGAGAGAATTTGAGCGCTCTGAATATGCCAGCCAACTATTGCCTTATCAAATTGCGCCTCTCTATGGATCAGCCGGAGAGAAGGAAAAAGCTTTTGCAGCAATGCGAAAAGCGGTCGATAACGTTGGAAAGACAGAATCAAAAAAATTTCTCGCCGGTCTATTTAAACTGGATCCCCAATATGACTCGTTGAGGGACGATGCTCGGCTCAACGAGTATGTTGCCCGTCTCGAACGATGACGGCTTCGCTCTCGCCCACTTCCCATTCACAGTTCTGTCACCCATCAGACGATCTCAAGCTCAGACAGCTAAGAAGAACTGTTCCGCATTCGGAACACTTTTGCCGGTGCTGTCGAGTGCTGTGATCCAAAAATCTGCAACCTGGCATCCAGCAAATTCAAATCGATAGCCACGCGCTCGCACACAGCGCCTCGCTCGATTCCGGTTTGCCCGACATTCCTCGGTTCGCTTTCCCAGTGTTCAAAGGGCACAACGCTTGCCCTTCTAAAAGACTCAGGAAGTAACAGTCTGGCGATTCTGTTCAGGAATCGGGACACGTTTTTTGCAGATCAGGTTCTGACGGTTCAGCTCAGATCGAACTACCCCAGCACCAATGGCGCGCGCGTTCGATAAGTTTTTTAGTTAACGACTTGGGCGAGACGCACACGCTGCAGCACCTATCTTGTTTGAGGAGGAGAAATGAGAAAGTTTACAAAGTTTTTGACACTTAGTTTGGCACTAGTCCTGTGCCAAATTGTCGTTCAAGCGCAACAGACGGCCGGTTCAATTTCCGGAACCGTGACTGATGCGACCGGCGCAGTTGTGCCCGGTGCAACCGTCACGGTTAAGGGAGAAGCCGGCGAAGAATATTCAGCCGTTACAAAGGACAGCGGCGATTACATTATCCCTGGCGTCGCCGCAGGTACTCCAAAGTACACGATCACAATAACGGCCCCGGGATTTAAGAAGTATGTAGTGACCAACGTTAAGGTCGACGTAGCTACACCGGCTACGGTTAACGCTCAACTCGAAGCTGGTAGCGTCGAAGAGACCGTTACTGTCGCCTCGGGCGGTGAAGTGATACAGACTGAGACGGCCACCGTAGGAACTACGATTACGGGCCGGCAAATTCTTGAAACGCCAATTCAATCTCGCGATGCGCTCGATCTCGTGACCAGTCTCCCTGGCACTACCACGACTGGAGTGGTGCGCACGTCATCGGTTAATGGCCTGCCCAAGAGTGCATTGACCATTCAGATCGACGGCGTGGACGTGCAGGACAATTTTCTTAAATCGTCTGATGGATTTTTCACCTTCATTCGCCCTCGCATCGATAATATCGATGAGGTAACAGTTTCGACGGCGACTCCGGGCGCACAGGCGTCAGGCGACGGTGCGGTTGCGATTAATTTCGCGACGCGTCGCGGCACGGACGAGTATCGTGGCACCGCGTTCTGGCAGCATCGCGACGAAGGTCTTAACGCAGCCAACTTCCAAAACAACTATCAAAACCTGCCAAAGAGCAAGCTTCGGCTCAACCAGTTCGGCTGGAGTTTCGGTGGGCCGCTCCCGTTCCCGAAATTTGGTGAGGGCGGCAAAGCCTTTGATTCCGGTAAGGGCATTGCGCATTTCTTTTTCAACTACGAGAGATTTCACCTTAATGAAAGTTCTGTAACGCGGACCCGTAATGTCCTTACCGCTGATGGGCAAAACGGCATCTTCCGTTATGGAACGAATGGCACCAGCTCCGTGAACTTATTCAATCTCGCCGCGGCGGCTGGACTTGCGAATACAATCGACCCGACGGTTGAGAGCATGCTCAACACCATCCGGGCCGCGACCCAAATCAGAGGCACCTTCCAGGCGCTGGGCACCGGGAGCACGTGGTTCAGGCAACCCTTCAATTTCTCGAATCCCGGCACGGCACGACGCCGCTTCCTGACAATCCACATGGACGGGAATATCGGAAAGAACCATCAAATCGACGGGGTCTTTAACGATCAGCCTTTTCGCTCGTCTTCTGACTTTCTGAATAATGTTGATCCTGCCTTTCCGGAGATCGCAAATGCGGGTACGCAGAATTCAGATCGGCGCTCTCTCTCGATTGGCCTGAGGTCGAGCTTCGGCTCAAATCTGATCAATCAGTTCCGCTACGCTCAATTGGCGGGCTGGCTCGGCAGCAGCTCCAGATTTGACCTCGTTGGTGGGACCGATTATTGGAACCAGACCCAACGTGGATTCAATATCGTGTTCGGAAACACGGGTACTACTGCCACGACTGCGAGCAACCTCCTCACGGGCCTGGCCATACGGAACTCCTACAGCAGCAGGCAATCGCCGACGCGTGACTTCTCTGACAACGTCACCTGGGTCAAGGGTAATCACACCCTTATGTTTGGTGGACAGTGGAAGAACATCCAGACGATCTCGGATTCAGTGAATCCGGTCGCCTCGACGATTAACCTGGGGGCCCTGGCAAACGATACGGCATTGCTTAACGCAATCAATGCGACCACGATGCCGGGCGCCAATGCTACTGAAGTAGCGAACGCGCAAAACTTATACGGGATCCTGACCGGACGCATCAGCGGTTTCCAGAGCCAGGTTTATCTCGGGGCCGACGGAGTCTACCAGCTTAATGGCAGCCGCCATTTTGAGATCGAGGAAGAGACGAACGGTCTGTATTTCCAGGATTCGTGGAAACTACGCCCCAATTTCATGCTCACGTATGGTGTCAGATGGCAGCCACAACTTGGGGCAAAAATGAACAGCGCTAACTACGCGATCCTGACCGATCCAAGCATGGTCTACGACGTCTCAGGAACGGGCAATCTTTTCAGCCCGGGCACCCTGACCGGCAGGGCCCCGACTTTCCGCGCTAATGCAATCGGTGAAAGGGCGTTCAAGAGCGACATGAACAACTTTGCACCGAGTGTCGGCGTGGTTTGGAGTCCGGATCTCGACGGAAGGCTCGGACATCTCATCGGGCGCGGCGGCCGCGGCGTTTTCCGAGGCGGCTTCGCTCGTGCTTTCATTCGCGAGGGTACGTTGATCGTTGAAAACAGCGTTGGCGTTAACCCCGGAGGTACGTTCACAAACAATCGCGCAACGAACGGTAACGCGAATACGGTCCTGACAGTCGGCACGCTTTTGCGGACTCCAGGAAATCCGAACGTAACGGCGCCGTCCTTCAATCCAACTCCTGTCTTCCCGCGTGCGGTGGATCCGACGAATGATTCGGTTTTTGGTTTCTCGCCGGATTTCCATTCGGGATACGTTGATTCATGGAGTTTCGGATATCAACGCGAACTGGGCCGTGACACTGTGGTTGAGTTTCGCTACGTCGGTAACCGCGGCAAGGAAATGCAGAACCAATACCGCATCGACGAAGTGAACGCAATCGAGAACAGGTTCGGCAACGAGTTCGCGCTCGCACAGGCAAACCTGTTGGCAAATATCGCCGCTGGGCGTGGGGCCAACTTCAGGTACTTCGGCGCGGGCACGGGCACCAGTCCGCTTCCCATCACCCTGTCGTATTTCTCAGGAAACTCGGTGGATCCCAATGCTGCCGGGAGTTACGGCAGCGCTAACTTCGCCAGTGCTACTTACCTGAACTTCCTCAATACGGCAAACCCGTTGATTCAGCCCATGATTAACAGGCTGGACAACGACTTTCGGCAAAACACGCTGACGGCCGGTACGTTCCAGGGAGCAAAGCCGATTAACTTTGTTCACAACTGCCCGAGCACTTTCGGGTTCTGTTACCTGTTCGATAACAGCGAACGAAGCTGGTTCGACGCGGGTGTGATCGAAGTGCGACGAAGGCTCTCCGCCGGACTCCGCTTCCAGGCCAGCTATCAGTATGGCAAGTCGCTTACGAATGCCTATGCCTCCGCCGGCGATACCTTCTTCGGGGTGGGCACAGGCGACCAGAGCAACGTCTCGTCAAACTCGCTGCGCAACCGCGCACTCGATCGGACCACTTCGCAGATCGATCTGCGGCATGCGTTCAAGTTCGACGCTACCTGGGACCTGCCTTTTGGACAGGGACGTAAGTACATGTCGAACTCGGGTGCTGTTGCCGATCACCTCCTGGGAGGATGGACTTTGACGCCCATTGTCCGCTGGCAGAGCGGGGCGCCAATCTTGTTTGATAACATCCAAATCGTCGGAATGACTGCGAAGGAATTCCAAAAGGCGGTTGGCGTTTATCACAACCAGGTCATCAATGGTGTCACGGTCCCGGTCAGCTATCTGCCGACCGACATTATCGTGAACACTCTGCGAGCATGGACGCTGGCGACCCCATCGGCCACGAACTCTACGGGTTATCCCGTGGGCCAGGCCCCGACCGGGCGCTTTATTGCTCCGGCCGGTTATAACAACTGCCAGCAAGTCTCGTTGGGCAGATGCGGTTACCGGAAGTTTGTGCTCTACGGACCGAGCTTCTTCAAGATCGACGCTTCACTCGGCAAACGCTTCAAAGTTGGCGAGAAGAGAAGCATCGAACTCCGCATGACCGCCTTTGACGTGCTGAATCACACTAACTGGAAGCTGGGCGGCTGGACTGGAAACGTAGTCAATATTACGACTGCTACCGGTATCACCACCACGCTGCCCACTAACTTCGGTCAAATGCAGACCGGTTGGGCCTATCAGGATCCAAATGGTTCGAACGATCCTGGCGGGCGAGTGATTGACTTCCTGCTTCGTATCAACTTCTAACCGAAAGGCTAGAATCTAACCTGGGGCGTTGCCGAGCAATCGGCAACGCCCTTTTTCCTCGTGACAGCGGTGACACATGCCTCAAGGTCGCAAAACAGATCTTGTTCAAAAGTACAAAGGGACCGAGGCACGCGTGTTCCTCACAGAAATACGCAGAGCGGCACAGAAATGGCCAACTTATCAGAAGTGTTGTGAATGACCCACGTGTATTGACGGAACTCGGACTGGTTATGTTGGACCTCAAATATAAAGAGTCCAAACGCACTGATCGATACGGCAACAAGTTTCGCTATCGGGCCCGGGTTACGGACTTGCACGGTGCTCAGGTCGGGCGTTGGGCTTGGGATGTATTTGTTAGAACTACCCGTTAAGGAGGTTTATTGGTGATGTCTGCAAATCGGCAGAGACACTTTATGCGCACAGCAGCCTTTTTTGTGATCATCCTCTTCTGTGCGGTGGTCGCGTCGGCCCAGATCGCCGGCGGCTTAGGCGAAACAACGAACACGCGGTTTGGAGGAAATAACTACATCGTCGGAACGGTCTACGCGCCTTCAGGGTCTCCGATTAACACGCGCATGAGGATCCGGTTGATGACGCCGGCCTGGGGTGATCTGCTTGCCACCACTGACGACGCCGGACGATTTGTCTTTAGCGGCGTCGGGGGCGGGACCTATACGTTGATTATCGATGAAAAGGAGTTCGAGCCCGTTAGGCAGGAAGTTGACATCATTCGGCCCCGCAGTAACCCACCGGAAACCTATACGCTGACGATCCGCTTGAGATTTAACGACAAGTCGAGGAAAAAGAAGCCATTAGTGGTCGATGTTTCAAATGCCGCAGTGCCAAAGCCGGCTATGGACTTGTATCAAAAAGCATCCACGTTGGCACAAGCAAACGACTTTAAGGGCGCTATCGAGCAACTAAAACTCGCGGTCGAAGCCTATCCGAACTTCGTAAACGCTCTCAACCAGATTGGCGTCCTTTATCTGAAGCAGAACGATCTCAAAATGGCTATCGAGGCTTTCGAATCAGCGCTCAAGGTCAAGCCCGACGCTTACGAGCCATTGCTCAATCGCGCGATTGTGCTTTTTAGATTGAGCAGGTTTGAGGATGCCAGGGCTGCACTTGGCGACGTGATAAAGGTCAAACCAGAATCTGCCGTCGCATACTATTATCTCGGTCGCACACTCAACAAGCTGAAGAAAGACGCCGAAGCCGAGACTGCATATCTTACCTCGATAAAGATTAGTCCGACGGATTTCCCCGAGACGTACCGTTTGCTGGCGGCCATCTATTTGAACCGCGGAGCACTGGAGCCCGTGGTTGAGAATCTGGAAACCTACCTGAAGCTGGTTCCTAAAACACCTGACGCAGAAAATTTGCGGCGGGTGATTGAGCAAAGCAAAAGCAGGTTAAAGGGACAAGGCCCGCCGAAGTGATGGCTGCTCGCGATTAGATTCTTGCTCAACCTAATGCCCGGCCTGACAGCCGGGCATTTTCTTTCAGCGATTCGGCCAAATGGGCTGAATCACAATCTTCCCCAGCAAATACGGGCTTCTTGAGAAATCTCTCAAAACTTTATCAGGGAAACAAAAGGACTTTGAGATGGCGTCGAACTATCGTGCAGCATCCAAGCCCGCGATCTCCTTTCGTGGACTTTGGTCGGTAGCCATGACGACTAATCCAAAAATCAGAGCGACGGGGCGGTCAAACGGCGCGTCCTCAAAAGGTACATCGGTGCGCCAATTCCAAAACCGGGAGCGGTTGCTTCCCGCGCGCGTAGCCGCGGTGATTCGGTTAACCGGAGCCCTGGCCACGGCGGTCGAGGATTTGGCGCTGGCCGATCTTCCCAAACTCGATGATGACGCCGGATTTTACGACCAGGTGCGTCACTTTGAGATTTCCCTGATTAAGCGGGCGCTGTCGCGGGCGCAGGGATCGCAGGTAAAGGCGGCGAGGCTTTTGAAAATGCGCGTCACCACGCTGAACACCAAGATCAAGTCTTACGAAATCGGGATGCCCAATGCGTGGGTAAATCAGGCAGAAAGCAATCTCGTTGAAGTGCCGAGAATGGCGGCTTCCAGAATCAAATGAACTCGTTGCACGTACCCAGATCGGTTTCGTTACCACTCGAGTCAGAGGCGAGCCGCCCGGCGCCCAAGGCAGTGACCCGGACTATGTCGCGGGCGGGACGGACCATCAGCGCCTCGCGAGCAAAGGACCCAACGACGGCGGACGCCCGCATTAGCTCGCTGCGAATTCTGGCTGTGGCCTTGCTCAAGCGAATCGAGTGCCTGGAAAGTGACATTGCCAATGGCGATTCTCACGAGCTCAATTTGCAAGATGAAGTTAATCGCTTCGAGGCCGAGCTAATCCGCAGTGCTCTAATCAAAACCGGAGGCCGGCAACGACGCGCAGCCAAGTTGTTGGGCGCCAAGGTGACCACTCTCAACACCAAAATTCGCCGTTATGCGATTAGCGTGGAAGACCCGTCGCCGGTCCAAAACGAGATGAAAGACGTCTCGTAGAATTCCAACCTTAACCCGCCGCTTTTTGTAACAACTGATCGATGGTCGCGAGTAGTTCGGCCGGCGCCACCGGCTTGGACATGTGCGCATTGAACCCCACCGCGATGGCGTTGCGCGCATCTTTTGACGAAGCGTATCCGCTGAGGGCAATTGCGGGCACGTCTTTCATGTTGGGTAGTTGACGCAATTCCTTCATCATTTCAAAACCATCCATGTGCGGCATGCCGATGTCCGACAGAATCAGATCGACCGAGTTGGCCGGTGCGATCGCGAGGGCTTCGGCGGCTGACTGACACGTCGTCACGCGAAAACCTTTTGCTTTGAAAGTCGATTGCAACAGCTCGAGTGTGTCCTCGTCGTCCTCAACCACCAGGATGTGCGCGCCACGCGGTTCAGCTTGAACACCGGTTGTTTGTGGTTTGCCGCCCGCAGTAACGGCCCGCGTTTCTTTGCGCGGCAAACGGACGGTGAAATGACTGCCGTGGCCTAAACCTTCGCTGCCGGCTTGCACAGTGCCGTGATGCGCTTCCACAAAACTTTTCACCAGTGCGAGTCCGAGTCCCAGTCCACCGTGCGATCTGGTTTTTGATCCATCAGCCTGAAGAAATCTTTCAAAGACGCGCGGCAGGAACTCAGCGGTAATCCCCTGGCCTGAGTCAGCCACCGTGATCACCGCGTTCGGGCCGTCAACTTCGCACTCGATGCGCACCTGGCCGCCAACTGCGGAAAACTTCACCGCGTTGTGCAGCAGATTACTGAAGACCTGGCCCAGTCGCGCTGAATCTCCGGTGACGATCTCATCGCGCCAGTCACGAAATGCGATTTCGAGATGAATGTCGCGGGTGGCCGCAAAGGGCCGCACCGTCTCGACCGCCTCATTTATCACCTGGCCCAGATGCACCGGCAGCTCTTCCATGCGCATCTTGCCGCTGAGGATGGCCGTCATATCGAGCAGATCATTGATGAGGCGCTTCAGCGTGTGCGCGTTCTTTTCGATGATGGAAAGCCCATGATCAATTTCCTCCGGCGGCAACAGTCCATTGCGCACCATGTGCACCCAGCCGATCACGGGCGTCAGCGGTGTGCGCAGCTCATGAGAAATCGTGGTGAGAAACTCATCCTTGGCGCGGCTAGCGGCTTCCGCCTCGCGGCGCGCGGCCCGCTCTTCTTCGAACAATCGCGCGTTGTCGATCGCCAGGGCCACGCGAAAGGCCACCAGCTGCAGCAATCGCGTGTCGTCTTCAGTAAATGTGCGGCGTGTCATGCGGCCCACGTGGATGACGCCGAGGACGCGTCCTTCAACTAACAATGGCACCCCGAGCAAAGCCTTCACGCCATGCTCACGCAAGAATGGCGTGTAGAGGTCCGCCGTGTCGACATCATCAATTACCATCGGCGCTTTACGCTCAGCCACGCGGCCGGCAAAGCCCGCGCCCATGGGAACGCGAATACCGAGATTGATCTCCAAACCCTTTGCCGCCCACGAAACCAGACAGTTGTCTTCTTCACGCAACAGAATGACGACGGTATCGACATCCATCGCTTCGCGCACGCGATCAAGCAATTCCGCCAACAGCCGATCGAGGGAAAGGTGAGATAGTGCGACTTCAGTCACTGTCTGCACCTGTCGCATGCGTTCCATCGCGGTTTCAACTTCGACGCGTGCCCGTTGTTCGCGCGCGAACAGCTGGGCCAGCTCCTCTTCTGCGTGCTTTCGTTCGACAAACTGACCCACCTGATTTCCGATCGCGTTCATCACTTCCAGCAGCGTCTCGTCGGGTGTTTGCCGCTCGCGTGTGAGGAACTCCATTACGCCGGAAACTTCTCCGTGCAACATGACCGGAAAACCAAACGCGGAAACTAGTTCGGCCTTGGCAGCCAGCGGGCTACGGGGGAAATTTTTGTCGTGCGCGATATCGCTGATCCAGTGCGACTGGCCGTCTTCCCAAATACGTCCCGGCAATCCCGTGCCGCGTGGAAAGGAACGGCCGCGACTGGCTTCGATAAACTCGTGGGCGTTGAGCGCGGGTACTTGCCAACTGGCCAACCAGCGCAGCGCTTTAGCTTCATGATCGACAATAAAAATCTGACCCAGTTCCCACCCGAGACTTTCGCAAATCGCCTGCAGCAGGCGGGGCGCGGCTTCGCTCAACGAATCGGCGTCAGCCAGAATGCGCGCCGCCTCATACTGAACGGTCAATCGGCGTTCGAGGCGTTTTCGATCGGTAATGTCCCGGGCATTGATCACGATACCGGCAACCACCGGATCGTCGAGCAGATTACGGGCGGTGACTTCCTGGATCCGCCAAACCCCGTCCTTACTCTTCAGCCGAAACTCATGTGTAAGTATCTGCTCGGGCTGGGCCCGGCCCCTCGCAAAGAAGTCCTGGAGCGCGGCCGCATCATCAGGATGCACGATCTCCAGGGGACTATGACCAACCAGCTCTTCGGGACGAAAACCTATGGAACGTTCCACCGAAGGACTCACATAACGACGCTTCCCATCGCGATTCAGTACGGTTATGACGTCGGTGGCGTTTTCAATCAGCGCGCGCAAATACTCTTCACTGTGCTGCAACGCTTCCTGTGCCTGCTTGCGATCGGTGATATCGCGGGCGATGCCGGTAAAGAAGTGCTTGCCGTCTTCGACGAACTCACCGAAAGACAGCTCGAGCGGGATTTCGCTTCCGTCCCGGTGGAGTCCGGGGAGTTGCACTGCGTCCCAGGTCATGTGCCGGGTGCCGTTGGTCACGTAACGGTCCAAACCTGCGCGATGCAAATGGCGGAGATACTCAGGCATGAGCATGGTCAGCGATTGGCCGACTAACTCATCGAGCTTGTAACCGAAAATCTTTTCCGTGGCCGGATTCGCAAACAGGATCGTGCTCGCATCGTCGATGGTGATGATCGCGTCCGAAGCAGTTTCGGCGATGACCCGGGATATTGGTGCGAGACCGCTGAAGAGATCGTTTATGTTCATCGCCGCGTGATCGGGTACTGTGCGAAAGCTAATCCTTTTGTTCGGTATCAGTCAATCTGCAAATATTGAACGGCCATTCAAAGCCTGCCAGCCGCGGGACCAAATCCGCTTTTTTGACAATCGCCAATCATCAATCGAAAATCGCAAATGTTTATGTATCCCGCAGGAAATCTTTTCATCACAGCGCCGCACGGCCGGCTGGAAGCAATTCTTAAAGAGCCGCGCGGCGAACCAGTGAGTGGCGTGGCGCTGGTCCTGCATCCGCACCCACTGGGCGGCGGCACCATGCACAACAAAGTGGTCTTTCGCGCCGCCGCCGCGCTGAACGATGCCGGCCTGACGACGCTGCGAATTAATTTTCGCGGCGTGGGACAAAGCAGCGGCGAGCACGACGACGGCCGTGGCGAGCAAGAGGATGTCCTGGCCGGACTGGATTATCTCGCGGCTGAATATCCGCAACAGGAGATCACACTTTGCGGCTTTTCATTCGGCGCGCGCGTCGGGCTCGAGGTGGGCATCCGCGACGATCGGGTAGTGCGACTGATCAGCATTGGCACGCCCGTGGACAAGTATGACTTCACTTTTCTAACCCAATGTACAAAGCCGATCCTTTTTGTCCACGGCGAACATGACGAGTACGGCAAGGCCGAGAAGCTGCGCGAATTGGTGGAAAAGATTAATGCGCCGGTGAAATTGGAAATCATCAAAGGCGCGGGACACTTCTTTGACGATCAATTGGACCAGCTGAAACGAGTGATTACAGAGTGGATTTTTACGTTCGGGTACTAAGCAGCCGCAGTCCAGTCACGAGCGCTCAACTATTCTTGCCGCAAGCCATTCCGCAAGATCTTCCTTGGACATCGATCCGGTTGCGATCATCAGAATTAGGTTTTCCTGTTCATCGACAGGTGCCTTGATTTCATAACCGTTTAATACGAGAAATACTTCAATCGCAGCTTGGCCGGTACGCTTATTCCCATCCATAAAAGGATGGTTGCTGATAAGTACGTGTCCAAGTGCGGCTGCTTTGTCGACAGTGGCAGGATAAAGGTCTTCGCCATCGAAAGTCATTTTGGGTTGTGCGACTGCAGACTCCAGAACTCCGCGATCTCTTATACCGAGGATTCCTCCGGTCCGGGAAATAATCGCGACATGCAAAGAAATGATTTCTTCGACGGTAAGGTAGCGCATCAGGCAAGACGCTTGTGAAGCTCGGCGTTCTTGTCGAGTACGTAATCCGCGGCACGTCTAAACTGGGCGTCAGTCGTGAGTCGCGCGTCCACCTCTTCAAACTGTTCCGCAAGGCTAAGGACCGCCAATTGTGCCGGCGACAAGTTCAAGCGCGCCGCGGCTTCCTCTAGTTTTGCGAACGTGGGGTCGGAGAGTTTTAGTTCGAGAACTTTCATCGGGAATAGACTACATTATCGCCGGAATCTATTCCAACCGGGAGTGAGACAACGGTCGCGGTTAAGCCCGTCGCTACGTCGCTTTAGTCGAATTCCTCAGTCGTATCGAGGTAGCTAACAATGCATTCGCGAATCAGTTCATACGACTGCCGGTAAACCATCTCGTCATAACTGAAAAACGGATCGCTAATTTCGTCGCCGCGCCTTCGGGGATCGAATGCTCCCAGAAGACTGACCCGATTGGGTGGAATGCCGAACTCGCGCGTCAACGCATCCGCGTGATGCTGCTCCATCACTAGAAAGCGACTGATCTCATCAATCGGAAGATTCGGCACAAAGGTTGGTGTGGTCTTAGGCGCGGGCGTGTTGAAGTGCAGGCAGGTCCTTAAAGTCTTCTCCAGCGGCGGCTGGTCTGAAAAATTGATCACGCCCGCTGAGTAAACATCAAGCTTCAGCGATCTCTTGCGGACTTCCTCGACCAGGATTGCGTGCGCCATCAGACTCCGACACCTGTTCGCGGTGCAGATGAACGCAATAGCAGTCATGGGAAATCAGAACAACCTGTTTTTTGCCACGAGCAGCTCGGCGTTGAGAATCGCTGCGCCCGCCGCGCCGCGAATGGTGTTATGACCGAGCGCGACAAAACGAAAGTCGAGCACGTTGTCGGGCATGATGCGACCCACCGTGACACTCATGCCATTCTCAGCATCCCGATCGAGACGCGGCTGTGGCCGATCGATCTCGTCGCGAACGATGACTGGCCGCGCCGGCGCAGAATGCAGCTTCAGCTCCTGAGGTACTGCCTTAAACGAAGCAAGCGTTTCTTTTACCTGATCTAGTGACGCCGGTTGCGAGAGCTTTACTCGAATTGAAGCAAGATGACCGTCGGTTACATTCACGCGATTGCACTGCGCGCTGACCGCCATTGCCGCGTCATAAATAAATCCGTCGCCCACAGTGCCTAGCAGTTTCAACGTTTCGGCTTCGATCTTTTCCTCTTCACCACCGATGAAAGGAATCACGTTGTCAGTCGCGTCGAGCGAGGCCACGCCCGGATAGCCGGCGCCGGACAGTGCCTGCATCGTGGTTATCACGCACGAGCTGACACCAAACCTTGCGTGCAGTGGCGCGAGGGCCAACACTACGGCGATGGCTGAGCAGTTGGGATTAGTAACGATGTAACCACGATCGTATTCGCGATTTTTTTGTTGGGCATCGATTAGCGCGATGTGATCAGGATTTACTTCGGGAATCAATAAAGGAATGTCTGGGCCCATGCGATGCGAAGACGAGTTACTGATCACCGGATACCCGGCGCGCGCAAACCGAATCTCCGCATCCGTGGCAATGCCGGTGGGCAGACTGGAAAAAACAAAGTCACAATCAAGCGGAGGCGCCGGCGGCTCTACGACGATCTGCTTCATTGCTTCAGGCATGTCGCCCGGCAAGCGCCACTTGCAGGCTTCGGCGTAAGTCTTTCCCTGCGATCGATCCGAAGCTGCCAGCGCGGCGATTTCGAACTGGGGATGTCCCTGGAGTAATTGAATGAAGCGCTGGCCGACAACACCAGTCGCTCCGAGAATGCCGACACGAAACTTTTTGGTCATTACTTATTCTTGGCGTCTTAACGCCTTGGCGTGACTCCGGCTCTCGCAAAGACGCCAAGTCGCAAAGGCAAAATCAATCCAACGATTTCAGAGCATTTCCCAATCGTCTTACCCCTTCGCTCAATCTCTCCTCATCCGCGCAGAATGAAATACGCAGGTAGCCTTTGCTTTCATCGCCGAACGCCGCCGCCGGAATTGTCACCACGCCCTTTTCCAGCCCCGCTTCCGCAACACGCATCTCGTCTCCGTATTTGCTGACGTCCACCATTGTGTAGAAGGCGCCTTCGGGAGTGACACATCGCAGACCAAGCTCGCCGCGCAAGAGGCCCAGCAGATGCTCGCGCCGCCTCAGAAAGATTGCCCGATACTCTTCGCGCGCGGCGGCAGCTTCGTCGGTCCACGCTGCCAGCGCCGCCTTTTGCGAAATACTCGATGCGCATGTAACTACATAGCCATGCAGCACCAGTACGGCCCTCATCACTGCTTCGTCACCGGCGAGCCAGCCAATGCGCCAACCGGTCATGCGCATCGATTTTGATAGCCCGTTTACTACTATCGTACGCGGATAGAATTCGGAAATTGAAGGCGGGCGCTCAGGCGTGTAGTAAAGCTCGCGATAGATTTCATCGCTGACAATAAACGCGCTCGACCCACTCGCGGTGACCGCGTCGGCCATCGCCTGAAGATCGGCTTTAGACAACACCCGTCCCGTCGGGTTCGAGGGGCTGATGCAGATCACGAGCTTGGTCCGTGGCGTTAACTTGCTCTTAAAGTCTTCAATATCAAAACCAAAATCGTTTGCCGCGGGCAAGCGGTACATGATCGCCCGGCCGCCGACCATGCGTGTGATTATCGAATAAGGAATAAAGCCCGGGTTGGGAATCAACACTTCATCGCCTTCTTCAACCAACGTGCGCAGGATCAGGTAAAGCGATTCCTGCGAACCGGCGGTAACGATGACCTGATCAAGATTCAAATTGAGGTGCGGATAGTCGCCGACGATCTTCTCGCGTAACGCGGGGATGCCTGCCTGCAGGGTATAACCGCTCTTCTCTTCCTGAATGACGCGGATCGCTTCGCGCAGGATGACTTGCGGCGTGGGCAGGTCAGGCTCGCCCAGACCGAGACTAATGCTGTCCGGTTTCGCGCGATCCGAAATTTTCCGGATCATGCTTTTCTCGATGCCGCACAGAAATGGAGGTGGCTGGAATTGATTCAGATTGGACATCGCCTGGTTATTGTTGAGACCCTGCGGATTTCGCGTGTGTAGTCGCCGCTTCGGCCCTTGCCTTTCAATAGATCATTCAGGTTCATTTCATGTCATGTCCAGGCCCAAATTAGGCGGTGTGCACTCGGTGGGTGGTTATGAGAATGTCCGTCACTTGGAAAGATTCTTTCAGACTTTCTTTGAAGTCCTTCAGGAATTTCGTTGGAACTCTGTTACCAGCAGTCATAATTTCGAGCTTCATGATTTCAACACATCGCACGCCATCATATTTCAACGTTTTTCGATCTGGAACGGCGAATGAACCAAACTCGTGGACGAGTTCATCTCGAGCGCTCTTAATCTTCCCTTGCTCAATCGGCTCGCCATCGTTGTAACTCAACGGCAATTGAATTTCGTATTTCCTCATACGATTAGTGCTTTAGCCTGCTTTCACGCGACGCGCCTTTGACTTCCAGCAAGCCGCTGATTCACCACGCGCCAGAATGTCGAGACGGCCTTTGACTTCTCGTCGAAGAAGTCTTCAAAGAAACCGGCTTTATTGAGTGGTGGCGGATACGAGTATCTCTCGTCGTCTTCACCGAATTCTGTGATCCAATCTTTGGGCTCTCGTGAATCAATCAGGGTGAAGAGATCGTGGGGATAGAGAAAGGGACGGCCGACATCGTTCAAAATGCGCAAATCATCCGCTTCGATACCGATTACAACGTATGGTTGACCGAACGTCAGGTCGCGGTAACCAGAATTCTTTTTCTTAAGCTTTACTATCATGATTTGTTTACTCGCACTTGCTTCACTTCGAAGCGACCGAGTTCCGAATGTTCATACCAATGTAGTTCATAATAATCTCCATCGATGACGATTACGGGGCTACTCTTCTTTAGCCATTTTGACGCCCGACCACCGTATCGTGCAACCAAACGCCGAACATCGCGGATTCTTTTGCCCCTCGCGATAACGCGCGACTGGGACAACATCCGGCTAGTAAGTTCGAGATCGATCCAAATCCTCCTCAATCCATATACGGTTTTATCACCGCAGCAAGTCCTCCAGCTGCGTCGCCGCATCAGTCCTCTCGTCGCGATACTTCACAATTACCGGAGCGTAAAGGGAAAGTCCCCACTCACGACCTTTATCACTGTTGACGGCTCGCGCACCCGGAACCACCACTGCGCCTGCGGGAATTTCCACCGGCGTATCGCCGGCTCGCCGGTAGGTCTCCTCGCGCACCAAATCGAATACCGGCGTTGACCCTGTGATGATTACTCCTGAAGCCAGCACCGCCCGTTCGCGCACAATCGCTCCTTCGTAAACACCACAGTTGCCACCCACAATGACGTCGTCCTCGATGATCACCGGCATTGCTCCCGCCGGCTCGAGCACGCCGCCAATTTGCGCGGCGGCCGAAAGATGAACGCGCTTGCCAATTTGTGCGCATGACCCCACCAGGGCGTGACTGTCGATCATTGTGCCTTCATCGACATAGGCGCCCGCATTTACAAACATCGGCGGCATGCACACAACGCCAGGCGCGATGTAGGCGCCGTCGCGAATGCTCGATCCGCCCGGCACGATGCGCACGCGATCGCCGGTGGAAAATGTCCGGATCGGATAAGTGTTCTTATCAAGAAACTGTAAAGGCGCGCCGGACGGGGTCATTTCAATGATCACGCCCATGCGAAAGCCCAGCAAGATGCCGCGCTTTACCCAGGCGTTTGTCTGCCACTTGCCACTCGCGTCTCGTTCTGCGGCGCGCACCTCGCCGCGATTGAGAGCAGCTTTGAATTCATTGAAGAGTGCGAAGTCGTCGTCAGTGTAATCGCCGCCTTCGCGCGCTGCCAGGCTTTCTATTTGTTCTCGCAGGTCCATAGAATCAGGCGGTCGCGTGTGAGCTCTCCAGCAAGCCCAGTTCGGTAATCACTTCACGCACACGTGTGCGACTCTTCTCGGTGATTGGCACCAACGGCAAACGGAAATTTTCTTCGAGCAAACCCATCATGGCCATCGCGGCTTTCACGGGACCGGGACTGGATTCAATAAAGTTCACGTCCAGCAAAGGCAAAATTCGATAGTGCAATTCGCGCGCTTCATCCCACTTGCCCTCCAGCGCCAGGTTCGTCATGCGCGACATCAAATCGGGAATTTCATTAGACGCGACGGAAACAATCCCCTGCGCGCCGAGTGCAATCAGCGGCAGTGTGACGGCGTCATCTCCGGACAGCACGCTGAAGTTCGCCGGCCGCTCGCGCAGAATCTCCATGATCTGCGAAAGATTTCCTGACGCTTCCTTAACCGCGACGATGTTTTCGAAATCGCGCGCCAGTCGCAGCGTGGTTTGCGCCGCGATGTTCGATGAAGTCCGACCCGGAACGTTGTAGAGCATGATCGGTGTCTCGGGAATGGCTTCGGCGATCGCGCGAAAGTGGGCGTACAAACCTTCCTGGGTCGGCTTGTTGTACCACGGTGCGACCTGAAGCACGGCGCCGGCGCCAAGATCGCGCGCGCGCTTTGCATACTCAATTGCGGACGCGGTGGCGTTGCTGCCCGCCCCGGCGATGACTTTGGCGCGTGCGCCTGCTGCTTCGATAGTCAAACCGATGACACGCGCATCCTCCTCTTCAGTCATGGTGGCGCTTTCGCCGGTGGTGCCGCAGGGCACCAGAAGTTGCACGCCGCCGCTGATTTGCCGCTCGACGAGCGCGCGCATGCGCTCTTCATCAATTGACCCGTCCTGGTGGAATGGCGTCACCAGCGCGGTCGCGCAGCCGCGCATCCAATCAAGCTTCATAGTCATCTCTCTTTGTCCTTTCTTACTCGCGTTCCGGGGCAACAATTTCGTCGAACACTTCCGTAAACTCATAAACTCCTTTGCGCCCCGCTATCCACTCGGCCGCCATCAGGGCGCCCGCGGCAAATCCTTCGCGCGAACGCGCGACATGCTCGAGTGTGATCTGGTCAGCGGCTGAGTCGAATCCCACGCGATGCGTCCCGGGAATGTAACTTTCCAGCACATTGGGATCCTAAGCTTAGAATTCCACGTGGACAAGTTGTCG
>JADMIO011583403.1_pt1 | contig 39469 bp, 38 predicted proteins | sample 8958161 | NCBI WGS metagenome assembly JADMIO01 (sample SAMN16585339, study PRJNA669376) | soil metagenome | isolation source: Crop rotation soil | place: USA: Cullars Rotation, Alabama | collected 2011 | reverse complement strand
GCCCGCCGAGCCGGCCGCAGCCGGCGCCGGCGGGGGCGGAGTCTCGTCGACATCGACCGCGTCGAGTGACGGGGCGGCGGCCAGCAAGGCGCGGGTGTACGGATGGCCCGGCTGCTCCAGGAGGTCGACGGTCGGCCCGATCTCGACCAGTTTACCGCGGTAGAGCACGGCCATCCGATCGCTCAAGTAGCCCATCGTGCTGAGGTCGTGCGAGACGTACACGACCGTCAGGTTGAGCTCCTCTTTGAGTCGCCGCAGCAGGGTCAGGATGCCGGCCCGCAGCGAGACGTCGAGCATCGAGATCGGCTCGTCGGCCACGATCACGCGCGGCTCGAGCACGATGGCGCAGGCGATGACCACGCGCTGGCGCTGGCCGCCGCTGAGCTGGTGAGGGTAGCGGTCGAAGAAGTCGCGGGCGGGCCGCAGGCCGACGTGCTCGAGCGCGTCGGCCACCCGCGCCTCTAGCTCGCCGCGCTTCTTGATCCCCGCCACGAGCAGCGGCTCGGCCACCGCGCGATAGACGGTGAAGCGTGGGTTCAGGCTCTCGTACGGGTCCTGGAAGACCATCTGGACCGAGCGGCGGAACGTGCGCCACTGGGCGCGGTCCATCCGCGCCAGGTCTTGGCCGTCGAAGAGCACGCGGCCGGAGGTGGGGTGCTGGAGGCCGACCAGGATCTCCCCAAGGGTCGTCTTGCCGGAGCCGCTCTCGCCGGCCACGCCGAGCACCTCGCCGGCCTGGATCTCCAGGTCCACGCCGTCCAGGGCGACTGTCCGCCGCTCGCCCTGCTCGCGCCCGAAAAAGTTGTGGGTCTCGAAGACCTTACCAAGCCCTTCGACGCGGAAGATCGGCTCGCTCATGGGGTCGCTCCGGCCGCCAGGGCGGCTTCCCAGGTCTCCGGGCGCTGGGCGAGCGGCCACAGCTCGTCGGCACGGTCGGCGAAGTGGCAGGCCGAGAGCCGGCCCGGCCCGGCTGGGATCAGCGGCGGCTCATCCGCGACGCAGATCTCCGCCGAGAACGGGCAGCGGGCGGCGAAGCGGCAGCCGGCCGGGGGGGCGACGAGGTCCGGTGGCGCGCCGGGGATCGAGACCGGGCTCCACTGCTTGAGGTCGCCGCGCGGGACCGCCGAGACCAGGCCCATGGTGTACGGGTGGCGCGGCTCGTTGAGCACCTGGGCGGTGGGGCCGACCTCGATCAGCTTGCCGGCGTACATCACGCCGATCACGTCGCAGGTCCGCGCGACGACGGAGAGGTCGTGGGTGATGTAGATGAAGCTGAGGCCCAGCTCGGCCCGTAGCCGCTTGAGCAGGCCAAGGATCCTGGCCTGGACCAGCACGTCGAGCGCGGTGGTCGGCTCGTCGGCGATGATCAGCTTGGGGCGAAGCGCCAGGGCCAGCGCGATCGCGGCGCGTTGCTTCATGCCGCCGCTGAACTGGTGCGGGTAGTCGCGCAGGCGGGACGGGTCGATGTTGACGGTTTCGAACAGCTCTTCGGCCCGCTGCCACGCGGCGGCGCGGGTGGTGTCCCCGTCCTGCGCGGCGATCGTCTCGACGATCTGGTCGCCGACGCGGTAGACCGGGTCGAGCGCATTCATGGCGCTCTGGGGGACCATCGCGATCTCGCGCCAGCGGACCTTCCGGACCTCGCCCGCCGACATCCGAACGATGTCGCGGCCCTCGAAGAGGATCTGCCCCGCCTCGATCTCCGCGTAGGGCGGCAGCAGGCGGATGATGCTCTTGGCGAGCGTGGTCTTGCCGCAACCGGACTCGCCGACCAGCCCGAGCGACTGACCCGCTTCCAGCGTGGCGGTCACCCCGGCCACAGCCCGCACCCGGCCGCGCGCCAGACGGTAGGCGACGGCCAGGTCGACGATCTGGAGCAGCGGCGCGGCCATCAGGCCCGCAGCCTCGGATTGGCGAACTCCTCGACCGCCTCGCCGATCATGAACGTGGCAGTGACCACGAGGATGATCGAGACGCCGGGCGGGACTACCCACCACCAGGCGCTACGCATCGCGCCAGAGACGAACGCCAGGTTGAGCATCTGGCCCCAGGTGATGACCAGCGGGTCGCCCAGGCCCAGGAACGCGATGCTGGCCTCGGTGATGATCGCCCAGCCGACGCTGATCGCCATGTAGACCATCGCGAGGGGCAGCACGTTCGGCGCCAGATGGACGAAGATGATCCGCAGGTCGCCCGCCCCGGCCATCCGGGCCATCTTCACGAAGGTGCGCTGCTTGAGCGACAAGACCTGGGCACGGGTGACACGGGCCGGGTTGCGCCAGAACAGCAGGCAGATCGCCAGGATCGCGTTGAACAGCGAGGGCTGGAGCAGCGAGACGAGCACGATCACGAACGCCACGAACGGGATGGCGTAGGCGAGGTCGACCAGCCGCATGAAAACCTCGTCGATCCAGCCGCCGAAGTAGCCGGCGATCAGCCCGATGCTGGTGCCGGCGATCGTAACCACGAGCGCGGCAACCAGGCCGACGATCAGCGCGGCACGGCTGCCGATGACGAGCTGAGAGAAGATGTCGCGCCCGAGATTCGTGGTGCCGAGCAGGTGGCTCCAGGAGGGCGGGTCGAGCGCGGCGAGCGTGCCGTTCTCGCGGCTGTAGGTCTCCCAGGGGTTGTGGGTCGCGATCAGCGGCGCGGCGATGGCGATCACGGTGTAGACCAGGAGGATCAGCCCGCCGATCGCCTGCTTTGGCGTCAGGCGCTTGAGGGCCGTCATCAGCCGAGTCTGACCCGCGGGTCGAGCCGCGCGTAGAGGATGTCCGCCCCCAGGTTGGCGAACATGGTGGTGGCGGCGATGATCAGGAACATCGCCTGGGTGACCGGGTAGTCGCGCCGCTGGGTGGCCAGCACGATCTCGCGGCCGATGCCCGGCCAGGAGAAGACGTACTCGGTCACTACCTGGCCGCCGACCGCCAGACCGAACGCCACGGCGGCCGCGGTGGTGACCGGCAAGAGCGCGTTGCGCAGCACGTGCCCCAGGATGACCCGTGGCTCGGAGAGGCCCCGCGCGCGGGCGAAGTCGACGAACTCCTCGCCGAAGATCTCGAGCATGCTGCTGCGGGTGAGCAGCATCGGCAGGCCCATAAAGTAGAGCGCCGAGACGACCGTTGGCAAGATCAGGTGGTAGGCAAAGTCGAGCGAGACGTACTTCTGGACCCAGGTGTCGGCTTCGTACCCCGGCGTGCGCATGCCGGAGTACGGGAACCAGTTGAGCTGGTAGGAGAAGTACATCAAGATCACCATGCCGGTCCAGAAGACCGGCGCGGAGCGGAAGACGAGCGGCACCAGGATGCCGAGTGAGCCGATCGGGCTGTTGCGCTTCCAGGCCAGGATGACCCCGCCGGTGACGCCGAGCAGGTAGGCAAGGATCAGCGAGGCAAAGCCGAGGACGAGCGTATTGGGAAGGAAGTTACCGACCACTTCGACGACCGGTCGGTTGTAGAAGAACGACCAGCCGAGATCACCGCGCGCCAGGCCGGCGATGTAGAGAAAGTACTGCTCGTGGAGCGGGCGGTCCAGGCCGAAGCTGCGCAGGACCTGGTCCCGCAGTTCCGTCGGAAAGCCCGGGCCGACCAGGGTGACGGTGGGGTCACCTGGAATGAGCCGGAACATGAAGAAGACGAGCGAGACGACCAGCCAGAGATTCAAGAGCAGCAGCAGCAGCCGTCGAGCGAGGTATTTCCACTGCACGCTTGTGTCCTAACCGCCGGTCGTCTTACGGTTTGCTGCGGGCGCACTCCACGGCGGCGTTGATGGCCAGGCGGAGGGGATCGTAGATCGGGACGCCGAGCTCGGCGCGGAGCGTCTCGGTGAGGCCGAGCGTTGGCAGGGTCATGGCGCCGAGCATGATGCCCTGGGCACCGTCCTCGCGTACCGCGGCGGTACACTCGCGCCGCAGGGCGGTCCGCCCGGCCTCCAGGTCGCCGACGATCGTGCGAACCGGCGTTTCCATGGAGCGGACCGAGAGAATCTCGGGTTTGACCGCGGTCTGCTCGGCGCCGCGCCAGGTGGCCGCCACCGCGTACTCGTCGACGGTGACGACCGAGATCGGCTTGGCGGCGATGGAAGCGATGAAGAGCGACGACTCCATCGGGCCGACTACGGGCACCTTCGCCACCTTGCGGACCTGGGGCAGGCCCGGATCGAGCGCGCCGCCGAGGATCACCACGTCGACGTCCTTCGGGTCAAACGTCTCGAAGTGTTTTCCAGTAGTGGCGATCGCCTTGTCGAAGTCATCGTGGCTGTCCAGGAACTCTGGGCCGGTCGGGAGGGTGGAGATGCGAATCTGGAAACCTTCAGGCAGGAACTGTTGCATAACCGCTTCGCGGCGCTTGCGCTCTTGATCCGCCATCCCGGAGAGGGAGACGAAGTAGACGATCTGTTTCATTTGACGGGTGGCCCCCCAGCGGGATAGTAGAGGTTGCCGGCGCTGTCCCAGCGGTAGCCCGCTTCCTGGAGCATCTTGCGGGCGGCTTCGAGGTCGAACTTGTAGGGGCCCTTGAGCCACTCTTCCCAGGCCGGGTTGTGCCAGAACTTGTTGGCCGGGGCGATCATGCCGGTGCCAGGCTCGGCGTAGCTGCCCAGGGCGCTTACGATGGTGCCAAAGTCGAACGTGTGGGCGATGGCCTGGCGGAACTTCAGGTCGTTGAACGGCGCGCGGCGCAGGTTGAACTCCATGAAGTAGACGCCGTGGTCGGGGCTGTCGAACAGCTTGATGTTCGGGTTGCGCTTAGCTTCCTCGACCTGCTGGGGTGAGATCCCCATGTCAGGCATGTCGGCCTGGCCCTGCATCAAGGTGACGAAGACGGTGTCGATGCTGGCCTGCTTGATGATCAGCACGCCGTCGACCTTGGGCGCGTTGAAGTGCTCCTTGAAGGCCTCGAGCTTGATCTCCTCGCCGGGACGGTGGTAGATCAGCTTGAAGGGGCCGCTGCCGACCGGCTTGGGGTTGTTCCACTTGGCCGGCGTGTCCAGGTTCTCCTTCTGGGCGATGTCCTGCCAGATGTGCTTGGGAAGGATGTAGACCTGGGTGAAGGTAACGAAGAAGAGTGGCGGGTACGGCTCAGTCAGGGTGAAGCGGACCGTCCGGTCGTTGACGACGTCGACCGACTTGATCGGCTGGGTGGACGTCTTCAGGAATGGGGCCGTGGCGAACTGCTTGATGAAGTCGTAGCTGAACTTCACGTCGTTCGCAGTGACCGGCTCGCCGTCGTGGAACTTCATGTTCGGGCGCAGCGTGACTTCAACGGTGGTCGGGTCGACCTGCTTCCAGCTCTCGGCCGCCCACGGGACGGCCTGGCCGTCCGGGGCCACCTCGGCCAGCCGGTCATAGGTGTAGCGCAGCGTCTCGATCGCCGAATTCAGGGCCAGCGGATTCGTGGTAGCGATATCCGTCGCCCAGGCCACCTTGAGGATCTTGTCGTTGGTTTTGGGCGTCGCCTGGACCATCGTCCAGATGTTCCAGAGGCCGCGGCCGACCTGGACGACGGGGTTGTCGAACTTCTGAATGTTGAACGGAAAGATCTCGCGGCGGTGGAACAGGGTGACCTCGGGGATATCGCGGGCCAGGATCTCCTGGGCCTTGTAGACGAGCTGGCGGCGCTTTTCCGGGTCGGTCTCCTTGCGCTGGGCGTCGGCCACCTGGTCATACTCAGCGCTCTTGTACCCGGCCTCGTTCGGGCCTTTGTCGGCGATGCCGCTGGAGTGCCAGGGGCGCGAGACCATCTCGTCCGGGTCGAGCCGGTCGGGCCGCCCGATGAAGCCCTGGATCTCGGCGTCCCAGTTCCAGGGGGCGACCGGTGTGCGCGCGGTCAGCGCGTTGATGTCCGGCACGACCTCCAGGTTGACGTCGATGCCGAGCTTCTTCCAGTTGTTGGTGACTACGAGCGTGGCTTCCCAGCGGCGCGGATCGTAGGTGGCCGACGGGGCGACGACGGTCAGCTTCGGGACGCGCTCGCTCTCACTGGGGGCCGCCCCGCTCGACTGCGCGGCGGGCGGCGCGGCCTGCTGGGCCGCGGGCTGCGCGGCCGGCTTCGGCGCGGCTGCCTGGGCGGTCGGCTGCGCGCCCTGCTGTGGCGCGCTCGACTGTGGCGCTGCTTGCTGCGGCGGCGGAGCGGGAGTACACCCTGCCAGGAGTGTAACCACCAGAAGAGCGATCCAGCCGCGTCGTACCGGTCCTACCATGGTGTGCCTTCTTTCCCGTCCCAGATTTCAGGAAATCAGACCTTATACTACGAGTCGCGAACTAGCTGGTCAAGCTGGGCAGATTTCGAACCTTTTCCGGGTGATAGACCGTCGAAAACCGGCCTGTTCCCTGGGAGAGTCTCGGCTCTTACGGACCAGGACTCAATACGCCGTCGATGAGCCCTACGACGCCCGTGATGTTGGCTGCGAGCTCCGATGGCACCGCGTAGCGAGCGGTGAGATATTCCGGACTGTGGTAGCTCACCCAGACGGACCCGTTGGTGTCCTGCCAGACGAGCGCTCTGAGCGGTAGATCGAGCGCGAGCAGCGGCGAGGCGATCATGAGCGGCGTGCCTGCCCGCGGATTGCCGAAGATCAGCACATGCGCCGGCTGCATCGAGAGGCCGATCCGGGCCGCCTCGTCGCTGTGGTCCACCCGGGCGAACACGGCCAGCCCGCGGGCTGCCAGCGCCGTCCGCAAGCGCCCAAGAGTCTCCTCGACCGTATACTCGCTCCGCTTGCTGACGATGCCCTCGACAGCAGGCGGAGTTGGCGCCTCACTCATGTCACTAACCCTCACTTAGCTCTACGGGTAGACGGACGATCGTCACGCCGATCATCGCGTCGCGCGTGACAAGCCCGGCAAGCGCGGCTTCATCCAGATCGTCGGTACCCTCGGGGCGCATCGGCAAGACGAGGTAGCGCATGGCGGCGGTGCTGTCGTGGACGCGAATCTCGACGTCCTCGGGGAGTTGCGTACCAAACTCGGCGAGCACCTCGCGCGGCTCGCGCACCGCGCGGGCGCGGTAGGAGCGGCTCTTGTACCAGTCGGGCGGGAGGCCCAGCACGGGGCGCGGGTAGCAGGAGCAGAGGGTGCAAACGACCAGATTGTGGATTTCGGGCGTGTTCTCCAGGACGATGAGCTTCGTGTCATCGTACATGCTGACGCCTAGCTCCTCGCAGGCGGCAGAGCCGTCCGCGAGCAGGCGTGCCTTGTAGGCGGGGTCCAACCATGCGTGCGCCACGACGCGGGCACCAAGCGCTGGCGAGCGCGAGTCCAGGATCTCGATTTGGCGGCGGATGTCATCCGCCTTGATGTGGCCCTTCTCGATCATCAGCTCGCGGATCGTGATCTCGAGGAGCTCGAAGTAGCTGGTCGGCCTGTCCTGAGCCTGGATCGGCGCGTGGGGGTCGCCGGGCTCGTGGCCGTGGCCCGGCGCTGTGCTGCTCACGATCGCACCTCCGCCGGCTCCAGCCAGTGCTCGTAGATCTCGATCTCGACGGTATCGTGGGCCTGTCCGGCGTAGTCAGGCCAGAGATCGGTCTGCCGGAAGCGCACCCGGTACAGCGGGACTCTGGGGCCGTCGTCGCGACCGTAGCCTTCATCCTCCGGGTTGACGAATGCCGGCAGCACGCGCTCGACAACGCCGGTCTTGCCACGGCAGTAGTAGGGCGTGCGCAGGTGGCCGGGCGGGAAGTGGGGGGCTACAACCACCCGCTGTTCGGGCTGGAACCTGGCGCTCACTCGGCCGCTCCTTCGTGCGCCTTGACCTCGTCCATCTTGCGGGCGATCTCATCCGGCGTGAGGACGTGCTTCTGCATGAGCACGTTCGCCGCCGCGACGATCCACTTCTCATAGTAGGTCAGCCTGGCGTAGATCTCCCCGCCGAGGTCGTCCACGCCGCGGCGCTTCTCCTCGGTGTTGACGATCTCGTAGTGGGCGAGCACGTCGAGCAGCGCGTGGCAGCGTTTTTCCCAGGGCAGCAGCTCGTGGTCTGAGATGACGAGCGGCTCCGCGGGCAGTCCGCCCAGGTCGTTCGCGGCGCGCCTGATCAGCTCGTCGGCACCAGGCATGGTCTCCTCCGTTGTGTCGCCAGGGTACAGACTCAGGATAGCCGCTGACGGAGTTATCAGACACACCGGCGAGCCGACCCGCCGCTCAGGGCAGGATCAGGTGCAGGTCCCCGAACTCGTGCCAGAGGCAGCCGCCGGCGAGCGCTGCTCGATATGCTTTCTCCAGGTGCGCGCGGCCGACGAGCGCCTCCAGCATGGCCAGGTGAGACGCTTTCGGCTCGTGGAAGCCGGTGAGCAGGCCGTCGACCGACCGCACCCGGCGCGCCGGCGTGATCACCAGGCCGGTCCACCCACGGCTCGGGATGACGCGTCCGCGGTCGTCGAGCGCGCTCTCGAGGGCGCGGACGACCGTCGTGCCGACGGCGATTACCCGGTGGCCGGCCGCCTGCGCGGCGTTGACGGCCTCAGCCGTCTCAGCCGGGACGGCGTACCGCTCCTGGTAGGGCGGCTCGTGCTCTTCGAGGCTGGAGACGCCGGTGTGCAGGGTCAGCGTGTGGAAGCCGACGCGCTTGTGCGTCAGCTGCTCGATGACGTCGGCGCTGAACGCGCGCCCCGCCGAGGGCATCTCGGCCGAGCCGGGCTCTCGCGCGTAGACCGTCTGGTACATCTCGATCGGCCAGGTCCCATTGACGTACGGGTAGGCGATCGGCCGGCCCCACTGTCCGAGGTAGTCGAGCAGCGGTGCCGGCAGGTCGAGCCCCGCCACCCAGAGCCGCTGGGAGTCGCAATAGGGGGCAAGCAGCGTGGCCCTGCCTCCATCCGGCAGGGCGAGTGCCTCGTCTGGCGCGACGGCCGTCTTCCGGGGCTCGACGACCCACGCCTGGCCGTGCAGGTGGGTGGAGAGGTGGAGCGCGAGCGTGGACCCGTCCGAGCGGCGCGCTGACAGCGCGGCTGGCATCGTGGCGGAGTCGTTCGCCACGAGGATGTCGCCGGGTCGCAGGAAGTCGGGTAGGTCGACGAACCCCGCGTGGACGACGCGGTCCCCACCCCGGTCGCTGACCAGCAGGCGGACGTGATCGCGTCGCAGCCCGCGCGCCTCGGGCGGCTCGTGCGCCTCCAGCTCCGGGGGCAGGCTAAAGTCGAGCAGCGGTTCGGCGGCGATCATGATCGCCTCCCCACGGACTCGGCAAGCCTCAGCTTCTTCGCCTCGAACCGACCGAAGGGAACGGTCGCCTCCTCGATCAGATGCACGATCGCCGGCGCGGGGACCTCAGGGCCAGGCAGATTCGATAGGTCCACGCCCGGCTCGGCGTCGCGGTGCATCTGGGTGTCCATGTCACCGGGGTCCACCACGTAGACTCGAATCCCGGTCCCCTCCAGCTCGGCGGCCAGCACACGCGAGAGCTGTTCGAGCGCGGCCTTGCTCGCGCCGTAGCCGCCCCAGCCGGCGTAGGCTTGGACCGCGGCATCCGAGGTGATGTTGAGGATGACGCCTGCACCTCGTTCGCGCATGCCGGGCAGCACACGCTGGATCAGATGTAGCGGCGCGATGACGTTGACGCGGAGCACGTCCTCGAGCGCTTCGAGCGGGTACGCCTCCAGTCCTGGCATTGGGCTCGGGCCGATCGAGGACGCGTTGTTAACGAGCACGTCCACGCGCCCGAATCGCTCTAGCCCCAGGCGGACGAGCCGTTCGGCGTGGGCGTGATCCGCCACGTCGCCCGCTAGAGCGACCACGTCAGTCAACGGCCTCAGCTCATCCGTGATCGCCTGCAGGGCGTCGGGACTACGGGCCGTCAAGATGAGGGGGGCCGCGCGGCGCGCCCAGAGTCTCGCAATCTCCCGCCCGAGCCCGCGGGAGGCGCCAGTGATCAGTGCAACAGACGGTGATCGGTTCATGGCAGGTACTCCTTCCGTCTCGAAGAAGTCTCACGCCTTGGGTGGTACGGCGACCTCGGCTGTGGGCACAGGAGCCGACCCGCCGTTCAGAACAGTGCGGGACCTGGCCATCTGGCCAGGTCCCGCGATCCGGCCCTCCATCTCTAAGCGGCGCCTCATGCGTGGCGAATCGAACCTGGCGTACACTGGATGCCGCATCCGAATCGCAGTTCGGGCATAAGGGAGGCGACATTGCTCACGGCATACCTGCTGGTCAAGGTCGAGGGTGGGTCGAACATCGAGAAAATCGACCATGTACGGAAGCGACCCGAGGTCCGTGATCTGACATTGGTTCTCGGGCCATACGATGCGATCGTCCGCTGCGAAGTCGAGGACATGAATGGACTGAGCAAGCTTGCTCGAGAGGTGCGGGCCTGCCCCGGCGTCTCCGAGAGTGTGACCTGTCTCGCATTGGAATGATCTCAGCCGACCAGATTTGTCCAATCTAGCCAAGCCCCTCCTATTGACCGATAGGAGGGGCATTACTTTCTCAGGTCAGAGGCGTAGAACGAAGTTATGGCGCGCGACCCAATAACAATGGGACGTTCGTCACCCTTTGAAGCCTACCGAGGCAGCTTAGGATAGGTGAAAGAGAAATCCCGCGTATGTCGTATATGGTGGGGAGGTGGCCAGGAGCAGCAGACAATTAGATGCCATCCGCCGCGTGTTCGGCGGGGCCGAACACGCCTTGCGGGCCGCCCGATTGAAGGGGCCGGCCTGCTTTGGGGAGAGCTAGCACTATGTCGATCTCCACAAAAGATCTCTTCACGGTCGTCCACGGCATGGCCCTCGGGGCGGTCTTCCTCCTGGCCTTCGCCGGCGGTCTGGCCGGCATCTACAGCATGCGTCCTGACTGGGTAACGGTCGCCGGGCTGCGCGAGAGGATGCATCGTGTCGTCGCCGGTACCTGGATCATGGCGATCGTCGCCTGGCTGACGGTCGTCACCGGCACGTACATCGTGTATCCGTGGTACCGAGCCGTGCCACCGGCCGGGGCGTCGCCCGACGTGCTCGCTGCTCAGTATCCCCGGTACTTCTTGCTGAATAGCCCAGACACCGCGCTGTGGCACACCTTTGCCATGGAGTGGAAGGAGCACGTTGCCTGGCTCGCGCCGATCCTGGCAACCGCGGTCGCCTTTGTCGTGCTACGCTACGGCATTCGCCTGGCGCAGATGCCTCAAGTCCGGAGAGCGTTGCTCACGATGTTCACGTTCGCCTTCCTGGCGGCCGGCGCTGCCGGCGCGTTTGGGGCATTCATCAACAAAGTGGCGCCGACGCGCTAAGGGGAGGTGGCTTATGGCAACGGTAGTAACGAAGACACCATCTGACGGTCAAGTCGCGGCACCCGCGGTGAGTAGGCAGCCGGAGCTGACCGCGATGACAAACGGGGCAGCTGCTGCCGCGATACTTGCCGCGGCGATCGGCTGTGCCGTGCTCGGACTGATCATCCCTATCTCCGAGGCGATCGTTCCGTTCAAGAACGCGCTGAACTGGTGGAACCCCGTCGGACCCCTCGTCGGCAAGACGAGTACGGCGGTGATCGGTTGGCTTGTGGCCTGGGCAGTCCTGCACGTCCTTTGGAGGGACAAAGAGGTGCCATTCGGCAAGATCTGGGTCATCGGCCTGGTGTTGATAGGCATCGGCTTCCTTGGAAGCTTCCCGCCGTTCTACGAAATGTTCACCGCTCACTAGGTCGTATCGGCCTCCCTTCTCCGCCGCAATGGCACTCCGGTGGTCGGCACCGGGGTGCCATTGTGGTGCTGCCGTCGGGGTTGCCGGCCTTAGGTGTCGAGCAGTCCGCGCTGGGCGGCCAGCGCTACAGCCTGGGCGCGGTTGTCGGCGCCGAGCTTGCGGAGAAGCGAGGTGGTGTGGAACTTCACCGTCCGCTCGGTGATGCCGAGCGCACGTGCGATCTGCTTGCTCGGTAGGCCCTGGGCGATCAAGCGCAGCACCTCGCGCTCGCGAGCCGTGAGCTGGCTGGCGCCGCGCGGCGCGCCGACCGAGGCGATCAGCTTGGCCGCGACGCGTGGCTCCAGCACCGAGCCGCCAGCGGTGACCGAGCGGATCGCCTGGGCGATGTCGGCCGAAGTGGCGCCCTTCAGGAGGTAGCCTTTTGCGCCGGCCCGGATCGCGCCAAGGACGCGCTCATCTGTGTCGTACGCTGTGAACACCAGCACGCGGCTGCCAGGGCTGACCTCGAGCAGGCGTGGGATCGCCTCGATGCCGCCCATCCCGGGCAGCTCCAGGTCGAGCAGTACGAGGTCGGGTTGCTGCTGCCTGACCAGCACAATCGCCTCTTCCGCCGAGCCCGCGGCGCCGGCCACGACGACATCCGGTTCGTCTTCGAGTGCGGCGATCAGGCCTTGACGAAGGATCGGGTGGTCGTCGACGACCACGATGCGGATCACGACTCCTCCTCCCGTCCGAGCGGCGCACGCAGCGTCACGGTCGTCCCGTGGCCGGGCCGGCTCGTGATACGCAGCCGGCCGCCGAGCAGCTTCGCCCGTTCGCGCATGCCCAGGATTCCGTGCCGCCCGTCACCCTGGCGGCTCGGCGGAAGCCCGACGCCGTTGTCGCGGATGGCGAGGCGGACCTCTTGGGCGCTGGCGCGGAGGACGATCTCGACCTCGGTGGCATGGGCATGTTGGCTGACGTTGGTAAGCGCTTGCTGGGCGACCCGGTACAGCTCCGCTTCCACACGCAGCGGCAGCGCCAGCGCGCCTTCGGCCCGTACGTGCACACGCACGCCGGTCTCTGAGGTGATCGCGCGGCCGAGCGCGGCGAGCGCGTCGGCCAGCGGCCGGCCGGCTAGTGGGGCGGCGCGCAGGTCGAGCACGGAGCGGCGGGCTTCTTCGAGGCTCGCGCGGGTGGTGGCCAGCGCGCGCTCCAGCCGCTCGCGGGCCCGCTCGGGGCTCCCCTCCAGGTGCCGGAGGGCGCCCTCCAGGTCCAGGCCGATGGCGGTGAGCCCCTGAGCCAGCGTGTCGTGGATCTCACGGGCCAGGCGGGCCCGCTCGCCCGCGCGGACGAGCCGCGTACTCTCCTCCGCCAGACGTGCGCGCTCGACCGCGATACCCACCTGGTAGCCGATCGTGGCAAGCAGGCGGAGCTCGGCACCCTCCAGCGACCGCCAGGCCGGCCCGGCGATATTCATGATGCCCAGGCCGCGGTCGCGGAAGTAGAGCGGGATGCTGGCATGGTAGCGCAGCCCCGCCGATAGCGTCGGGTCCTTCGCCTGAACGGCCGGATGGAGGCGGCTGCACTCGAGGATGTCCACGTTCGTGGGGGTGAGCTGCCGCTCGCGAAAGAGATCGGTGCACAGGCACCAGCTCCCGCTCATGCGGACCGGCTCCTGGAGGTACGGCGGAAGCGCGCGGGCGGCGGCGAGGTAGAACTGCCGTGTCTCCGCGTCGAGCAGCCAGACCCAGCCGGTCTGCAGCCCGAGCAGATCGGCGACCAGCTCGAGCGCGCGGTCGAGCGCCTGCCGGACGTCGGCGGCGCTGTTCAACGCCTCGGTGATCGCGTTGAGGACCGCCAGCTCGCGCGTCTGCCGGTTGGGCATGGGAACGGTCGCTCCTTCTGACACGAGCACGCGCCCGGACCGGCCAAGCGTACCGTAACGCCCGCCTGGCGCTCTACCTGGCTTCAGTCACCTCCCTATGGAGCTGGAGCAAGGCCGGTATCGTCTCCGGGGGGCGGCGGCCGAAACCGCATTCGGTGCCAATGCCGAAGTCGGGGACGAAGCGTCGGGCTGTCTCGACACGCCGACGCGCACCCTCGGCGCCATCGGTGTAGTGGACGAGCCCCAGGTAGAGCCTGGCCTCTGGATGGAGCTTCAGCCCGCGCATCGGCGCGAAGTACGCCGCGTCGGTCCGCGCACGCGGGACTGGCAGGTGCATCCACTGGATTGGACGATGTACGGCTGCCGAGACGGCATTCGCGATCTCGACGAGATTGGCAGCGTCGGCCGGCTCGACAAAGTGCTTGTGGCGGGCATCGCCGTAGCAGAAGTGGTAGCCGAGCTCGACGCCGGCCGGGATGGCGCTTCCCAGGCGCGCGAGACGCTCCACGATCCCCTGCTTGGGGTCACGGAGATGGGTGGGCATCACGCCTTCCCAGATACCCATCTCGATCGCCGTGTCCCACTGGATCGCGAGCTGGTCGTGCGGGATGGCAGCAAGAATCGCGCTGACCTCGGCGAGCATCTGTGCTTCGTAGACCGGCTCGAGGATTGGCTGCGCGTCTGGGACGATGTACGCCGACACGGGTGCGAGCGGCGTGGGTAGGGAGACCTGGAAGCGCATTCGGGCAGGAATGATCCCCGCGTGCTTCAATTGGGAGAAGGTAGCGTAGGAACTGACAGCCGCGTCGGCATAGCCCAGATTGCTGAGCTGAATGTCGCTGGCCATCACGCCCGGGCGTGGCTTGAAACGGGGGCGTGGAACGTAGTCCGTCGGCATCGCCGGGACTTCTTGAAGCTGAGGACAGCGCCGCAGGATGTCGAGCTGCCAGGCGATCCAGTTCGAGCGCTGGCCGGTCTCGCCGTCCGGCATCCGCTCGAGACGGTCGCTGAGCGTGGCGGTGACTGTGCGGAACACGGTCTCGGCATCGGCTAGCGGGATGCTGCCGACGAGATGGACGCCGCGTGGGCGATAGTCTCTCGCAGTCATGCCTAGCTCCCCCCCAGTCGGGCGAGGCCGGCGTTTGCCTCGCGATCGTCAGGACTGAGCTGTCGAGCAGCCTGATATTCGCGGGTCGCGGCGGCCGTCATCCGCTCGATCTCCTGGGTAGCAGCGTGTGCGTCGGCGGCCCGGCCTTCGCGCTGGGCAAGCTCCTGCTCGTAGGCCACACGCTGGCGACCGTCCTCCAGGGCGTTTCCGAGCAGGTCGTGGAGGATGGCAAGCTGGGCCGGTTGCCAGGTGCCGAGGCGGCCGGCCTCGGCCCGCGCCAGCAGATCGCGCACTTCGGCCTCGAAAAGCTCGCTGCCGACGTAGCTCGGAAAGGCGGCCGGGGCCTTCTCGCCCGTCGAGGACGGGACGGTCTCGACGTAGTGCTGGTACGCGGCCAGGGCGTCCGCGGGGCGGGCCTGGATGGCGTAGGACGTGGCGAGCAGATGCTGGATGCAGGGAACGGCCTGGCGGCCGAGCTCGGACGTGTCGCTGGTGGCGCGCTGGAGCGCCTCCTGGGCGCGCTCGCCGACCCAGCGGGTCTGGACAGTCGGGTAGTCGGCGCTGGCCGGCTGGTAGCCGCCGTCGTGCCACGCCAGGACAAACATCGCGATCGGACTGCCGGCGTAGCTGCCACAGTAGCCGGATTGCGCGACGACCACCTCGGGCACGCCATTGTCGTCTAAGTCTTCCAGGCCGACACCGGCCGTGTTGCTTGTCCCAACGAAAAGCGGGCGAAGGCCGGTCCCGCTCCACGCATACACCCACAGCAGCGACGCGTGCGCGCCGACGCCGGCATTGAAGACAAGCTCGGCCCGGCCGTCGCCGTTGACGTCGTCGAGCAAGATCGTTCCGCCCATGGCGCCGGTCGCGTCCTCGACCACGCCCAGCGCGGCCAGGTTCTGGGCCTGGAGACCCGCGTCACCGGGGAAGAGCAGCACCGGCTCGGCGAAGGTGAACCGCCCTGGGCGGTGCGCGATGACGGCCAGATCGGCGCTTCCGGGCGCGCGCAGATCGCCTTGCGCGGTCTGCTCGATGCTGGTGCCGCCGGGCAGTGCCGCGGCTATCTCGCCGAGCCGGTACGAGGGCGCAATCTGCGAGCTGTCTAGCCGCCAGCCGTTCGCGACGCGCTGCACGGTCCAGGTCCCGGCCGACGCCTGGACGGCTGCGCCCTGGCTGCCGCCGTCGAGCTCGGCGAAGCGGATGTAGACACGGGCGCTGCTCGACGGCTCATCCGTCTCGACGTCACGGAGCTCGTCCGAGCGGACCTCCTCGGCGTAGATGCTTCGCTGGCGGCGCACCTCAGCGCTGAACTGGTCGAAGCTCTGCCTCGCCTGGGCAGCGGTCGTCAGCAAGTCCCAGGCCGCGCGGGCATCGTGGCGGCCGAGCGCCTGGTAGTAGAGCAAGACGGCCGCTTCAGGCCAGGCGGGGGCCGGTGGCTGATCGACGAAGGCGAGCGAGCGGAAGCTCAGACGGTAACCGTCGGCCTGCCAGCGGTACACTTCCTCGGTGGCAACCATCGACCCGGACTGGTAATCCCAGCGATGCTGGGTCGACTTGAGGCGCAGGCCGGGTCCCATGGCCTGCTGAGGCTCGACGACCTCGACCGATGCGCCTTCGAGCGTAATCTCCAGGTGATAGGTCGAGCCGTCCCAACGCCACACCCAGAGCGTCTGGCGGGCCGCCCCGCCCTGCATCGGCGTGGTCAGGTCTAAGGCTACCTCGATTCGCCCGTCCGCATTGAGATCGCGCACGTCCAGCCGCGCGCTGCCGCCCTGCACGAGCGGTGGGGCGTCTTCCTGCTTGGGTGGCTGGCCGAAAAGCTGGGCCGCCTGGCGCGCGCCTCGCGGACCGCGCAGCACCAGCATGTTGACCCGCGGCGGCGCGCTGCCCGGCCCCTGGGTCTGGTAGAGCGCCACGATATCAGATGTGCCATCCCCGTCTGTGTCCGCACTCGCGGTCTGCAAGACGCGGGCGCTGGATGGGACAAACGGGCCGACCTCGTCCTCGGTCTGGGCGTAGCCGGCGGGGGCGAGCAGCGTGGATGTCAGGAGCGGGAGGGCAAGCGTCGCGCTTGCCAGCCGCCGCCGTCGAGCGAGATTGAGGCCGAGCATGGAGCCACCCCCAGGTATCGTGGCGGTTGGCGCAGCCGGTCGCGGTCCTTCAAGCTGGCAGCGCTTTCGGTAATAGAACGGGGTCGGGATGGTGCCGGTTCTGCTTCCGTCAAGCCGTCGTAATCGAGGGGCCAGGCAGCAGCCAGGCCAGGAGGGTAGGAACTGTAAAGTTATACGACGATGGTATCTGAGCGGTGGCGCGGGGTGACGGTGTACCTCCTGTGCGCCTTTGGCCTCTCCTGGGCAGCGCAGATCGCGCTGTCATTGGCGGTGCGCGACGATCCCCAGGGGCTAGCGATGCTGGGCGGCGGGATCCTCATCGCGGCCGTGTTCCTGATGTGGCCGCCGGCGGTCGGCGCGTACGTGGCGCGACGCTGGGTGGAGCGCGGCAGCTTCGCCGACGCGGGCCTCCGGGTCGGCCCAAAACGGTACATCGTGATCGCCTGGCTGCTACCGACGGTCCTCACCGGGCTGGCGATGGTGCTCAGCGTGCCGCTGTATCCGTTCGACCCAAGTTTCGAGACGCTCCGCCAGGCGTTCGAGCAAGCCGGCCAGACGCCCCCGGCGAGCCTGGCGCTGATCGCGGCGGCCCAGCTTGCTTTCGCCTTGACCCTGGCCGTGCCGATCAACGCCATTTTCGCCTTTGGCGAGGAGTTTGGCTGGCGCGGCTATCTGCAGCCACGCTTGATGGCACTCCTCGGCTACTGGCCGGGGCTCATCGCGCACGGTGCGATCTGGGGTTTCTGGCACGCGCCGCTGATCTTCCTGATTGGCTACAACTACCCTGGGCACCCCTGGCTGGGTGTGCCACTGTTCGTTATTGCCGGTGTGCTGCTCGGCATGGTCTTCGGGTGGCTCCGACTCGCATCAGACAGTGTCGTGCCGCCGACGGTGGCCCACGCGTCGCTCAACGCGACGGCCGGCCTGCCGCTCTTGCTGCTGCGTGGCGTGGACCCGGCCGTCGGCGGTGTGATCTACAGCCCGGTTGGCTGGGTGGTGCTGGCCGGCACGATCGTGGTGCTGATGTGGCGAGGGGCGCTGAAGCCGGCGCGCACCGTACGCTAGGACGCCCGCTCCGCCGCTTCGGTCAGCGCGCGGCGGGTCAGCACTGCGACCAGGTGCTCGCGATAGGCGGCGGACGCGTGCACGTCGCTCTCAGGCTCCGCTAGCTCAGCTGCCTTGGCCGCGGCCTTGTCGACCAGCTCAGAGCTCAGGCGCTGCCCGATGAGCAGGCGCTCGGCGGGCGTGGTGCGGAAGGCGACCGGACCGGCCCCGCCAACCGCGATTCGCGCATCGACCACAATCTCGTCCTGGATGGCGACGAGCGCTCCGGCCGCCACGATCGCGAAATCGCCGCGCCGGCGCGCCATCTCCTGGAAGCTCCAGCCTGCGCCCGGGGGCGGCTTCGGGAAGCGGACCTCGGCAATGATCTCGTCCGGCTCCAGGCTGGTCGTCAGATAGGTGACGAAAAGCTCGCGCACGGGAACGCGCCGCTCGCCGCGCGGCCCGTGCGCGACGACGACGGCGTCGAGGAGGGTGGCGATCAGCGGGTACTCGGCCGAGGGATCGTTGTGGGCGATGCTCCCGCCGATGGTGCCACGGCTGCGAATGGCCGGGTGCCCGATCCACCTGCTAGCCGCGGCGAGAAGTGGAAGCTGGCTGGCCACCAGAGGAGATCGCTCGATCGTCCGCTCGCGCGTCAGCGCGCCGATCGAAAGCCAAGCTCCTTCGTCGCGGATGTAGTCGAGCGATGTCAATCCGTTGATGTCGACAAGGTATTGGGGGCGGGCGAGCCGGAAGTTCATCAGCGGCACCAGCGATTGTCCGCCGGCGATGACTTTGGCGTCCTCGCCGTACTCGGCGAGCAGCGCGCTGGCTTCGGAGATAGTGGTCGGCTTGCGGTACGAGAACGGCGCGGGTTTCATGCTTGTTCTACCTCGTCTTGCACGGACGGGCTTCTCGCGGACGGTTGCATGGGCATGCCCCCCAGCTCAGCGGCGCGGCATATCGGCGTCAGCCAGAGAGCCCGCCCTGCAACGCGAAGCAGTTGACGTTGAGCACAGCTCCAGAGATGAGCGCCGCCTCGTCGGAGAGCAGGAAGGCGACGGTATTCGCGATATCTTCGGGTTGCGCCACCCGGCCGCCGACCGAGCGCTGGGCGATGCGCTCGATGTGCGGGCGGCCGACTGTCATCCCGGTCAGCACGCCGCTGGGGACGACGGCGTTGACCCGCACGCGGTCTTGCATGTGGTCGTAGGCGAGCGCGAAGGTCATCGCCAGGACACCGCCCTTGCTGGCCGAATAGGCCAGCCCTTTCGGCTGTCCCCAGCTTGCCCGCGAGGCGATGTTGACGATCGACCCACCGCCCGCGGCCACGATGTGTGGCAGGACCGCCCTGGTGAGCAGGAACGTGCCCGTGAGGTTCACGGCGAGCGCACGCTCCCACATCTCGTCCGTCGTTTCGAGCACCGTCCCACGGGGATGGACGCCGGCGTTGTTGACCAGCGCGTCGACCCGCCCGAAGCGGCCCAGCGCGTGCTGCGCAACGCGCTCGACATCCGAGGCGCTGGAGACGTCGGCCTCGAGCAATTCGGCGGCGGTGCCGGCCGCGTCGAGCGCCTCACGCGTCGCTCGAGAGCCTTGCTCGGCAACGCTGCCGACCTGCGGAGCGTCGAGGCCAAACGCCACCACTTGCCAGCCCTGGCCGGCAAGCTTCAGCGTGATAGCGCGGCCAATTCCGTAGGTGCCGCCCGACACGATGGCCACCTTACCGTCGGTCATCGACCGGGCCTCCCGAGCGCTCGGCGACACCGACGGAACCGGCCGGACATGCTTACTGATTGGCGATGCTGTCCCACTCAGCGCGGGCAGCGTCGACGGACTTGCTGTCCAGAGCCTTCCAGTCCATCGGTATCGACTTGATCGACGAGAGCGGTGGCGAGTACTGCTTGGCTTCGTCGGAAAGCTTGAGGTTCTCTCGGCCGGAGATGATGCCCTCGAGCTCCACGTACATCGATTGGCCTTCCTCGCTGAACATGAAGTCGACGAACAGCTTGGCAGCGTTCGGGTGCGGCGCCTTGGCGAGAATGCCGTACGGCTGGCCCAGCATGGTGACGCCTTCACTGGGGTAGTACGCTTTCATGGGTACGCTGGTCTGGGCAACCGTCTGTCGCGTGCGGAAGTTGGACGTGACGGAGAGCAGCAGCTCACCACTGGCCAGCTTCTGCGTCTCCTCGACCGAGCTGCCCGAGGACTTCAGCGCGAGGCCCGCGACGCTCTTGAAGTAGTCCAGCGGCAGCACCTTGCGCAGGCCGATGTAGGTATACAGCGAGGTCTCGCTGCCGCTGATGTTCGGGAAGGTGAACTTCCCCTTGAGCTGCGGGTTGTTCAGGTCCGCCCATTTCTCGATCGGGGTCGGGTACGCTTTCGTGTTGGCGACGGGTACCTGACAGTACGCGACCGGCGAAACCCAGTAGCCCTGCTCGTAGGGCAGACCGGCCTTGTTGGAGCTCTCGAACGCCTTGTACTCAGGCGACTCGTACTGCAGCATGGCGCCGGCGTCTTTGAGGTCGTAGTAGAAGCGCGGCGAAGCGACCGCGAAGATGTCGGTCAGGACTCGGTTCGCGGACACCTCTTCCTTGACCCGCGCCAGGAGCTGCGCGCTCTGCAGGCGCTCGTGGTTCATCTTCAGGTTGGCCAGCCCGTACTTCTGCTTGAACGCCTCGGTCATCTTGTTCGCGGTAGCCGAGACGATAATGGCGTCGATCCAGCTCAGCTCGCCCTCTTTCCGAGCGCCTTCGATGAGGCCGGCGACGCGATCGCGCTCGGCGCCTGTGAGCGTGGCGAGGATCGGGGCGTCAGCGGCGCCGCTGGCCGCTGGGGCCGCCGGTTTGCTCGGCGCCTGGGTCACGGCTGGCTGTCCGCTCACGGGCGCCGCGCCGGTCTTGGGCGCCTCGGTCTTGGGCGCCGGTGCACTGGGCGTGGACTGGCAGGCGCCGAGCAGGCCGGCTACCGCCACACCCAGCAGTCCAGTGCCGCTCACGCGGAGAAACTCGCGCCGGCTTCGAGAACTGTTCAGTCGCATGCCTTTACCCCCTGCGCCGACAAGCTCCGCTCGTCGACCCTTCTGCCGGATTGTAGGGGCCGATTGGGCCACCAACCAGGACAAAACGCCTTCACTCGGCATAGCCGGGACCTATGGGTCAACCGGTCACGGATCGAGCCACGCCTCCGGATCGATCGCGGCCACCGCCGACGGCGGCACTCGCAGACGCTCCGGAAACGGCACGTGGGTCGGTCGGGTGGCGTCGATCAACAGGCGGCCGGCGCCCAGCGCTCGGTGGTCGGACGGGCGGCCGATGTTCTTGATCAGGTCCACGTCACGGGACGGGTCGACATACACGTTGAGCGCCCAGAGCACGTCCTCCTCGTTGAAGACGTCGATGTCCTCGTCGACCACCACGATGGTTTGGAGCATTGGCGCCTGGGCGAGCGCCTGGAGCGCCACCAGCTTTGGCTGCCCCTCGCCAGTCTTTTTGATCGAGATGTAGCAGGTAAACCTGCCGCAGCCGGAGAATGGCAGATGCACCGCCACGACGTTGCCGAGGCTGGCCTGGAGATGGTTGTACAGGCTGCCCTCACGCGGAATCAGCCCGAGCAGCCAGTGCTCGCGGTGGCCGCTGAACACGTCCTGCATGATCGCGCCCGGCCGATGGGTGATCGCCTTGACTGCCATGACCGGCGCCTGCTGCTCGGACTGGTAGAGCCGGCTCACCTCGCCGAAAGGATTGACCGTCATCCGCTCGCCCGGGACGATCTCGCCCTCGATCACGATCTCGGCGTCGGCCGGGACGAGGAAATCCTTGCCCCAAGTCACCGAGGGCGTCAGGCGGAGGGGCTCGTCCAGGAACCCGCCAATACTGTCGTACTCGTTAGTCCCGTACGGCGTGAGCGCCAGCGAGCCGAGCCAGAAGGCGGGGTGGTGCCCCAGAACATTGACCACCGGGAACGGCTCGCCTCGTCGCTCCCACTCGCCGAGCATGCGGCGAAGATCGGGGGTGTGAATGGTGAGACCGCCGCGCTGGCCGCCGTCGAGAAACGTCTTGGCAAACGTGACGTTGTAGAAGTCCGCGGACGGCGCCCGCATGATGTGCGCCATGGTCATGACCGGCCCGACGTCCTTCTCGAAGTGGCGGACGACCGGGAACATCCGCAGATCGGCCGCCCCGCCCTGGTAGACGTGGGCCTGGACCGGTGCATCGTCGCTCGGGACGACGACTGGCTCTACCATCCCTTCCAGCCGCTTCGCGTATGCCACCCCGAGCTCGCGGCCAGCCTGGTCCGGGCACAGTCCGAGCATCTCGGCGCAGCGCTCGCGGGTTGCCCAGAGATTGGCGAGTAGCTTGAACTGGGAGGGCTCGCCGAGCAGGTTCAGCGGGTTGTGGAACAGGACCGCCGAGAACTGCTTGCGCAGCTCCAGGTTCTCGAGCAGGGCGGTGACTTCGAACCGGTTCGGATCGGTCTGGCGGGAGACCGTCCGAAGCTCCGCCGGACGATCGCGGATCGTCTCGAGATACCCGGCCAGCGACCTGGGGTCGGCCTGAGTCACTGGCTCGTGCCCCGGTGCTCCATGATGATGTCGCGCAGGGCCTGCATCGCGTGGCGCGCGGCTGGATAGCCGATGTACCCGGCGGTGTGCAGGACGATCTCCTTGAGCTCGTCTGGTGTGAACAGACCGCTGCGCAGTGCGCCAAGCGCGTGCGCCCGCAGCTCTTCGGACTGCTTCTGCGCGATCATGAGCGTCATGGTGCAGAGGCTCTTGCTGCGGAGGTCGAGGCCGGGCCTGGCCCACGCCGCGGTCCAGACGTGCTCGATCGCGGCCTCGCCAAAATCGGACATCGGGTCTTCGGGGGGCAGCGGGTTGTCGACCCACGCCTCGCCCATGATCTGTCTTCGCAGCTCCTCGCCGCGGCGGCGGGCATCGGATGTCGCCATGACTAGCACACCTTCCTGTTTGTGATCAGAGCTGCACGCAGACGCTGTTCTCGGGGCTAAAGCTCGCCACGACAGCATCTCCGGGCTGCAAGCGCAGGTCGTGGGTGCTCGTGCAGAACAGCGAGTAGTCGCCGCTGGTGACGCGGTACTCGACGTGGCCGCCCATCGGCACGACACGCGCCACGGTTCCTCCGAGGTGGTTGAGCCCGGCGGTCTGATCACCCCTGGCGGCGCGCAGCTCGACGAGCTGTGGTCGCACGCACACACCAACCAGGTCGCCAGGCCTCATGCCGTTCTGGAAGCGCGCTTGCACAAGTTTGCTAGCGCCCGCCTGAGGGAGCTCAACCGAGGCCAGGCCGCTGCTGGGGTCACAGCTCCCGATCGTTCCTTCGAGGAAGTTGGCGGCGGCCAGGAAGGACGCTACGAAGCGGTTCACGGGCTGGGCGTAGACGTCGAGCGGGCGTCCGACCTGCTCGATGTGGCCGCCATTCATCACGATAACGCGATCCGAGATCGCCATCGCCTCGGCTTGATCGTGGGTCACGTAGATCGCCGTGACGCCGACGCGCTGCTGCAGACTGCGAATCTCGGTCCGCATCGACTCTCGGAGCTGCGCGTCCAGGTTGCTGAGCGGCTCGTCCAGGAGCAGCACTTTGGGGCTGTACACCAGCGCCCGCGCCAGCGCCACTCGCTGCTGCTGGCCGCCGCTGAGCAGCGTCGCGTTCTTCTGGGCGTGCTCGGTGAGCCCGACCATCTCGAGCGCCTGCTGAACGCGCTCCTCGATCTCCCGCCGCCCGAATCGCCGTACCTGCAATGGATACGCTACGTTGGTCCACACCGTCATGTGCGGCCAGAGGGCGTAGGATTGGAAGACCATCCCCAGATGGCGCTTCTCAGGCGGGAGGAAAATGCCCTGGTCGGCGGAGCTCACCACCGCGCCGTCAATCGAGATCTCGCCCTCGTCAACCGCCTCGATACCGGCGATGCACCGCAGCGTGGTGGTCTTGCCGCAGCCGGAAGGCCCGAGCAGCGTCACCAGCTCCCCACGACGGACCGTGAACGTGACGCCGTCAACCGCGGTGGCGTTGCCGTACCGTTTGCGGAGGCCGCGAACGACGAGAAAGTTATCAGCGTCGCGCTGCTCGCCACTGACGGCTGAATCGGCGACTGAGGAGCCGGCAACTACCATCCTGGGGATCCTGACTGGCGACTAAACCCGAACATCCTCGGCACTCGAGAGTCGCAGGAAAATGAAGGCCACCGCAAGAATGAGCACGACCTGAACGACCGCGTACGCCGCGGCGGCGCCAACCGGGTCGTACGACATCATGCTGTAGAGCGCCACGGAGAGCGTCTCGGTACCGCTCCTGGAGAGCAGCATCGACATCGACACTTCGCGCATGAACGTGATGAACAGCAGCAGCCATCCCGCCACCAGGCCGGGCAGGAGCAGAGGGAGGAGCACACGGCGGACGGTGGTAAACCAGGACGCGCCGCTCGTGCGAGACGACTCCTCGAGCTCCTTACCTACTGATCCGATCGCGGACGACACACTGCGCTGGCCGTACGAGAAGAAGCGCACCGTGTAAGCCACGATCAGGATCCAGACGGTCGCGTACAGCGGCGTGCGGATGAGCGCCACGAGCAGGCCGATGGCCAGCACCAGGCCGGGGACCCCAATCGGCACGGTGGTGATGATATCGAGCCAGTTCCGCCAGCGTGACTTGGTACGGTGGATCGCGTAGGCAATGACCGCCGCAAGGGCCAGGGTGAGCGTTGCCGAAACGGCGGCGAGCAGCAGACTGTTGCGGATGCCGCGGAGCGCGAGTGGATTCGTCTCTACCAGGTACACGTAGTACTGCGTGCTGAACTGGTCGAGCTGAATCGAGCCCTGCCAGGCGCGCGAGAACGAGACGGCGATCAGCGTGGCGAGCGGCAGGATCACCGCGGCAACCAGGTAGAGCACATTGACGGCCAGCGCGACGTAGCGCCGCCAGCCGAGGTCGAGACGCTGGGGACGGTAGCCTCGCCCGGTAATCGTCACGAATGAGCGGGCGGCAAGCACGCGGCGTTGAAGCCAGATGCAGACGCCGGTGATCGCCATCAAGAAGCAGCCGACGGCGGCGCCGAAGTTATAGTCGGGTGGGAAGCGCTGGATTCCATCGTAGATCTGTGTGGAGAGCGTCTGGATGTTGTGGGAGTAGCCCAGCACCAGGGGTACCCCCAGGTCCTCGATCGCCAGGACGAAGCTCAAGATAAGTCCTGACAGAATGGACGGGGCGGCCAGCGGGAACGTCACCCGCAGCGAGGTCACGAGCGCGTTCGACCCGCACACGCGCGCCGCGTGCTCGAGCGCGGGGTCCATCTGGCGCAGCGCGCCGATGCAGAACAGATAGACGAAGGGCACTTCGAACAGGCCGACGACCCAGATGATGCCGCCCAGCGAGTAGATGTTGATCGGGGCGTCGTCCAGTCCTAGCAGGCTGATCAAGAGCTTGTTGAGCAGGCCGGTGGCCGGCGATCCCAGATAGCTCCAGGAGATGGCGCCGAGCAGAGGCGAGAGGAAGAACGGGACCAGGTTGAGCGTATTGAGGAAGCCGCCGAACGGCACATTCGTGCGGGCCACGATCCAGGCAAGCGCTACGCCCCAGACGGTGGCCAGCAGCGCGGCGCCGACCGCGATGATGAGGCTGTTGCCCAGGGCGCGCAGCGTCCGAGGCGAAGCAAGGCGCGCGTAGTTGTCGAGGCTGTACACCGAGGAGAAGATCCCTTGCTCGACCTGGAGGCTCCTCCAGACCACGACGAGGAGCGGCACCACGATGGCGATAGAGACGAGCACGCCCACCACGGCGATCAGCACGTTCTCAGATCGCCACTGGCCAGACTGGAAGCGGCTCAGGGCTCGCGGCTTTTGCGCTGGTACTGCCACGCTCACGTGATGTTCCTAGCTGTCACGGTCGCACCGCGGCCTGTCCTCGAGTGTTTCTCCCCGTAGAGCCTCGAGCGCCGGTAGAGCGGCTCCAGGTGCCCCACGGGGGCACCTGGAGCCTGTGCGGAGCTAGCACGAGTAAATTGGGGTAGATCAGCATAGATTTAGTGATCATAGGGTCCGGCAGCGGTCGAGGAAAATCCCACAAACGCCTTGGACTGCTATAGTGTGCGCCTATACCCTGCTGTAATGACAGATTTGTCCAGGTAGGGGCGGGCCGGGTGAGGCGACGATGGTCACCCGGTCCGAGCTCCAACGATGGGGCGGTGCGCATGGAATTGCGGCAGCTCGAGTATTTTGTGACCGCTGCGCGCGAGGGGACGATCTCGCAGGCGGCGCGCACGTTGTATCTTGCCCAGCCTTCGCTGAGCGCGCAGATACGCAAGCTGGAGCGCGAGCTCGGTAGCCCGCTCTTCGCCCGGCTGGGCCGCCGGCTCGCCCTCACGCCCGCCGGCGAGACCTTCCTCCCGTTCGCCGAAACCGTGCTGGCGACCGTGCGCGAGGGCAAGCAACAGGTCAAGCGTACCATCGCGCTGCACGCTGGCAGGATCCGGCTCGGCGCGCTCCCCAGCATCGACGCCGCCCTGCTTCCCAAGCTGCTGCGCGAGTTTGGCGCGCTCCAGCCGGAGATCGAGGTGCTCGTCCACGAGGCGGACGTGGCGAGCCAGTTCGAGACGCTGGTGCACCGTGGTGACCTCGACCTCGCCATCAAGCGCCTGCCCTGCCAGCGCGAAGACCTGGAGAGCAGGCTCCTCGTCAGAGAGCCGATCATCCTCTTCGTACCGCCGGGCCATCGGCTTGCGAGTCAGACGAGCGTCTCGGTCGGCGCGCTGGTGGGCGAGTCGTTCGTGACCATGAAAGAGGGGCACGGCCTGCGCAGCCACCTGTTCGCGCTGTGCCGCGCCGCGGGTTTCGAACCGCGGATCAGCTTCGAAACCGCCCAGCTCGACAGCGTGCGCGAGATGGTGTTGGCCGGGCGAGGCTTGGCGATGATGCCCCGCATGCTGGCGACCAACGCCGTGCCCTGGCTGCTCCTGGACAGCCCGGACGCCTACCGTGAGATCGGCGTCATCTGGAAGCCCGGCCGCGCCTTTCCACCGGCGGCCAAGATCTTCCTGGATTTTCTAGTCTGCGCCACCGAGCCGATGCGGCCGGACTGATCGAACGAGCGAAGAGCTGGCCCAGGCCCTGCCGGTAGGTGGCGATCGATACCGCGCTGCCACGGACCTGGCAGCGATTTTCATCTCGCGGCGCCCGCGAGGGTCTCGGTCAGGTGCCGACGTAGGCCGCCAGGTGCTCGCCGGTAAGGGTAGAGCGGGCGGCGACGAGGTCAGCGGGTGTGCCCTCGAAGACGATCCGTCCGCCGTCGTGGCCGGCGCCGGGGCCGAGGTCGATGATCCAGTCGGCGTGCGCCATGACCGCCTGGTGGTGCTCGATGACGATGACAGACTTGCCGGAGTCGACGAGCCGGTCGAGCAGGCCGAGCAGCTGCTCGACGTCGGCAAGGTGGAGGCCGGTGGTCGGCTCGTCGAGGACGTAGACGCCGCCCTTCTCGGCCATGTGGGTGGCAAGCTTGAGCCGCTGCCGCTCGCCGCCGGACAGCGTCGTGAGCGGCTGACCGAGGCTGAGGTAGCCGAGCCCGACGTCGGCCATGCGAGACAGGGTCGCGTGGGCTGCCGGGGTCTTCGCCGGGCCGGATCCAAAGAACTCTGTCGCCTCGGTCACCGACATCGCGAGCACCTCGCTGATGTCCTTGCCGCCGAGCAGATAGGTGAGCACCTCGGCCTGGAACCGCTTGCCGCCGCATTCCTCGCAGACCGTCGCGACGCCGGCCATCATCGCCAGGTCGGTGTAGACAACGCCGGCGCCGTTGCAGGTGGGGCAGGCGCCCTCGGAGTTGGCGCTGAACAGCGCCGGCTTTACGCCGTTGGCCTTCGCGAACGCCTTACGGATCGGCTCGAGCAGTCCAGTGTACGTCGCCGGGTTGCTCCGTCGCGAGCCGCGGATGGGCGCCTGGTCGATCGACACCACGCCCGCGCCCGCGGGGATCGACCCTTGCACGAGCGAGCTCTTGCCGGAGCCGGCGACACCGGTGACCACGACCAGCACCCCGAGCGGGATGTCGACGTCGACGTCGCGCAGGTTGTGCGTGGTCGCGCCGCGAATCTCGAGCGTGCCGGTGGGCGTCCGCACCGTCGCCTTGAGCGCGGCTCGGTCGTCGAGATGGCGGCCCGTGAGGGTACCGCTGGCCCGCAGCCCCTCGACCGTGCCCTCGTAGCAGACGGTGCCGCCCGCCGTACCGGCGCCGGGGCCTAGGTCGACCACGTGGTCGGCGATCGCGATCGTCTCCGGCTCGTGCTCGACGACGAGCACCGTGTTGCCCTTGTCCCGCAGCCGCAGCAGTAGGTCGTTCATCCGCTGGACGTCATGGGGGTGCAGGCCGATGGTCGGCTCGTCGAAGACGTAGGTGACGTCGGTGAGTGAGGAGCCGAGGTGGCGGATCATCTTGACACGCTGCGCCTCGCCACCCGAGAGCGTGCCCGACGGCCGGTCGAGTGAGAGGTAGCCCAGCCCCATCTCCACGAACGAGTCGAGTGTCTCTCCCAGGGCCATCAGCAGCGGCGCGACCGACGGCTCGTCGAGGCCGCGGACCCATTCGGCCAGGTCGCTGATCTGCATCGCGCAGGCGTCGGCGATGTTGATCTCCTTGATCTTCGACGACCGGGCCGCCTCGTTGAGCCGGGTGCCGCCGCACTCGGGACAGGCGGTGAACGTCACCACCCGCTCCACGAAGTTCCGGACGTGCGGCTGCAGCGCGTCGACGTCCTTGGACAGGAACGACTTCTGGATCGCTGGGATGAGGCCCGTATACGTCAGGTTGATGCCGTCGACCTTGATCCTCGTCGGCTCCTTGTGGAGCAGGTCGTGGAGCTCTTTCTTGGTGAACGCGCGGATCGGTTTGTCCGGGTCGAAGAAGCCGCAGCCGCGGAAGATGCGCCCGTACCAGCCGTCCATGCTGTAGCCGGGGATCCTGAGCGCCCCCTCGTTGAGCGACTTGCTCTCGTCGTACAGCTGCGACAGGTCGAAGTCCGTGACCGAGCCCCGGCCCTCGCAGCGCGGACACATGCCGCCGTGGTAGACGACATTGCGCACGACGATCCGCTCCCCCTTGCCCTTGTCGACGGTCATCGACCCGCTCGCTTTCCGCGTCGGGACGTTGAACGAGTAGGCAATCGCAGGCCCGATGTGCGGCTGCCCGAGCCGGCTGAAGAGGATCCGCAGCATCGCGTTGGCGTCGGTGGCCGTGCCGACAGTGGAGCGGACGTTGGCGCCCATCCGCTCCTGGTCGACGATGATCGCGGTCGTCAGCCCGTCGAGCACGTCGACGTCCGGTCGCGCCAGCGTCGGCATGAAGCCCTGCACGAAGGCGCTGTAGGTCTCGTTGATCAGTCGCTGCGACTCCGCGGCAATCGTGCCGAACACCAGCGAGCTCTTGCCGGAGCCGGAGACGCCAGTGAACACCGTCAGCCGTCGCTTCGGGAGCGCGACGCTGACGTCCTTGAGGTTGTTCACGCGCGCTCCCTGCACGCGGATCAGATCGTGGCGGTCGGCAACGTGCAGCGCGAGCGACTGCGTGGCCGTCGTCGTGGTCATGCTCAGCGGCGCTCCTGGATGCGGATCAGGTTGCCCGCGGGATCGCGGACGGCGCAGTCGCGAACGCCGTACGGCTGCTCGGTCGGCTCCTGGACGACCTCGGCGTCGCTGGCCTGCAGCCGCTCGAAGGTGCCGTCGAGGTCGGTGGTGGCCAGCAAGATGCGGGCGTAGGTGCCCTTGGCCATCATCTCGGCGATGGCGCGGCGCTCGTCGTCGGTGATTCCGGGGTCGGCGGCCGGCGGCTCCAGGACGATGGACGTGCCGGGCTGGTCGGCGGGGCCGACCGTGATCCAGCGCATCCCGCCGTATCCGACGTCGTTGCGGACCTCGAAGCCGAGGGTGTCGCGGTAGAAGGCCAGGGAGGCGTCCGGGTCGTCGTGCGGGAGGAAGCTCGCGTGAATGGTGACGTTCATGGCAATCGTTCCCTGTATGGTGGTGTCCGTGGCAGTCATACTAGGCGCGGCTCGGGGGCCGGCGCTTCTCGATTCCTGATCGGTCTGGTCACCTGTTTCGCGACACACGCCGGGATCCCCGCCGTCGCGCGCGTCGCGTGGCGCCGATAGACGCTGGGCGGCACGCCGACCAGCTCGGCGAAGCGAGTGCTAAAGGTGCCCAGCGACGAGCAGCCGACCGCGAAGCAGACCTCGGTGACGCTGAGGTCGCCACGGCGCAGCAGCGCCATCGCGCGCTCGATGCGCCGCGTCATCAGATAGGCGTATGGCGACTCGCCGAAGGCGCGCCGGAACTGGCGGCTGAGGTGCCCGGCCGACATGTTCACCCCGCGGGCGAGCGCCTCGACGTCCAGCGGCTGCGCGTACTCCCGGTCGATCCGGTCGCGGACGCGACGCAGCCGTGCGAGGTCACCCAGGTGCTGCGCCGCGGCAGGTCTGCTGGTCACCTGCGCGATTGTGCCACGCTGTACCGGAGTGCTCAAGTCCGTTGGCGTGGTCCGCTTGCGATCTCTCGGTTCCGTATCGAGTCAACGACGGCAAGGTGCCCTGCGAACCGTCAGCGTCAGCCCGTCAGACCTCGGCGACGATGCGAGTTGGCGAACCGTCGCCGCCCTGGATGCGCAGGGGGAACGCGTAGACCTTGATCCGGTTGCTGACCAGGGGTGCGACGTTCGTGATGTTCTCGACGATCAGGACGTCGTTCTCGAGCAGGATGTGGTGGACTGGGAAGCCGAAGCCGGGCGGGCGGAGCGAGGCGGGCAGGTCGACGGTGATCATGTCGACGGCGACCAGGCGGACGCCGCGGTCCACGAGCCAGCGGGCGGCCTCGTCCGAGACGTAGGGGTGCAGGTGGTAGTCGGGTGAGGTGAACTTGGCCTCCCAGCCGGTCGACAGGATCACAAAATCGCCGGCTTCGAGCCCTTCAGCCCCGCGCTCGACATCTTCAACCAGGATCGGCTCGCCACCCTGCTTCTGGACGCCGATCACGCTGGCGGTCCCGCGGAGCCATTCGAGCGGGATCTCGTCGATGGTCTTGCCGGCGTCGTGGAAGTGCCAGGGCGCGTCGACATGGGTCCCGGTGTGGGTCCCGATCCCAAGATGGGAGATGTTCAGGGGGTCACCCTGGCTCATTCGCTTCAGAGGGTGGACCTCCATCGGCGGGAGGTAGTGGACCGCGGTCATCGACGGGTAGATCGGGTGGGAGAGATCGACGAGAGGCATGCTGAGCCGCCTTTCTTCCGGGGCAAGCACGAAATCGCGCGCCGTTACACGTCCCACGTGCGGTGCATGGGGTCCTCCACCGTGACCGAGAGCTGGCCGATCCGTTCGATCTCCATCCTCACCGCGTCGCCTTCCTTGATCGGGCCGAGACCGAGGTGGTACGTGCCGGTCGCGATGACGTCGCCGGGCGACAGCGTGCTGACGGTCGAGGCAAGCTCGATCTGGCGGGTGATGACGGTCGCCATCGAGGACGTGGAGAAGTTCTGGCGCTCGCGGTCGTTGACCCACAGGCGGACGCGTAGGTCGAGCGGGTCGGGGATCTCGTCCGCGGTGACGAGCACCGGTCCCATCGGGCCGAAGGTGTCGTACGACTTGCGCATGTGGAATGACGCGCCCGCCTCTCGGGCCGAGACGTCCAGGAACCCGGTGTAGCCGAAGATGTGGCTCATGGCGTCGGCGGTCGAGATGCCGCTGCCGCCGCGGCCGATCACGAGCGCCAGCTCCGGCTCGAAGTGGAAGACCGATGCCTTGATGCTCGGCAGGCGGACGGTGTCGCCCGTGCCGACGATCGACATCGGCGACTTGAGGAATAGGCCCTCCTCCGGCTGGCGGCCCTCCTCGTGGTAGCTGCGAATCGAGCAGAGCAACTGGGTCGGTTTGGGGACTGGCGCCCGAAGGCGGACGCGCTCGAGCGGGATCCCATTGCCGCCCTGGCTGACCGACTCGATCTCGCCCTTCAGCTCCTCGAAGCGCGTGATCAGCGACTCTAACGCCTCCTGGGGCGTGTGCACCGTGCCTCGGTAGAGCAGGGCGGTGAGGTCGAAGACCTGGCCGTCCCGGACAACGCCCGGCCGAAAGTCGTCGAAAAAGGCAATCTGCATGTGCTTCTCCTATCGTGCCGTGGACCGCTGTCGGTCGGCGAAGCGCGACCAGACTTCGGGATTGACGAGGCCCGGCGGGCGCTCGCCTGCCAGGACGGTCCGCAGCCGCTCGACCAGCGCCTGGGCCCGTCGCTCGTTGGACTGGACGCTCACGCCGGCGAGGTGGGGTGTGAGGATCACGTTGTCCAGCTCGAAAAGCGGGCTCGTGGGATCTAGCGGCTCTTTCTCGAACACGTCCAGGGCCGCGCCGCCGATCCGACCGGCGCGGAGCGCTTCGACAAGCGCCGCCTCGTCCACGACCGGGCCGCGCGAGCAGTTGACCAGGAACGCGGTCGGCTTCATGGCTTGCAGGACGCTCGCGCCGATCAGATGGCGGGTGTCCTTGGAGAGCGGGACGTGCAGGAGAAGGAAGTCCGAGCGCGCCGCGATCTGCATCAGGTCGGCCACCGGCTCCGCTCCGCGCTCGGCAATCTGCGAGGCGGTCAGGAACGGGTCGTACCCGAGGATCGTCGCCGAGAAGGCCGCGCGGGCCATGCGCCCCAGGGCGGCGCCGATCTGCCCCATGCCGAGAATGCCGATCGTGCAGGCGCTCAGCTCGACGCCCAGGTCGCCTCGGGGATCGAAGTAGCGTTGGCGACTCGACCACGCGCGCGTCGTGCGCAAGTCGCGGTCCGCGCGCACGATGCGGCGGGTCAGCGCGATCATCAGCCCGAGAGTGAACTCGGCCACGGAATCCGGTGAGACGCCGACATTCGAGATGACCGGTACGCCCGCGCGTGTGGCGGCCTCGACGTCGATGCCGTCGAACCCGACGGCTGGCGTCGCGATCGCCTCGAGCAGCGGCGCACTGCTGATGACGGGCTCGGTGACCTTCACGCCGGTGATCGCGACGATGGCGTGCGCATCACGCGCGGCAGCAACGAGATCGGACTCGGCGGTGCTCGGCGCGTGGACCAGCTCGAACTGCTCGGCGAGCGCCTGCTCGGCCTCCGCGAGGTATTCGATGCGCCTGGTGATCATGATGCGCTTCATGGCCTGGCTAATCCTCCAGGGAGACCGTCGCCCGTTCACGCAGTGACCGGTAGACCGAGGCAGAGATCTGGGCGTTTTTGAGGCCGTCGATGCCGGAGGCGCTTGGCTCGGCGTCGCGGCGGATGGCATCGGCGAAGGCGTCGAGCTGATCGGCGTAGACGTCGGTCGGGCCGAAGTCGACAGCCTCTGTGCCTCGGTCGGTGACGTGCTCGAGGCGGCCGCCGCCGTAGTTGCCGACCGAACCGGTCGCCCGCAGCGTGCCAGTGCTCCCGTACACCGTCAGCGCGTTGAACGGGTAGCGCATCGGGCCGGACGACAGCGAGGCGAGCACGTCTCCCCCGAGACGGACGGCGGCGGTGATGAGCTTCTCGTAGCCGGTGGCGCCCCAGCCGGCATCGGCGAACGCGGTCAGCTCGGCAATCTCGCGGCCAGTCACGAAACGGAGCAGGTCGACCGCGTGCAGGCCGGTGCCCTGGAAGCGGCCGCCGCCGGCAATGGCTGGGTCACGGCGCCAGGCGGGTAGCTCGCGCTTCGCTTCCGATCCGGCGGTCACATGGAAGTAATGGACTTCGGCAAACGTGAGGTCGCCGATGGCACCGTCGGCGACCAGGTCCCTGAGCTTGGTATGGACAGGGTTGTGCCGCAGGTGAAACCCCACGCCGAGCTTGACGCCCGCTCGCTTGCAGGTGTCCACCATGTCGCGGCACTCCTCCACGGAGGCCGAGAGCGGCTTTTCGCACAGAGCCGGCTTGCCTGCCGCGGCGCACAGGAGCACCTGCTCCTTGTGGACGTGGTTCGGCGAGCACAGGAACACCGCGTCGACGCGCGGGTCCTCGAGCAGCGCGGCCAACGAATCGTAGGCACGCGCGGCACCGTGTTTTTCGGCGAAGGCGCGCCCGCGCTCGGCGTCACGGCTGAAGACGGCGACGAGCTCGGCAGTCCGGGCCTTTCCGAACGCTGGCGCGACGAACTTGTCGGCGTGGTGGCCGATGCCGACCAGCGCCCAGCCAAGGCGCTGGTCGGCGGTGCGCGTCATGCGGTGCCTCGGCGCGACATATGGCAGAAGACCAGGAGGCCGGGATCAGTCCTCCACATACGGGTACGGGAAGGTGGAGAACGCTTCGAGGCCCTTCTCGGTGACGACGGTGTTGTCTTCCAGATGCACCCCGCCGACGCCGGCTTTGCCGAGCGTCGTCGTGACGCAGAAGGTCATGCCGGGCCGAATCTCGAAATCGTCCGACGGGCGGAGGTGGGGCGACTCGAACGCGGAGATGCCGATGCCGTGGCCGAGCTTGCCCTTCCGACCCAGCTTCTTGATCAGCTGCGCTGGCGACTCGCCGGGCTTGATGATCTCGAAGTTCTCCATCTGCTCGTCGTAGGCGCGCTTGTAGAGGTCCATCTGGGCGGCATTCGGCTTGCGGCCGCAGACGTAGCCCCGCGTGAAGTCCCCGAAGTAGCCATTGAAGCAGGCGCCAAAGTCCATGTTGACCATGTCGCCGGCCTGGATGATGCGGTCGGTGTGGTAGCGGCGGTACGGGTAGGTGCCGGGGCCGGAGTTCACGTTCGTCGAGCACTGGGACGTCTCTGACGCGAAGTCGGTCATCCGCTTGAAGGCGGTGCCAACCAATTCGCACTCGCGGACGCCGGGCTTGAAGATATCGAGTGCCGCCTGCATGGCCGCCTCGGACTGGACGTAGCCCATCTTCAGGCAGAGGACTTCTTCGGGCGTCTTGATCTCGCGAGCCTTGAGCATGATGCCCTCTTGCCCGTCCACGAAGGTGGCGTTGGGCAGCCGCTTTGGCAGTACGTCGAACATGGCCGGCGACCAGATATCCACGCCGATCCGAGCCCGCTCCAGCGACGGACCGAACAGCTCCAGCGCTTGCTTGACGAACCGCTCCACGTCCTTGGCCAGGTCCATCTCCGGGTTGCTGAAGAACCGATCGGGCGGGATGGAGCGCAAGGTCGAGGAGGCGTAATTGGGATCGACGTTCCAGATGCCGGGGTGGCCTTCGAGGCCCAAGACGACGACGGGGCCGCCGAGGCGGATAGTGGGCCAGTGGAGGCGTTTCACCCCGGTCGTGTAGCGGCAGTTCTCCGCGCGTGAGAGGATCACGTAGTCCACACCCGCGGCTGCCATGGCATCCCGCGCACGCTGGAGTCGGTCGCGCCGCATCTTCTCGAAGTCGATGCGCGGCTCCCAATCGACCATCATCGGGCCAAAGCTGATCCGCTCGGCCTGGGGCCTGGTGGACTCTACCATCGTCGCAACCTCCTCTTAGGTGACTAGTGGGTGTCGGCTGGGCTCAGACGAGCCTTGTGCTCGCGAAGCAGATCGAACAAACGATCCGGTGAGAGGGGGATCTCGGTAATCTCGATGCCAAGCGGCTGGAGCGCGTCTTCGACCGCCGAGGCGATCGCGGCCGGCGCGGTCATGTAGCCGCCTTCAGCGGTACCCTTGGAGCCATACGGGTGGAGCGGGGACGGGGTGACCTGCTCGGCGAGCTCGATCGGCGGGACCTCGGCAATGGTGGGCATCAGGTAGTCCATCAGCGAGCCGGCTAGCGGCTGGCCTTCGGGGCTGTAGGAGAACTGCTCGAACAACGCGGCGCCGATGCCGTGAGCAATCCCACCGTAAACGAACCCCGCCACGGTCAGCGGGTTGATCACCGTGCCGCAGTCGTGGACCACGTGGTACTGCTCGAGCTTGACCTGCAGGGTCTCGGGATCGATCTCGACGACCGGTACGTGGACCGAGAACGCGTACGACGGGAAGCCGAACTTCATGCGCCGCTGCTCGTCGAGCCCCTGACCGCCGCCCATGACCTTCGCGACGGCCGTCTCGGTGAGCCCGGGCTCCATGTCGTCCGGCAGCCTGGTCTGGTGTCGGTAGGCGATCTGGGCGATCTCGATCAGCGCGAGACTCTGGCTGGGGATGTCGCGGATGAAGAGCTTGCCATCCTGCCACTCGACGTCGTCGGGGTGAGCGTCCAGGTTGAACGCGGCGATCGCGATCATCTTGGCTTTCACCTTGGCCACCGCCTGCAGCAGCGCCTTGGTCAGCATCAGGGTCATGCGCGAGCCGATCGGGGTCGCGCCCAGGATGCCGGAGAGCGAGTCGCCCCGCACGACGGTGACCTTCTCAGGTGCTACCCCGAGCTCATCGCACAGGATCTGGGTGACCATCGACTCGTGGCCCTGGCCGGCCGACTGGAAGCCGATCGTGGCGACGACGTGGCCCTCCTGGTCGACGTGCAGGCGGACCGTCTCGGGCGCCATGCCGACGGTGTGCGGGTTCATGAAGGCGAAGATCGCCTGGTTGCCGCCGCTCGGCTCCAGGCAGCCGGCGACGCCAATGCCGACCAGCTTGCCTTCCGCCCGGGCGCGCGCTTGCTCGCGCTCGATCCGCTGGAAGGCGGACGTCTGGAGGGCGAGGTTCATCGCCCCGGGGTAATTTCCCGAGTCGTACTCCGAGCCGGAGGGGATCCGGTAGGGGAAGGCATCTGGCGCGATGTAGTTGCGGCATCGGATCTCGACCCGGTCGATCCCGAGCGCGCGGGCCATCCGGTCGAGCGACCGTTCCAGGATGAAATTGTGCGGGCCCTGGCCGAAGCCGCGATAGGGCGCCTGGTTCGTCTTGTTAGTGACGATGGCGTACCCGCCGTAGCGGACGTTCCGAATCCGGTACGGGCCGACGACGGCGGTGATCGGCTTGCTGAACTGGAGCGCGCCGCGGCCGACGTAGGCGCCGACGTCGTCGAGGATCTCGATCGTGATCGCGTCGACGACGCCGTCGTCATTGGCGGCGAGGGCAATCCGGAACACGCGGTCCGGGCCGTGGGAGTCACCCGCCGTCATGTTCTGCAGGCGGTCTTCGATGAACTTGACCGGGCGGCCCGTCGCGACCGCCGCGAACGCGGTCAGGTGGATCTGCTTGTTCCCGCGCTTGACACCGTACGAGCCGCCGATATCGACGTCCTGGTGGACCCGCACCCGGTGGCTGGGCCAGCGGAGCACCCTGGCGATCTCGTGGTCCAGGCTCGGCGTCTGGTGGGAGGCCCACAGCTCGAGCATCTGGCCCGAAGGGTCGAGCGCCGCGACCGCCCCAAACGTCTCGAGCGGGACGCCGGAGTGGCGGTTCCAGCGGTAGCGGTAGCGGAAGACGTGAGCCGCCTTCTCGAATGCCGCGTCGACCTCGCCCCAGGTGAACTCGTCGTGCCAGGCCACGTTCGATCCGGCGCCGTCGTGGACCAGGCTAGCGCCCGGCTGCATCGCCTCCTCCGGGTCGACGACAGGCGGCAGGTCCTCGTACTCTACAGTCACCAGGTCGGCGGCGTCCTCGGCGGCCGCGCGGGATGTAGCGACGATCGCCGCGACCCACTCGCCAGCGTAGCGGACCTTGTCGACGGCGAGCGCGTACCAGCGGATGTGCGGGAGGACAAGGTTCTGCGGGATCGGCTCAGTGCGCTCGGCGAGGTTCTGGCCCGTCAGCACTGCTACGACACCCGGCGCGTTCCGCGCGGCCTCGACGTCGATGCTGAGGATACGGGCATGGGCTCGAGGCGAGGCCGCGACCGTCATGTGGAGCATGCCGGGCAGCTCGACATCGTTGATGTAGCGGCCCTTGCCGCGCACGAACCTGCGGTCTTCGACGACCTGGAACGGCCGCCCGATGTACTTCTGGCTCCCGTTCTTCACGGTCTTATCCTTCCGGCTTTGGAGCGACCTGCCGGATGGCGGTGATGATCTGCTGGTAACCGGTGCAGCGGCAGATGTTGCCAGAGAGCGCGTCGATCAGCTCGTCGTCCGTAGGGCGCGGGTTCTCGCGCAGGAGCGCCACGGTCGACATGAGCATGCCGGGCGTGCAATAGCCACACTGGAGCGCGTGATGATCGCAGAATGCTTGCTGGAGCGGATGGAGCTGGCCGTCCTGCTCGAGCCCTTCCACGGTCTCGATCGTTGCGCCGTCCGCCTGCACGGCGAACAGCAGGCACGAGCGCACCACCTCGCCGTCGACCAGCACGTTGCAGCAGCCGCAAACGCCCTGCTCGCAGCCGACATGGGTGCCGAACAGCTTGAGGTCCTCGCGCAGGCAGTCCAGGAGTGACCGGCGCGGCTCGACCTCGCACTCGAACGCCTGCCCGTTGACGCGCAGGCTGATCCGCTGAGCGGCTGGGACGGTCATGCGCCGGGGAGGCCGAAGAGCGCCGCCGCGTTCTCGCGCGCGATCATGCGTACGCTCGACGCGTCGAGCGTGGACTGGAGCGGTGCTTCGAGCGTCGGCGGACTGCCGACCAGCAGGGGATAGTCCGATCCGAGCAGCACGTGGTCCGGCCCGGCCAGCTTGACCAGAAACTCGAGCGATGGCGGGGCGATCAGGACCGTGTCGTAGTAGAGCGTGGCGAGATAATCGGACGGCTTCTTGCCTTCGGGCAGCGAGCCCTTGAGGGTGCCGTTGCCGAAGTAGTTATCGAGCCGGCCGCCCTGGAAGGGCAGAAAGCCTCCGCCGTGCACCAGGACGAGCTTCAGGCCGGGATAGCGCTCGAGCACCCCGTTCGCCAGTAGCCGGGCCGCGACGAACGTCGTCTCCAGCGGGCGGCCGTAGAGCGAGCGAAACTCGGTGCTGTCCGGGATGGCGGAGGCGGGGCCTTCGATCGGCGGGTGCAGGATGACCGGCACGCCGAGCGAGGCCGCGGCCTCCCAGACGGCGTCTACCGCTGGATCGGACGCCTGCCCGTGGCGGTAGTGCGTCGGGAGGATTGCCCCGACGAGCCCGAGCTCTCGGGTCGCGCGCTCCAGCTCGCGCACGGCGTTCGTGGGGTTCCCAAGATGGAGCGAGGCAACGCCGAACAATCGGCCCTTAGACTGCCTGGCCAGCTCGGCGATCGCGTTGTTGACGAAGCTGATCCAGTTGGCTCCGTCTTCGACGTCGAGCTGGTAGCCGGCCACGTCGAGCCACGGTGCGACGAGCTGGGCTTCGAGCCGCTCCTGATCGAGCCACTGAGTGCGCTGGTCCAGGTCGAGCAGGCCGCGCATGACCGGCCGCAACGGCTTCTGGGCGGGGAAGGTCAGGACGAATTTCCCGTCGACTTCGGCAACCTCGATCCCGCCGTAGCGGGCGCCCGCGCGCTTTGCCTCGTCGACTAATGCGGCCGGGACCGCGTGACCGTGGACGTCGATGCCGGTTCCGTTGTACTTAGCTTCGCTCATGAAGGCTACGATGCCACAGCGATTCCAGGAGTGGCTATACGCAACCTCCTAGATCGTCCCTAGCTGATGCCTATGGGTTCGGCGAGGAGATCAACGGGACAAGCTCTGGTGGGCCGGTGGGCCCGTGGATCGCAGCGCGACGTAGCGGCTCTCTCCTTAACGTGTTCCTGAGCATGCGAAGGACCTCGGTCTCCATGCTAAGAGACCGAGGTCCTTCGCATGCTCAGGAACACCTTCCGGGAGGATGACAAGGGGGGACGGATGCCGCCCCTGCTTTCCAGCACAGTGGGATCCGAAGCTTGGAATTCACGTGACTTGAAGTCGCGGC
>JADMIO010549000.1_pt1 | contig 39469 bp, 26 predicted proteins | sample 8958161 | NCBI WGS metagenome assembly JADMIO01 (sample SAMN16585339, study PRJNA669376) | soil metagenome | isolation source: Crop rotation soil | place: USA: Cullars Rotation, Alabama | collected 2011 | reverse complement strand
CGCGACAACTTGTCCACGTGGAATTCTAAGCTTAGGATCCCAATGTGCTGGAAAGAACCCCTATGCTGTGTTCGTGATAGGTCATGTTGGGTAGCAGCGTGGGAAACGACATCTCGGCGCGGAATACGTCCATGAAGAACAGGATCACCGGGTGCGTTCCCGGAGGAGTGACACCCTGCGCGCCCAGGTCCAACCCGACCGGCAGAAGCCGCCGCACGTCGTCACTCGGGAACACGAGAGTGACGATGCGCATGGTGGCATCCCCATGCAGATTGAACATAGCGAACGGATTCGTCGTATTCATGCGCGATTCTCCAGGTCTTACGCAGGCAGCAGCGGCTTGACTCGGCGTCGCTTGGGACCGGCTGTTTTGATAGGACCGGTCTGGTCGCGAGGAACCCCATCAGCCCGTTCGCGAGGGATATCCGCGCCAGCATACCAGTCGTCGTCCCACGAAAGCTCGCTCCGGAGAAGGCGGTCCGCGGCCGTTCCGACGGAATCACGGCGGATACAGAAATCAGGCTTCTGATAGGCGTGAGCGAACTTGTCGAGAATCGCTTCCCGCTGAGTGCCGCAAAGCGTGCGCGCCAATCGAAGCGCTTCGGTCACGTCATCGATGCTGACTCCGGCGGAGACATCGGGGACTTCGGTGATCTTGTCCTTCAGAATCTCGAGGAGCTTTTTCAGACGTGTCTTGCTCGCCTCCACATTCTCAAGAGTCGATTCTGCCGCGATCGGCAGCCCTGCGATCGGCAGCCCCGCGATCTTTTCAAGGGCCCCAAGGAAACGTTGGGCGGCCCGGTCACGCTTCGATTTGGAGAGCACAGGCTGCTGGACCAGTCCCATGACTACCGCAGACTGCGTCGCGCCCAACAGGAGCAACGGCGCAATCTGGTTGTATGAATCTTCCAACTCGATCTGGGCAGTGGTGAACGAGAGCTCCGCCTTAAGCATGCCCGTGACGGCTATTTGCCATTCGTTGGGGGACTTATTGTCATAGCGATATTGGTCAATGGTGTTCAGATCGATCGGGCTGGCCACGGCGCCCTGCCGGACCGACATTAGATTGTTCTTGATCCGGTACAGAAGCGACTCCGTAATCGCTTTGAGCGACACGCCCGCCGTTAGCGCTTTGATCGATCCGACCCCCGGCTGACCCTTGATCGATCCGACCGCCGGCAGCCCTTCGATGGATCCGCCCTGCGGTCGCGCTTTGATTGATTCGCCCTGGGGCAGCGCTTCGAATGCCCGGAGGAGTTCACCGCGCCCCCGCCGCCAGCGCGAATGGGGATCGAGGTTGCCCCATTCCCGGGACAGAATCGAGTCGATTACCATTTGAGGATCGACCGCCGCCAACGCATCGCGCGCCTGCGCCTTCGAAATCCTGTCGCCGGCCGCGCGCCCAAACCGCTCGCGAGCCTGAGACATGATGAACGTCATCTGGCAGGAGTCGAGCAGGTTCTGCGCCCGTTCGGCGTCAAAATCCACTACGAGGGGCGGGTCCTCATTGTCCTCTCCCCGGAGCACCGACTGGAACGCGTCGGGAAAAAGTTCCCACTCCCGCGATCCGGCGCGCATCGTGATCGGCTCTCCAGGAGGTTCGACCAGCGTGCCCGTGATATAGAACGGCCGGATGGCCTGGGCAGTGTAAACGATTCCGGCTCCACTATCATCGGCGGTCGGCGCTACGATGCCTAGCGTTTCCGCAATCTTCAGGCTGGCATAATCGTGGATCCTGACGACCAGCGTTTCCTCGATCTCGCGGATGTCGATCACGTCCTTGAGTACCCGCGGCATGCGCAGAAACTCCTGGTAACAGGCGCGATCCGGGTCGCGGACATCGCGGAACTGCTTCATTGTATATATCGAGAACGGGGTCCGGTTGCCGAGCAACTCGAGCGAGAGAGCGCGCGCGATCCGGAAGAAGGTGGGCGGCTTGACCACGGCCTCTTGGTCAGAGAATAGCTGTTTGACGGCGTTCTTGGCCGCCAGTTCCAGCCGCAACGTCTCGGCCCAGAGCAACGGCGCGCCATCCGGATCGGCGTCTGGAAGCCCGGCGTTAGGCACCCGGTGGCTGATTTCGATCACCGGCTCGATCCGCGACTTCTGGCCCTCTCCGAAAGCCGGCCAGACCTCCGCGTCCATGCGCAGCAGGGTCTGATTCGATGAGAGTTCGGGGGCATCGGTGCTGAGCCAGACGCTCTCGGGACGCACGAACTCGGCCGTGTTGGTGATGTCCAGGCCCTGCACTTCGGAACGAGAAATCGCCGCGATAGAGTCGTCCACGAACATGAAGGCGGGCAGCAATCCGACGCCGACGGTCTCCGCGTCCTCCCAGTCATCGCCGTCGCAGCGCTCGAACTTCACGGGAATCATAAACGCCAATTCGTATTTCGCCCAATCGCCGACGTTGTTCGTTTTAGATAAGACATTCCCATAGCTGGAGGTGATCAGATAGACATAGCTCAGGTCGCCGCCCAGTTGGCGGGGACCGGAATCGGTGTTGACCGAGGCGGGCGGGCGCGCCCAAACCGATAGCCGCAATCTCCACTGCGAGCCGTCCGGCTGATGAATGACTTCGGACAATGACGCGTTGATAGCCTGATCGACAAAGGCCTTCAGTTTTTCGATCTGCGCGAGGAGAGGCAGAACGCGAATCGTCGAGTCGGAGAACTCGAAGGGGCCCGTGATCGCTTCCAGGGCCGTATTTACCGCGGAGTTGAACTCCGGCGCCGCATCAGTTGACGTAACGGGCGTCTGATCGGGAAACGCCGCGCCCGTCTCGTCATACCAGATACCTTTGCGAGATCTCCATGCCAGGTTGGCGCCCTGATCGTACACGATGTCCAAGTTGGCCCAGAATGGCAGGGTCGGCTGGAGCTCGACAATCGGACCATCGTCGCCAAGATGACGGCTGCTCACTTCCAGTCCGAGTGTGTTGACAATCGGAAGCGACCCGTGTTCGTAAAGCCGGACGGTGTAGCCGCCGCTGAAATCTCCGAGGAACGTGCGTTCTTCTCCCAGCAGCCCGCCGCTGTTGAAGCCCGTCATGCGCATGCAGCTGTTGGTCAGCGACTGGAAGCAGATGAACTCCGGCGCATCAGCCGCCCGAAATTGTTTGAGGTTGATCGAATTCTGGACGAAGCCCTTGCCGAACGGCGCCAACGCCGGCGCCAGACGAGCGAGCATATCCATCGACGCCGAGGGAAGCGTGAAGGGATTCAGCGAAAAAATGCGTAAGGCCTGCGCCATCCACAGTGCGTCGCGCCCGAATCCCGCGATTCCGTTCGCCAAATGGGACGCCACAACCCATGGCATCATCGGGCTTGCCGGATCTGGCGGAGTGCGAAAGTTCACCATCGGCCCGTCGCGTTCGATTTCGAGAAAAACCTTGTTCTCGAGCCGCTTGCCTGCGTACGCCTCGGGAAAGACCATAGTCTGGAACCGTCCCAGCGTCACGGGGGCGGTGGGGTTCCTGATCCACTGGTTTGGCGCGGAATCCATGGTTGCCGCCACTTTGGGAAAACCGTACACGTTGCGGCCCAGCGGCACTGAGAAGCTGTCGTTGACAAAAATATATGGAGTGATGATTGCCCAATCATGGAAGACCCACTGGCCGTTCTGGAACTTATACCACTCCACAATCACGCTGAAGAATACTTCGACCTGCGCGAACCATCCGAGGCTCGTCACCGATTGCGAGACCTGGCCGTAATCGAGGAGCATCAGCAGGACGTAGGGCGCCGGCACGCGAAACCGGCCCGCCTCCGGCGGCACGAAGTTGAGATAGCCGTCGCAGAGCTGCTGCAAAGAGCCTAGGCTGGCGCGAAGGGGAAAGACCCGCGCGGACATCCCATTGAAGATGAGCGGGGGCTTGATCGGAAGCGCGTTCCTCGTGAGCTCCGGAAGTTGATTCGTAAATTCGTCGACGGTCATGTGACCCTCCGGCGCTAATTGCGCTCGATCACCCAAGTCGGCAGTGCGGCAAGAAACTGCTTGTCCCGCGAATCCGGCAAAGCGCCGTATAGTTGCGAGAATTCGTGCTCGGCGGCCCCCGCTAACCCCTGAGCAACCTGCCGGGCGTAATCGATGCAACCGTAAAAGTTCATTCGTTCCCGCACCCAGCGAACCTCGCAGTCCGTACGCAGCTCCCTGGGGCGGCTCAGCATATCCTGGAGGCACTCGCGCTCCGCCGAGGTCGCCCGGGCGAGAAGGTGAATCAGCATCAGAGTCCGTTTGCCTTCGCGGACGTCGCCATCGAGCTCCTTACCGTAGGCGGCCGGGTCCCCATCCAGGTTCAGCAGATCGTCTTGAATCTGGAAAGCCGCCCCGAGCAAGAACCCGAATCGCATGCAGCGGTCGGGATCGACGGCGCCTTGCGAGCCGATGAGGGTTCCCACCCGGCTGGGATGAATCGTACATAGCCAGCAGGTCTTCTTGAGCACCATCAGGAGATAGTCCGCCTCGCCGACGGTCGTCACATTGTCTCGCCGCCAGCCGAGCTCGAATGCCTGGCCTTCGGCGGACTCGCGAGCCATCCGCTCCGTTTCCTCCAGGATGCGAAGCGACATCTCCGATCCCAGAACGCGGCGATTATCGAGCAGAGGCCGCATCGCGATCAAGGACAGCATGTCCCCCACATTGATTGCGATCGGCACGCCTTCGGCTAGGTGCATCGTCGGTTTGCCGCGCCGCGTCTCGCTTTCATCCTCAATATCGTCGTGGATCAACATGGCGTTGTGAAGCAGCTCGATCGATGCGGCAGTTCTGAGGGCCAGTTCCATGGGAGCGCCGAACGCGCGGGCGGTGGCGATGCAGAGGCTGGGCCGGAAGGCGCGGCCGCCGCGGCGCGGGTAATCCGCCAACAGGTCGTAGAGATAGCGCCTGGGCTCCGCGGGCGGCAGGTATTGGAACAAGACCGACCGGGTAGCCTCGCCATATTCCCGCAGCACGGACGACACCAGGCTTCCGGCAGGCGTTGTCATTTCATTTGGCTGCGGATCGCACTCACGGCTTCGCGACGTCCACGATCACACTGCCGGCAAGGCATCCGTCTGCCCGGCGCGTGATCGCTCCTCGATAACAGCCTGCCTTTTGACCGGAAGGGACCGACACGCTCACCCGCACATGTCTGCCCTCGGCACAAACGGTGACGCCGGAAATAGGAGCCGCGGTAAATCCCTCCGGCTGCAGCGGCTGGACCGTCAGCTCCGCGTATTCCATTCCGGGCGTCAAAAGCGCCGTGACCTTCACCGGGTATTGTGAGGATACCTGCGCCGTAACGGACGCCGCCGGAGCCCCCGGATACGCGGACGCGGCCCAGGGCTGCGGCACACCTCCCACCGCGAACGCGGACCAGCAATTGGTCCAGGCCCGCATCATGTTCATCCATTGTTCGCCCATCATGGCGAACGGCCCCCCCGGATTGAATCCGGCGCCGTAATTCGCTCTGTTGTCGTTCATGGCACCTCGCGTATCGGCTTCGCCGTACATGTTGCGCGCCGCTTCTTGGCCGCGGCGCATATATTCTTCGATGACTGCGTATGCCGTACGGACGCCATTCTCGAGAACACCGAATGGAGAAGCGTCGGACGGCTTCGCGGACGGGGGCGGGCCAGGGCTGGCGCCGGCGACCGCGCCGTTTGAGCCGGAAGCGGCGCCATCGTGTAAGGGTATGGCCATCCTGTTCCGAACAGGCCCGCTCCTTTCGGGCGATTGGCGTTTGAATCGTGAAGATGACGGATTCATCGCGCGTTCCTATGGATGGTCATATCCGATAATCTCGTCGAGCGCCGGTTTGCCTGAAATCGCATGAGCCGCCAGAAGACCGGACATTACTGCTGATTCGACGCAGCCGGTGTCCAAACCGGTAGCTGTCCAGTCGCCGGCGATCGTCAGATTGTCGAACGTCATGTCCAGCGGAGAAATGCGGTGCGAGATGCTCCCCGGCAGCGATTGGACATACCGGTCGGTCGGATTGACGTTCGCTTTCCAGAATTGCGTGTCGAAGGGATGCTCACCGGCGGCGGCGTCCGCGGCGGCAAGAGTCTCCCAACGGAATCCGTCGGGGGTAACCGCCCGCGGCCACAGAGCGTTGATGTCCCGATTCAGAAACCGGATGGCGTTGCGGCGGACGGCGTTCTGCTGCCTCCTGTCAAACTCCTCGGTCGGGGCGCCGCTTTCGGCCGCGTCGGGCAGTACGCTGCAGAAGTAGGCGATCGACCGCACCGGCTCTTCAAAGTCCTCTTCCTTTATGAGATGGCTCATGTCTGCCCACGTGTCGAACGGTTCGACGAAGCCGGAGACATTCGCGGGAGGATGCCGCCAGCCAAGCTCGGCCGAGTCCTGCCGCAACCAAAGCTGAAACGCTTGAGTAGACACCGACTTGACGTGACGAACCATATCCCGCCACCGTGGCGCGCGCTCGATTAACTCCGACGCCACCTCGGGAAGAGTCCCGAGACCCACGCCCAGCAAGACGACATCGAAGTCGCGGTTCACGAGCAGCCTCTTCGAGCCGGCGCGACGTCGGTCCCAAGCCGCCTCGAAATCGCGGCCCTCCCGACTGGGCTCGCGTCCATCTGCGAGCTGAGTGTAATCGGGCTGGGCGGGCCAACTCGGCACATTATGGATATCGATCAGCGGCTGATACTCGCGCCCACCCTGTATACGAGCCTGGATATCGAACTCGAGCGACTGTACGTATTCAGGGTCTCCTTCGTCCCGTGGAGACAGGCCGACATTCCGCAGCCGGTGGAAGAACTCAAAGCGCACGCCGCGTTGCTTCAGGACCTGGTAGAGCGGCGCGAACACCACGTCGCCCATGCCGGCGTTCATTCGCCAGAATAACGAGCCTCGATAGGTAAAGAACATCCGCATCGCCCCGCGCAGGGCCACGCCCGCCGCCAGCCGCGGCCGCCGGACGTCTCCGTCCTCGAACGCAAACGCGAGATCGTAGATTCCCCGCATGAACCCCGAATCGAGCGATTGTTCCGCAGCTCCGTGCATTCGCAGCCATTCCCGCCAGTCGTGGTCGTTAATGGCGTCGAAGCCGCGCGGATCGAAAGCGAGCCCGTGCCGGACCGAGCCACGGACGATTGCGAGGATCAGATCGATTACCTGCCATACCTGCCGCAGTTCTGCGTCGCCTTCCACCAAGAGCCCGAGTTGGCGGCGACAGGCCGCCGCTAAGGCGTCGAGGAGCTGAGCAGGCGGAGATGCGGCGTCCGACAGGAATTGAGGCAGGAACGTGTCGGTGATCTGCCGCAGGATGTCACTCGCCTCGACAATGGCCGTGGTGGTCGCGAGTTGGCCGTACCGAAGCAGCGCGCTGATGGCTGTAGCGATACTGCCGCCGTCGCGGCCGGTCTGCTGGCTACCCTTAGCATCGTCCGGCGTCGATTCCAGGTTCGCGGCGGAGCGCAGCAACTCACCCACCAGCATCAACGACTGCCGGAGGTAGGCGGTTACGGTGAACGGACTGGTGGTCGAGTCGCCCGGCAGCCCGACGCCGGGCGGGAAGTGCGCCAGCCACAATGCCCATCCATCCGCGGTGCGGTCTGCGACTCCCACATCGGGCGCGGGGTGGAAGGCATCCCGCCAGTCGGCAAAACGGCAGTTGGGAAACATGCGCCGCCGTTCCGCATAGCACTCGCGCATCAGCCGGAACGCGTTTTCATAGAAGCCCATCCAGAGGTGCAGGCCGTGCTCCTCGATGCGGCCCGACGCGCCCCGTCCGGAAGCGCCTTTTCCGCCGAGCCGCCATCCGAGTTGGTACACCGTAACTTCATAGTGGCCGGAGTGCTCGGGACGTGTGAGCTCGAACGCAGCGGAAAGCGCGGCGCAACCTCCCCCCACAACGGCGACGCGGACTGGGCCCGTCCGGGACGACATCTTACGAAGCGCCTCCGTGACTCCAGGCCGCCGGGCGCGCGAGATGATTCGGCAGGCGCGTCCGGCCATCGCCGAACGCCTCCTCGATCTGCCGAGCAGTAAGCCCCCGCGCGGCGCTCAAATCAGCTCCCCGCAGGTTCGCGCGCTTCAAGAAAGTTGACGTCAGGCTCGCATAGCGCAAGTCTGCTCCGGACAAATCCGCTCCGAAGAGATCGGCGCTGTCGATGATGGCATACCGAAGGTCGGAGCCTCTGAGATCACTCTTCCGCATGATGGCCCCTGCCAGGCTTGACCATGCGAGATTGGCGGTTTGAAGATCAGACTCCAGCAGAAATGCGCCGTGAAGGTCGAGGTGAGCTAGCTGCGCGTTTCGCAGGCTGGCGAAGTTCAGCATCACGCCCCCCGGATGACGCTGCCGATAGGCGTTCCACTGTTCCGCCCCTGACGCCAGCATCGCGATGAGGTGCCCTCCCGAAATCACTGTTCCCCCCTAGTACTTGAGTGTCCCGAGGCCGTCGTCAGATTATCTAGAAAACCCGAGTGGGGGTCAAGGGAGCGTGGCCGCGGATCCGACCGTCGGGGACAAACCCAATTGGTGGAGTAGCCGTGCAAAACCCGGTAGATTCCGTAAACCTTCGAATCGAGGATCTACACCAAGCCATACGAGTTGGCGGATCCTCTGCTGTAAGGCTTCCTCGAATTGTTCAAGAGCAGCTTCAGGTTCTCCGATTCCGACGAAGACCAGCGCCAGATGCAGAGGAGAAACCCATGCCTGTTGCGCCTGGGATTGCAGCTGGCGGAGAATGCTCGATGCCTCCTCGCGGCGGCCGAGGCGCCCGTAGGCATATCCCAGTTCGGCCAGGGACGTTGGCGATTGGTCCATGAGGTTGGCCGCAGTTTGAAAGTGTACCAGGGCTTCGGCGGAGTGGCCCTCCTCCAGAAGCGCGCGGCCGAGAGACCAGTGCGCATGACCAAATGTCGTGTTGGCCGCCACGGTGCGCCGGAGATGCTCCACGGCCTCGCCCCATCGACGCATTCTGTAATAGCACCCGCCGACCGCGGCGCTGGTGATCGGCGACAGTGGGTCGAGCCGGAACGCGGCTTGCGCCTCATCGAGCGCTTGCTGCAACCGGCCGGTCGGGGTCAGAAAATCGAGAGAGTAATGGAAATGGACCGACGCCGATCCCCGGCCGGTGGCGAGCGCACGGTGAAAGGTTCGCTCAGCGGTTGGCCAGTCCCAGTCCCAGCCGGCTTGCACGGTGGCCAGTGCGGTAAGGGCCGCGGCGGAGTCCGGGTCCTGTCGCAGGGCCTCCTCAAGCGCGGCTTTGGCGCGAGGGATCACATTGGCAGCCGGCTCCAGGCCGTACCAATTCAGCCGCATGTACGTTTCTGCCAAGCCGATCAGAGCCGGAGGGTAGTTCGTTTCTTCACTTGCGCGCAGGAAGAGCTGAACGGCTACCCGCAAGGCTGCTGGTGCCTCCTGGTTGAACGCATAGCGGGCCTGGAGGTAAAGGCGGTAGGCTTCCGGCGGCGGCTCCAGCCCGCGGTTATCGAATGCGTTGAAGGTTGCGCCCAGTTGCAGGCGAAGCTTTTCCAGGACGGCAGCGGCGAGTTGGTCTTGAAGCGCAAACAGCTCTCCCGCTTCGGCATCAAAGCGTTGTGACCAGATCTGGTATCCGTCGCCGGCGTGACTCAGCTGCGCAATCAAACGTAGGCGATTGCCGGCGCGGCGGATGCTTCCGTGGACCAGAAGGCCGGCGTTTAGCAGGGCGCCTATCTCCCGCACATCAGGCGTCGTTCCCTTGCACCGAAACGAGGAACTCCGTGAAACCACGCGCAGAATCCCGATCTGAGTCAATGCGTTGATGAGTTCCTCCGCAAGGCCGTCGCAGATGCACTCGTCGTCGGGATCCGGACTCAAGTTTACAAATGGCAGGACGGCGATGGTATGGAGGTCCGGGCCGGATGCGCGCCGAGTCGCGCTCCAAACCGAGGCGGCTGGCTCGCCTGCGCTTCCTTGAACCATCGCAAGGGGCGACGTTGCCGTAATCGAAGCGGCTTGCAGACCGCGTTGGAGGCGCTTCAAGTCCACCAGCAGTTCCGCGGCGCTATCGTACCGCTGATCGAGCCGCTTTTCCAACGCCTTCCTGATGATTTCTTCCAACTCGCGGGGAAGGTCCTGGTTCGTCAGACGGGGCGGCGCATGCGCGCGATTCACGATCGCATCTGCGATCTCGGTAGGAGTATCTCCGACGAATGGCGGCCCGCCGGTCGCCATTTCATACAGCACGGAGCCGAAGGAAAAGAGATCGGACCGCGCGTCCAGTTTCTTCCCGAGCGCCTGCTCGGGAGACATGTAGGCGACCGTCCCCATGATTCGGCCGGGGAGGGTCAGGTCTTTGTCCGCGAACCCGATCGGATCTTCGAGTAGGCAGGATGACGAGGGGTCGGCGTGTGCGGCCAGCTTCGCGAGTCCAAAATCTAGGATCTTGGCGTGTCCCCGTCTGGTAACGAACAGGTTCGTGGGTTTGATATCTCGATGGAGGATGCCTTGCGTGTGGGCCGCGTCCAGCGCATCCGCCAGCTGAACGGCGAGCCCGACTAATGGCCCCGCCGGCATCGGTTTCCCCGCGATGCGGTGCTTCAGCGTCTCCCCTTCCAGCAGTTCCATCACGATAAATGCGCGTCCCTCACACTCGTCAATCTCATGGACAATGCAGATATTCGGATGGTTCAGCGCGGAAGCGGCGAGCGCTTCACGTTGGAAGCGGCCCTTGGCCGTGGCGTCCTTGGCCAGATCCTCCGGCAGGAACTTCAACGCGACGCGCCGGCGCAATTTCAGGTCTTCGGCCTCATAGACGACTCCCATGCCTCCGCCGCCGAGTCTCTTCACGATTCGATAATGAGTGATGGTGCTCCCAATCATTTCCGGCGGTCCAGGAATGCCCTCATGCGTATGTGCTTCGTTAGATTGTAATCCGCTGGAGTCCAAGGACGGACAGTGCACCTACTCGGCGTCCTTCGTACAGAATTGGTCGACCAGCATCTCCAGCACTGAAGCCAACATTGGTGAGAACTTCAGCCGCTTGTGTTCACGCTCGCCGCGCTGCCCGGTTCGCCGGAATGAGACGTACGCGCGAACTCGGCTGCCGGATCGACCGTTTGATGGGTGTCACGGCGCACGGCAAGCGCGCCTATTTACAGTCGCCGCTGGGGAAAAGTCAACCAGATCGAACACGACAACTTGCCGTGCCCGGGCCTCAACACCGACCTCGGCCCAGAGGAGGTCGCGATACGGTAGTGACGACCCCCTCCGGAAGCGCCCGCCTCCAGTCGACCCGATCCGCGACGTAGACCGAGCGGCCTTCGGTCAATCTACGGTCGACAACGATTCGAAACTAGGTCGAACGTCCTTCCTATTGGTATGTGGCCGTCTGGGCTGGTTCGCACTATCATTAGGGAAGTCAGCCGGTTTGTGTGAAAGGCCTGCGTCAACTAGGTTGCGACTGCGCTTTTGGCTGACTTTGCTTCGTCCTGCGGTCTGTTTACACATTGATCCGGTCCTTGCTAAATATGACACGGGCGGGGTACACGCGACTTGGTAATAGTGTCGGTGGCCTTGGACATGCAGACCGGCTGCTCAGATCTCGTGGACTGAGTCCGGGACGTTCACCACATTTTCTTGTGGTGCAGGTTCTCTTCAGAGAGTAACCCATGTATCTTTCCGTACCGCCGTGGATGCAACGGCAGCTGTTCTAGCTCAGCAGCGTTCCTTGCTTACGGAGGGGGCCGTGTTTGGATTTGAATTTACTCGGTGCTTTTCGCCGACCTCACGTTGGGCTCTCTCGGATGTACTGCCGCACGCTGATGGTGCCCACTCAAACCCACTCAGAAATTCTGCTCTTGCGTCGTGCGCACTGAAGCGTGACCGAGCAGCTTCCGCATGGCCTCATCCGGCAGTCCTGCCTCCTATGAATGATCGTGGCTGCCGAGTCGCGCAGTCGTGAAAGCGAATTCTGGGGTGCTGTGCGCGCTCTCGAAGTCGGTAGTACTCGCGGAGCATTTGCGGGAGTTCGAGTGGCACACATCGGTGGCCGTTGTCACCGGCTCTCCGCGAACCTGTCCGGACTCGCATAGTCCGGCGTCAGCAGCTGTCCGCCGACGGCGGTGACCGCCGTCATTCTCCGTAGCTGTGGGATCCAGCAGCTTGGCAATACCGAAATCGAGCAGTTTTGGAACCCCGTCAGCGGTCACAAGAATATTCGCGGGCTTGATGTCTTGATGCACGATCATGTTCTGATGTGCATACTGAACGGCCGCGCACACCTGCCGGAATAACTGGAGGCGCTGACGTGTCGACAGGGCATCTGCCGCTCGGCGCGGAAGCAACTCAGCGTTGCATCTATATCTGTACCTCGCTTCAGCAGCTTGATCGCGACGACTATTTGAATCGCCTCGCGCACTGCGCGATACACCGTCCCCATGCCGCCTTGCCGATTAGGCCCTGAATCGTGTAGCGGCCAAGCTCTTTGCCAATAAGATCTGAGCCGTCATGCGCTCGGACATTTCACCCGGCGCGTTGGCGAAGGCAGTTTCGCTTGATCTAGGCGCGCAATCCGTTCAGTAGCCTTGTGCTCCCACGCCGCCTCAAGGATTTTCGCTGATGCGCTGCCAACGCTCCGGGCTCACCGCCGCCCTTCTCCGTCCAGAGCGCTGCGGCCCAATTCACGACACAGATAAGCTTTAGCGAGGCGCCAGTCCCGCTTCACCGACCTCACGGAAACGCCTACGACCTCCGCGATTTCGTCTTCGGTCAGCCCTCCGAAATAGCGCAATTCGACAACCTTTGCTTGCCGCGAGTTCAGCTTGGCCAGTTGCTCCAACGCGTCGTCCAGTGCAATCAAGTCCACCCCGGGCTGTTGCACAACGCCCACGGCTTCGTCCAGTTCGACCTTGTTGCCGCCGCCGCGCTTGGCGGCCCGATGCCTTCGCGCATGGTGGACCAGGATCTGGCGCATCAAATTGGCTGCGATTGCAAAGAACTGTGCACGGCTGGGGCTGGATACATGGGTCTGATCGACCAGCTGCAACCACGCTTCGTGAACCAGCGCCGTCGCCTGAAGCGTGTGGTCCTTTCGTTCGCGGCGAATGTGCGCTGCCGCCAGGCTGCGAAGCTCGCGGTAGACCAGCGGCGTCAGTTCTGCCAATGCTTGCTTGTCGCCGCCGCTCCACGATCGGAGCAGCCGCGTTACTTCTCCGGCTTCTGGCTCCGCCATACCGCCTTCCGTTCCAGGCGATTGTACACCCGTCCCGCGCCGCCCCACCGACTGTTCGGAGCGGCATTGTGCCCGGCCGAAAGATTTTTCAAGAATCGAAGAACAGTGTTGTACTTTTTTTCCGCCGTTTGCCCATGGAGAGATAGAGCGGCACAGAGCAGCTCGAAGGAACAGGAGAAACGGCGATGACGAACTTGAACACCACCAGCAAGAACGGCGCGAACAGCGTCACGAATAACACCAAAGCCATCCTGGGCGGCCAAGCCGTCGGGATGAGGTTCCGGACACAGATTAAGGCCGGCGCACTGTCGGCCAACCTCAACGAGGCCCAGGCGACCGGAATGCGGGTCCGGACCCGGGTGAAGGCCGGCTCACCGGCGGTCAACCACAACGAGGCCCAGGCGACCGGAATGCGGGTCCGGACGAACCTTAAGGCGGGGCGCACACTAACCCCCGCTACCCCGACCGGCATGGTGATCAAGTAATCATTGCATCGACGTGCCAACCTCCATATACTGAACGTCCTCACGCCAGAGAGCAGAGATGGCCACAGCCTTCACGCGGACGATGCACTCGCTGCGCGGCGACGGGTTCCGCCGGACAATCGCAGCGATCGCGCCGCGACGGCCATCCTTCTCTCTGCGTGGTGCGCCTGGCTGGTGCTGGCGCCACTTGCAACGCGTCCGACTTCGAAAGCATTAACGGCAGAGCGAAACCGTATCCATGTCACGGGAAGGACGAACAATCCTGCGCACACTGAACTCCGGGAGCGGCGTCGGGAATCCGCGGTCTGAATGGATCACGGTCCTGAGTCTATGCGCGACAGCAAACGCACGAACCGCGGATCATTGCGGATCGGATCGAGTCGCGGGTCCACCCGTAGCATCGCGAACCACTCCGACCGGTCTTCATGGAACATTTCGAACCACTGGAACGCTTCGTTTTTTCGGCCTAAACCAGCATAGAGCAGGCCTATGTCATAGACCGATACGTAGCGCTCCCCAGAGAGTTGTTTCAGGCGGGCCAGAATCCGTTCGGCCTCGGCGGTCTTGCCCGCGATTGCATAGACATGCCCAAGCTGCGCCAGGGTTACCGTCTCATCGTCCAACCGATACGCTCTCTGCAACTCCGCAATGGCCTTATCGTATTCGCGCCGCTGTTCATAAGCCAGGCCCAAAAACGCATGAGGCATGTTCTGGTTCGGATCCATGTCCACCATTTGCCGAAGCCGCTCAACCATTTGATCGTAGCGACGAAGGAAGTAGAGCGCCGCGCCTGACGTGTAGACGTTAACCCCCGGCGAGACCGGGTCCAACTCGCGCGCGCGTTCCAACTCGGCAAGGGCTTCTTCGCCTCGTGCCATTCCGAGCAAATGAATGGCATACCAGAGATGCGCCAGCACATTATTGGGATTGAGCTCGATCGCGCGCCGGAATCCCTTTTCAGCCTCCTTGCGGTTCCAGTCGTAGAGAGATTGAACCAGCGCAAGAGTCGCTTGAGCTTCGCCGAGCGAACTATCGATCTCGAGCGCTTTCTGAGCCGCCCACTTTGCTTTTGGCATCACATCGTTAGGCGGATAGTAAATGGCGGAAATCATGTAATAACAGTCGGCCATTCCGGCGTAGGCTGGAGCGTAGCGCGGATCGGCAGCCAGCGCCTCCTGGAACCGCGCCATCGCTCGCCGTACCGAGTCCTTGGTGAACTCGTTGAGGTATTGAAAACGTCCTTTGAGATAAGCGTCATAGGCTCGTTGGTTAACCGCTTGGGCGTTTGCAAGCCGAGCATGATCGAGCGGCGTTATCTGGGCGTGGATTTCTCGCGCGATGTCCAAGGCGGCATCATTCTGCAGCGCTGGTGTTTGAGGCACGGGCCTCTCGTAAGTGTTGGCCCATATCTGGCGGCCACTCAGCGTCTCGATCAACTTCAATTGAATACGCGCGTGCCCGGCGCTATGAATAACAGAGCCTTGAATCGTAGCCTGGACGCCCAACTCTCGCGCGATCTCGATGATTGGCTTGCTCTTTCGACGGTAAGCCATCGCCGACGTTCGTGAGATCACTCGCAGCTTGTGAATCTTGCTCAGACTCGCAATCAACCCATCGGTCATTCCTTCCGCAAAGTACTCCTGTTCCGGATCGCCCGAGAGGTTGTCGAGCGGGAGCACGGCGATTGATCGCACCTCGCCTTCCCCGCTTCCGCCAATAAATCGGCTCACTCCGCCGGCGAGCGCCAGCACGATTACCGCGCTGACGGCGGATGCCATAGTCGGTATGCGGTTCCGTTTCAGAAACTTTCTGGCGCGATAGGATAGGCTCTCTTTGCGCGCGAGGACCGGCAGATTGCATAAAAACCGTTCCAGGTCGCCGGAGAACTCCACCGCCGATGCGTAGCGCCTCTGAGGTTCCGTGCGCAGGGCCATCAAGACGATGTTGTCCAGGTCCGTATCTACCGCCTTGTTTGCGGTGCTCGGTTTCGGGGGTTCACGAGCACAAATCTCTTTCTCGATCGATATCGCCGAGCTGGTGTCAACGGGATGCGCCTGCCGGCCCGTCAAAACCTCATAGAGCACTGCTCCGAGGGAAAAGACATCCGTGGCGGTGGTTATGCCTCCGCCCCGCACCTGCTCCGGACTGGCGTAGCTCGGCGTCATCAGGCGAGCGCCGGCGGCTGTGAGCCCGGTCGCCGAGCTACCTCCAGCGGGATCGAGGAGCTTGGCAATCCCGAAATCGAGCAGTTTTGGGACTCCGTCGGCGGTCACCAGAATGTTCGCGGGCTTAATGTCCCGGTGCACAATCCATTCTGGTGCGCGTACTCCACCGCCAGGCAGACCGAGCGGAACAGCTCCACGCGCTGGCGGATCGGTAGCCGCGCGGCATATTCCACGAGCGGTGTGCCGTCCACATACTCCATCACCAGATAGGGCAGGCCGATTTCGGTAGCCCCGCCGTCAAGCAGGCGCGCTATATTCGAATGCTGCAAGCCGGCCAGAATTTGTCTTTCGGCACGGAATCGGCTCAGGGCTGCATCGGTATCCGTGCCTCGCTTCAGCAGTTTGATCGCGACGACCATGCGAAAGTCGTCCTCGCGCACTGCGCGATACACCGACCCCATGCCGCCCTTTCCGATCAGTCCGGTAATCCTGTAACGGCCCAAACGTGTGCCGATCAGCTCGGCGCCATCCTGTTCCGGGAGTTCCTCTATCGCACTCATCAAGGCACCCTGGATCAGCTCCTTCGCCGCCTCATCGCCCGATCCGGACTCCAGTGCATCCCAATTGCAGCAGCCAATCGCAGGTTCGGCGAGGAACTCACCCGCGTCTTCATCAGAAGCCAACAGCGATTCCACCCGCGACCGCAGTTCCGGATCCCCGGCGCACGCCTCTGCAACAAACGCCCTGCGGTTGTCGACTTCGCGCTCCAGGGCTTCTGCGAATAGCTGCTTTACCCGCTGCCATTGCGGGGGCGTCATAGGTTTTCCGGACGGTCAGGTATCGCCGTGAGTTGCTGACGCAGGTATGCGCGGGCGATTCTCCACTCCCGATTGACAGTGGCAACGGAAACGCCGAGGATTTCGGCAATCTCGTTTTCGCTCAGGCCGCCGAAGTATCGCATTTCCACGATCTGGCTCTGGCGAGGGTCAACACTCGCGAGCTCGGTCAGAGCTGCATCCAGCGCAATGAAATCCACTCCGCGTGGCTCGACGACTGCCGCGTCCTCCTCGAGGGACACCTTATTGCCGCCGCCCCGCTTGGCCGCTCCCCGGCTGCGGGCGTGATTCACCAGAATCTGGCGCATCAGATTGGCAGCAATGCCGAAGAAGTGAGAGCGGCTGAAGCTTTCTACCTGAGTCTGGTCCACCAGCCTGAGATACGCTTCGTGTACCAGCGCGGTCGGTTGAAGAGTATGATCGTTCCGCTCGCGACGAATGTAGGCGGCGGCAAGTCCATGGAGTTCTCGGTAAATGAGCGGCACCAGCTGATTCAAGGAGTCTTTGTCGCCTTGACTCAACGACTGGAGCAGCCGCGTGACCGAACCGGGCTCGGGTGTAGCCGGCACCTCGCCTCCGTCCGACGAATTCTATAACAAAAATGCGCTGGCGATGACGTAGTTTTCCGCCGGTTCGTGCATGTAGGGATAGAAGCGGTTCAAGAGGCCGCTTAACGAAAGGAAAAGGAGATCAGCTATGAAACTCAGAACGAATTTGAAGGGCGGCGGTGTCGGCGCCAACCACAACGAGGCGCAGGCGAGCGGGATGGGCGTACGGACGCGAGTGAAGGCGTGACTCCGCCTGTCCGCACAGGCATGGTGATCAAGTAATCATTGCATCCGGCCTCCACCCCCCATATACTGAACCTCCTCACGCCAGAGAGCAGAGATGGCCACAGCGTTCACGCGGACGATGCACTCGCTGCGCGGCGACGGGTTCCGCCGGACAATCGCAGGAATCGCGATCGCCACTATCTTTCTCTCTGCGTGGTGCTCCTGGCTGGTGCTGGCGCGACTCGCGCGATATGAGACCACGGACTCGGCGCGGCTCGAGGTCGATCGGGCCGCGCATGTTTTACAGGCGCCGTACACCGGCCGCGTGGTGGCCAGCCGGCTGGAACTGGGCCGACACGTAGAGCAAGGCGAAATCCTCCTCGACCTCGACGCCAACCCCGAACAACTCCAAATTCAGGAAGAGCAGACCCGTCGCAAAGGAATCGATCCGCGACTCGAGTCGCTCCGGGCCGAACTCACTGCGTCCGTTCAGGCGGCCGAGCGGGAAAAGGACGCAGCTTGGGCTTCGCTGGAAGAGGCGCGCGTGCGAGTCCGCGAAGCCGAGCAACCCGCCCGATTCGCAGAGGCCGATGCCGCGAGGCTGAAGCAACTCGCGTCCGAGGGACTCGCCCCCGAGCGCGACTTCACCCGCGCCGCGTCCGAAGCGATCCACACGAAGACGACGGTGGAAACGCTGCAGCAGGCCATCACCCGTCTCGAACGGGAACAGCACACCCGCGAGAGCGATCGAGCTACGCAGATGCGCGCGCTCGAAGCCGAAATCCGCAGGCTCGAGGGCGAGCGAGCTACCGGCGGCGCCACCATCGAACGCCTGCGGTACGACGTGGAAAAGCACCGCATCCGAGCCCCTATTTCGGGACGCCTCGGCGATGTGCGCATCCTGCGCCCGGGCTCCGTGGTGCAGGAGGGCGATACGCTCGCCTCGATCGTGCCCACAGGACAATTGCGCATGGTGGCGGAGTTCGACCCGCCTGCGGCGCTCGGACGGATTCGCGCCGGGCAACCGGCCCGGATGCGCCTCCAAGGATTTCCGTGGACTCAATACGGAACGGTTGCCGGTCGCGTCTCGATGGTCGGCGATGAGGTCCGTGACGGGCGTGTTCGCGTGGAATGCGAGGTACAGGGTCGCATCGCGCAGGCGATTCCGGCGCAACACGGCTTGCCCGGATCGATCGAGGTGGAGGTAGAACAGATCTCTCCTGCCGCGCTCGCGTTGCGCCTCGCCGGCCAATGGATCGCCCGCCGATGAGCGAACCGGTCCAGACGCGCCGCCGCTGGCTCGCTCCCGAAGTGGTGCAAACCTCCAACATGGACTGCGGTCCCGCATCGCTGAGATGCCTGCTGGAGGGCTATGGCGTGCACGCCAGTTATGGGCGGCTGCGCGAGGCGTGCCAGACCGACGTCGACGGCACGTCCATCGATGCGCTGGAAGACATTGCGCGGGAAATGGGCCTGGCGGCGGAGCAGGTCATGCTCCCGGTCGATCACCTGATGATCCCCGGCGCGGGCACGTTTCCGGCGATCATCGTGATGCGCCTGCCGGACGGATCGGCTCATTTCGTGGTGCTCTGGAGGCGGCACGGCGCGTTCGTGCAGATCATGGACCCCGCGACCGGACGACGATGGATGACCGTCCGGCGCTTTCTGCGCGAGGTCTTCACGCACAGCATGGCAGTCCCGTCCGACGGATGGAAGGAGTGGGCCGGTTCGGAAGCGGGCGCGAAGGGCTTGCGGCATCGAATGCGGAGCCTGCGGGTCGGTGACGAATTGCTCGATCGCGCCTTGGCCGAGTCGTCCCCACGCCCACTTGCCGCTTTGGATGCCGGCGTCCGGATGATCGCAGCACTGGTCCGCGACGGCGCGCTGCGGCGCGGCGCGGAGGCCCGGCGGACGCTCGAAGCATGTCTCGCCCATGACGAGATCATCCCCGAGAGCTACTGGAGCGCGCGCCCCTGCGCAGACGACCAAGTGAACTTTCGGGGGGCGGTCCTGATCACCGTGCGGGGGCTTGTTACACGCCAGGCCGCGCCGGAGTCGCCCGAACTCGCCGCTGCGCTTAGCGAAAAGCCGCTGCGGCCGGGACTCGAGTTGCTGCGGCTGCTCAGGGCGGATGGCGTCGCCGCTCCGTCGGCGCTCCTCTGCGCTCTGGCACTTGCCGCGGGCGCGGTGGTGGCGGAGGCCTTTCTCTTTCGCGTGTTCTTCGACCTCGCCCGGGAACTGGGACTCGCCGGCCAGCGAATGAGCGCAGTCGCCGCAATCGGCGCGCTTCTGATGGCGCTGCTGATTTTGGAGCTGCCGCTCGTCTCGGGGCTGCTGCGCTATGGACGCCGGCTCGAGGTCCGGCTGCGGCAGGCATTTCTGGAGAAGATCCCGCGGCTTCCGGACCGTTATCTCGAGAGCCGCCCGAAATCCGACATGGCGCAGCGCAGCCATGCCATCCACCAGATCCGGCATCTGCCGGAGCTGGGTTCGCAAGCTGTTCGAGGCTGTTTCGAGATGACGTTCACCACCGCGGGGATTGCCTGGCTGGATCCGGCGAGCGCTCCATGGGCGATTCTGGCGGCGGTGCTCGGGGCCGGCCTGCCGCTCCTGGTCCAGCCGATGATCGTCGAGCGCGACCTGCGACTCCGCACGCACGCCGGAGCGCTCAGCCGTTTCTATCTCGACGCGCTACTCGGGCTCGCGCCCATTCGGGCCCACGGCGCGGAACGCGCGATCCGGCGCGAGCACGGCAGGCTGCTCGTCGAGTGGGCGCGCGCGGGGCTCGGAATGCAGCGGGCGGTCGTATTCACGGGGGCGCTCCAGATGGCGGCGGGCTATGGCGCCGCGGCATGGCTCCTCTTCCAGCACCTCGCGCACCGAAGCGAGCCCGGCGCTGCGCTCCTACTGGCGTATTGGGCTCTGAACCTGCCCGCGATCGGACAGCAGATCGCCCAGGCGGCTTGGCAGTATCCGGCGTTTCGGAACGTCACCCTGCGGCTGCTCGAGCCGCTCGGCGCGCTCGACCAGGAACCGGATGGCATTTCGACTTCCCGACCGGAAGGCGGCGCCGAGTACTCTCCAGGCGTTCAGATCACGTTCGATGGGGTTCGCGTCGTCGCAGCCGGCCAGACGATCCTTCACGATGTCTCGTTGTCGATTCCCGCCGGAAGTCACGTTGCGATCGTGGGCTCGTCCGGCGCCGGCAAGTCGACGTTCGTCGGACTGTTGCTGGGCTGGCATCGTCCTGCGGCAGGCGAGGTCCGGGTGGACGGCGTGCCTTTGACCGGCCGCCTCGAAGCGCTCCGACGCGCGACCGCATGGGTGGATCCGGCGGTGCAACTGTGGAACCGGTCGCTTTACGAAAACCTGCGATACGGCTGCGATGCCGAGTCCATGCCGTCGATGGGAGACGCAGTCGAGGCTGCGGATTTGCGGAGTGTCCTCGAGAAGCTGCCCCAAGGCTTCGAGACACGATTGGGCGAGTCCGGCGCGCTGGTCTCCGGGGGTGAAGGGCAACGTGTTCGGCTTGGGCGCGCCATGGCGCGGAGCGGGGTGCGGCTGGCGATCCTGGACGAACCCTTCCGCGGACTCGATTGCGAGCAGCGGGCAAAGCTCCTGTCGCGCGCTCGCGCGTTGTGGCGGTCTGCGACCCTTATCTGCGTCACCCACGACCTTGCGGCAACGCGCGGCTTCGAGCGGGTGCTGGTTATCGACCATGGCCGCGTGGTCGAAGACGGGTGTCCGGCGCGGCTGGCGCAACAACCCGAATCAAGGTACCGCGCGATGCTCGACGCGGAAGCTGCCGCGCGCGAGACGCTTTGGTCGGGCGACCAGTGGCGTCGCATACGGATGCAGGACGGCAAGGTGGTGGCCGTATGATCCCGTCCTGGCCGGCCGGTAGACTCGGCGACGCCCTCTCTGATCTCGCGCGCAAGAGCGGATTGCCTGTAGCGGAAACGGAAGCTCCGCGCCCGCCGTCGACTCTGGGAGATCATCCGGAACTGCAGGGCGAGTGGATTGCAGCCGCGGCGGCGCGGCTCGGCCTGGAGGTGGATCGGGTGGAATGCGGCTACGCGGATCTGGAGTCCCGGCTCCGCAGCGCCGGTCCTGCGCTGCTCAGGCTCGTGGATGGCTCGTACGCCGCGCTGCTCGAGAACGGGCGGCTGCTAGGTCCCGACCTCTCGGTTAGAAGGGTCAGTCTGGCGGCCCTGACGGCGGCCTTGGTGCAACAGTCAGAAGGCGAGCAATCGGCGGCCGACGTGCTCGGGAAGGAGGCCCGTCTGTCGCCACGCCGCAGCAGGCGCGTACGGGCGGCAATCCTCCGTGAAGGGTTGCGCGACACGAGGGTCGGCCCGATCTGGACGGTGCGAACACCGCCCGGAACCGGGGCATGGAGTGTAGCGCGCCGGGCTGGATTGCCGCGAACGATTGTGCTGCTAATGGCGGCGCATGCGGCCGAGTCTGTGCTTTGGATCGGGTCCTGGTGGCTGGTCGGCAAGGGCGCGCTCGAGGGCCGGTTCGACCCGGGCTGGCTCCTGGCCTGGGCGCTATTGCTGCTCACCATGGTCCCGCTTCGCGCGGCCACAGGATGGCTGCAAGGCGTGGCCGCGCTCACTGGAGGCGGGCTGCTGAAAGAGCGGTTGCTGGTTGGCGCGCTCCGCCTGGAACCCGACGAAGTGCGGAAAGAAGGCGCGGGGCATCTGCTGGGACGGGTGATCGAGTCCGAAGCGCTGGAGTCGCTGGCGTTGAGCGGAGGGTTTCACTCGCTCATCGCGGCGGTCGAACTCGTGGTAGCCGCAGCCGTATTGCTCCAGGGGGCGGGCGGTGTCGCGCAGGCGCTCCTTCTCGCGATCTGGGGTGGGTTCGCGGCGGCGCTCGCGCGGCGCTACTACCAGGCGAATCTGAACTGGACGAACGAACGGCTCGAAATGACGCACGATCTGGTGGAGCGCATGGCCGGACATCGAACCCGGGTTGCCCAGGAGAGCCGCGCCCAGTGGCACGACCGCGAAGATGAAGCGCTCAACCGCTTTCTCATGGCCGGACGGACCATGGACAACCGGGAGGCGTGGCTGGTGGCGCTGATCCCGAGGGGGTGGCTCATCGTCGGGCTGCTGGCCCTCGCCCCCGCGTTCGTGAACCGGTCCGGTTCTCCGGCGGAACTGGCGATCGGAATCGGAGGCATGCTGCTCGGCTGGCGGGCGTTGAAAGGGCTCACGATAGGCGTATGGAATCTGGCGGGCGCCGCGATTGCGTGGAGGCTGGTGAAGCCGCTCTTCGCCGCCGCATCGCGCCCGCAGGCGGCCGGCGCGCCGGAGCACGTGGTTTCCACGGCGCACGCCGGAAACAACCTCGTCGAGGCCCAGGACATCTCCTTCCGCTATGAAGGCCGCTCGGAAGCAGTCCTGCGCGGCTGCAGCATCCGCCTGGCGGCTGGCGACCGGCTCGTGCTGGAAGGGCCCTCCGGATGCGGCAAGTCGACGTTCGGGTCGTTACTGAGCGGCCTGCGCGAACCCGACTCGGGACTGCTGCTCGCCGGCGGTCTCGATCGGCGCACGCTCGGAGCGGACGGGTGGCGCCGGGCGGTCGCCTGCGCTCCGCAGTTTCACGAGAATCACGTGATCTGCGGACCGTTCGCGTTCAACCTGCTGATGGGTCGTCGTGGCGCGTTGGGACAGGAGCAGGTGGACGAGGCCGAGGAGATTTGCCGCGAACTCGGGCTGGGCGACCTCTTAGAACGGATGCCCGGCGGGATGATGCAGATGGTGGGGGAGACGGGCTGGCAGCTTTCGCATGGGGAGAGGAGCCGTCTGTTCATGGCGCGGGCGTTGCTTCAGCAGTCCGACACGATCGTGCTCGACGAGAGCTTTGCCGCGCTGGACCCGGAGAATCTGCGGCTGGCCTTACGATGCGTGGTGAAACGCGCACGAGCGGTGCTTGTTGTCGCGCATCAGTGAGTTGAACGACATGCGCGACTTGATCGATATCGCCGTTCGCCTTCACGACCGAGCCTGCGAACGCAGAGAGCGGGGCGAGTATCGCAAGGCATACGCATCAGCCCGCCGCTCCCTTCGACTGCTGGAGGGTTCAAGCGACGGCCCCGGGCATCCGGATGTCGCCAACGTTCTCAACACGGTTGGGCGAATTCAGGAGGATCTGGGCGAATACGCCGCAGCAGCCGAGTCCTACGAACGCTCGGTTGCGATCATGAGAGCGCTGCCGGAAGAGGACGATCGGGACATCTGCCGTTTGCGCGTGCAGTCGATTGCCGGACTCGCCCAGATCCGCCGCGTTCAGGGCCGGTATCAGGAATCCGAGCCGCTGTTTGAAGAGGCACTGCGGCTGGCCGAGTCGTCCTGTGGGCCGACGGACCAGGAGGTCGCCGCGGTTCTGAATGGCATGGGGATGCTTTACAAGTACACGGGCGAATTCACGAAATCGGAGAAGGCGTATCGAAGAGCGTTGAGCATCCTGAAGGCTGATCCACTCCCGGATGACTGCTTTCTCGCGACGATTTGCCACAACCTGGGCGGGCTGGAACATGCGCGCGGCCGCTATGCGAAGGGCGAGCCGCACGCCCGGCGATCGGTCGAGCTTCGTGAAAAGGCGCTTGGTCCGGAGCACCCCGAAGTGGCGGCGGACGTTGCCGCGCTTGCTTCCCTGCTCGATGCCCAGGGAAAACACGGTGAAGCCGAAGCGATGTACCGGAGGGTCTTCGGCATCTTCGAACGCGTCTATGGGCCGGAGCATTATGAAGTCGCTGTAAATCTGAACAACCTGGGAGCGCTGTGCTACTCGCAGGACCGATTCGAGGAAGCCGGCCGCTGCTATCGTCGAGCGCTGTCGATCAAGGAGAAATTGCTCGGACCGGATCACCCGGATGTGGCGATCACACTTCACAACCTGGGCGCCCTGGCGCACGCCGCGGGCGAGTTGGGGGAAGCGCGGGGACACTACTCGCGAGCCCTGGCCATCTTCACTCGGGTTTTGGGCGACGGGCATCCACGCACGAGGCTGTGCCGCGACGAATACGATGCATTGCCACAGCGGTGATTGACGCAATTACGGAGCTTTGCAAGCCATCGACGATTAGGGCGATGAGGCGGCCGCATCTGTCACGAAGGTCGAGATGGCAGAGCTTCCGGGGCGAGTACGTCCCGCGAGAGGCGCCGCGACGCCCGGTCACGACGAGCGTTCAATTGGAGGAAAGTCACGACGGCCTACTTCCAACTGTACGAAGGATTGCATGCTCCGTCGCGATATGAGAAACGCGCATTGGCGATGGCCACGTCCTTATACTCTAGGGGGAGCGGCGCACCGTCGCGAAGGGAGGACTCCTATGCTGATGTGGAGGAACGGTATCGACCGGCGTAGGTTCGGCCAACTGCTCGCCGGCTGGACGCTCGCCGGACATTATCCGTCCCGCGCCCAGAATCCAGCGCCGCCGCTGCCGCAGACCGACCCATCGAAAGCGTTCGAGCGCCACTATCGCGCCGATGCCCAGGTTCTGCTGCTCTCAGTTCCTTTGTTCCGGCGCAAGGACGTAGGAGACGGCTTTGCCGTCTGGCGCGACTCCGTAGCGGAAGACGGAAAGGCGGAGCGGTTTCTCGAGTTCATGGGTAGATCCACGCCGGAACGCGCGGCGGGCCTCAACCGGTTCGGCTTTATCCAGGAACTCTCCATAAAAGGCGGGCGCTCGAACACGGAATCGCGTTATTTCGGACTGATGAGCGCTTCGAATGAAGAGAGCGCGGCCGAGGCCCGCAAAGCGCTTCATACGGACGCCAAGGAAGTCTGGTTCTCGGCCATCGAGGGCCGCGTCTCCACGACCTCGATCGATACGGTCAGTGCCCGGTTTCTGGCGCCTGCCCGCACTTCATCAGCGGAGCGGCAGCAACTCATCAAACAAGCCAGGGTCGCGCTTGCGAGTCCGGAGGCCCGGCGAAGCGAGACGAGCTGCGGCGCCCTCCCGCCGCGCCCGTTCCTCCACGTGCTCGCCGACTTGGTTCGTGGTTCGGGCGCGGCCGAATCGGCTTACGTATATAACGGACGCCTTTACCGTCTCCGGGTCGACCGTTCGGTCGATGCGAAGGCAGCAAAGACATATCGGGACTTGGGCCTGATCGGCGAGGGCCACCGGGTGATTCGCGTGGCCGGGTCGTTGTGGCGGGAAGGGGAAGGCAGCCGCTCTGAGTTCAGGCTCTGGATCCAGGAAGGCGCCGAGCGGCCCCTGCCCCTGCGCATCGAATACCAACCCAAGTCGTACCTTCGCCTCACCTTCGAGGCTCGCGCCTGATTGCTGATTCAGGAGTGAGTACGACGCGCCGATTCCGGAAGCCTGCGACAACCGGGGCCGGGGTCAAATCGCCTCGGAGCGCAACGCGCGCAGCAACTCACGCTCCAGATAACTCACGACCGGCACCGCGAGTCCGTCGCCGAAGAGGTGATAGGCGTCGTTGTACCGGGGCGGCAGCGGATAGTCGTCCGGCACGCCCATCAGACGTGCCGCTTCGCGCGCGGTCAGCAGTCGCGTGCGCACACCGCGCGTTTCGACCACGAGGACCGTCTGGCGGCTCGACCCGCCCGCCGGAGTTCGCAGGCATCCTGAGATCCCGTCGAACCGGATCTCCGCGCGCTGCCGCCCGGCGCGCGTCCGGCGATACACCGTCCCCACTGATCCCGGTTGGGCCGACTCGACCTTGCGCCGGTTCCGGTCGGACATAAGGGAAAGAATGTGCCGCGTCTGGTCGGGGGAATGCCACTCCTCTGCGTCGGCCTCGAGCAGGTCGCGCAGCTCGACCGTGCGCGGCGGGGGCGGCGGCAACTCCCACCAAATCCAGCGCTCGCGCAAGCAAGGCTCAAGCCCGGCATGAGCATCCATGAGGGCTCGCGTATGGCCGAACCCGGGCTCGCCCGAAACGGCGGCCCCCCGCGTCCCGACGATAAACAGCCTCGGCCGCGACTGCGGCAACCAGTGCACCGCGTCGAGCACCACCGGACCAAATCGATACCCGCTCATCGCCATGCGCCCGAGGATCGTGGCGAAGTCGCGTCCTCCGTGCGAGGTTATGGCTCCCACTACGTTCTCCAGGACGACCGTGCCAGGTAGGAGTTTCTCCATCAAATCCCAGAACACGTGGAACGTGCCGCTGCGCGCGCCGCTCAGTCCCGCGCCCGCGCCGGCCAGCGAAAGGTCCTGGCACGGAAACGACGCCCACGCCAGATCGGCGCCCGGCGGGATGTCCGCCGCCTTTAGCGTCGCGATGTCGCAGGCCCGCAACTCGCGCTCGCCGAATCGCCGCGTGTAGGCCTCCGCCTTCTTGGCGGACCACTCATTGGCGAACACGCATCGCCACTCCTCGCCGAGTCCGAGACGCGCCATGCCGCCCCCGGCGAAGAACTCATACCAGATCACGGATTCTCCGCAGCACCTTTGATGGATCGACCCGCAGCGCGTGCTCCCACACACGCAGCACCGTCCAGCCATCACGCCGGAGCGCACGCGCATTGCGGCGATCCCGCGCCATGTTCCGCGCGACCTTGCCCGTCCAGTACTCCTGGTTCGAGCTGGGCGGCCGGTGGCACGACGGGCAGCCGTGCCAGAAGCAGCCATCGACGAACACCGCCACGCGCGCGCCGTCGAACACGAAATCCGGACAACCCGCGACGTCGCGCGCGTGCATCCGCCATCCCCGGAAGCCCGACCGCACCAGCCGCGCCCGCAGCACGCGCTCGGTCGAACGGTTGCCCGTGGATTTCACCGCCGCCATCGTCCGCGAGCGGACCTGCCGCGAGACGTTGTCCATGTCGCGATTGTAGCTATACTTTCTCGATATGAAGAAGTGGCCGCTCCTGCTCGCGCTCTGCTCCCTCGCCACATCCGCAACCTACGATCCCAAACTGTTTCAGGACATGCGCTGGCGCTCGATCGGGCCGCTGCGAGGCGGCCGGACGAAGTCCGCCGCGGGCGTGGCCAGCCAACCGAATGTGTTCTACATCGGCGTGTGCAACGGCGGCGTCTGGAAGACCACCGACTACGGCCGCACCTGGACTCCTATTTTCGATGACCAGCCCACCGGCTCGATCGGCGCGGTGACGGTCGCGCCATCCGACCCGAACATCATCTACGTCGGCAGCGGTGAAGGTCTCCACAGGCCCGACCTCTCGGTGGGCGACGGAGTTTACAAGTCCACCGACGCCGGCAACACCTGGACCCACCTCGGCCTGCGCGAGGGCCAGCAGATCCCGCAAATCGCCGTCGACCCGCACAATCCCGACCGGCTCTTCGTCGCGGTCCTCGGCCATCCCTACGGTCCCAACGAGGAGCGCGGACTGTACCGCTCGCTCGATGGCGGCCAGTCGTTCCAGAAGGTGCTGGGCAAGGACGAGAACACGGGCGCGTCCGATGTGGTCATCGACCCGTCCAACCCCGAAATCGTCTACGCCGCGTTGTGGGAGGCCCGTCAAGGACCGTGGGAAAACAGCGCGTGGGCAGGCTCCGGCGGCGGCATGTTCAAATCGATCGACGGCGGGCGCTCGTGGAAACCCATCCTCAATGGCATCCCGGACAACTTCATCCAGGCTAACCTCGCCATCGCCCCGAGCAATACGAAGCGGCTCTACGCGTCGGTGGCCGCCGGCGGCGGAGTGGCAATCTACCGTTCCGACGATGGCGGCGAAAACTGGGCGCGCGCTACCGACGACAATCGCCCTGCCGGCCGCATCGGCGGCGGCGACCTCTCCGTGCCCGCTGTCGATCCGAAGAACGCCGACATCGTCTACATCGCAAGCACCGTCTCCTGGAAGTCGGTGGATGGCGGCAAGACCTGGGTCGGCTTCCGCGGCGCTCCCGGCGGCGACGACTACCAGCGCATCTGGATCAACCCGAACAACCCGGAAATCATGCTCTTCGTCGCCGACCAGGGAGCGGTGATCACGGTTAACGGCGGCGAGTCGTGGAGTTCCTGGTACAACCAGTCCACCGCGCAGATGTACCACGTCAACACCGACAACGCATTTCCTTATGCGGTCTGCGGCGGTCAACAGGAGAGTGGCTCGGCGTGCGTCGCCAGCCGGGGCAACGACGGCCAGATCACCTTCCGCGAGTGGCGGCCCGTCGGCGTCGAGGAGTACGGATACGCGGTCCCCGACCCGCTCAATTCCAACCTCGTGTACGGCGGCAAAATTACCCGGTTCGACCGCCGCACCGGACAGGTGACCAACATCTTCCCGAAGCCCGTCCGTCCGGCCGATCTGCGTGTTCTGCGGACCATGCCGGTGGCGTTCTCGCCGGCCAATCCGCGCATGCTGCTGTTCGCGACCAACGTGCTCTGGAAGACCCTGAACGGCGGGCAGAACTGGACCCAGATCAGTCCCGACCTCACGCGCAAAAGCTGGGAGCCTCCGAAGAGCATCGGCAAGTATCGGAACCAGCCGACCGCCGCGCCCTCGCAGCGCGGCGTTATTTACGCGGTCGCCCCGTCGCCGCTCGACGTGAACCGCGTTTGGGCGGGCACCGACGACGGGCTCATCCACACGACGATCGACGGTGGCCTGCACTGGACGGACGTGACGCCCCCGCAACTCGGTCCGTGGATGAAGGTGTCGATCCTCGACGCCGGCCGTTTCGATGCGCTGACCGCGTACGCCGCGATCAATACTCTGCGGCTCGACGACCTGCGACCGCACATCTTTCGCACGCGCGACGGCGGCAAAACGTGGAAGGAGATCGTGAAGGGCATTCCCGACGGCGCCCCGGTGAACGCCGTCCGCGAAGATCCCAAACACAAGGGCCTGCTGTTCGCCGGCACCGAGCGCGAAGTGTACGTCTCCTTCGACGATGGCGAGAACTGGCAGTCGCTGCGGCTCAACATGGCGCCCAGTTCGGTGCGCGACATCGTCGTGCATGGCGACGACCTGATCGCCGGCACGCACGGCCGTGGCTTTTGGATCCTCGACGACATCACCCCGCTGCGGCAGATCACGGCCGAGGTCGCGCGCGCCGGGTCGTTCCTCTATAAGCCGCAAGTCGCGACCCGCGTGCGCTGGAACATGAACACCGACACGCCGCTGCCGCCCGACGAACCGGCATCGAAGAACCCTCCGGACGGCGCGATTCTCAATTACTACCTGGCCAACGACGCGCAGGCGGTCACGCTCGAGATTCTCGACGCGGCGGGCAAAGTGATTCGCACATACAAGGACACCGACCCGGTCGAGCGCATCGGCCCTGACTATCCCGTGCCGACCTACTGGGTGCGGCCCGGACGCAGTCTGCCGAAGACCGCCGGCATGCACCGCTGGCTCTGGGACATGCGCTACCAGGCGCTGCCGGGTGGACGCGGGGGCCTGTCGATCGCCGCGATCTACCGCGATACGGCGCCGGTATCGAACTCCATCTGGGCCGCGCCCGGACAGTATCGCGTGCGACTCACGGTAGATGGGAAGGCGCAGACGCAGTTTCTCACGCTGAGGATGGATCCGCGGGTGAAGACGCCGGCGCTCGGCCTTCAGCAGCAGTTCACGCTCTCGAAAGCGCTCTACGAAGACATTCAGTCCGCGCAGAAGGCCTTGCAGCAGATCCGCGACGCGGGTTCACAAACCAACGGCGAACAGTTCGCACAACGGCTTACGGAAATCGGCGGCGCGGCAGGCGCCGGCGGCCGTGGCGGAGGAGGGCGCGGAGCCGCTCCTGCCGGCCCCGACACACTCAACAGCGTCTCGACCGCGCTTAATGCGCTGATGACCTCGCTGCAGGGATCAGATGTGACCCCGACGACACAGCTCACGGCAGCGATAGCGGAACGCCGCGCCGCATTGGCGAAACTGCTGGCGCGGTGGAAGGCGTTGCAGGCCGAGATCGAAAAGCCGTAACTACTGCAGCACGACCGTTACGCCGCTTTGGCTCGAAATGGCGCCGGCAGTCACCACCAGAGCGGCCTGTCCGATCACCTCGCGAGGCACGATCACAGTAACCTGGGCTACTCCAGGGTACGGGCGGGTGGTGATCTGAATTTCGGCCGGCATGCCTCCGATCGTCACCCTCACCGGCGCGCCGCCATCCCCCGTCAAAAAGAATGTCAGCGGCAGACCGGCGACCGCCGGATTCCCACGGCCGTTCGCTGTGCCGTCGCCGTTGACCGCGCGCGCCTGTCCCTGTCCCGTGGAATCCGCCGTAAAGATGCCGGGAGAAGCAAACACGACAGGTAGTGGGAATGGCGCGGTCGAGGCATTGGCGTACTGCACCACCAGTTCCGCCGTCGTGCCTGTCACGTTCGACGGCATCACCGCCGAAACCTGGCCCGCGGACACGTACAGCAACTGCGCGGGAGTCCCGTTCACCAGCACCCGCGCGCCGGCCAGCTCGGTGGGAGCGTCCGGCAATTGTGCTGCTGCCAGCGTCGCGGGACCGATCCCCGCGCCGTAGATCGTCACGACTTCACCAGGAGCGATCGGGCCGGCCAGATTGCTCGCGGCGTTGACGACACTGCGCACGAAGAAGGTGGATGCAGTGACGCTGGCCGCGCGAATCGCGTTATTGCCGCTATCGGCGATAAAGATGTTGCCGCTCGAATCGGCGGCAAGACCCCAGGGCGTGTTCAACCTCGCTGCTGCCGCCGCCCCGCCATCGCCCTCATAGCAACACTGGCGCGAGCCGGCGATCGTAGCGAGCGAGCCATCCGCGCCGACCTTTACGACACGGCCGTCACCGGACGCGAAGACATTGCCGGACGGGTCGATAGTGACACCGCGGGCTCCCGGAAGCTGCGCCCCAATCGTGCCGGTCTTGCTGAATCGTTTTACGGCTCCATCGCCCCGATCGGCGACCCAGACGGCATAGGTATCGTCGACCGCGACACCGGTGGGCGTGTTCAAACCGTCTACCACCGTGTCGATCACGGCGGTGAAGATGCGCCGGATGCGGCGATTGCCCGTGTCGGCGACATACACCGCGCCGTCCGCGTCCACTGCCACGCCTTGCGGTCGATTGAGCGCTGCCTGGAGCGAACTGCCCCCGTCGCCGAAGAATGCCGTGTTACCGTTACCCGCGAGCGTCCCGATGACGCCGCTCGTGAGCACCATGCGGACGCGGTTGTTGCCGGAGTCGGCGATGTAGATGTTGCCGGCGGCGTCCACGGCAACGCCGGTAGGGCGGTTCAGTTCAGCCGAGGTGGCGGGTCCGCCATCGCCGGAAAAGCCGCGCAGCGCGTTGCCGGCAACCGTGGTGACCACGCCGTCGCGCGAGATTTTGCGGATGCGGTGGTTCTCGGAGTCTGCGATGAACAGGTTGCCTTTCGAGTCGTACGCGAGACCCGCGGGCACGTCGAACTGCGCCAGCGCGGCGGGTCCGAAGTCGCCGGAGAAGCTGCGGTAGCCGTCGCCGGCCAGAGCCGTAATTTTGCCGCCTACGACCTTCCAGATCCGGAACGCGCCGCCGTCCAGGCCGGAGCCGGAGCCGATCGAACCTTCGGCGACGTACACCGCGCCCTGTTGATCGACTGCCACGCCCGTAGGTCCGGCGAGCCGGACGGCCGTGGCGCTCAGGCCGTCGCGCGGAGGCAGTCCGCCGGAGTTGCCGGCGATGGTGGTGATCGTGCCGTTCGAAACTTTCCGGACGCGGCTATTGCCGAGGTCGGCGATGTAAACGTTGCCCGCCGCATCGACTGCGACGTCGGTGGGCAGGATCATGGTCGCCGCGGTGGCCCGCCCATCGTCGCCTGAGTAGCCGGGGAATCCCGTGCCGGCGAACGTCGAGATGGTTCCATCGGCGCCGACAACGCGGACGCGGTGGTTGAATGTGTCCGCGATGTAGAGATTCCCTGCCGCGTCGAGCGCCATGCCTTCGGGGCCATTCAACGACGCTGACAGCGCCGGTCCGCCGTCGCCCGAGAATCCCTCGGCGCCGCTGCCGGCGATCGTCGTGACCGCTCCGTTCGGGGCGACTTTCCGGACGACATTCGCGCCGGTGTCCGCGACATATAAGTTGCCGGCGCGATCGAAACGCAGGCCCATGGGTCGGACCAGCCCTTCGATCGGCAGCGTGGTCAGCGCGCCTTCCGGCGAAATTCGCCGCAGAGTGCCGCTGCCGCGCTCCGAATAATAAATGTTACTGGCCGCATCGACCGCGACGGCTAGCGGATAGTCGAGTTGCGCGGCCATCGCTGGGCCATCCACGGTCTGTCCCGCGCGGCCGGTTCCGGCAATCCGATTCAGCGACCCGGACGAGTCGACCCGGTAGACGGAATGGAGGCTCGCGAAGTAAGTGTTGCCGCTGCCGTCCACGGCTACGCGCGGCGGGTCGCCGATCGAAACGGTTGCCGCAGCAGCCGGAGTGATCGGCGGAACGCCGCCCGCGAAAGTGGAGATCACATACTGCTGCGCGGAAGCGGCTGCGCAAAAGAAGAAGAAGATTCCGATGGCCCTGTTCATTGCATGGTCCCAAACTACGAATCGTCTATGGTCGCATACTTTCTAGCGCCTGTTTTCGCGGATCAGCGCCGGTTGGCGGGTCGGCACGTGGCACCGAGCCCGAGTGCATCCGCGGGGTGTTCTGCATTTTCGAAACATCGCCTGCGCTGAACTAGAATTGGTTTGTCGATGCGGCGAAGAGAGCTACTGGCGATGCTCGCGGCGGTCGGCTCGTCCGACGCGGCGGTGATCGTCGACCGGCGCACGCGGCGAGTGCTGGCCATACGGAACGAGGCGGTCGCGACCCGTACGGCCCTTCCGCCTGGCTCTACGATGAAGCCGATCGCACTGACAGCGCTCATGAAGAGCGGTAAGCTGCGGGCGGCGGAATCGTGGCCGTGTCCGGGCAGGCTTACGATTGCCGGGCGGCAGTTGAATTGCTCCCATCCGCGGATGGCGACTCCTATGACGGTCGAGACGGCGCTGGCGTATTCGTGCAACTGCTTCGTCGCCCATGTGGCGGAACGGCTCGCGCCCGGGGAATTGCCGTACGGGCGGCGAGTCTCGGGAGCCGACGGGCTGCGGCTGCAGGCGCTGGGCGAGGACGGCGTAGCCTTCACTGTAGCGGACCTTGCCGAGGCCTATCGGCAACTCGCGATGGCGGCGCCGGCGGAGATTGTTGCCGGGCTGGAGGGCGCGGTGGAGTACGGGACGGCTCAACGCGCCAACGTCGCGGGCTTGAAAGTCGCGGGGAAGACGGGAAGTGTGCGGACCGCGTCAGGGATGCGGGTCGCGTGGTTCGCGGGATGGACGCCGGACGTCATAGTTGCTGTTCGCGTGCAGGGATTCTCGGGGGGAGCTGACGCGGCGCCCGTGGCGGCAGAAATGCTAAGGGCCCTGCGATGAGGTGCGCCTGGCTCGTCGTGGCGGTTGCGTGCGCGTCGGGCCAGACGGTCCGCGCGCGGATCGGCCCCAAGACGGTCGATTTGCCGCGTGAGCGCTACGTCGCGGGCGTGTTAGGTGGCGAGAGCAGTGTCTTCCGGTCGGACGAGGCGCTCAAGGCAATGGCAGTGGCAGCGCGGACCTACGCCGTCCGGGAGCGCGGCCGCCACGAGGGCTTCGACTTCTGCGCAACCACGCATTGCCAAAGAGTGGATCTCGACGCGATCACACCACGGCTGGAGTCGATCGTGGCGGCGACTGACGGCGAGTTGCTCTGGAAGGAAGGAAGGCCCGCGCAGGCGCTATATTCGCTCGATTGCGGACACGATCCGGGCTCTCTGGCATGGACCTGGTCGGGTGAACCGCGAAGGATCGTGGACGCATTGGCGAAGTCGCAACTGCGCGCACCAACCGACCTGAGAGCGATAGAAATCGTCGAACGGACGGCGTCGGGGCGCGCGAAAACGCTGGCGCTTGTGGGCGGCCAGACGGTGCGGATTCACGCTGAATCGTTCCGGCTCGCGATCGGGCGCGAGTTGGGGTGGAACACGGTGCGGAGCGATCTGTACGAGGTCCGCGGGCTCGTCTTTCAGGGACGCGGAGCCGGCCATGGCGAAGGACTGTGCCAGCGCGGCGCAGACCGGATGGGCGTGGACGGGAAAGGCTATCGCGAGATCCTGGCGCGTTTCTATCCCGGCGCGGCGGTGGGAGTGACGGCGCGCGGTTTCTCATGGCAGCGGATGTGCGGGACGGCGGTGTGTCTGGAAGCGTTGGACGATCGCCGCGAGGTGTTGGCCGCAGCGGAGCGGATCGCGTCGCGGCTGCCGTGGCCGGTGTCGGGCGTAACGGTGCGGGTATACCCGGACGTCGAAACGTTCCGGAATGCGACGGGCGAGCCGGGCTGGGTCGCGGCGCACACCTCCGGACGGAGAATCTCGCTCCAGCCGCCGCGAGGGCCGGCCGACGCGTTGCTGCGTCATGAGCTATTGCACGTCGCGATCGAGTCGCAGGCTCGGGCGGACCTCCCGCTATGGTTCCGCGAGGGGCTCGTGCTGTACCTGGAGGACGGAGCGCGCGGAAGCGGACTACCGCCGGCCGACGCGGAACTGAGGCGAACGGACGATGCCGCAGCAGCGCGGCGCGCGTACGAGCAGGCCGGCCGCGCGGTAGCTGGTTTGGCGGCGCGCTATGGCAGAGAGACCGTCCTGGCCTGGGTGACGCGTGGGTTGCCGCCGGACATCCAGTGGGCGAACCACAACCAGGCCAGCACGAACAAGAGGTAGGCTGCCGCTGCGCGCAGAACGAAACTGGTCATCTCCATCGCGAAACTGGAGAGATGGGGCGTCCAGTTCAGGAGCCGCAACGGAACCCAGACCCCGGCCAGCGCGAACAGCGGCGCGGTAAGCGCACGGAGCGAGAACCCGCGCCACACACGCCGGCCGTGCAGCGCGGCCCCGGCGAACAGCGGCACGAACAGCATCGGGAGCACGACCCACCGCACGATCCACCACCCGTTGCTCGATGGCGTCACCATGTACGCCGCGAACGCAAGCACGGCGACGATGACCGTCCAGTGCAGGTGGCGCACGCTTCCGCCAATAGCCGCGCCATACAGCGCACACGCGCCGGCGACGATGATGAGCCCAACGGCGGCGCTCCAAACAACCTCGCCGGCGCTAGCCTCGCCGATCCCGAGCCAATAGTAGCCAAGAGCGAGCAGTGCCGCGTTCCCGGCCAGGTGCATCCAGAGCTTCATTTGATCTCCAGACGCCGGGACTCGGTGGTGGCGATGACACCAGTCTGGTACATCGGGGAAACCCGAGCCGGGCTCACCTGAAACGCCCCGGGATTCACGACCTTCAATAAGTAGAAGTATTCGTGCCTGCCCTTCGGGAAGTAGGTCTGAAAAAGCGCCATGCGGTCGTCGTGCAGCTCGCGCCGGGTGAAGAACCATTGCCACCACGGCGGCCGGTTGCGCAGTGCGTAATTGTTGTCGCGCTCGATGAACTCCGTGCCGGCGGGAATCGGGTCCTCAATCATCAGGTATCGCCAGTCCGAACCCGCAACCGTGAGCTTCACTGCAAGAATGTCGCCCGCTGCGGCAGGTCCGGCGAGCGGCGCCGTGTCATAGACAATCTTCTCGCCGTCGCGGCCGGGAACCAGGCGGAAGTACTCGCGTTGTACGTTGAGGTCGCCGCTGCCCGTCTTTTGCAGATTGTCGGCGTTCGACCAGTACTCGGCGCGCGCCGAGTAGTAGACGCGTCCCGTGCCCGCGGCTGTCACGCGGATGCTGTTCGAACCGGGGTTCAGTTTCGATTCGTCCACCGCCAGCACAGGCTGCGCGGCATCGAGCTTGCTGGTCAGGACCTGCCGGTCGTTGACGAAGACCGTCGCGGTCACACTGGAGCTCAGCTCGTTGGTGAGCTTGAGGTAGTCGATGAGGCCATAGATCACCATCGCGGTTTGCTTGGTGGACGACCACCAATAGCCCTCATTGCGATGGTTCATCAGCCAGAGCGCGGCTTTCGGAAGCAGTGGACTGTCGGGCCGCTCGCGCGCCAGAAATTTCACTCCGTAAGCGGTTGCCTCGGGCGTGGCGTCGTCCGAGAAGTCGAGCATCTGGTCGCGTGAAGCGGGCCACCAGGCCTCCTCGTTGTTCTGCTGGGCGGCGCGCTCCAGTGCGACGGCGATATCGGTAGCGCCGGTATTTTTTCTCTCCTGAAGCGCGAGGCCTAGGATCGCGAGGCCATAGGGCGACAACTCCACGCGGCGTTCGAAGATCTGGGAGACGGGAGCCTCGGCAGCGCGGCCGGCAACCACCAGCGCGTACGCCATATAGGCGCGCAGGTCGCCCGCGAGCTTGCGGTCGGCGACGGCTTTCACGAGCCAATCGCCGCCGCGCCGGATGATGTCGTCGTTAACCGGCGCGTTGGCGGCCTTCGCCTGCGCCAGCCCGGCCACGACGTACGCAGTCATGAACGGGTGGCTTTCGTCGGTCTGCCACCAGCCCCATCCGCCGTCCTCGTGCTGAAAGCTCTCGAGACGGTCGATGCCCGCGCGGACCTTCTCCCGCAAAGCACGCTCGTCGAGATCAGTCTTGAGTTTCAACTCGCGCGCGGCTTGCGTGACCGTGATGTTCGGCAGGAAGCTGGACATGGTCTGCTCCACGCAGCCATACGGAAAGCTGGTGAGGTATTCGAGCGCGCTGAACAGCGAGCCGGCGACGGACGGCGCGACGCGGATGGAGAGCGTGCGCGAGCCCGGCGTCACGGCCGGCGGGAAGACAAGGTCGAACGCTGCCGACGCGCCTGCCGCGACCGAGCCCCCGCGCGACTCCGCCAGCTTTACGCCGGGAACATTCACCGGCAGCTCCAACTCGAGCGCGTCGGACTCCGCATCGGTGAGCGCCTTCCCGGTGAGCTTCGCGGAACGAACATTCTTCGCGCGGACCCGCCAGTCCACCTTCGCCTCGCCGCGGCTCGGCAGGTTAACGTCGCGTGTCGAGCCTTCGAGCACGTCCAGGCCTTCGACCGCGAGCGACACGCGCGCGTTCTTCGCTTCGGCGAGATAGTTGTGGACGAGCGCGGAGATTACGATCTCGTCACCCTGCACGAAGAAGCGCGGGGTCGAGAGGCGGATGATGACGTTCTTGCGGACGACGGTCTTCTGAGTGGCGCTACCGACTTTGGTGTCGGCGGTGACGCCGCGCGCGGTGGCGCGCCAGGTGGTCAACGAGTCAGGAAACTCGAGCTTCGCCTGCGCGCGGCCGGCAGCATCCGTGACCAGGTCGGCGGCCCAGTAAGCGGTGTCGGGGAAAACCTTGCGCACCTTGGGCTCGGCCAAACGCTCGGGCTTCAACTGCGCCAGACGAGACGGCGGACGCAGCTCGGCCAGTCGCATACGACGCTTACCGGCCTCGCCGTGAAAGTAATACTGCAGCGACGAGCCAGTCATCACGCGGTTCCACTCGCGGTCGAAGAAAAAGTTGAGCGGGTCGGGCACGGCATCGCGGCGAATGCCGTAGATGGCCTCGTCCACCACGCCGAGGCTAACCTCGGCTCGCGCGGCCGGTTTGCCGTCCGGCGTCGTGACGTCGATTCGGTAGGTGGCGGGCTGCCCGGGCGTGTACTGCGGCTTGTCCGGCGTGATTTCGATGTTGAGCTGGTGACTCACCGGCGGGACCTTCACGTACTTGACGCCGGTGAGGAGGTTGCCCTGGCGCACGAACGACGCGCTCACGGTGATGCCGGGCTCGTCGCTGGCGGCGATGGGCACTTCGAAGGATACTGTCGGCGAGGGCTCGCGGATGAGCTTGAACCACCGAAGGTCGCGGCCCTCGACGCTGACGTAGACGGGCGTGTCGGGCTGACCTGTGATGACCAGCATCTTCGCGGTGTCGCCCGCCCGGTACGTCTTTTTGTCGGGAACGATCTGGACGCGATTGATATCGGTTTCGTAGATCCCTCCGCCACCCGCGACCCATAGATAGGAGATGTCCTCGACTTCGCGGCCTTCCGGCGTGCGCGCGGTGGCGCGGAGGTGGTATGCGCCGCCTTCACGGGGAATGTCGATGGTTCCGGTCCCGCCGGCATCGACCTCGACCGTGCCACGGACGTCGCGGCGGTCTGGGTCGCGGTAATTCCATTTGAGCAATTCGACGCGCACCCGGGCGGAGACCGGCTGCATCTCGTAGTTGCGCGCCTCGACGGTGAACGACGCTTTCGCGCCAGGCTCGTAGAAGTAGCGCTGCGGGGCGACGTTCAGGGCGAAACTGCCGTGCGTGGCGATGAATCCGCCGCGGCCGGTGATCTCGCGGTTGGCGGCGTCGGTGACGCGAGCCTCTACGCGATAGCGGTAATCGTACCGGTGCTCGGAGATGGCAGTCGGGACGCTAACGGTGAGCTTGCCATCGGCGTCGAGCACGCCTTCCTGCTCGCCCACCTGGTCACCGCCATCTTCGTCCTCGGGCGGGCCCATCTCGCTGTCGTCATCGTCATCGCGCCAGATAGGGAACCAGTAACGCTCGCGGTAGATCGCGTACTTCACCTTGGCGCCCGCGACCGGCTCGCCGAAGTAATAGCGCGCCTCGACGGTCGCCTGAACCTTCTCGCCCTGGAGGACGCGCGGCTTGGACGACGTGACGCGAACCTCGTACTCGGGCTTCTTGTACTCCTCGACCTCGAAGTGGCCGCTCATCGAACGGTCGCCGGACCGCGCCTCGATGAAGTAGTGGCCGAGCGCGGCGCCGGCGGGCAGCGCGATGTCGTCACGGATAGTCCCGTTCGGGTTAGCGGTGAGGGTCTTCTGGTAGACGGGTTTCTGGTCCGGGTCGTTGACCGTGACTGCCACGGTGCGCCCCGCGGGCGTGACGTACCCGGATGGACCGGCGATGCGGAGGATGCCCTTGAAGTGGACGGTGTGGCCAGGACGGTAGATGGGACGGTCGGTGAAGAGATATCCGCGCCAATCGTCATCCTCAGTCCCGAAGGAGTAGCCGCCGGCCGTGTTTACCGCGACGTCCGCGCCGCGCCTGGCGACGAGCCGCACTTCGTCCATACGCTCGTCGGGAGCCTTCAATTCAACGACACCGTCCGCATTCGTCTCTCCTTCGGCGAGCCGCCGATCCCTCGCCACTTTCCAGCACAGTGGGATCCGAAGCTTGGAATTCACGTGACTTGAAGTCGCGGC
>JADMIO010871484.1_pt1 | contig 39474 bp, 37 predicted proteins | sample 8958161 | NCBI WGS metagenome assembly JADMIO01 (sample SAMN16585339, study PRJNA669376) | soil metagenome | isolation source: Crop rotation soil | place: USA: Cullars Rotation, Alabama | collected 2011 | reverse complement strand
CCGCGCTGCCATCCAGCAACGCCTCTTCCAGCTCCTTCACGAACAAGCCCTTACCGCCGACCTTGGCCAACGGCGAGTCCAGCAACTGGTCACCGCGCGATGTCATACCCAGCAACTGCACGTCCAGGTCGGGATGCGCCTGCGTCAGGGCAGTGCGGACAAATTCCGCCTGCCACAGGGCGAGGGGGCTCTCCCGTGTGGCGATGATCAGTTTGCGCGACATGCTGGAAGTTCCGTGAGGATGGACTGGCAATAATATCAGTCGAATACCTGTGCAGCGACACTCCCCAACTATGGGGAATCTCATCAAATATGTTAGATTGCTGAAAAATTCGCTACTTTTTATAAGCAGGGAAGCTAATGACAAAACCGCGTCCACGAGCGTCGAACAACATAACCCTTTGGTTATAGCGATGCCCACGCCTCCCATCGGTTATCTTTTGGCAATGGCGGCCGTAATAATCGGATTGCTTCTACTTTCCGGAATGCAGCCGTTTGACCGAACGACATGGATGCTGGAGGTCTTTCCAATCGTCATCGCATTGCCCATTTTATTGGCGACGCACAATCGCTTTCCCCTAACGACGCTCCTTTACTGTTTCATTTTCATCCATGCACTGGTGCTCATGCTTGGTGGCGCTTATTCGTATGCTCGCGTGCCGCTGGGCTTCTTCATCGCCGATCTGCTGGACTTGAGTCGCAATCCCTATGACAAGATTGGTCATTTCTGCCAGGGGCTGGTGCCGGCACTGGTAGCGCGCGAAATATTGCTGCGCGGCAACTTCGTCCAGCGCGGAAAGATGCTCACATTTCTCGTCCTCTGCATCGTCCTCGCCATCAGTGCCACTTACGAACTGTTTGAATGGGCTGCTGCAATCGCCCTGGGCCAGGGCGCTGACGATTTCCTGGGCACTCAGGGTGATCCCTGGGACACACAATCGGACATGCTCCTCGCGTTCATCGGTGGCGTTGCGACCCTCGCCCTGTTTTCCAGGTGGCATGATCGCCAGCTGCGCGCACTTCAGCGAATCCTCGCCGCAACCTGATACTTCAGCCAGACAGGTTTGAGGACTCCTTTCACAGCGAACCAATTATCAACGGTAATGTGGCAAGATAGATTGCGTGCGAATCTGGTCCATACATCCCAGCTCCCTCGATGCCAAAGGTTTGGTTGCACTGTGGCGGGAAGCACTATTGGCGCAAAAGGTTTTAAAAGGAGAAACGATTGGCTACCGCAACCATCCGCAACTCAATCGCTTCAAGGCATGCGCCAATCCTGTGGGCGCCATTGCCACCTATCTGCGCATTGTTGCGGATGAAGCATCGGTGCGAGGCTACAAATTTGACACGACGAAGATCTGCAACAAACGCTACAGGGGAAAAATACTGGTCACTTCGGGTCAGGTGCAGTATGAACTGTCGCACCTGCTGGGCAAATTGAAAGTGCGCGATAGAGAGCGTTTCCTTGCCCACAGTGGAAAAGCTGATGTCGGCGTGCATCCACTATTTATCATCGTGGAAGGAGGGATAGAGCCCTGGGAAGTGACATAAACGCCTGGGGTCATCATTGGGCTCACGCAAATCCCGAAGCTTCCAGCTTGCTGGATTTCCCCAATACTCTCGCCCTATCATGACCCTACAAGGGACTGCGGCACCGTTGACGCTGCGAGGATAGGGAAATGCAAGACAAAATAAAACTTGGCCTGGCCGCGGCAACAGGGGCATTGATTCTAATTGTTTGCTTCAGCAGCTTCTACACCGTAGACCAGGGCGAACGCGCGGTACTGCTGCGCAACGGGGCAGTCGTTGATGTGGCCGATCCGGGCCTGCACTGGAAATGGCCTTTTATCGAGCGAAAGGTAGAATTCAGCGTGCAGAGCCTGAAGGCAGAATACGACAAGATGCCATCGTATTCGAAAGACCAGCAGCCTGCCGATCTGAAGTTGTCAGTGAATTTCAGCGTCAAGCCCGGACAAGTTGCTGATTTGTATGGAACCTATGGATCTATCGATAACCTGATAAGCCGGGTGCTAAACCCCGCCGTGCAACGGGCAACAAAAGAGGTCTTCGGGCAGTACAACGCCGTTTCAGTTATCCAGGAGCGCCAGAAGTTCGGGGCCGACGTTTTCCAAAACATCATTGCTACCGTGGGAGACAAGCTCACCATCGAGTCTGTGCAGGTCGAGAACATCGACTTCAGCAATGCCTATAAGCAGAGCATAGAGCAGCGCATGTTGGCAGAGGTAGAGGTACAGAAAGTGCGCCAGAATTGGGAAAAGGAGAAAGTCTCCGCCGACATCACGCGTACCAGGGCGCAAGCTGACGCGGATGCGAAGCTGGCGCACGCCGCCGCGGAGGCCAAGGCCGTAGAGCTTCGTGGACAAGCCGAAGCCTCGGCAATTCAGGCCAAGGGATCCGCGCTGCGTGACAATCCGGCACTGGTGCAACTCATTCAGGCTGAGAAGTGGGATGGCAAGCTGCCCGCCACGATGGTTCCAGGTGGTGCTACACCGTTTATATCGGTCAACTAATGCTGGAGATCGTCAGGTGGTTTAAGGAAATTATATGACGAATTTCGTTCTGGTCCACGGCGGCTCGCACGGCTCCTGGTGCTGGGACCGCCTGGTGCCACATCTTCGCTCGGATGCGCGCGTGGAGTATGTACTCGCCATCGACCTTCCCGGCCACGGCGCACGCCGCAATGTGAAACCCCTCGAAGCGATCACTCTTGCTGACTACGTCGACCACGTCGTTCGGGAGATTGAAAGCCAAAACATGCAAAGGGTCGTTCTGGTTGGACATTCCCTGGCCGGAATCACGATCCCGCGGGTTGCTGCGCGCGTCCCCGATCGTATCCAACGGCTCATCTATCTCTCCACGTCAAACCCGCTTGCCGGCCAGTCGATCGCCGACCTCATGCAACATCCGTTGTCGCCGCTCTCACGGGGCGTGGATTTCCACAAGATGTTCTGCAACGACCTGGATGAGGAGGCGACGGCGTGGCTCCGGTCCAACCTTGAACCTGAACCCCCGGGGCCGATCAATGAACCTGTTTCCCCTGTCGTCGTGCCGAGCGGGCTCAAGTCCACATACATTCTGCTCGAGCGTGATGAGGCCCTGCCGCCCGCGTTTCAACGCGAACAGGCACAAAACGCCAACGTGGACGAGGTGGTGTCATTCGATGCGGGCCACAGTGCGTTCGTATCGCGGCCGCGCGAGCTCGCTGATCTCCTGTTGCGTTACGCGTAAGTAACTTCCATGCTGAGAACTGCGTGATCCTGGACAAAAGCAATCCGGCCACCGCCGACGACAAGCGCTGGGTGGCCGGCGAGATCTTTGGACTCGAGATTCCGGCAGATGCCGAGGCGCTACTCTCGGGCGGCAGGGATTTTCTCACCCGGGCCTTTCGCACCTCCGGCGCACTGGCCGCCACCAACAGCATTAGTTGTATTGTTGAGACCAGGGAGTTCATTGGCGGCGGTACCGGGAAAAAGCTACTGCTTACCGTTGCGTACGAATTTTCCGCACCAGATTTGCCCGAACGACTGTTTATCAAGTTTTCGCGGAACTTCGACAACGAACTGTCTGACCGGGCGCGCTACATGATGATCTCGGAAGTCAATTTCGCGGTGCTGTCCAGATCGCCGGACTTTCCGGTTACCGTACCTGCCTGTCTGTTCGCTGACGTCGAGCCGGAGTCAGGCACCGGACTCATCATTACAGAATGCGTACCGTACGGCAGTAACCGGGTAGAGGCACACTATCCCAAGTGCATGGATTACAACGTGCCGGAGCCGGTGGAGCACTACAAGGCGATTTTAAAAGGGCTGGCAAGATTGTCGGGGGCGCACCGCACCGGCAGGCTGTCGCCGGACTTTGACAGGAAATTCCCCTACGACCGCAACCAGGCCTCAGCGAGGTTTGCTATCGCCACCCCGGTCGCGAAATTGCTGGAGCGCGCCAACCGGATGTTCGATTTTATCGCGCGGTACCCGAAACTGTTCCCCGAGAACGTGCGCGTGCCCGCGCTTCGCGCGCAATTCCTTCGCGACATTCCCGCCGTGGTAGCCGCAGAAGGCCGGATAAGGGAAATACTGTTCGGAAATCCCGAACTGATCGCATTCGCCCACTGGAACGCCAATATCGACAACTGCTGGTTCTGGCGCGACACGGACGGCCAATTGCAATGCGGTTTCATGGATTGGGCAAACGCCGGGCAAATCAGTGTGGCACAATCCATTAACGGCGCTATCAGCGGAGCCGACTCGTTTATCTGGAATGAGCATCTGGATGATCTGCTGACAATTTTCATCGAAGAATTCGCGGCACAGGGCGACCGGCAGCTACGCCTCGACGAGTTACGGCTGCATGTGCTCCTGATTGTTGCAGTTTCCGGCGTGGCTTACTCCATGGGCGCCCCCGTCGCCATAGAACGGGACATTGCGGATATCGAGGCCGCCGAAAGTTACCGGGATGATTGTTTTCGTGGCAATGAGAACGCCCGCATTCAGCTGCATATGATGACGAGAATGCTCAACATATGGCAAACACGGGAATTGGGCGAAGTAATCCGCAAGCTATAGCTTCAACAACAGATGAAGTCTTTAACTGCTATACTCGCCGCACAATTTCTAACGCTGCAACAAATGCGGCGATCGCGGAACTGTAAGCAATATGAGTGACGACAAAGACACCAGCAAACTCTGGGGCGGCCGTTTCAGCGAGGCGACTGACGCCTTCGTACAACGCTTTACCGCTTCTGTCGAGTTTGACCAGCGCATGGCCGCCGAGGACATCGCAGGTTCCCTGGCCCACGCCCGGATGCTGCGCGCCGTCGGCGTATTGAGCGAAACGGAGCTCAGGGAGATCGAGGGTGGCCTCGCCCAGGTACAGAAGGAAATCGTCGAGGGCAACTTCCAGTGGTCGGTCGAGCTGGAGGATGTTCACATGAACATCGAAACACGGCTGACCGCGCTGATCGGCACCGCCGGCAAGAAACTGCACACGGGGCGCTCGCGCAACGACCAGGTAGCGACCGATATTCGCCTGCACCTGCGCGCAGCCATCGATGCCATTGCCGGCGAGCTCACGCGCCTGCAGGGCGGCATTATTGCGCTGGCCGCGCAGCATACCGAGACCATCATGCCGGGTTTCACGCATTTGCAGACCGCCCAGCCCGTGGTCTTTGGCCATCACCTGCTGGCCTGGAATGAAATGCTGGAGCGTGACTACGGACGCCTGATCGATTGCCGCGGGCGCCTCAACCAGTCACCGCTGGGCGCGGCAGCGCTCGCCGGGACCACCTACCCGATCGATCGGGCGCACACCGCCGCCGCGCTGGGCTTCGACAAGCCGACGGAGAATTCGCTGGACTCCGTTTCCGACCGGGATTTTGCCATCGAATTTTGCGCCTGCGCGGCGCTGCTGATGACGCACCTGTCGCGCATGTCCGAGGAGCTGGTGCTGTGGACATCAGCGCAATTCCAGTTCATCGAGCTGCCGGACCGCTTCTGCACCGGTTCCTCCATTATGCCGCAGAAAAAAAATCCGGACGTGCCGGAACTGGTGCGCGGCAAGGTCGGGCGCGTCAACGGCCACCTCATCGCCCTGCTGACGCTGATGAAGAGCCAGCCGCTGGCCTACAACAAGGACAACCAGGAGGACAAGGAGCCCCTGTTCGATACCATCAATACGGTATTTGACTCCTTGCGCGCCTTCGCCGATATGATCCCTGCCATCCGGCCAAATGCCAAAGCCATGCGCGAAGCGGCGCGGCGCGGCTTTTCAACCGCGACGGACCTCGCCGATTACCTGGTGCGGCTGGGGCTGCCCTTTCGTGAGGCCCATGAGGTGGTGGGCAAGGCCGTGGCCCACGGCGTTGCAAGCGGTCAGGACCTGGCGGAGATGGAACTGGCCACGCTGCAGGGCTTCTGCCCGGACATTCGCGAGGAAGTGTTCGAGGTGCTGACCCTGGAAGGTTCAGTCGCGGCGCGCAATCACCTGGGGGGAACCGCGCCGGTGCAAGTTGCCACGGCAGCGCAGCGGGCTAAGGTGTTGTTGCTGGCGCGCCGCGCGCCCTGAACAGCTATTCGTCTCGGCGTGGCTCAGCCGATTTACGTCACGATTTCGGGTAGTAGCGTAAGCTGGCCTGGAACGTAACATCCGGCGCAGTCTCCACGCGAATATCCTCCACCACGCTGACATCCACCGACCATTGCGGCGCAAAGTACCAGCGCGCGCCGACTGTCCCCAGCACGGCATCGTCGCCGACGCCGGTGAGGTCACTGTGCAGCGGTGCGGCGTGGCTGTCGATCTGGGCAATCAGGGACCAGTGCTGCGCAAACCGCCAATCCATCGCCAGACCAGCAAACCACAGGTCCTGCTCCTGCGGATCGCCCAGCACGTCACTATCGCCGGCGTGCAGGTAACCTGCCTGGCCGTGCCAGCTCAAAGGCAAATTTGACAACTGGGCTCCGGAGAAACGCACCGCGATAAAGACGTCATCCGCCCCGCTACCCAAAAAGTCGTCCTCGTCGCCCGTCCCAAACTTGTAGCCAAGGGCCACACTCGCCGCGGAGTTGTCATCGCGATAAACGGCATGGCTCACCGACAGGCTGACATCGCCGAGGCCCGAGGAATCGTCTTCCAGCAGGAATCCGCCTTCACGCGAGGTGTAGCGGTAATCCAGCACATCCCTGGGCACCGAGGAGCGGCCGCCATCGGACATGCCCCAGAAATCGTGCCAGTCATCGATCACCCCATCCAGGTCGCCACCACTCTGGTGCACCCAGGGCACCTCGAGCTGTACATCCCAGCTTTCCGCGACACCGTAGCGCAGCTCGAGGGCGACACGCGAGGTCTCGCCATCCAGATTCAGCACTTCGGTCCGGTTGCTCTCATTGATATAGTGGTTGGCGATACTGCCGTGGAGTGCCACGGCCATCTCCCCACTCGGGGTGGTGTGCGCATCCCGCTGCGAGGGCAGGCCCAGCAAGCCCGCCACCGGGGTCAGGTTCTTGACGTACAGGGGCTCGCTTGCGGTCGCAGGCAGCGCGCCAAGTGCCACCAGGATAGCCGCCAATCTTTTTGTTCGATGCATTGGCGCGGTCCCGGTCAAATCCATTGAAAATCGACGTTCCCCTGCAACTGCATCTGCTCTGCCACGAAGGGGCGGAACAGCTGCCCGTCACGGGTTCCGCGCCAGTCGCCGGCCGCTTCGTCGTAGGTAAAGTGAAAACCGCCCGAGCGCGCGGCGAGCCATAACTGTCGGGTGGGCGGCTGACGACTGAATACCAGCTTCGTATCATTGTCGAATTCGACAGTGAGCACACCGCCCGAAGTCTCGTAGTCCAGATCGGCATCAACGCGATCCAACGCCACTTCCAGCGCCGCAAAAGTGCAATCTATCAACTCATTAAATTCAGATTCGCTCATCACGGGGATTGGTCCGGCAAAGTGTGCACAATTCAATGATAAGGGCAGTTCGCGCCGCTTACTAGCGGGCGGTATACTCTGCGCCATCACCGCCCGGACCAGTATCATGCGCCATTCCGCTACAACCCTGTTAATTGCGATCGCGCTTGCCCTCCTCAGTGGATGCGGGCAAACAGGGCCCTTGTACATGCCGGCGGAGGAACCACCCGAGGGTCCACCCGAGACTTTACTGGGAACGAAACCTGAGGCTCAACCCAACGCTCAAGGCGAAGCTCAACCCGAGGTCCAGCCCCAGGCCCAGCCTGACGCACCAGCTGACTTGACCGCACAGCCAACCCCAGGGCCCTGAGGCAAGGCGGGGCGATGACTTATTTCTCCTATCGTGAGGGCAGCCTGTACGCGGAAGACGTTGCCGTGCGTGCAATCGCGGCCGAGCACGGCACGCCCTGCTATATCTATTCCCGCGCGGCGCTGGAAGCGGCGTTCATGGAGTACCGACGGGCACTCGAGGGCGCCGACCACCTGATCTGCTACGCGGTGAAAGCCAACTCCAACCTGGCGGTCCTCAATGTGCTGGCCAGGCTGGGCGCAGGATTCGACATCGTCTCCGGCGGAGAACTCGAGCGCGTCATCGCCGCCGGCGGCAAGCCCGAAAAGATCGTGTTTTCCGGGGTCGGCAAGACACCCGGTGAAATGGCGCGGGCCCTCGAGCTGGGCATCCACTGCTTCAATCTTGAATCTGCAGCAGAATTGGATGTACTGAACCGAGTGGCCGGTGAGCTTGGCCGCGTGGCCCCCGTGTCCGTCAGGGTGAATCCCGACGTCGATGCCAAAACCCACCCGTACATTTCCACCGGCCTGCGCGAAAACAAGTTCGGCGTGACGATGGCTGAAGCGTTGCGCGTCTACCAGCGCGCCGCGCAACTGGATCACGTGCGAATTGTTGGCCTCGATTGTCACATCGGCTCGCAACTGACCGCACTCAGTCCATTCATCGACGCGCTGCACCGCCTGTTGGGTCTGGTCGACACGCTGGCAGGCGAAGGCATCGAAATTCGTCACCTCGACCTGGGCGGTGGCCTGGGCGTGCATTACCGCGACGAAACGCCGCCGTCTGTCGCCGAGTACATAGGTGCAATTCGCGGGGTCCTGGGTGAACGCCCGGTACAACTGCTGTTTGAGCCGGGGCGCTCCATCGCCGCCAATGCCGGCCTGCTGGTTATGCGGGTGGAGTACCTGAAGTCGACGCCGGAACACCACTTCGCCCTGGTGGATGCGGCCATGAATGACATGATTCGCCCGGCACTCTACCAGGCGTGGATGAATATCCAGAACGTGGACCAGCATTCTGACGGACAGCGCGCCGACTGGGACGTGGTGGGTCCGGTGTGTGAAACCGGAGATTTCCTGGGTAAAGCGAGGACACTCACCCTGCGCCAGGGCGATCTGCTGGCCATGTTTGGCGCAGGCGCCTACGGTTTTACCATGAGCTCCAACTACAACAGTCGCCCCCGCGCCGCCGAAATCATGGTGGATGGCAACTCCGTACACGTCGTACGACAGCGCGAAACACTGGCTGACCTCACGCGTGGCGAATCCTGCCTGCCGCGCGCGGGTGCGGGCGGCTGAAGGGGCCCCATGCAACTGGAATTCACTAAAATGCACGGCACCGGCAATGACTTCGTCGTCATCGATCTCATCAGCCAGCACTACAAGCTGCGTCCCCGGGATGTGCGCAAACTGGCGGACCGGCACTTTGGTATCGGCTGCGACCAGGTCCTGGTGGTGGAAGCGCCGCAGAACCCGCAGGTGGATTTTCGCTACCGCATCTACAATGCCGACGGTATGGAAGTGGAGCAGTGCGGCAACGGCGCCCGTTGCTTCGCCCGTTTCGTACGCGAGAAAAAACTGACCGCCAAGCGTGTCATACGCGTGGAAACCTCGGCGGGCATCATCGAGTTGCGTGTGCATCCCAACCATGACGTGGAAGTGGATATGGGCGCGCCGGAATTCGAGCCGCGTAAAATACCCTTTACCGCAGCTGCGCGGGCGCCCAGTTACCCGCTGCGCGTGGAGGGAGTAGAACTTGAAATCGGTGCTGTTTCCATGGGCAACCCGCATGCGGTGCTGCAAGTCAGTAATGTAAGCCGGGCCGAAGTCGAGCGCCTGGGGCCCTTGATCGAGTCCCACCCTGACTTTCCCCAGCGCGTGAATGTGGGCTTCATGCAAATCGTCGCTGAAACGGAAATCAAACTGCGGGTCTTTGAGCGCGGCGTGGGCGAAACTTTGGCCTGCGGTACCGGTGCCTGTGCCGCCGTTGCCTATGGTATTTCCCGCGGTTGGCTGAGTGAAACCGTGACAGTTGTACTTCCGGGGGGTAAGCTTTCCATATCGTGGGCAGGAGAAGGCCAACCAGTAATAATGACGGGCCCCACCGCGGTGGTGTTCGATGGGACAATAAAAATCTGAAGCCCCGCCGCGCGGGGTCCATCTACAGGGGAGAGCCACTCATCATGGCAGCCAGCAAAAAACGGGGGACCGCCGCCAAAGGCGTGGCCGAGCCAGGCAACGATAGCGAACTCAACGACGAAATCGTCCGTGAATACCTGAAGAACCACGACGATTTCCTGCAGCGCCATCCCGACATGCTTGATTACCTGCATGTTTCCCACGCGACCGGCAATGCCATCTCCCTGGTCGAGAAACAGGTCAGCGTGCTGCGCGAGCGCAACATGGATATGCGCCAACGGCTCAAGGCGCTCACCACCAACGCCAGGGACAACGACATGTTGTTCGAGCGCACTCGCGCCCTGGTGCTGAAACTGCTGGATGCGGATTCCATCGACACGCTGTACGGCACCTTCATGGCGTCCATGACCGCCGAGTTCCGGGTTGAGTACGCCAGCATGATCCTGTACGGCGAAACAAACGGCCATTCGGGCTGGCGCGTGGAAACACCGGAGACCGTAAAAGCCGAGATCGGTTCGCTGTTCAGGGGCCACAAGGCGGTGTGCGGCACGCTGCGCAAGGAAGAGCTCGACTTCCTGTTCGCTGGGGGTAACGGGGTCGGTTCCGCCGCCCTCATGCCCCTTTCCGGCAACGAGCAGCTTGGACTGATCGCCGTGGGTAGTTCCGACGCCAATTATTACAACAGCAAGGTGGGCACGTTGTTCCTGTCACACATAGCAGACGTCATGGTGAAACTGTTGTCGCGCCTGCAATTCACTAATCACGGAAAGTCCCGTGATGACTGCCGATAAACCGCCGGTGGAACTGGACCACTCCGCGAGACGGTTTATCGATTACCTGCGCGAGGTGCGGCAACTCTCGCCGCACACAATCAGCAATTACCAGCGCGACCTCCTGGCCCTGCAGCACTTTTGCATAGCAAGCGGCAGGAGCGCCATCGAGAAGCTGGCCGAAGCGGATATCCGCGCCTGGGCCAGCCAGTTGCATCGCCAGGGCCTGGCGGGCGGCAGCATACAGCGCGGCCTGTCCGCAACACGCTCCTTTTACAATTTTCTTGGCCGTGAAAGCGGGGTGCTGCGCAACCCCGCCGCCAGTGTGCAGGCCCCCCGCAAGCCGCGTAAATTGCCAAGGACCCTGGACGTCGACCAGGTCGACAAGTATCTGGAATTCGAGGCTGACTCGGCGATGACGCGGCGGGACAGCGCAATGGCCGAGTTGTTTTACTCCTCAGGGCTGCGCCTGGCGGAACTGGCGGCCGTGAATGTAGACGACGTAGACGCGCACTCCAAACTGTTGACGGTGACCGGTAAGGGCCGCAAAACACGCACCGTTCCCGTCGGCGCCGTGGCCCTGCAGGCTATCGCCAGGTGGCTGGAAGTACGTCCGGAAGCCACCGCGGACGCGGCCGACAGCGGGGCCCTGTTCACCAGTAATCGCGGCCGCCGCATCAGCGTGCGCAATATCCAGGCGCGCCTGAAATTGCAAGGTCGCAAGGCCGGCATGCACCAGGACGTGCACCCCCATATGCTGCGCCACTCGTTTGCCAGCCATATGCTGGAATCCAGCGGGGACCTGCGCGCGGTCCAGGAGTTGCTGGGGCACGCCAATATTTCCACCACGCAGATCTACACCCATCTGGACTTCCAGCATCTCGCCAAGGTCTACGATGCGGCGCACCCCAGGGCCAAGCGACGCACGGAGGATTGATGTGGCGATTGCGGTTATCACCTTCGACCTCGACAACACACTGTGGGATGTCGAGCCCGTACTGCTGCGGGCTGAGGAGGCGCAGCAGCAGTGGCTGCTGCAACATCGCCCGGGCTCCGTAGAAGGATTCGATCACGAGCGCCTCTTTGAATTTAAAAAATCGGTGTGGAAGCGCCACCCCGAGCTGCAACATCATGTCAGCCAGATGCGCATACAGACACTGTACGAATTGCAACTCGCCGCGGGATATGGCGAAGACGAGGCGCATCGCGGCGCGCGCCAGGCATTCGACGTATTCTTGCAGAACCGCCACAAGGTCGTGTTATACGAAGAGGCTCTGGGTGTGCTGGAGCTGTTAGCGCAAAGTTACACACTGGGAGCCCTGACCAATGGCAATGCCGACATCTACAAGACCGACGCCGCTGAATATTTTGACTTCGCTTTCCTGGCCGAGAACGTGGGCGCCAGCAAACCCCATCCGGATATGTTCCGGGCCGCGCTAACGCACGCGGGCGTAGCGGCTGAGCACATTGTTCACGTCGGCGATGACCCGGATCACGATATCCGCGGCGCGCGCGAGATGGGTATGCACACTGTGTGGGTGAACACGCGGCATAAATCCTGGCTGGGTGGTGAAAGGGCGGACCGGGAAATTACCAATCTGCAGCAACTTCCCGGCGCAATCGAAAGTATCAACAGCTCCTGCTAAGGGAGCATGCTCATTCCTGCTCGAGAATCTCGTTTTTGGTGCGCTTGTATTCGCTCTCTGAAATGACGCCCTTGTCATAGGCTTCTTTCAGGTCCAGCAATTGCTTGCCCTGGGTTTCCGTCGTCTTCACTGTCGTCTGGGTGTCATTGCCACCGCAGGCGGTTAGCCCCGATACCAACGTAATCACAGTGGCAAATAATACCGCCTTCTTTATCATGTCGAGAGTTCCCGTCTGGTTGTAGTCGAACGCGCGGTAGGACTGAGATGAGCCAACGCACCGAAAGGTGCTGGCTATTATGGGTTAAAAAAAAGGGGGCCGAAAGGCCCCCAAAGTACGCATCGTTAGACGCGCCCGCAAAGATGTTAACTATTCGTTGTAAGCCCGCTCCCCGTGAGTGCTTACGTCCAGACCCATGACTTCTGCTTCCTCATCGACCCGCAGACCGATCACCAGGTCAACCAGCTTGTAGCCCACCGCGGCCACCACACCGGATACCGCGATCGTCATGAGCACGCCCTGCGCCTGCACTTTCAACTGCGCAGCCATGTCGTAGGGGGCGGGGGCATTGGCGACATAATCCCACCAGCTCGTACCGCCCAGGGCGGGGTCGGCAAAAACACCGGTCAACATGGCGCCAAGAATACCGCCTACGCCGTGCACGCCGAATACGTCCAGCGAGTCATCAGCACCGAGCATTTTCTTGAGGCCCGTGACACCCCACAGGCAAATCACGCCGGCGAGCAGACCAATCACCAGGGCACCACCGACACCAACGAATCCGCATGCCGGAGTAATTGCCACCAGGCCTGAAACCGCGCCAGATGCCGCGCCCAACATGGACGGACGTTTCTTGAAGATCCATTCCGCAAATGTCCACGATATAGCGGCCGCCGCAGTGGCTAACCAGGTGTTAATGAATGCCAGGCCGGCAATGCCGTTGGCTTCCAGCGCAGATCCAGCGTTGAAGCCGAACCAGCCGAACCACAGCAGGGAGGCGCCGATCATGGTCATGGTCAAACTATGCGGATACAACGCGTCTTTACCGTAGCCACGACGCTTGCCGACAAAGTAGGCGCCCAGCAAGCCAGCAACGGCCGCGTTGATGTGCACGACTGTGCCGCCCGCGAAATCCAGCGCGCCCTTGGCAAACATGTAGCCCGCTTTGCCTGTTGCCACAGCGGCGGCTTCGGCATCGGTGTAACCGTTCGGGCCGTCCCAGTACCAAACGATGTGCGCCATTGGGGCATAAGCGAAGGTAAACCAGATCACGATAAAGAGCAGCAGCGCGGAGAATTTGATACGTTCTGCGAACGCGCCGATGATCAGGCAGCAGGTGATCGCGGCAAAGGCACCCTGGAATACCACGTAGATCATTTCATGGATAAATATGCCCTTACTCCAGGTCGCTGCGAGGGAGTCGGGCGTAACGCCCTTCAACATCACCTTGGATAGCGATCCGACGAACGGATTGCCCTCGGTAAAGGCCAGACTGTAGCCATACACCACCCACAGGACCGTGATCAGCGAAAATATTGTGAAGACCTGCATCAGCACGGACAGCATATTCTTCTTGCGCACCAGGCCGCCGTAGAACAGCGCCAAACCCGGCAACGACATCAGGATTACAAACGCAGATGCCGTCATCAACCAGGCATCATCGCCCTTGTTGGCTGTCGGCGCAGGCGCCGCATCAGCAGGCGCCGCCGATTCCGTCACAGCGACAGCGGTGCTTGCCGGATCAACGCCCTCTTGCGCCAGTGCGCCAAGGGGGAGGCCGAGCAGCAAACTACAAAACCCTAGAATCACTAATAATTTTTTCACAATAACCTCTGCTTCATAGGTCGATTTAGTTGGATGGATAGGTGCCGTTCTCAGATAGCATCTTCGCCGGTTTCTCCGGTTCGAATCCTGATCACCTGCTCGAGGGCTGTGACAAAGACCTTGCCGTCACCGATCTTGCCGGTGTTGGCGGCCTTGGTAATCGCTTCGATGGTCTGCTCGACCACGCCGTCGGCAACTGCGACTTCGATCTTCACCTTGGGCAGGAAGTCAACGACATATTCCGCACCGCGATACAATTCAGTGTGACCCTTCTGTCGACCAAAGCCTTTGACCTCGGTCACGGTGATACCCTGAACGCCGATCTCCGAGAGGGCCTCACGCACGTCGTCCAGTTTGAATGGCTTAACAATGGCCGTAATTAACTTCATAGAATTCTCCTGATTGGGAGCCGGCCAGTTGGCTGGCCGGCTCGATGCTGCTTGCCGGTGTTACAGCGACTTCTTGATGGTGACGACCGCGGTGTCCTCAGCCAGGTTAGTGCCGTAGTAGTCTTCTTTGTCCAGGTCAGTACCCACATACGCCAGGGTGAAACCTACTCCCGCCCACGTATACGTCAGGGAGACCGAGTAGTCGGTGTACTCATCCTGGTCGTTGGTGAGGAATGTTACGTCCTTGTCATTCTCGAAATCGTTGTAGCCGACGTGCAGGCCAAGCGCGAGTTCTTCCAGGAAGCTGTAGCTGTAGTCAGCGGCGTAGTACCAGAATTCACCGGTTTCAGCGTAGTAATCATCCGAATAGTTCACGCCCAGAACCAGGCCCTTCCAGGAACCCTTGATGGAAACTTCCTGATAGTCGCCCTTGGGGTCGACAGTGTCGCCGGGGTAGTCGTAGTAGAGGTAACCCACGTCGATGCCAAAGTCGCTGTCACCGATAGGGCCGCGCCATCCGCCGTAGTAATCAAGCTCCAGGGAGCCGTAATGGCCCGTGTCATTGTCGCTCTCGCTGAAGTCCACTGACGAACCCCAGGTTCCCAGGTAAAAGCCGGGCTCAAACCCCACATCGAAGCCGCCCTGAATTGCCGGGCTCTCATCGGTCTGGGAGATACCGCGGAAGCGGTAGTCGGAGGTCAGTGCGACGTTGCCAGCGATCGCGAACTCATCGGCTGCCTGGGCGTAGGTACCGCCAAAGCCGGCCAACAGAGCCGAAGCTACCGCCGCATTAAGTAGGTTTTTGTTTAACATGTTTCGTTACTCCTAAGTTTAAAAGTCAGAATGCAGACCATGTATGGCGTCGTTTTCTTGCTGCGGGCGCATTGCGTGCGCTTAAACAATCTGCCGACCGGAACAGAGCAGGGTCTGTGCCAGTTAGTGTATTGTTTAGATTTTTCAATAACATATGAATTAGTGCCAGATTGTCGGGTAGCGATGAATAGCAAAACTGTGGCTCTATTTCGGTGCATGGCACCAAAAGGGTGCGCTGCCGTGCGCTGTGCCCGGCCGCTGAAATGGACTAGACTGCGGCGGTATTCACCCACGGTTAAAAGCGGCAATTTGCATGGCATTACGACCCCCTCCACCTCCCTGGGAAGTACTGCAGCAGGTCAGCGAACTGGTCAGCGGCAGCGGCGTTAAGGGCGAAGTGGACAAGGGCATGCGCTCTTTGGCGCAATCCGCCCTGTCCCGCCTCGACGTGGTGAGCCGCGAGGAGTTTGACGCGCAGGCAGCGATACTCAAGCGCACCCGCAGCCGCGTTGCTGAGCTAGAGGCGACCCTGGCGGAATTGACGAAGGAACTGGAGGCCTTGACCAGGCAGAAGTGATAAGGACGAACCAGGCGTGTCCTCGCAACTTTAGCGGGGAACGCGCATCGTGCTCAGGGAAGAGCCATGGAATTATCCGTTGTTTACAGCAGGGCGCTGGCTGGCATCGAGGCGCCCCTGGTGCGAGTGGAAACCCACCTGTCCAATGGCTTGCCTGCCTTTCATATAGTGGGCATGCCGGAAACTGCGGTACGCGAAAGCAAAGACCGTGTCCGCAGCGCGATTCTCAACTCGCATTTCACCTTTCCCGACCGTCGCATCACCATCAATCTCGCCCCCGCCGACCTGCCTAAAGAGGGTGGGCGCTTTGACCTCCCCATCGCCCTGGGAATTTTAAGCGCCTCGGGACAGGTGCCCCCGGACTATCTGGGACGACACGAATTCCTGGGAGAACTCGCACTCGACGGCAGCCTGCGGCCGGTTCCCGGTGTGGTCGCCGCGGCCGGTGCGGCGAGCGCTGCCGGGCGGAGACTGGTCGTCGCCGCGGCCAGCGCCGCGCTTGCTGCCCACGTCCCCGGCAGCCACGTCATTGCCGCGCCCGACATCCTGACGCTCTGCGCTCACCTCAACGGCAGCCAGATTATCGACGCCGCGCCGGCAGGCGCCCCACTCCCCGGATGCAAGCATCCCGATTTACGCGATGTGGTCGGGCAGGAAGGCGCGCGACGCGCGCTGGAGATTGCCGCCAGCGGCGGCCACAATCTGCTGCTGTGGGGCCCGCCAGGGACAGGCAAGACCCTGTTGGCCAGCCGTTTGCCGGGCATTCTGCCGCCGCCGGATGCGGAAGAGATGCTGCTGGGCATGGCCCTGCGCGATGTCCACGACCACGCCCTACGCTGCGATTTCGTTCTGAAGCGCCCCTTTCGCAATCCCCATCACAGCGCCACTGCCGCGGCCCTGGTCGGCGGTGGCAGCAAACCGCGCCCGGGCGAGATTTCCCTGGCCCACGGCGGCGTGCTGTTTCTCGACGAGCTGCCGGAATTCAGCCGCCATTGCCTGGAGGTGCTCCGGGAACCCATGGAGTCCGGTGTGATCACTCTTAGCCGCGCCAACCACAGGATCACCTACCCTGCGCGCTTCCAACTGGTTGCAGCAATGAATCCTTGTCCGTGCGGCTTCCTTGGCGACCCGGAACGCCCGTGTCGATGCACGGTGGACCAGATCCAGCGCTATCGGGCCCGCGTGTCGGGGCCGCTGCTGGATCGCATCGACCTGCACGTCCAGGTCAGTCGGCTACCGCCTGGGGAGCTGTTGACGCCCAGTGCTAACGCGGAAGCGTCGGCCACCGTGCAGGCGCGGGTATGTCGCTCGCGGGCGCGCCAGCAACGGCGCCAGCAAGCCCCCAACGCCCAGCTTTCGCCCGATCAATTAGCGAGTGTTTGCTTACTGGGGGATAGCGAAAAGCAAACACTGGAGTCGGCTGCCCGACGCATGCTGCTGTCCGGCAGAGGCCTGCATCGCACACTGCGAGTCGCGCGCTCAATCGCTGATCTCGATGATTGCGATACCGTGCGCACCGCGCACATCACTGAGGCGTTGGCGTACCGTGGCTGACTTGCAACAAGCAGCGCGCACCAATCTGGTGCGCAGCGCTGCTCTCGCGTGGTGCCATTTTAATGGCATACGGCGGATCCAAGCCCCCGACATCACCAAGGGCGGCCAGAAAACAGGGCATTCTGCATATTGGCACAGTGCTTGCTCTGCCAGTCCGTAGTGCTTGAGGTCCTCTGTTGAAAAACCGGGGTCGGGAACACTAACCCAAATAGATAGCTAGGGTTCCGGTCGCGGGCGCATGCGCCGTCGCGATGGCTGGTCCGAGAGTTATCGACCTCCTCAGACGGAGGTTACACGGAGGGATAAAAGCCCGGGAGAAAGGCGTTAGCCGGATCTCTTGCGCCCAGCCATCGTGCAACTCTTTCGGAGAAGGACCATGAAAAATAATCTGTCATTCAAACACCTCATCAAGGCTGCAGCGGCGACGCTGGCGGGCGCCGTATTCAGTCTGGCCGCGCAGGCCGCCGAACCACTGAAAATTGGTTACAGCGACTGGCCGGGCTGGGTCGCGTGGGAAGTTGCCATCGAAAAAGGCTGGTTCAAGGAAGCTGGCGTCGATGTCGACTTCGAGTGGTTCGATTACGTGGCGTCCATGGACGCATTTGCGGCCGGCAAGCTGGACGCCGTGGCCATGACCAACGGCGATACCCTGGTCACTGGCGCTTCGGGCGGCCAGGGCGTGATGATCATCGTCAACGATTACAGTAATGGCAACGATATGATCGTGGCGCGACCCGGCATCAGCAGCGTGAAGGACCTCAAAGGCAAGAAGATCGGCGTTGAAGTCGGCTTTGTAAGCCATTTGCTGTTGCTGAACGCATTGGAGGCGGCGGGCTTGACCGAAAGTGATGTCGAACTGGTGAATGTTCCCACGAATGAGACGCCACAGGTGCTGGCTTCCGGCGACGTCGACGCTATCGTGGCCTGGCAGCCGAGCTCGGGTCAGGCGCTGGCGCAGGTGCCGGGTTCCACGGCGATATCCACGTCCCGCAATGCACCCGGCCTGATCTACGATGTTTTGGCCGTCAGCCCCACATCCCTGGCCAGCCGCAAGGCCGACTGGGAGAAAGTGGCAAAGGTCTGGTACCGCGTTGTCGATTATGTCTACGATCCCAAAACCCAGCCCGATGCACTGGCCATTATGGCGGCGCGGGTCGGCCTGAAGGCGGATCAGTACAAGCTGATTCTTGACGGCACCAAAATCCTCGACCTCGACGAAGCCAAGGCGGCGATGAAAAAAGGCGACGGCATGGCGTCCGTGTACGGATCAAGCAAAATTGCCGACGACTTCAATGTGAAGTACGAAGTCTATGCCAAACCACAGGCAGTCGATTCTTATATCGACCCGTCTATAACCCAGGGCATGTAAACGCTCCAGGTTCATCCACTCCCGCGGGTTGAACCTGGTGCAGATAAGGCTGACGCGTGTCGCAATCAACACAATGGTTCTCTGTGAGGCAGGCTCTGTCGAACAGGCAGACGACGGCTCTCACGGTATTGTCGTTTCTGCTGCCGATACTGTTGTGGGCGCTGATCAGCTACGTCCCGTTTTTCTGGCATCCCAAAGTGGAAATCGTGGAACCGGGCTCAGTCAACTGGTTCAAGCCCGGCATGCTGGTTGACCGCGAGGTGTTTTCGCAGCAGCAGCAACTGGCGACCGAGCAGCAATTGGCAATACCAGAAGGACGCAGGGCAAACCCGATCTACCTGCCCGCTCCGCACGAGGTTGCCATTGCATTTTACACTGCGTTCACCACGGAGCCGACGCGCAGCAGCGAGCAATGGCTGCACGAAAGCCTGTGGCACAGCATCAAGGTTATTTTCTGGGGCTTTATGTTGTCGTCGCTGTTTGGCGTGCCGATTGGTATTTTGTGCGGGACGTATGTCGCCATCGCGAAATTGCAGGAACCCTTCATCGAATTTTTTCGCTATCTGCCGGCGCCGGCTTTTGGTGCGCTGGCGGTGGCGATCCTGGGTATTCATGACGGGCCAAAAATCGCGATTATCTTTATCGGCACATTTTTCCAGCAGGTCCTGATCGTCGCGAACACGACGCGCAAGCTCGACGTCGCTTTGCTGGAAGCAGCAGCGACTCTGGGCGCGAAGAAGTTGCGTTTGCTGTTCAGGGTGGTGGTGCCTGGCATCCTGCCGGATCTCTACCGCGACCAGAGGATCCTGCTCGGTTGGGCATGGACCTACCTGATCGTCGCGGAACTGATCGGCACCAGCTCTGGCATCACCTGGTTCATCACCCAGCAGGCCCGCTACAAGAACTTCGACAACGTCTATGCCGCCATCATGATGATCGGGATTATCGGCATAGCGTCGGACCTGCTACTGGCGGGGCTCGGCAAGCGCTTGTTCCCCTGGGAGAAAGCGCAGGTGAAGGCCTGAGCGTATGACGACTATCGAACTGCCCAGTTATAAGTACCAGAGCGCGTCGGTCAAGGCGCGTTTCGACAAACTGAAACAGCGCGAGGTAATTCTCGAAGTCAAGAATCTCGGCAAGCAATTCAACTCGCAGCAGGGGCTTGTCACCGCGCTCAGGGATATCAATTTCAAAACACACCGCCGCGAGTTTGTCTGCGTGATCGGCCCGTCCGGTTGCGGCAAATCGACCTTGATCAGGATTCTCGCGGGACTGGAATCGCCCAGCAGCGGCGAGGTACTGCTGGACGGCAAACCCGTCTTCGAGCCTGGACCGGATCGCGGCATGGTGTTCCAGAGCTACACCCTGTTTCCGTGGTTGAGTGTAAAGCGCAATGTTATGTTTGGCCTCGAGATGCAGGGCATCAACCGGGTCACCGCCGAAAGCGAGGCGATGAACTGGATAGAACTGGTTGGCCTGGAAAAATTTGCCGAAGCTTATCCACACCAATTATCCGGCGGCATGAAGCAGCGCGTCGCGATCGCCAGGGCGTTGGCCAACAAGCCCCGCATCCTGTTGATGGATGAACCCTTCGGCGCGCTGGATGCGCAGACGCGCTGCAAGATGCAGGCAAACCTGTTGGAGATCTGGCGCAATATCGACATCACGGTGTTGTTCATCACACACGACCTCGATGAGGCGATTTATCTGGCGGACCGCATCCTGGTGTTGAAGGCTAATCCGGGCGAAGTAGACGAGATGATCGAGGTCTCCGTGCCCAGGCCAAGGCACGCAGACCAGTTCATTTCTCCCGAATTCCTGGCGACCAGGAAACGTCTCGAGGAGCTGATCCACCCGCCCACCCAGGATGATGATCCTGACAGCCTGCACATGATCCGCATGGCGCATATCGGCGATGATGTCGAGGCGCTGGAGTAATGGCCATTCATTCATTAACCCACCGCCAGGACGTCCTGGTTGGTGCAATACAACCGGGACGGCCCGCGGTGCAGTGTCATGCTGTGGTTCAAGCATCCTGATGCGACCAAGCCCAACCTGCTGCTGATCAGCTACCTCGTGCTGGCATATCCGCTGGCCCTGGTCGGCATGTCATCACCGCGATGGTTCCTGCCATCACTGTTGCTCCTGGTCAATGCGCTGGTGCTATGCGCATACCTGTTGCACGACTGCCTGCACAACAATGTATTTGCGTCCGCGAAAGGCAACGAAAGGCTGGGCACGGCGCTGGCCTGGCTGGTAGGCGCCGTATACAGCCCGTTTGCCGTCCTGCAGGACAAGCACTTTCGGCACCACATCGAGCGCGCCGATATCCTGGCCATAAATTACCAGGAAGTACTGCGGCATCATCCGGCATTGGATCGTTGGGTAAGATTCGCCACCTTTTTCTACCTGCCCGGGGTAGACGTATTGTTGCAGTGGCTGGAAATTCTTGCGCCCTTTCAACTGCAGCAACGGCGTCAATTGCGCTTGCGCACGCTGTGCCTGTTCACCATTCGCTGCACCCTGTTTGCCATCTTGTATGTGTTCAGCCCGCCGGTCGCCGTGGGCTATCTGCTCGCGCAACTCCTGTGCCGGTATGCGTTGGGCTTTATGGATGCGTTCCAACACGGCTACGACATTCACTACCGCTTGTTGGGCGCGCCGCAAAAGCCCGTGCGCGACCGGCATTATGAAGAAAGCCATACCTTTAGCAATTTGCTCTCCAGCCGCTCGCCACTACTCAATCTGCTGGTGCTGAATTTTTGCTACCACAATGCGCATCACCACAAACCCAGCGAGCCCTGGTATCGATTGCCGGCACTGCACGAAAAACTCTACGGCGATGGTTGCGCGCAGTTTGTGCCACTGGCCACGCAGCTCTCGCATTTTCACCGCTATCGGCTTGACCGCCTCGATAACGTAGACAACGGCAAGCGCACCGGCGCCGACGGCGTATCCTTTTTGGTGGGCGTTTGACCATGCAGTTGCAATGCTACAAGACGCTGTGGGGACATACCGGCGGTTTTGCGCGAGCCTGCCAACAGGCGAAGGCCGCCGGTTTCGCAGGACTCGAGGGGCCGGCGCCGGCACCCGTGCGCGAACAGCAAGCCTGGCGGCAGCAACTGCGGGATCACGGGCTGTTGTACATCGCCGAAATTTGTACGGCGGGTTCCTACCTACCGGACCGCGCGGCGTCCGTGGACGACCACCTGGCATCGCTGGAACAAAAACTGCAGCAGGCCATGTCGCTTGAGCCGCAGCTGGTTACCTGCCTGGGCGGCTGTGACGCCTGGAGCGAGGAACAGAGTCTGGCGTTTTTCTCGGCCGCGATGCGACTGGCGCAACAGTGCGGTATCGCAATCAGTTTCGAAACGCACCGGGGCCGCAGTTTTTTCAATCCCTGGGTCACGGCGCGCATCTGCGAGAAATTGACTGCCTTGCAACTCACCGCAGATTTCAGTCACTGGTGCGTGGTGTGTGAGCGCCTGATGGATACCGAGCACGAGGTGCTGGAGACACTTGTTGGCCGCGTGCAGCATATTCATGCCCGCGTCGGCTATGAGCAGGGGCCGCAGGTGGCCGACCCGCGCCTGGCGCGCTACCAGAGAGCCCTGGACAGTCACCAGTTCTGGTGGCGACGGATCTGGGAGGGCCAGCGCCAGCGCGGCTGTACGCGCAGTACGCTGACGCCGGAGTTTGGGCCCGACGGTTATCAGCAAATGGATGTCTTCAGCGCCACGCCGGTCGGCGATCTGTGGGAAATCAATTGCTGGATGGCGCAACGCCAGCATCGCGAGTTCGAACAGTGGCAAGCAACCCAACATTGAAAACAGGCAAAGGTATGAGCGACACGATTCTCTATCAGGACACCATTCCCGGTGGCTGCCACTGGTCGATGATTATGAACAAGGGCTTGACGCTGCGACTGATCGATGTGGAAGGAGGCGCCAACGTCGGGATGCTTCTCTACAATCCGGGCAATCTGCTGGAGCGCTATAACGCGCCCGACACGCTGAAATGCCAGCACACGTTCAAGCTGACGCGCGGCAATTGTCTGTATTCGGATATGGGCCGCGTGTTCTGCTCGATCGTCGAGGATTCCGCCGGCTGGCATGACACCGTGTGCGGTAACACGAATAAACGATCAGTCGCCGAAAAGTGGGGCGAAAAAAACTACCAGCAGTACCGCAACGACTGGCAGTTGAACGGCTACGACTCCTTTCTGGTCGAAGTCGCGAAATACGGACTGGGGAAAAAAGACCTGGCGGCCAATCTCAACCTGTTCAGCAGGGTATATGCCGATGAAACGGGCGCGCTGCGCTTCGACGCTGCGGCGGCCCGCGCAGGAAGTCATATCGACCTGCGCTTTGAAATGGATACACTGGTGGTGTTCCACACCTGCCCTCACCCGCTGAATCCCGCCAGCGAGTATCCGCGCAAGCCGGTCAGCTTCCAGATCCGCTCCAGCGCTGCCGTGGCCGCGGACGATATCTGCAAAAACCATTGTCCCGAGAACCAGCGTGGCTTCAGGAATACCGAACTCTACAACCTCGGCCGAACACCAGTCACCGGACTCTGACGAGGGAAACGATCATGATCAAGCAAAGTACATTGCAGCCTGCACACGCTGTGTATCGCGAAGTGGTGGCAGCGGGCGACTATTATATGCGCGCGATGAAGCAGGGGCAGACTATTCGCATACTCGACCTGGAAGGCAACCAGGCGGCGGATACGCTGTTCTACAACGAGCACGACACCAGCGAGCGCTACAGCGCCATCGACACCATTCGCGAACAGGGCAATGTGTATCTCAGCGCGGGCAGTGTGCTGCTCAGCAACGAAGGTAATCCCATGCTGGAAATCGTGGCGGATACTTGCGGGCGCCACGACACCCTGGGCGGCGCCTGTGCAACGGAGTCCAACACCGTGCGCTACGCGCTGGAGAAAAAATGCATGCATGCCTGCCGCGATTCGTGGCTGCTGGCAGTTGCAGAGAACGAACAATTCGGCATGAGCAAACGCGACATCACCCACAATATCAATTTCTTCATGAACGTCCCTGTAACGCCAGAGGGCGGCCTGACGTTTGCGGACGGCATCAGCGACTCGGGTAAGTACGTGGAACTGAAAGCGCGCATGGATGTCATCGTGCTCATCTCCAATTGCCCGCAATTGAACAATCCCTGCAATGCCTACAACCCCACCCCGATCGAAGTCCTGGTCTGGGATTGACAGGGCGGAGCGAGACTTATGTTTAGCAAAGTACTGATTGCCAATCGCGGCGCCATCGCCACGCGCATCATTCGCACCTTGAGGCAGCTCGGCATCGAGTCCGTGGCCGTATACAACGAGGCCGATGCGCAATCACTGCACGTGCAGCACGCTGACTTCGCCATCAGCCTGGGAGCGGGCTCGGCAGCACAAACCTACCTCGACATGGATAAAGTGCTGCAGGCTGCGTCTGATTCCGGTGCCGAGGCGATTCATCCCGGTTATGGCTTTTTGAGCGAAAACACCGGGTTCGTCGCGCGTTGTGAAGCGCGCGGCCTGACCTTCATTGGTCCCGAGACGACGCAAATGGAATTGTTTGGCCTGAAACACCAGGCGCGCGATGCAGCCCTGCAGGCCGGTGTTCCCCTGCTGCCCGGCTCGCCCCTGCTGCAGTCCCTCGGCGAAGCCCTCGCCTGGTCTCGCAAAGTAGGGTATCCGGTGATGTTGAAGAGCACCGCGGGTGGAGGCGGAATTGGCATGCAGGTCTGTGCCGACGACCAAACGTTGCGCACGGCCTGGAACAGCGTCAAGCGCCTGAGCGCAAATTACTTCGCCAACGATGGTGTTTTCGTGGAAAAGTACATCGCCAACGCGCGTCATATCGAAGTGCAGATTTTCGGCGATGGCAAGGGCAAGGCGATCTCACTGGGCGAACGCGATTGCTCCGCGCAGCGCCGCAACCAGAAAGTGATCGAGGAGACGCCCGCGCCCAACCTGCCCGACCCTGCCCGGCAACAACTGCACGAAACCGCGGAGCGGCTGATGGCCGCGGTGAACTATCGCAATGCGGGCACCGTGGAATTCATTTACGACGCGGATGCACAGCAGTTCTATTTTCTCGAGGTGAATACACGCCTGCAGGTCGAGCACGGTGTGACCGAGGAAGTGTGGGGTGTGGACCTGGTGGCCTGGATGGTGCAACAGGCGGCAGGGGAGCTCGCGGACCTGCAGGCATTAAAGTCAGCGCTGGCGCCGCGCGGCCACGCGATACAGGTGCGTGTGTATGCGGAAGACCCGAGCCAGGATTTTCGCCCCTGCGCCGGCTTGCTGTCACAGGTGCGCTGGCCGCAGGCGCAAGGATTGCGCATCGACCACTGGATAGAATCCGGCATCGAAGTGCCGTCGCTGTTCGATCCCATGCTGGCGAAAGTCATTGTGCACGCGCCCGATCGCAACACCGCGCTGGCGCAGTTATCCACCGCCCTGGCAGATAGCGACGTTTACGGCATCGAGACCAACCTGTTTTACCTGCAGGCGATTATTCGCAGTGAGCGCTGCCAGCGTGGCGTGCTGCTCACACGCAGCCTGGCGGAGTTCGTCTTTGCGCCCGCCACAGTGCGGGTGTTGGTGGCAGGCACACAAACCACGGTTCAGGATTACCCCGGTAGGGCTGGTTTGTGGCATGTCGGCGTGCCACCTTCGGGTCCAATGGATTCGCTTTCATTCCGCCTGGCCAATCGCCTGTTGGCCAACAGCTCCGATGCGGCCGCGCTGGAAATCACGCTTAATGGACCGACCCTGCAATTCAATTGCGCGACACAAATTGTGCTGGCAGGTGCCGCCATTGAAGCCAGCCTCGACGGGGAACCGCTAGCGGCGTACACGGTGACCGCCATAGCGCCGGGGCAGACACTAAGCCTGGGCAAGGTGCATGGGCACGGCGCGCGCGCATACCTCGCGGTGGCTGGCGGCTTTCAGTGCCCTGCCTACCTTGGGGCAAAAGCGACGTTCACACTCGGCCAGTTCGGTGGCCATGCCGGGCGCGCACTGCGTGTGGCGGATGTGCTGCATCTGGCCGACCACAGCGAACCGTCAGCAGCCAAAGGGCGAGCGCTGCCAGAAGACCTTCGTCCGGAAATTGGCGATTGCTGGAAACTGCGGGTCATTTACGGGCCGCACGGCGCACCGGATTTTTTCACCGACGACGACATCGGCATTTTTTTCGCAAGCGAATGGGAAGTGCACTACAACTCCAGCCGCACCGGCGTGCGGCTGATTGGACCGAGGCCGCAGTGGGCCAGGGAAACTGGTGGCGAAGCTGGCCTGCACCCCTCGAACATTCACGACAATGCCTACGCCTTTGGCGCGGTGGACTTTACCGGTGACATGCCGGTCATTCTTGGTCCTGATGGCCCTTCACTGGGTGGCTTCGTCTGCCCGGCGACGGTCATTACGGCTGACCTGTGGAAGCTGGGTCAATTGAAGGCGGGCGCCAGGTTGCGCTTTGAGCCAGTGAGTTATGCGCAAGCGGTCGCGCTCGAGGCGCGGCAGTTGGCCAGCATCGAAGACTTGCAGGCCACTCCGGAAGTGGCCACTGGTGTCAGCGAACTGGTGTGCCCCGTCGTCAGGCACAGTTCGGTCGCCGGCGAAGAGCTGGTCTGCCGCCTGGCCGGGGATCATTTTCTGTTGGTCGAGCTGGGGCCGCAGGAGCTGGACATCGAGCGACGTTTCAAAGTTCATGCGCTGATGTTGTGGTTCGAGGCGCAGCGCATTGCCGGTATTCGGGAACTGACGCCGGGCATCCGCTCGTTGCAAATTCACTACGACGCGCAGCGCTTGTCGCTGGAGGAGTTATTGGCCCATGTGGACCGCGCGACGGCAACGCTCATGCACAGCGGCGATCTGGCCTTTCCCTCGCGCATCGTGCACCTGCCGCTGAGCTGGGACGACGAGGCCTGCCGCCTGGCCATCGAGAAATACACGCAGTCGGTGCGCCCCGACGCGCCCTGGTGCCCCAGCAACCTGGAGTTCATCCGCCGCATCAATGGGCTGCCAGGCATTGAAGCCGTACGTGACATCGTGTTTGCCGCGTCCTACCTGGTGATGGGCCTGGGCGACGTCTATCTTGGCGCGCCCGTCGCCACGCCACTCGATCCACGGCATCGACTGGTCACCACCAAGTACAATCCCGCGCGCACGTGGACGGCGGAAAACTCGGTGGGCATTGGCGGCGCTTACCTGTGCGTGTACGGGATGGAAGGGCCGGGCGGATACCAGTTTGTGGGGCGCACCCTGCAAATGTGGAACCGTTATCGCCAGACAGAGGCCTTCACGCAGCCGTGGCTGCTGCGCTTCTTTGACCAGATACGCTTTTACCCGGTGGACGCGCAGGAGTTGCAACAGATTCGTCGCGGCTTTCCCCTGGGCGACTATCCGGTCCTGATCGAGGAGACCACATTCAACCTCGCCGATTACCGGCGATTCCTGCAACAAAACAGCGATGAAATCGAGCAGTTCCAGCAACAGCGGCAATTGGCCTTTGCGCAGGAACTGGCCAGGTGGAAACGCGACGGCCAGCTGACCTACCAACAAAACGACACGGCAGTTTCTGCTTACGACGAGGAAATTTTGCCGGACGGTATCACTGGCCTCGACAGCCCCGTGTCTGGCAGCGTCTGGCAGGTTCTGGTCGCGGAGAATGACCAGGTGTCGGCAGGTGATGCCGTGATGATCGTTGAATCCATGAAAATGGAAATCCTGATTCACGCCACGCAATCCGGCAGCGTCAGGAAAATTCTCAAGCAACAGGGTCACGCCGTGACGGCGGGACAATCGCTGCTCTGGTTGAGCGCAGGAGAGCCATAGCCATGAGTGATGCGGTTGCCCACACGATCCACAACCTAAGCCTCCACGCGCTGCAGGCGGCGTACTTGCGCGGTGATTACACCCCGCGTGAGCTCATGTGGCAGCTACTGGCGCAGGCGCGGCGGCAATCCTCCTACAACGCCTGGATTTACCTGCTGGACGAATTCGAACTGGAACCTTATCTCGCCGCGCTTGCAGCACACACGCCGCAGACCTTGCCACTGTATGGAGTACCGTTTGCGATCAAGGACAACATCGATCTCGCGGGCATTCCCACCACCGCGGCCTGCCCCGATTTTTCCTACACTCCCACGCGCAGTGCCGCGGTGGTAGACGTGCTGATCGCCGCCGGCGCCATTCCGTTGGGCAAGACCAACCTGGACCAGTTCGCAACCGGCCTCGTGGGCACGCGCTCCCCGTTTGGCGAGGGTAAAAACAGCTTTAACCCGGAATACATTTCGGGCGGCAGCAGCGCAGGCTCGGCGATTGCCACGGCGCTGGGTCAGGTGAGCTTTGCGCTGGGCACGGACACTGCAGGATCAGGTCGAGTGCCTGCGGTATTAAATAATCTGGTAGGCCATAAACCGACGAGGGGTTTATTGAGCACGCGCGGTGTGGTGCCCGCATGCCGGACCCTGGACTGCGTCAGCATCTTTGCGCTGAGTTGTGACGATGCGGCAACGCTGCTGGACATTACAGCCTGCTACGACGCTGCGGACCCATATTCCAGGCAGAACGTCTTCAACAATCGCGCGCGCTATTTCAACACTGGCACTCCCGGACAGTTTTGCTTCGGCTTACCCGACGAACTGGATTTCCAGGGCGACGGGGAAACACGTGCGCTGTTTGCGCGCAGTGTGCACCGACTGCAGGAATTGGGTGGCACTCCCGTCACACTGGATTTTGCGCCTTTCCTGGAAGCAGCGCGGTTACTCTATGAAGGTCCCTGGGTCAGCGAGCGCTGGCTGGCCACGCGTGACGTTGACCGCGCTTCGATGCTGCCGGTGATCCGCGAGATCATCGCGGGCGCCGAGCAGCAAACCGCCGCCGATGCCTTTGCCGCGCAGTACCGGCTTGCCGCGTTAAAAAAAATCTGCGACTCGCTCCTGCAGCAGGCCGATTTTGTACTCACACCCACCTGCCCCCGGTTTTACACCCGCGCCGAGATGGCCGAACAACCGATTGCGAATAACTCTCGCCTGGGAACCTATACCAACTTTGTCAATTTGCTGGATTACAGCGCGACAGCCATACCGGTGGGATTTACTGCTAGTGGCGTCCCCTGGGGGGTGACGTTGTGCAGCGCGGCCTTTGACGATATCAGGTTATTGGGCTTCGCCGGCTTACTGCACCGTGACTGCGAACTGCCTTTGGGCGCAACTGGCCATACGCCGTCCGCCAATCACACTGGGGCGGCGACCACAGTTTCGAAATCCATCGACGTGGTGGTGTGTGGTGCTCACCTGCAGGGCCAGCCACTCAACTGGCAACTGACGGAGCGCGGGGGACAACTACAACAGCTCACAAGCAGCTCACCGTATTACGCGCTTTATGCGCTGCCCGATGGCAAACGGCCGGCGATGGTCAGGGACGACGTGCACGGTACCGCAATCGAGGTAGAGGTGTGGTCAATGCCGCACGCCAATTTCGGCAGTTTTGTCGCCGGGATTCCCGCTCCATTGGGCATCGGCAAAGTGGAGTTGGCCGATGGTCGCTGGCTTAGCGGGTTTATCTGCGACCACTATGGGCTCCCTGGCGCGGAAAATATCAGTAGTTACGGCGGCTGGCGCAACTACCTGGCTTCCCGATAAGCTACTAGTTGTTAGTCTGATCGTAGTATAGTTGCGCTCGCAAGCGCCACAGCCGGAGAACTCCCCATGAGCCAATGCCCGTTCGCCAACCTGCTCGACCCGGACACCTACGCCGGGGGCATGCCTTACGGCAAACTCCGGGAAATCCGCACGGCGGGCCCGGTGGTGAAACTGGAGGACCCCATCACCGGCGTGCCGTACTGGGCCGTAACCCAGGTCGCCGAGATGGACCTCGTCTCGAAAAATCCCCAATTATTTTCATCCGCGGCGCGTTCCGCGTTTCCCATGGAATACGACCAGGCCATGGTGGAGGGCATCCACAGCCACACGATTATCAACATGGACCCACCCAAGCACCAGAAAGTGCGGCGCATCGTGCGCAACGCTTTTACGCCCAAGCGGGTTGAGTCCTACGCGCCGCAGTTTCGTGAGCACGCCCGCCGCATCATCGACGCGGTGGCCAGCAAGGGGAGCTGCGAGTTCGTCGAGGAAGTGGCGGCGGAATTGCCGTTGATCGCCATCCTCGAATTGTTAGGTGTGCCACTTAAGGACCGCAAGAAATTTTTCGAATGGACCAACACCATGATCTTCGCGGATGATCCGGACATGTCGGTCTCCGAACTGGAGGGACAGATTGCGGCGGCCGAAGTGATCCAGTACGCGCTCAACCTGGCGGCACAGCACCGCCAATCCCCGATGGACAACATCACCGGCGCCCTGCTCGATGCGGAACTCGACGGCGCGCACATCTCCGAGGAAATGTTTGGGTGGATGTTTATCCTGATCCTGGTAGGCGGCAATGAATCCACGCGCACCGTGATTGCCCAGGGCATGCGGCTGCTGATGGAACACCCCGAGCAGCTGCAATACCTGGTCGACAATCCGGACAAGATCGGCAATGCCTGCGAGGAAATCCTGCGCTACAACACGGCCTTCATTTCCATGCGCCGCACGGCCATGGCAGATACCGAGCTGGGAGGACAACAGATCAGGAAAGGCGACAAGGTCATCCTGCACTATCACACTGCCAACCACGATGAGACGGTGTTTGGCGAGGATGCGATGGCATTTGACGTGACGCGTGCCGAGCGCATGCCCGATCTCTATAACCAATTGCGCTCGTTCGGTATCGGCCAGCATTTTTGCATCGGTTCCCACCTGGCGCGGCTGGAACTGAACATCATGTTCGAGGAACTCATCCCGCGCCTGCGCAACCCGGCATTGCGGGGCGAGCCAAAATTCGTCCGGTCGTTCTTCGTCAATGCCATGAAGGAACTGCAGATCACCTTCGACCCCGAGGCCACCAACGCCCGGGTGGCCTGATCGGACTGCGAAATCCTTCAATAAATTGGCCCCGGCCAAAAGCTGTAGATATTTCCGGCCGACTGATCTACTCTCTATGAAGCGTCTTGGTACAGCTAATTGGAGTCATAATAATGAAGCTCAAAGCGACCCTGGCAGCGCTCTGCCTTACTTCTTTTGCAACAACTGGTGCCCTGGCGGCGGTCTCCGCGGACCAGGCAGCCCGACTGGGCAAGGACCTCACTCCCATGGGCGCCGAAATGGCGGGTAATGCCGATGGCAGCATTCCGCCATGGGATCCGAAAGGCACCCCAACCCCGGCTGGTTTTGTAGCGGGCTCAGACAACTACATCAATCCCTACCCGGACGAAAAACCGCTGTACACCATCGATGGCAGCAATTGGCAGCAGTACAAGGAGTTCCTCACCGCAGGCACCATCGGCCTGTTCGAGAAATACGGTGCCGACGGCTTCAAGATACACGTTTACCCCACCCACCGGGGATCCGTCCGGCCGGACTGGTATTACGCTAACTCGCTGAAGAACGCCACCGGTGCCACGCTGGTCGAGGACGGCCAAAAAATTGACGGCAACTTGCCGGGCGTGCCCTTCCCGATTCCACAATCGGGCCTGGAGGCCATATGGAACCACATGGTTCGCTACGGTGAAGACGCCACTCTGCAGTCCGACGTCTACTATGTCGGCACCAACGGTAAACCCGTCCTGGCAACCACCGCCACCTCCACTGCAATAACCCCCATGTTCAAGAACCCCGATCAGGTCGTTGGTGATACGGCGTTTACCAAGCTACGCGTAAACTATGAAGCGCCGGCGCGCCGGGCCGGTGAAATCCTGCTGGTGCACGAACCGGGCGCCGACTACACCAAGGGCAAGGGACGCAAGGCCTGGCAGTACCTGGTTGGCCAGCGCCGTGTGCGCCTGGCGCCAGCCGTCTCATTCGATACGCCCAACCCGGGGGTAGCGGGCACCTCCACCTACGACGACGCATTTATCTACAACGGCTCCCCGGAACGGTTCAACTGGGAACTGATCGGTAAGAAAGAGATGATCGTGCCCTCTGACAACTACGATATGATATTCCAGGGCAAGGTCGAGGATTTGCTGGGAGAGAAGTTCCTCAATCCGGAAAAGATCCGCTGGGAAAAACGCCGTGTGTGGGTCGTGGACTCCAAACTGAAGGAAGGCAGCCGCCACTTGTACAGCCGGCGTACTTTCTATCTTGACGAGGACACCTGGGGGGCGTTGGCCGGAGATATGTATGACGGCAGGGGTCAGTTGTGGCGCCTGCAGTATCTCTACTCGGCCAACCTGTATGACCGCAAGGCGAGCTTCGGTGCAGCCTATGGCGCATATGACCTGCTGCAAAATATCTACAACCTGAGCGGTAAGCCAAAACCCGGGAAGTTCAAAAATGGTGTCACGGTGAGTGACAACTACTTCACCTCCGAGGGTATGGCCCGCGGCGGAGTCCGCTAGCAAGCGTATAGCTCCAGCCAGGAAATTCAAAAACGCAAGGCTGGCAGAAATGCCAGCCTTTTTATTTATTGAGGAATCAGTATGTTCAAAATCAACCAGTACTTCGATGGCAAGGTGGCGTCTATCGCCTTCCAGACAGCAACACTTCCAGCTACCGTCGGCGTGATGGCTGTCGGTGAATTCGAATTCGGCACCAGCCAGAAAGAGACGATGACCGTGGTCAGCGGCGCGCTCACGGTCAAGTTGCCCGGCAGCAAGGACTGGAAAACATTCAAGGCGGGCGAGCGGTTTATCGTGGCGGCCAATGAAAAATTCCAGCTCAAGGTGGCCGAGGAAACTGCCTACCTGTGTACCTATGAATAACCGCTGACCTGTGGCACAACTCAATGCGCGCCAGCGGGAAGCAGTGCGCTATATCGATGGACCCCTGCTGGTTCTGGCAGGCGCCGGCAGCGGCAAGACCAGCGTCATTACCGAGAAAATTGCTTACCTCGTAAACACCTGCGGCATCAAGGCCAGTCGCGTCGCGGCGGTGACCTTCACCAACAAGGCGGCGCGCGAAATGAAGGAGCGCGTGGGTAAACTGCTGCGCGGCCCCGCGCAGCAGGAGCTGACGGTAAGCACGTTTCACCAGCTGGGACTGAAAATCATCCGCAGCGAGCGCAAGTCGCTGGGGCTAAAGTCGGGGTTTTCCATTTTCGACGCCGAGGACACCCGCACGCTGATCCGTGATCTACTGATCCAGGAACACGGCGCCGAAGGCGACCAGGCGGCCATCATCGCGCAGTGCATCTCGCGCTGGAAAAATGATCGCGTGCTACCGGAACTGGCGCTGGCAACCGCCACCAGTCCTGCGGACATCCTCTGCGCCCAGGCCTACTTGCGCTACAAGCGCGCGCTGCAAGCCTATAATGCCCTGGACTTTGATGACCTGATCCTGTTGCCCACGGTCCTTTTTCAGCACTCACCGGCTGTCCTTGAAAAATGGCAGGACCAGATTCACTACCTGTTGGTCGACGAATACCAGGACACCAACTCCAGCCAGTACGTCCTGGTGAAGCAATTGATGGGATTGCGCGGTGGGCTCACCGTTGTGGGCGACGACGACCAGTCGATCTACGCCTGGCGCGGGGCCAGGCCGGAAAACCTGGCGCAGTTGCAGGAAGATTTCCCGGGCCTGAACATTATCAAGCTGGAACAGAACTACCGTTCCACCGCGCGTATCCTCAAGGCCGCCAATGCCCTGATCGCAAACAATCCCCATGTCTTCGACAAACAATTGTGGAGCGAGATGGGCCACGGCGAGCCTCTGCGCTTCCTGCGCTGTGCGGACGAGCAGCATGAAGCCGACCAGGTCGTGGCGGAAATTCTCGATCACCAATTGCGCAAGCGTACGCGCCTCGGCGATTACGCCGTCCTGTACCGGGGCAATCACCAGTCGCGACTGCTGGAGCTGGCGCTGCAACAGCATCAGGTACCTTATCAGCTCAGCGGCGGTACCTCCTTCTTCGCCCGCAACGAGGTGAAGGACATCATGGCTTACCTGCGCCTGATCGTGAACGAGAATGACGACAACGCCTTCCTGCGCATCGCGAATGTGCCGCGCCGCAAACTGGGCACCTCGACGCTGGAGGCACTGGGTAATTTCGCCATTGCCAACCACTGCAGCCTGAGCGAGGCGTGCGCGCGCATCGATGCGAAAGACGCGCCGGAGGCGGGAGTAAAGCGCCTGCGCGAATTCCGTCACTGGATGGACGGCGTGCGCCGCAACTGCCAGGGCGACGGCGGTATAGCGGGTGTTCGCCAGATGATCCGCGACATCGACTACGAAGATTGGCTGGATCAGCTCAGCTCGAGCAAGGAGGTTGCGCAGCGACGCATGGGCAATGTCCATCTGCTGATCGACGGACTGCAGCGCGTGATGGCCAGCGAGGACGTAGCGCTGGACGAAGCCATCTCCCGCCTGGTGCTGCGCGACCTGCTGGAACAGCGCGAGGAAGAGGAAAAAGGCCCCGACACCGTGCAACTGATGACACTGCACGCCGCCAAGGGCCTGGAATTCCCGCACGTTTATATGATCGGGATGGAAGAGAACCTGTTGCCCCACCGCGTGAGTGTCGAGGAAGGTAACGTCGAGGAAGAACGCCGTCTGGCCTATGTCGGTATTACACGGGCCCGGCAAACCCTGTGCATGACAATGGCCCTGAAGCGGCGCCAGTTCGGCGAAACCATCAAGTGCGAGCCCAGTCGCTTTATCGACGAGCTACCCCAGGATGACCTGCAATGGCAAGGCGGCGGCCAGGACAACGCACAGGCCAATGCAGAGCGCGGACAGGAAACACTGGCGGGGCTTAAAGGACTGTTTGGCTGACTGCGCTGCGCAACGATTGGCGCCGCAGCCTGCTTCCGGTAAAGGTTATCGTACGTCGAGTACTGCAGTATTCCGGTCAGGGAGCGCCGAAGTCCACCGTGCTGGTCTGGCCGGAATCTACCGTCGTGGGGCTGTCCGGGGTGGTGACGAAGCTGATGCCATCGTCGGCTGCGTCATTGGCGTCGTCTCCGGCCTGGCAGGTAAACGCTACGGTATATGTGCCCGGCGGCAAGAATGCCGCGGTATATTCCCAGCGGGCGGAATCCGGATTCAGGCTTACCGCGGCAGTCGCGTCCGGGGCGTTGTCAGAGCCGAGCTCCCCGATGATCGCCTCATCGCCCTGGTAGATGTAGACCGCATAAGCATTCGCGGTACAGTCGCCAGCAGTCAGCAGCGGCTCTTCCACGGTACCGGCGATGCTGCCACTGGTGCCCACATCCACCAGTCGCAGCGACGGCTTGAGTATGTAATCGTCAAAGCCCTGGGGATCGTGGATGGACTTACGCAGGTCAAAGTCGATAACGAAGTTGTGTTGTTTCCCGGCGACGATCGTAAAGGCGGAGTTTAGCTTGAGCCCCGACTGGCTACCGCTGGGGATAAACAGCGACTCCACACCGCCATCGTCCAGCACGATGATGGAGTCCATTTCACCCCGTTCGGCATCGACGTCCAGGCGCATCCAGGTGTACTCGCCGGCCGGTAATTCCTCCCCCTGGAGTAATTGGGCGCTTTGGCTGCCCTGGAACGCCAGCAAATCCACGCAACGGATTGTGACCTCACCGTTGGGCGTTGAGGTCGGGGCAATACCGTTCAGCAAATCCTGACAAGTCTGGCTATCGCCGCCCAGGGGGATCTCGATTTCATTGCCCTCTTGGGGCTTGACCGCCACGCCCGTGAACTGCACCAGAACGCGGGTGGCGCTGTCCACTGGCGCGTCAGTGACGCCGAGGTTCAGCGTACCAGTCGTAGCATTTCCACTGCCCCCGACCGCAAAGCCACTACCACCCCCACCGCCGCCACAGGCCAGCAGGCCGCATGACAGCAGTGCCAGCGTCGCGTTTTGAAGATAGTTGTTAATTACTGTCGGTAGACTTTGATGATCACGATCACTCTGCATTACAGGACTCTCATGCACTTATTGGCTGCCGGCAACCATGTAATCCACCGCGGCGTGAACTTCCTCGTCGGAGCAGGTCGCACAACCGCCCTTGGCCATCATTCCGGTTCCAGCAACCCCATTCAGTGCGCTTGCGTACAGAGCATCCTTACCTTTGGCGATACGCGGGCCCCACGCCGCTTTATCACTATATTTGGGCGCGCCGCCCGCACCCGTGCTGTGACAGGCCATGCAGGCTGTGTTAAAGACTTCTTCTCCGGAGCGCGCCGCCCCTCCGGTGGCAGCCGCGGCAGCCACACCACAACTGTTATCGCCGGCCATGCAGGATTCGCCGACCGGCTTGATACGCTCAACGATCGCCGCCTTCTGGGCATCCGTTAGGTCCTGGGCCAATGCACTGGTGGCCAGCAGGACAGCCAGGAAACTGAAAGCTATACGATTTGTCACGGCGAACTCCTCTTGAGGTGAGGCGCGCATTATAGCCACTTCTGGGAGGCGGGAAAACGCAACGATTGCAACTATTGCCCGAGAAGACAAAGCGCGACACACTGGCGCGACCTCGACCCCTGGACTGGCCAAACCCTCTCCGGGATACCGATGACTGTAAGGAACGGAGGCCCCATGAAGCTGTACACCTACGACCCCGCCCCCAATCCACGGCGGCTCGGCCTGTTTCTCAAACTCAAGGGCATTGCAATCGAGACGCAACAGGTCGACCTGATGACCAATGAGCAACTCACTGACGCCTACCGCGCAATCGTACCCACCTGCACCGTGCCGGCGCTGGTCCTGGACGATGGCACGGTGCTCACCGAGGTCATAGGCATTTACACCTACCTGGAGCAGTTACATCCCACGTCACCGCTCATGGGCGGCACTGCAGTGGAACGGGCGCAGGTGATCAGCTGGTGTCACCGGGTGTTTAGTGGGTTGATGCTGGCCATCGCGGGCGTGCTACGCAACAAGAGCAAGGCCTTTCAAAATCGGGCCCTGCCTGGGCCGCTGGATACCCCACAGATACCCGAAATGGTGGAGCGCGGCTTGCTGCAGGTGCGCTATCTGCTGCCTGAACTGGACGCGCACCTGGCGGGCTCGACCTGGCTCACGGGCGAGAACTTTACCGCCGCCGATATCGATCTCCTGGTGGCGACAGATTTCCTGGCCTGGATAAAAGAGCCCCTCCCCGAAAACTGCACACATCTGAAAGACTGGCACCAGCGTGCGACCGCGCGAGTGACCTGGCCTGCGGGTGACTAGAGCAGCTCGCACATCAAAAAGCGGCACGGAACCAAACGATCAGAATTGATGCGGTAACTCCTCTTCGCTCGCGCTATAAAGGCGCAGGCCCTGGAGGATAAGGTCTATGCGCTTCCGGCTCGACGCTTTACGCGCGCCACCTTTCAGGGTGTCGCTTCTTTGCTCGATTCTCGCCATGCTGGCCGCGTGCCAGGCTGGCGGCCCCGACGCGCCCTTCGCAGCGTATCTGGGAGAACTGGGCGCGACTCTGTCCGTATCAGCCCCGGCGACGCGTAGCAGCAGAGTTCCCCTACCGCCCCGGCCCGATGAACTGCAGCTGCACATGTCTACCAAAGAACTGGAGAGCCTGGATTTCCTCGCCCTGAGCGGCTGCGACGTGCAGGCGACCGTGCTGAAACGCAATAGCGGCCTCGGGCGCACGGCCAAACCATCGCAACGGCTGCTGCTGGAACTGGAATATCTGGAACTGGCGCCAGCGTGTGTCTCGCAGCTGCGGCAGGGTAGTAATGACGCCCTGGCCAATCTCCTGGAAAACACCTGGCAGCGGCGGCGCGCGCAACTGCCCGCGCTGATTTTCAATGCCACGCTGGGCGGCGACGAGTACGGGGCATTCTGGCAACCGGTCGCCACCCAAGGGCAGTTTCCACACGTCGACCCAATAGCGAACGCGGCGGCGCTCGCCGCTATCAGTCACCATGCGCGCCATTGGCTGAGTGGAGATTACCGCGCCGACAACCGGGACTTTGAACTACTACTGAGCGAAGTCGCAGGCGGTGATGGCGGCGCGCTGTTACAGGCGTTGTCGCGCCAACACGATTCGCGCGCCGCGGAGCTCAAAGTGCGCTACCGCGAGTTGGTGGCGCCCATCAGGGAACTTGAAATTCAACTCGCCAATGCGTTGTCACCGTCCTATCGCATCTGGATGGTGGAACGCGACCAGCGCTTCGCAACCTTCGCGGACGCACCGCACCGACATCAGGAACAACTTGCGCGGATACACAGCTCCTGCATTGCCCGCGCAGCCATGGCCAAAGGCTGAAAATTGGCTACACTTAAATAACTGGCGGGACCAATGAGTCCACGCTCCTGAGGGCGCAATGAATGAGTCAACGCATCACTTTAACCCTTAACGCCCTCACCCTATTTTTGGCCGGCTTGCTGGTGGCTGCCTGCGCCAGCGGGCCTCCGAAGCCGACCGTGGATTACAAGTCGGACTACAACTTCGGTACCGTGAAGACAATCGCCTTTTACGACAAATCCGGTCAGGTTGCCGGCGAAAATCCGTTGCAGTTGAGCGATATGCAGCGCGACCGCATCGATGAGGCGTTGAGTTACGCATTGAAAAATCGTGGATTTCAAATGGTGAACGATGCGAACGAGGCCGACCTGCTCGTAAGCTGGGCGTTGGTCACACAGCAGATGATCGATGTACAGACCTGGGGCACGCCCGGCTGGGGCGGTTTTTACAACGGTTATAACGTCTACAGTGGCTACAATTGCTGGAACTGTGGAACCGATATATCCGTACGGAACTACACCCAGGGCACGTTCATCGTGGACATGATAGACCCCAAGCTGCACAAATCTGTGTGGCGCGGCGTTACCGAGTCAAGACTCAAGGGCGATCAGGACGAGGCGCAGAGCCGGTATAACGAAGCCGCGACGGTTATTTTTGCCTCATTTCCACCTGCACCAGGAGCAATCCCGCCTGCGGAAAGAACTACACATACAGGTTACTGATCCGCACACGCATGGACTCCGCTGGACAAGGCAGTTATGATTCGCGCCCTAACCGCCCGTAGCTCAGCTGGATAGAGCGCTGCCCTCCGGAGGCAGAGGTCGCAGATTCGAATTCTGCCGGGCGGGCCACTCAACAGCCATCCAGATTCTTCGTTCATCTATAAAGCGCGTCCTGCAACAGGCGATATATGCACCTTGGTTTCGTTGTGGGGGCCGCGCAGTTGATCGAAGACTGTTGGCACCTGGTCGATCGTGACAACAGAGCTGATCAAAACTTTTGGGTCGATATGGCCTTTATCCATCACATCGGCGACGTACTGAAAATCTTTCAATGCATAGCCCACGGGAAAATGCAGTGAGACGCCCTTGTAACCGGCGACGGCGGGCACCACCTGGTCGGGCGCCGTGCAAAATCCCATCGACATGACTTTACCGAGTGTACGCACGTGTTGGATGCCCTTCATTAACAGGCCCGGAGTTCCGACGCATTCAAATACAATATCGGGCGCGCCACCCAGCACTTCACTAATTTCAGTGCCTTCATTTTCGCCGTACTGCACGAAAGCATTTGCGCCCATTTCCAGTACTTTATCCCCGCGCCGCGGCGAGCGCGACATCGCGGCAATCACACCAGCACCCAGGCGCGTCGCCCAGTAAATCGCGCAAAGCGCCACTGCGCCC
>JADMIO012713084.1_pt1 | contig 39475 bp, 19 predicted proteins | sample 8958161 | NCBI WGS metagenome assembly JADMIO01 (sample SAMN16585339, study PRJNA669376) | soil metagenome | isolation source: Crop rotation soil | place: USA: Cullars Rotation, Alabama | collected 2011 | reverse complement strand
GACAACTTGTCCACGTGGAATTCTAAGCTTAGGATCCCAATGTGCTGGAAAGGGAATCAAGTTCGGGCCACTACCAAACCGAGGTTGAGCTAAAACTCTCAGCCTTCTCTTGGCATCACACCTGCCAGGGCAGTTTCAAAAAAAGAGGATATTTACTCATTGCGATCATAAAAAGGCCTCGGGTCGGTTTCGCTATTTTGGGTTCTATTTCCTTAATAGTTCGGCCCGCGAGGTATCGGCGGGTTGTGGCGGTGGGATCGCTTTCACTGCCTCCAACAAAGTCTGTTAGGATTAGACCAAATTAGAAGAATATCGCTAATTAACTCCACACCGTTACCTCAGGACACTCGCCCAGTCGGACATCTTAACCCCAGGCTTACGCGGATGGATGTTATGAGAGCTGTCGAAGCACACGCTGTCTTCGCCGCTGATGGCATTAGCCATACCAGAAATTTGTAATATATTCCGCTTCCCCCGGCGGGGTTCGCCACTGAGGCAAGTTCAGGCTGACTCACTCGAGACGTCACAGCTCACGTCATAGTGAAGGAATCTCGGCTCAGACAGCGCGGCTTAGCACTCTGTCTGGTTGTTCCAGGGCAACATCGTGTAAGGACTTGTACCTGAGTACCGCCAGGGTGTACCACCGGGCCGCACCGAGGTGGGCCGGCGGGATGGCACACCTAGGTGGGCATGAGGTCATCGCGAGTTAGAAGTTTGGCCCCACCCCGGTGACGCATGGCGTCTGCCTTCATAGCGGAGTTTGGTAGCGAGGACGTGGAGCGTCGACTCATGACCTCGCCCCCTCATTGTGATGGCATCGCGAGGAGCTCAGTGGGCGAGGGGGAAGCCCGAAAAGCGGGGTATCGCGACGGAGTCGACAATGATGAGAAATCAAGGACGCAGCTGTATTGAGCCGCGCCAGGCAATGCCGCCGGCATCACGATATGCTGGGCGACATTGGTAATAGGGGCTAGATCCTCCATCTACAGTGGAGCTCGGCAGGTTGGAGTCTATTAACGAATACTATTCTTTACTATTGTCCCCTATTGTAACCGTGATCTCCGCTTGCTCATCGGCGGTTCCATTGTATGCTACCTATGTTCGTGGCCTCCTGCCAACAAACAATCTTACACATCGGTTATGGAAGATCGCCTATAATTCTGTCCTTTATAAAAGGGATATAAGGTTATATTACTATCTAAGTTTATACCTAACACGTTTAGGCCCTCCCCAAATATTACCTCGGTATGCGAGGGAGACCCGATACAGTACTCTCAGCTACATGTTACTTTAATGTTGGCCGGTAATGGCTTGCGAACGTCCATTCATCATATCAATAATAATCATAGAAAGTTAGTTCAAGGCCTTCACGTTACAATAGGAAAAGCAAATCTATTTTAACATTCTATATAAGATCATTCTATTATGTAAACTTAGGAATGATTATAAAAGTAATTAAGGCAGTATTAACAAATAATAAATTCGGAGGTTGAGGTTAGATACTCTTATATAATATAATTAATGAATGTATACAACATGTAATGAGATAGGAGCCTGGTGCACAGGGGTGATGACATAGGAGTCACGTGATTTTCTGTTTTGTTTTTAAGGGGCATGCCATGTGCACGCCATCAACTTAGATAGTTTTTACTCATGCGATGTATGCGAGTCATGCTACTTCATACATCAATTGACGACGCATCATTCATTTCTAGTCTCTCTTTTGATCCCTATTCTTGAGTGTGCGCTGCGCGCACGCCGCCCTGAGGGCTGGCTTTACGTTTATTTCCACGACCACACCTTCGTTTATTCCTTTCATTCCCATCTGTTGTCCTTCCTACTTCCTAGTCATAGTGATCGCGCACTCCACGCTTCCTGAGCTGCTGCGCAGCTCCCTACGAAGCTACAAGCCTACCAAGTGCACGCCCAGCGTCGCAGGCCCCGTCGGGGACCTGCTTGTCCTGCAAGATATCACTGTGGTTTAGGTATGGGATCGGAGGGTGTCCTCCCACCCTATCTTAGTAATCCAATACTATATCTGTATTATCATTAAATGTCCTTGTAATCCATAGTATCTACTATACAACCATATTTTTACATTTTATTAATTGCTCGCTTGATTGCATCCAAATTGAAGACACCATCCACTATAGTAAACTCCTTCGTTCGCCTAAACCAGAAGGGAAAGGCCGTATCCGGGGCAGTGATCATAGTTAAATCGGCGATTGTCTGGTTGTAGTGGTTAGGCCGAATTCTGAAGGTGTACCATATATCTGCCTTCTGTAGAAGTATCTCATCTTCTCCAAAAGGAGGGCCTCCTGATGCTGGGATAAGTGGGCTTTCTTCGGGGAACGGAAGGCCGGGACCTCGATTATAATATTAGACCAAAAGAATCTTATCTTTGACACTACACTGATCCATAACAAAAAAGAGATCTGGTATCACGTTCCAAAGTCGATCTTATTATTGGTGAATCCAAGCTCGGCATTCTTCCACGGTGGCTCCGATAAACTTCGTCTCAAAGACTTCCCCCTTTTCTAGTTTCTTCTTAAATTCTTCACCTTCAGCCGGGGTCTAGCAGGATTCAACGAGCGAGAAGACATAATAACCCTGACCTTTCAGGTAATTTACGACCTTAAATACCACCTGGGAATTCTTTATTAGATTTACCTTCGTAATAGTTATATTAAAAAGAATACCTTACGGGCTTTACCTCTTCAGCCATATAAAAGAGCAACTCAATAATCATGTTTAATTGGTTATTATTAGTTTATAAACAAAAAAGAATAGTTAAGCTATTGTTAATATAAAGGATTACGGGTTAATCACTGTTATATTAATCGGGAAAGGCTGACGGCTGGTGATGGTAGGAAATACTGTTAAGAAGAAAGATGTCTAGTAATCAGGAAATATCTACAGAGACCCATTGGGCATCAACGATATCACACCATATAACATCATAGTAGGCAAACACAGCATGGCCCCGCCCCGTACATGGATACATATTTGAGCCTTCTAGCTTACTCATCATCGGGGCCCTTACTAAAGTTGGGAGTTCAACCTGTGCCACACGTGGGATCAGGCCCCTACTGCAGTTGGGAGTTCAACCTATGCTGTTAAAGGATTCCGTTGTGGAATTGAGGTCCGGAGGCAGATCAGCCGATCTGTTAACGCCGCCGATCAGCAGAGGAAGCTGGATATACATATAAAAGTATCGTAAAGTCAGCCATAAGTATTAGACATGTTCATAGTGGTCCCTTACTTAAAGGCGAGGGATGCGTTATATTTAGAGGACGACCAACAGATTATAAGGCGTGAAAACGTGATGTATGGCAACTAGCCGTACCGGATTGGTTGGCTGGGGACGTGCCAGGTACTTGCTGAAGCACTTGACCACGGAGGTAGGCCAGGTCTAGGAACGGTCTATAATTATAGCTTACGAATTCACCCCAAATCTATAAATCAAACACACCTCATATCAAGACACCATCCTTACTTGTCTATACTATCTATTTATTAAAGCCTACCTTCGAACCTATCGTGGTCTCTGGATTTGTTGGAGCCAATAAGTAAACTGTTTCCCCAATATCCCATTTGATATCAAACTCAATATCTAAAATTCAATATATTAAACTTAGACCTTCCGACACATATCTTTACCATGGTCTCCCTTTTTAAATTACTTCTATTCACATTCTTAAAGTCTGTTATTAGAGCTCTAATTGTTCAGCCACGTGTCTAGCCTGGTGAAAGCATTAAAGAAAGCCTTGAGAAGCACGTATCTGGGACACGTGGTGACCCAACACCAAAGACGATTAACGTTGTTAACTGGTAGGATATTATAGAGTTAAACTGTTATATAATCTTTTGTCAATATAAAGGTCGACTCATCTAGTACGTTCTGGTTAATCTTATCGATATCAAGGATCCCGTTACTGATTCTCGATGTGTGAATTGTCTAGGTAGAGAAATGTTCTACCTGGTGAGGCAGAGCGTAATCGACACTACAGGGAAGCGGGAGCGAGTTTGACACCATTTAAGCCTGGTAATGCCTCCAAGTGGGGAGTTAGATTCATTAATCTTGGTACTACTAGTACTGAGTTCCCCTATCGGAATATGGTGTTACGAGGCTGTCACGATGCTGGAAACAGCGGATATTCGTGTCCCTGCCAACTCGTCTTGCTCAAGACGGTTCCATTGCATGCTACCTGTGTTCGTGGCCTCCTGCCGACAAACCTCTTAAGTACCAAATTAACTTCGCTTTCCGAACCAGACCTAACTGGCCTTATGACGCTTCTGGGGAGATATTTCCAGGTTAGGGATAACTATATAAATCTAGCCTCCACCGAGGTAAGTGGAGGCGGCTCTTATTGGTTAAAGCGCTAAACTTGACAGCTATCAAGTACACCAAGCAGAAGGGCTTCTATGAAGATCTGGATGAGGGGAATATCAGTCTGGTCCTTATTTATGCTATGCAACTTGCCCTAAAAACAGACTCCCTAATTTGCGAAATTTATTGTCGTAGCATCATAAGGCCGGTAGACTGTCAATGGTATAAAAGTAACTTATCCTCGACATTATGAAGAGGGCAAGGAATGTGGACTATATAATCACAGTACTTAGAAAGCTCCGTGAAGAAATTGGTAGGGAGGTCGATAAGATCGAGCTCATGTACGGGGCGGTAAACAAGCCGCTTCTTACTTTGCTCGGCGTACTGAAAGTATAGGGAATCGAAGGTCAGAACAATCTACAAGGTATGGCAGTTCACACGAGTAAATCAACTAATCTTTTCCTTCATGGGACACGCGTGAGGCATTTTCATTTTCTAACGTGGGTTTGAACAAATCCAAACAAGATTCGGCCTAGTTTCTGATAAATACTGACCATGCATCGCAATGAATTATTCGAGTTGACCGTCTCATATATATTTCCCCGGACTAGAGAGAACATGCCATTAATTTTTAAGGGACTGACTGCGGTATGGAGGTCCATCATCACCGATACAACTTCAAGATGTAAGCTAACCAAGCAGTGTAACACACTTCATACCTTTGTACAAGGTGACGGTGGTGTTCATCGTACTTTTCTAGATATGTTGGATCAGAGACGCAGCCCTAGAACTCAATCCTTAACAGTAGTCATACTGAAGAATGGCGATAACTGCCAAAGTACCTACGTTATACCCTGAATAAGTAAGGAGGCGGCTAAGAGTGTTGGTGATTTGTGGGTATGGTACATAGATTTGGTAATACTTCTTCATATGTAAGCTGCCTATATAGCTGGCCATATTAATCACATTTTAGGGTTATGCCTCCTTCTCGCACACATAGCTTAAAAGCCACTTCTTAGGGGTGAAGATCGTGAACCATGTAATATTCTAAAAAAGATAATACTTCATTTTCCGCTCTCCTGAATAGGTTCGATATATTTCTTTAATTGGGCCAACTCGTTTCGCCGCTCCATATGCTTTTAGGGGCTTAGAACGAGGGCCGGGACGCTTTTTCGGCAGCTCTAGAAGAGGAGTTCCCTGTTGTGCCATAATCAAATTCGCTGGGAAAAAGTGCATGGGTCAGAGGCCACTAGGAATGCGGTGGGGACATCATTGATATCAAAATCCTGATGTGGCTGATTGGGCCTGAACTTGGTAGTGCATAAGCGAGGGCGCCTGAGGCCGAATACGGCCTAGTGCAACTACGGGTAATACGGACTAAATCCAGCTCTTAATTTTATTGCCCGAATGAAACAAGGGCAGGGAACCCAAAACAAGTTACTTGTGGGCGGCGTTAATGCGCCCGAACTTGTTATGCGCGTCAGCTGCAACAAGAATCTATTATTGCTGAAGGATCAGTGGGGCGAACCGAATTGTCGGGACACAAGAACTAATTAGAATCATGTTGAAAGTTGTTGGTTCCAGGTTTTCATAGGAGACCTCCAAACGGCTAGCTCTGCTACGCCCTTCTGTACCTGGAACGCCAACAACACGATCTTCTGTTTCTGATGGAAGAACTCTGTGCACGAGGTACACGGGTAACGCGACACGCTGCGCCTGTCGGTGCACCCACTCGCAGTCGTTCTTAACCAGCACAGACTGAGCAGCGCTTCCCCTACGCCGCCCAGCCGCCTGCATGCCATTTACCCCAGCACGGGAGCGGAGTGGTACATAGGATCCGCCCCCGCATCATCGCGGCAGGCCGGCAAGTTCCCCCCTTGCGATGCGGCTCGAACAGGGTACGGATACTACAGTAACATTGCATGCTGCTCGGCCCCGGCATGTAGTATCCTGCTGTTAAGCAAAAGCTTGTTCCCTTGTCCACGGTCCTCCCAACCGACATCTTACATACTACTATGTTTACACCTGAGCCCCTTGGTGAGATTTACTCCTCCTGTACGATACAGCAGAAGAACCTTACCGCCGCACGTAGGCAAGTCCTGGGGACCGGGGTGGCCGTAGGTCCGATACCGCGAGCTTCACCATGATCATGTGCCACATGCAGGACAGACAGGCCCTACTTCACCGGTTCGGCTTCAGACGCGTGGGCTGTAAATTGAGGGATCCGGCAGCGTTGCAACCGAGGGAACTGCCCTTTCGGTAAATTTTCGCAGACTGTGCCTTGCAGACTTGGAGATTGTGCCCTGCAGGCTTGTAGACCACATGCACCTTGCACTTGCAGGCTGCGAAGTTGCGAGCCTTGTCTGTATCGACAAGACCGTCAGCCGTCGCGACTGTGAACGCCCTTCAGCCCCCAATCTTCTAGGCAGCCGAGTGCGGGACCTTGTTGTTTGTGGTCACTGGGGACAGTTTTGTTTTGTCCAAGTTGCTTCTCGGCCCCGTAACTTGTTCGCGTGGGTGTTCTGGCAGATAGGCGTAGATCTTGAAGAACCACTACCTGGGACATCGGGGAGCACAATTAACACCGGGTGGCGCCCGACGAGGAGAACCGACAAGGGCCACCGGGACTTGGAGCATTGTCTGCCGGAAACATGGATTCTTGGACAATATCTAGATTTAGATGACATCTTCTCGCTACAGTCTACCTATGTACAGAAAGCCCACGCGAATTAAAAGGTGCTGCCACGATTGCTCATCTCCCCAACACCACCCTAGTGGTAGTAGTGGGCCAGATCCGGCCCAGCAAGGTCAAACTCGACCTTCGTGATACCGTTGATACCAACCAGCCACAGCGTCTTCAGATCGTCGCCCGACCACTGGATATTCTCGACGGGGTGCGAGGTCTGGATCCGTGCAATTGGGTTGCCATACTGGTCCGTGATGTCAACCCCACTGGCCAGGCCGCCGGCGATGACGAGATACCCGTTGGCTGCGACCTTGAGGCCGTCCGGGGCGCCAGCCAGGGCCTGGAAGATGACGCGCTTGCCCGTTATGATGGGCTGGTTGAGGCTGCCGCCGACGCGACTCACGTCCCAAGCAAAGACGTTGCGGGCGCCCGTGCTGTTGAACTGGATGTAGAGCGGGTAGTTGTAGAAGTCGCCGGCGCCGCGCGTCGCCACGGGGCTGTAGCTCTCGAGCCCTGAGTCGGCCACGTAGAGCGTACGGCCGTCGCGCGAGAACTGGATGCCGTTGGGGTACGCCAGGGAGGTGTCCATGACCTGTACCTGTCCCGTCGACGGGCGGAAGCGCCACGTCGCGAGCTGCAGCTGCTTCGGCGACTCGGACACGCCGATGACGTAGGCGTAGTCGGTGTCGGTGAACCAGATGTCGCCGACGGGGTCGATGGTCAGGTCGTTGGGGCCGGCAAAGTTGAAGCCGTAGTAGTTATTGACCAGCCACTCGGACTTGAGAGTCCGCGGGTTGAAGCGCGCGAGCCCGGCGTGCTGCTTCAGGCCGTTGGGCAGTGAGCCGTTGTTGCCGTGGACGGCAAGGTACACCATGCCGTCCTTAGGGTTGTACAAACCGCCGGTGGCCTGGTAGATGGGCGGGTCGAGCTCGACGAAAGACACCTTGGGCGGGTCGAAGTTGAGATCGAGCGACATGAGCGGCATGAAGCCGGGCGGGCCGTCCTGGGTGAGGAAAAGCTTGTTCAGCCCTGGCACGAAGACGGGCGCCTCGTGAATGACGTTGAGCACCGGGATCAGGGCCTTGTAAATCTTGGGCGCCGCTCCCAGGACCGCGAGGCCTCGCTCCTTGTCGAACAGAACGAAGTCGGCCTGCTGCGCCAGTGCCCACGACGGATCGTCTGGCACCTGCGTGTCCGAGTACCCGTACGCCGGGTCCGGGTTGCGGGAGAAGGATGGCGGCAGGAGGGAGCCATGGCGGTTCAGGCACGCAACCTTGGCCGTCTTGGGGCCGCAGGTGTAAGCCACGGGTGTTGTTGAGCCGTTGTTTACGGTTGTACTAGCAGCAGGGTCCGTAGCCACGCTTTGCACCAAGGACGGAGCGGCAAGGAGGCAGGCGACAAGAGCCGAGAGCGAGGGAGACATGTTGGTGGGAGAATGGGTCGAAGAAGAGAAGATGAGGGATGCTCTGGTGGCCTTCCAGTTGCTCTGGAGAGGACCGAGTGTGGCATCTTATACATATCGAGTGAATCCATAACCACGACTCGGGAGGGCCACGACGCCCAGTCTTAGACCCTCAGCACTCTTTCCGCCGAATGGCGTTTTCCGAGTTTGCTTCCCAGCCCCGCGTGGCTGGATTCTTTCCCTCTGGCCCACATCTGCTGCTGTGCACCCATGGGACTCGTACGATGCTCTGCTGCCGGGGTCTTTGGATGATGAGCTGATCTCGTCTGTTGGCTCCTTCTCTGTGACCGCGAGGCGCAATGAATCCCTCTGCGGCTGAATCCCTCTACGGCGTAGTAGGCCCACGTGGCGGAACACAGTTTGTTATGTGCATGGAAGTCCTGCAGGCTGCAGGAGAAGTCACTCCCCCGCAGCCAGCAAGGGTCCTCTTTCAACCGACACACCGCAGCGTCTAACTATGCAGTAGCTATTGGTTGTCAGGATTATTTCGAGAGATGAGTCCAGAGTCGGAATAAAGGAACAAAGCACCTTACGGAGAAGACGCCCGTCATCCAAAAATACTCTCTGCTGAATAATAGAAAACATTCGTCAGCTGCATTTGTCATCCTCAGGGTCACACCAAGGCAGCAGCCTCAGGCCGGCGACGGACATCAATGTTTTTGGCGGACCTATATCATGTGAATCAGCATTGCATCGCCTTCAAGTTTAGTATAAATATTACCTGGTACTTTCAAGCTCTTCTATCTCCAAACAATCAGCGCCTCGTCACTCCCCGATCTCATAGCAACCGCCCTCGTCCTCACTCTCTCGCTACCAAACATTACTTATCTCCCAGCTTCTACTAGTCCCCGCAAAATCATCTTGCTAAAATGTCTTCCTACAACCTCCCTGCTCCCCGCCGCATCACGGCCTCTAACCTGCCTCTGCCCTCCCACCACCACGGCGATGAGCACGCCGAGCCTGGCGTCGAGATCAAGATCGACTCCCTGCCGGTTGACTCCCTCCTCGACGGCACCCTGATGCGTGCCGTCGTGGCCACCAGCAAGCGGATTCCCACGAGCAACGACGGCCAGTAAGTCGTGACCCGTTGACTGGGTAATATTGTTGTTGTCGTTAACGATTCCTCTCCGCAGCGGCGTCCTGCCCCTCGACGAGGTCCCGGGCATGGGCATCGTGCTTCCCGGTGGGCTCAATATGTACTACATTGACCTAGCGCCTAACACCGAGGGCACTATGCACCGTACGACGTCGACCGACTACCTAGTGCTCATCTCGGGCACGCTGAGCCTCCTGACGCCCTCGGCCCAACCCTACCACGTCAAGGACGGCAAAGCCACATACGGCGAGCCCGTCGAGACGGTGTGCCACCCCGGCGACGTTGTCGCCCAGCGGGGGATGATGCACGCGTACGGTTTTCTTTTCCTTTTCTCTTTCTTTTTTTGCTTCCCTGAGATTCGATGGTTGCTGACCTGCCCAATATTAGGCTCTCGAACCGCACCAATGAGTGGGTGAGGCTACTTGCTGTTGTGCTGTCGTCTGACACCAACAAGGTGCCTGTTGAGGGCGCCAACAGCCACAAAGAGCTGGCTGACGCTTGGTTGGCTTAGATGCTGAATTGGGGTGTAGATTACTGCTAGTGAGTGGTATAGGGCTTAGTGGTTTCTGATTAGAGGGACAAGGGGCCAGACACATTTTGTACTTTAAGCAGCCCAAGGATCCTAGAATCCGGGGGCCTCGTCAAGCAGATAGATTAGCAAGACTTTTTTCTCTTTGGTTGGATGGATAGGGATGAGGGGCGGTAACATTGTTGTTAGGCGCCATGCTAGATGTAGTGCTCGCTGCTGCCTATGCCTGGCGGGACGTTAGTCCTGCTCTCGATATGTTACCGTCGCGCTGTTTTACTTTGCTGTCTAGGTCGTGGTTGAAGTGTGAATGAGGGAATGTGAGATTTTGGTTAGCTTGTTATCTATTTCTTGGCATTCGCGAAACAAGCCAATAAAAGTAAAGTCTGGACTGATACATCATGAAATCACCTGATTTGACTGGTCCATCTACGTGTACCAAGAAATGCAACATTTCAGCAGTCAAGGAGATAACGCACCTTATAAGCCAGTCGTGGGTACAAGTGAGTTGTGGGCTCGGGTATTTTTTGCGTATGCTAGACGAAAACAGTACCTCAAAATTGATAGCGCACCTTAACAATTTTGAGGTACTTTCTTGGTCTAGCGCCTGTGATAAAATACCTCAACCCATAACTTACTTGTACCCACGACTCGCATATAAAAGTACGTTAACTTATAGGTGATTCAAATGTGGTGGGATGCAGCCAATCACAAGTCTAATGAGCAAAGCCGTCCACCCAAGCTCATTTCCGCTGAGAGGCGGGGCTGTGCCTGCTGCCCGATGAAAGTGCTTGATTGGCGGCCTATGCCTACTAAAGCTGACGGGTCTGCGGCACACCGGTTTCACCGGTTTCTTAAAAAGGACAGCATTAACAGGGTAGAAGAGGCAAACTAGTAGTTGGGTCGGTGATGACTAGCGAATAACTACCTGGTGTTGGATGTTTTTGCGTCGCTCCGCTTCTTTTTGTGGCGTATTGGACGTTTTGCTACACCGACACTCGGCCCCTCAGCCCCTCGGCTTCGAAGCTAAGTTAAGCCACCCGAGAGCTCGGTGGCAGGGGCTGTTAAGGACAGAGCACACTTTCAACGAAAGGGAACATGCCGACCACGGCGGGCAAGCTAAGCAGGCACCTCAACATTTTGTCTCGTCTATGACACAGTATATACAGCCCCCTTCCATGTTGCGGGTAGCTTTGTTGGGTAGCCTGTGGCCAACCCAACGAGCATTGTCACACATATGCACCCTGCTGAGTGGCTGCTCGCCACAGACCGAGCGCGTGCACGGGCCATCCTCACGATACTTGGGCAGCCCCCAAACGGTAGCCCACCCCTACAGAAGACCCACAGCGACTCATCGGAATTCGATGACTTACTCTGGGTCATAAACGCGCATGCTGATTGCTCGAAGGAGTGGCAAGTACCCCGCATTTTTCCCTTAGCTCTAGGGCTTGGCACCAGCAACCGAATCACCACGGCTTATAAAAGACCATTTCATTTACAGTCACTAGCGAAACCGGCTTCCGCTATTTTCTCTCTGTTCAATTGCCTGGGGACCCTTTTTTGGGCCTCTTGGCGTTTACACTGTGCCTATTCCTACGGTCAAAGGAGAATCCCGGTCGCGACGGTCACAAGACCCACATTTGTAAACTTAGAAACGTGCATTGTCATGGTCTGGGGCGGCGCGCCCCGTGCCGCGTCGATCTCTGCCAAGGCGCTAGCCCACTCCACTTGGCGCCCGTGCTTCTCGGCGACGATTCAGCCGCACGCTGCCACGTACTACATCTTGTCTCACCAAAAACCGTCCTGCAGTGAAATGTGAGGATTTTAGCTTTCGGTCCAATGTGACAATCAACGATAGAAGGTAGAGACAACGCAATGTGGGAGTTCTGCAGTTTACCACAGCATACACGTAATATATGAAGGTTGTTATTGTTACACCTAAAAGGAAGAACCAGACTCTATCGCCAGATAATATCATGTCCCACCAGCTTTCAAATTCACTCCCGCTTTCTACAGTCCACCCCCCATGTATAACAAGGCCCTCCATGCCATGTGTCGTCAAATTCGTAGCAGTCTACTGTGCCAATTCTGGTGATCAGATGCCCCCATCATCGCTGTCAGCACAAGCAGCAGCAGCAGCAGCAGCCTTTCGCGCCTGAAGGAACCGTGCCAGGCTGAGCAACGCGAGCCCGATCAGGATGGAGACGCCGCCGTACATCTGCATGAACTTGTAGCTGCCATTGCCAACGCCAATCAGCACGCCGGCCAGCGGCGGGCCTGTCAGGCAGGCCAGACTGCCCACGCTGAAGACCATGCCGACGCGCTGACCCATCTTGGACGGGTCCGTCACCAGGCTGGCCGTCGTCGACGGGAACAGCGTCTGCACGGCGTTAGAGCAGACGCCGTAGAGCGAGATCCACGCGTAGAAGCCGCCGGGCGTTTCGACGCGCATCCACGCCAGCATCATAATGCCGCAGCCCGCGACGAACGGCAGCATGGTGTCGAAGGGGCCAAAGAAGCGGTCGGCGACAAAGGCGGGGATTAGGCGGCCCGGAAAGCCCATTGTGTTGAGCACCATGATCAGGATGAGCGAGTTGGAGTCTGAGATGCCGACGACGGTGCGGCTGTATGTCTGCGTGTAGAAATAGGCAATGTACAGACCCCAGAGCGTGAAGAAGATGCCAATCCCGAACGTGAGGAACACGGGCTCCCGGAAGGCCGCCGGGTCGAGCAGCGGCCGCTTGTCCTTCTTGAACTTGCGCGGCTTGCCGAGGAGGAGGATCAGGCCGGAATTGAAGACCATGATGAAGCCGAAGATACGGATGGTCCACGGATAGCCGATCTTGGGCGTTAGTTGGCGCGCCATCAGCGGGAAAATGATGCCGCCGAAAGGGGCTCCGCACGCGGCCAGGCTGAGCGCGAAGGCCCGGGTCTTGGTGAAGTAGATGGAGACGAGCGCAACGCACGGCGTGAAGAGCAAGCCGTTTCCGATCCCCTGGACGAGACCCTGGGCCAAGATGAGCTGCCAGTATGTGCTGACGCCCGACGTGGAAAACGTGCCGAGCACCTGGAACGCGCAGCCAACGGCGACGATGGAGCGAAAGTGGCCCCTATCCATCAGCGGCCCAGAAACACTGCCGAGCAAGAAGAGCAAGAAGAGCGAGAGTGAGCCCACCCAAGCGACGTCCGAGACCGATGCGCCCAGGTAGTCAACCCAGTGCGATTCGAACAAGCCAAATGACGAGAAGTAGCCGAAGCCGTTCACGACCAGCAGGAAACTGACAAAGACCTGCGACCATGCCGTGAAGCCTCCGTCAAGGCGCACATCGTCTTCCCCGGGAGTTGTCGGCGTCTTTTCCTGGGTGGACGACGGTGCTGGGAGTGTTTGCAGCGGAACCTCGTTCGCGGCCGGGAGGAGGTATTGCGAAGACTCCGTAGGAGCTCCCGGAAGCGAGTAGGGGCGGCGTGTATTGTGCATGTGGGTAAGCGAGTTCCTCAGTGTGGTTACGGTCGTAGCACCTAAATTGAAGACCGCGAATTCTTCGTAGCGATGTCCATCCAAGGAAGGGGTCACCTGAACGTGTGGAGCCATGAGGGCGAGTTGGGGGGAAGTTCGAGGCCTCGAATAAAGAAGGAACATACAAACAAAGCTACAAGACAGCGAGTTGCGACGGATAAGACGTCAAGAAGCCTAAGACGCTGCGCTCGGTTGAGACAAGTTGGTTTTGGAGAAGAGGGGGCACTGGGAGTCTGGGACAAAGAGAGGACGTGGAGTGGGCGGTGGACGGACGGGCGGAAGAAGTCTGAACGATGGAGGCAGCCCTAATCCTGAAGACGTCAATGGTGATATCGAGCAGGTTATCCGGCAAGGGCTGCCTAATGGCTAATGCTCCAAGCTGTAACGATCGGGCCCCAACACTACAGGATGACAAATGCTACTACACGTCGCACCGCCCCTCGCAGGACTCGTGTGGAGGATTGAGGCCGAAGTCCTGGGCTGGACTTAGCCCCCGGCCTCGCGTCTACGTGGTGTGTTCTGCGAAGTTGGCTCTTCCAGTCACCGACTTGAAGTGCTCCACATGCAAGCTTGCGCAAGAGGCGCTGGCTGGTGGCGATCCTACGCCATGGTGCTCTGTACAGCGTTGGCCGTTGGCGAATCTACGCCACGGTACTCTGCATAGCTTTTTAATTAAATTGTATGTTTACTTTTATTAGCAGATCTGCTGACTTCATATTATTAAATTGTTTTATATTTGTTTTATAATAAAGAATTTGTAAGGAATAATAAAATAGTTTGGACCGTGATATTTGCACTCCCCTGACAAGGCCACTTTCAAGTTCCCCTGGAAATGGAAGGACTGCATCCGGAAGTGAGCCCTGATATGTGCTGTATACACTACTACTCGTCCAAGGTTGAGGAATTGATGTCGGTATTCTGGTATTAGGATTTCTACGCGGCGTTCCTCCGCGGTTCGAAGCACCTGGGGCGACTGTCCGCAACGCTGGGTCGGGGCCATTATATGTACTCTTGGATGGGCGGTCTTCAACGGAGATACGTATCGTTGAGAACATGAAGATCAAACTGGCCTTTTAGCGAGCATGTTGAAAAAATACAAAGGAATAACGGTTAACATGAAAAAGTCCCTGACAAGCTGACGGGAGTACCTGATCGATTTCCTCCCCCATGGGCCCATGGACAAGTCCTGTCAGACTGGCGGTGCACCTGGTAGTTTTTCACTCCCCAATGGCAATTTTACCTGACGGCGGCACTCGCGTGGAGTCACATCATCATTTCTCGTTTATGCGCATTGGGGGCTGGACAAAATCCTGCCCCTTACCCTCATAACTGGGTATGGCCCGGCGGACTAGAGTTCAGGGCTGTATGTGTCTTGTGATTCACGGCACCGCCCTCACTCAACTCGAACCCCAAGACATCAAGCGCAGGACTTCATCAAAAAGCGCCGTTTATTTGGCCTCGCCCAATAACTTATTACATCTTACCATCTCCCAAGCATACCAACCACCCCAACCATCGCAACCGTCAACCATTCCAAACAGGCATGATGGAGTCTCGAGTCTTCGCAATAGAGCAGCAGCTCCACCGGCTCAACCAACAGCAGAACATCATAGCGACCCTCCTGCACAAGCTCGTTCTCGCAACCCCTTCTCTCGGCTCCGACATGAACAGGATGCTGAGTGACTGGCGCGGCAGCGCCTCAGCCGTTGAGCAGTCCCTGTCTGGGTTGAAGCAGGAGCTTGTCGAGGACATTCGCGAGGTCGAGTTCACTCCCCCGGCAACTCCTCCCAACGCCGCGGTCGGCGGCCTGTACGACGCGAAGGGGTATGTCATCGAGGACCGCGAGGTTGAGCTCATGCCACCAGCGACTCCCCCTCCCGCCGTCCAGGACGGCTACAAAGAGCACGACCAGCTCGCCAGTGACATCCTCGACATCGTCCAGCGCTACGGCCAGCACCTGGCTCCCGCGAACGGTGAGGGTGAACACGCGGGTGGGTGGCTCGGCAAGCCCCTTTTCGTGGGCAAGATCAAGGCCCAGCTCAAGCAGGGCCAAGCCATTCGCCTCATCCTGCCAGCCTTCCCGTGGAAGAGCGTCAACAAGGTCGACAAGGTGACGGGCATCCTGCCCGACCTGGGCGAGGAGCTCGCCCTCTACCGTCTCAACCAGATGTGCGAGGACATCAAGACCGTGTACCCGCTTGGCGGCCAAGTCTTCATCGCCACCGACGGCCTCGTCTTTGACGACGTGGTTGGTATCACCGACGAGGACACCTGGGCCTACGGCGAGGGGCTCATGGAGATGATCCGGGAGCACGGGCTCGAGAACATCAAACTTCGTCGCGTCATGGACATCCTTGGCTACACCGAGGGCAAGACCCTGGACAAGGCGCTGTACCTGTCCCTCGTCAAGCAGTGCCGCGAGGAGCTGCTCGCCAGCTACGGGCGCACCGAGGCTGAGGTGCGACAGATGATGAAGGACGACCCGGACACGCTGCTCACGTACTGCGGCTTCATCCGCTTCCTCGAGGCGGACCTGCGGTTTAGCCCCATCACGGCAGCCACCAAGGCCTGTAGCGGCCAGCAGTACCGCAAGACAGTCAAGAAGGTGGCCATTCAGATGATGATCCGCGCTGAGTCCTTCACCAAGCTGCTGCAGGCGTACTGCCCCGACTACGTGCGGCTGTCCATCCACCCGTCCAACGGCTCCGTCAAGCTGTCGTTCCCCCTTGTCGTCACGGGTGACGGCAACTTCCCCCGGTCGCCTTGGCACTCGAGCCTGGCTGTCGCCGTCGACGGCTCCTACAGCACGGTGCACTCCAAGGACGTCCGCGAAACCCACGACCTGGTCCTCCGGGACGGGCGCGGCTACTACCTCCGCGAGAAGTCGTACCTGTGGGACTTTGAAGACCCCGACGTTGTCCTCGAGCCGCGCTTCCCGAACCGCATGCTTATCCGGCCGGCGCGCGCTGAGCTGCACGGCGTCAAGGCGCTCTCGGCGGCCCAGCTGGACAGGCTGGCCGCGCTGACGGCAGCACATACGGCCGGGCCGGTTGAGGCGGTTGGCTTCGCGAATGCAGCTTAAGTGGCACGGTCTTTGTGTGTGTTTTCTTTTGTTTCTGTCACTTACTGTAACTTTGTGTAGGATTACTATTGTGCCGGTGGATAGGGTTAGTTTGACTTGTTGCCTAGATCGCTAGAGGTAGTCTATAAAATTGTCTGCAAATGATGTATTTTCATTAATCTCTGGGCCAACACTTTTCTGCCTCTGTCTGGTGCTGCCCTAGACTTCATCTTGCACGTGTAATTGCCCAATCCCCTCCACAAACATCAGCCTTGTTGTCACTGCTACATACCTGCGGCCAAGGGGGACCACAACTGGGTCTTTCCAAATACAGACTTTAGGACGGTATTTTCACGGCTGAACGGTTGTGTGCGATTCCTCCAACTCTTTCCGAGACTGCGAGTGTTCATGGCCGTCCCGCCCGTCGGGTAAGACGGGGTGGGTGTCCACGGCGGAAGCCTTATGCCCGGATTGGGTTGCTCCGTATTTCGCATTCCCTCTCCCTATCCAGCAGCTCGGAGAGAAGTCCATCAGCCACGGTGTTGTAGTGAAGGCCCTTCACTACGGGATGTTTGACCAGCCTCAGCGCCGGCACGGTTGCCTAGTTTCCTCTAGATAGCATCAACAGAGCGCACAGCACAATTGACCACATATTCATGCTTCCGGCGTTGCCTGTGCCCTCCAACACACGGCTTCGCCAGACGCTGACGTGTTTGATTGGAGCTGGCAGCAGGGGGTGTATATACCTGGCATTTCGCGACATGTCCTGAGTGGCCTAATGACCGAATACACCCTAGCAGCTGATCGGGATCCATCTATTCGTAAACCTAAATCCCAATCACAGAGGGAAACTTGCCGTCGATCAGGTAGCCTGGCCTGCAACATGATCAATCCCAATGGGGTGGTGGTGTTACCTGCAATGCGACGGTCGTGCCTTGCGTGTACGACGTACAAGGGTAATGAGCTCCGTCCCTAGTGTCACCACCCTCACGCGTGTGAGCCTGCCGTGTCACAGTCACGGCCGCGGGCTCACGGCAACGCGGTGGGGCATTGCAGGATCTCTCCGTCGTCTAAATTTATGAACTCCTGCGGCGAGGAGATCCTGGAGGTTGGATCCGCGCAAGGGGGTGAAAACAAGCTTCAGAACAAGCATCAGACTATTCCGTACACAGTTAGTCGATGCGGGAGCGGAAATGTCGTAAGCTGCAAGGGGGGGGAGGGGGGGGCGGGGTGTGCCGAACCCGACCCTTGGCCGATTTCCGAGGGCAACATGACATCGCCGCTGGGGTACGATCAAGCCAACATTATTGTGGAACAGGCGGTAAGGGTCCCAAGTAGGTCCAGAAGATATTAGCGCATAAAAAATGGGATGACCTGGAGCCTCCCGTCTGGGACCGCACTCGTTCTATCCACACCCCTGATGATAAATCGATGTTGGGTCCTAGACTGACGTAAAATTCACAACTACATATGCAGTGTAGTGTAGTAGTGGACAATGCCAACCAACCGCCCACATCGCCGAGGATGGTATTCCTTCGGGAACACCGCTTGCCCTGAGCCGCTTGCCTACCTGCGTGTAATCACAACGAGGCTGCCGGCCCATCTCACGTTCGCGTATGTCGACATGGACATGACTGGGCAGGAGGCATTCTGCCCATGTCTGGTACATCCACAGGCACGCACTTGCACCCAGGCTGGCTCCGCCATCCCTCCCAAGGATGAACTCACTGGTGCTCGCGCCGCAGCCATCGACTCATCCGCCGCCGCGCCATGACACTCGATGCTGGATGCTAACCTCGGTTGGGGCTTCGGAAAGAGCATGCAGGAATTGACGGCGTGTTGTGTTGTTGAGCAGCAGGGGGGCCAAGCCAGCGTAAATGAGGCCAGCAACGCGAGCGAGCTGGAGGGGTCTGTGGCCAGGGAGGGACTCAGGAGGGATTAAGGTCGGCATGTATAAGTGAACATGATGATCATTCAATACGGAGTTGATTTAAAAGCACGACGAGGTCCCGTCCAATGTCAACCAACAGACACATCATCGTTGCCAGGACATACCTGGTGCTCCACTCATCTTCCCGTGTCTTGTACATTCAACGACATGTCGACAAACAAGTGCCTAGCCGCCCTCGTGACCTTGCTGACCAGTGCTACCGCACTCGTGCAGGGCCAACCCCAACTGACGCAGGCCCAAACGAACGGGTACGTTTCACCACAGACAGTCTAATAATTCCCAACGAGGGGGGAAAGGTGGTCGTACAGCATATTGATGGCGATGGAACAGCAACTGCACGTGGGGAACTCCTGACGCAGCAACCTTCCCGCAGTTCCTCAGGAACAACGTAAGCAACAGCAATCGGAGACCGCCATTTGTCATGGGCTGCGCTAATACCACCGTCATATATGATATAGCCCCTGCCGAGCGGCAAGCCGTGGGGACCCCGTGACGGCTTGGACAACCGGCCGTACGCAACCGACGTGCCCGCTACGGGGGTGACGCGCCGCTACCACTTCGATGTCCGTCGCGGCGTGCTTGCGCCCGACGGCTTCGAGAAAGATGGCATTTTCGTCAACGGGCAGTTCCCCGGCCCGGCCATCGAGGCCAACTGGGGCGACTGGATCGAGGTCGAGGTGCACAACGGGATCCAGGAAACCCACGCCGGCAAGATGGAGGGTACGGCCCTCCACTTCCACGGCATTACGCAAAAGGGCACCCCGTGGTTTGACGGCGTGCCCGGCGTGTCGCAGTGCCCCATTGCGCCAGGCTCCTCCTTCACCTACCGGTTCCGGGCCGATGTGTACGGGTCGTCGTGGTGGCACTCGCATTTCTCGGCCCAGTACACGGCCGGCGTCTGGGGACCCATGATCATCTACGGCCCGTCGCACGTCAAGTACGACGTGGACCTTGGCCCCGTCATGTTGGGCGACTACTACCATAGCGAGTACCACGACGTCGTCGCCGCTGCCGCCAGCAATTCGACTGACTTCAACGTGTACGTGCCCTGGTCCGACAACAGCCTGATCAACGGCAAGAACAACTACAACTGCTCCATGGCGCCCGCTGGCTCAAAGTGCCACCCGAACGCCGGCCTCGCCGGCTTCCGTTTCAAGCCCGGCAAGACGCACCGCCTGCGTTTGATGAACACGGGGGCGGCGGCGCTGGTCCACTTCAGCATCGACGGGCACAAGATGGAGGTCGTCGCCAACGACTTTGAGCCCCTGGTGCCATACGCGGCCGACTTCATCACGCTCGGAGTCGGCCAGCGGACCGACATCCTCGTCAAGGCCGACGCCAACCCCAATGCGACGTACTGGATGAGGTCGACCATCTCGCTCAACTGCTCGGTCACCTACAGCCCCGAGGCCAGGGCCATCATCTCGTACGAGGACAGCCGCAGCAGACAGACGCCCACTAGCACAATCGGCGCCGCCGCCGCCGCCGCCGACCAAAAGTCGTTCCTGTGCCAGAACGACGACCTCGCCAAGACGATGCCCTTCTTCCCGCAGCCTGCCGTTCCCAAACCGGACGCGGTCGAGACCATCACGGTCGACCTCCTGACCAACGCCACGGGCCACCACGTCTGGATCATGAACAACCGCACCCAGTACACCAACTACAACGCCCCCGTGATGTTGCAGGCCTCTCACCAGAACTTCAGCTTCCCGGCGCCCGACGCCAACGTGTACAACTTTGGCAGCAACCGCACTATCCGCTTCGTCCTTAACACTATCTACCAGAGCGCGCACCCGATGCACCTGCACGGGCACTCGTTCCAGGTGCTGGCCGAGGGCCCAGGGGCCTGGGACGGGCGCACCGTGGTCAACCCAGCGAACCCGCTGCGGCGGGACACGCACATGCAGCGGCGGTACGGCCACCTGGTCGTCCAATTCACGGCCGACAACCCGGGCGTCTGGACGATTCACTGCCACATTGCCTGGCACGCGAGCATGGGCTATACCATCGTCTTCCTCGAGAGGCCGGCCGAGCTAGCGGGGACCAAGATCCCGTTCATCATGCAGGAGACGTGTGACAGCTGGGACGCCTGGACGAAGAAGCACGTCGTAGATCAGATTGATTCGGGGATTTAGTGTTTCAATGGTTCAAGAGATATATAACAGCTAGAAGTAATACTCTGTAGACTTAGATAATCTTGACACACACTTGTTTGCCATCGTCCTTGTTCCAAGATGTTGTAGTGAAGGTGCCTTCACTACAGACCAGTTTTGTCAGCCTCAGCGCCGGCACTGCTGCCTAGTTTCCTGCAGATAGCATCAACAGAGCGCACAGCGCAATTGGCCATGTTCCATGCTTCCGGAGTTGCCTGTGCCCTCTAACACAAGATCTCTTGGTTATTATGATGCATAATACGGGAGTCCGCACGTATCAGGTTCTCGGCATGCAAGCCGCGGCGTCCTGCAGCGTCCGAAACGTCCACACCGCTCGCACCAACAGGTCCAAAGTGCCTGCTGTGCCACATGGCCAGATACGCAGCTCGCCCCGCCCCCTTACCCTATCCACATGCAGAACCACCAGGGCGGAGGATGCTGACAAATGCTCTATCTGGCTTAGAAGCCTAGAACTTTCCAGGTTTAGTAAAACGTATTGCGGTGTGGTTGTAGTTGAGAGGAGCCAGGGTGGCTGGGATGGGCCAGTACGTAAGTCGTGGCTAGGTACCTGGATGTTTTCTATATGATATCTATCCATCCACTCCATACCGCCATCGGTCCTGCTTGTTCACGAATCACCAAGATTAGCCAGTTCTAAAATCCTCCTGCAACGTTTTCGCTTCCACATTCGGAATTCCCAGTTTTCTAAAGAACAGCGACCAACAATGCCGTCGACTATGCGAGCTGTAAGTCGCATCCTCTTCCTGTCTCTCTGTCTGGCGATCCCCGGCACCCCGACTCCCCGTCGTCTCGTGCCCACGACAAACCCCCGCTAACTTTCCCAAAAACGGCGGTGGCCCCGCGTCGTCCCTCTTCATCAACGACGCCACCCCAGTGCCCGTGGTACAGCCGGGCGAGGTGCTCGTCCGCGTCAAGGCGTTCGGCGTCAACCGCGGTGACATCCTGCAGCGAGAGGGAAAGTACCCAGGCATCGCGCACCTGAGTAAGATCATGGGGCTCGAGTTTAGCGGCATCATCTCGCAGCTGCGCAAGGATGAGCCCGAGGGCGAGTGGAAGGTTGGCGATGAGGTGTTTGGCCTGCTGTATGGCGGCGGCTATGCCGAGTATGTCAACGTCAACAAGAGGATGCTCATCAGGAAGCCGAAGGAGCTGTCCTTTGAGCAGACTGGTGGGATTTGCGAGGTGAGTCCCAATACCCAACTCTTTTTCTTCCCCTTTTCACGCCAAATTTTCTCATCCTTACCCTCCTCCCAAGGCTTGGTTCGTCGCTCTCCAAGCCCTCCACCTCGTTGGCCAGTACTCTCCCGAGACAACGCGCTCCATCCTCTGGCACGCCGCCGCCTCAGCCGTCTCGGTCGCGGGCATCCAGCTCTCCGCGCACGCCCACCTCAACAGCGTCCCGTCCGCCACTCCCGCGAAGGTCTTTGCCACCGCCCGCAAGCAGGACAAGTGCGACTTCGCTGTCAGCGAGCTCGGCGCCACCGCCGCCGTCAACATGGACCAGCACCCGGACAAGCGCACGTGGGTGGGTGAGGTCAAGGCCCTGAACGGCGGCCAGGGCGTCGACCTTGTCATTGACTTCCTCGGCGGCCCGTACTTCGAGTCCAACCTCGACGTGCTCGCCCTCGACGGCCGCATCGTGCAGCTGGGGTGGCTGGCCGGGCCCGTTACCGAGGGCAGCGTCAATATCGCCGGCTTCATGACCAAGCGGGCGCGCGTCCAGGGGAGCCAGCTGCGGTCGCGCAGCCTCGACTACCAGGCAAAGCTGCGCGACCTTTTTGTCGAGACCGTGCTTCCGGGGCTTGTGGACGGGCGCTTCAAGCATGTGGTGGAGCGTGCTGTGCCATGGGAGAACGTGCAGGAGGCGCATGAGTTGATGGAGAGCAACCAGAATAAGGGGAAGATTGTGTGCGTTATCCACTAGTGTTGTGGTACAAGGAGGAAAAGAAGTAGAGGTAAACTGTACTTGTTGACTGATAGTGATAGTCAGGTGTTGTGGCAGCAGACTATTATTAGGTAGGTACGGAGAAATAAATAGGGGTGCATCTCACAGAACTGGAAACATTCTTGTACCGGCCAAGAGCACAGTGGATAGGTGTGAATTCCTAGACTCCAATGACCTAGTCCTTCAGGTTTGTAGGCGATGACGGCTTGATGACCCCCCCGCATAGAGCTAAACAACATTCAGATAGCCATAGGTACTACCAGCAAAATCCGGCCGCGTACAACATAGATGCGAGAGTACTGCTACTTCATAATCGAGGGCTATTCAAAGCTCTTCGGCTACCTATACAAATCTACCCTCTAGGGGCTCAGCCTGTTATCAAACTGATGAGGGACGGGGTCTCTCGGCCGAGGCTAACCTAAGGAGAAACAGACGCAAAAACATACAACACTAGGGATTCGCTGGTCGCCACCGACCCAATTACTGATCTAACCCTTAAAAGCTTATATTTTTGGGGAAAATGGGCGCCTCTTTACCTCTGTTAGTACTGTTCGTTTTAAGAAAACTTCAGGCTTGGTACGACACAAGCGGCCAATCGAGCAGTCTCACCGCAGAGCTGACACAGCATAGCCCCCGCCCTCAGAGGCAGCAGTGGAAGCATACTTCGTATCCTCCGCGAAGCTTATTGAAACCCTTTATCACATCGCCACCCTAATCGCCTGTTATAATCCATACATCTTACCCAAATTCGGTTGCAATAAGTGGGGAAGTGCGGGGATTACGGATCGGGCGGGGCCATGGCGGCGGAGTGGGGCTCCAGAAGGTGTACCCCTGTCACGGGGCTGTCACGATACTGGAAACGGCGGGTATTTGTATCCCAAAGCGCGTTTAACAACTAAACTGAGGAGAAAGAGAACTAGGACTAGATACACAAAGCGCAACATAATTAAATACCCCTAAGTGCCATAAGGCATTTACTCAGCAAACTGATTATCGCTATAACCACCGAACTAATGGCACCATAATACCAGGACTTTAGACTAGTTTCATCTCGGGTTCCAGATTGGTGGCCCAACCTAAACCCCTCGTACTACAAAATTAACAATCCTACCATTGACCCTTATCTTTTCTATGCTCCCGCAAATACAAAGCTTAAGACTATACCAACTTCTAATATATTAGCCCTAGGCCTTAGAGGAATTATAATTACCGTTATTAAGGACATCGAGAACCTATAGTATATACCAGAACGATTTAATTATATGGATTATATTACTTATCTGGTATAGGTCAAGTTGATATATAAGGTTTCAACCATCAAAAACCTCCCAATCTACACCAATAAGGCGTGGTGGCAGAAGGCTAAGTAACAAATACCCATCGGGGACCTCTACACCTATCACAACACAACAATGTAATCGACTTCGGATACCAGGAGACAATATGAAGCTTTTCTAGGTCAATACGTGTCACGGGGAAGTCACGATACTAGAAACAGCGGGTGTTCGTGTCCCAAAGCATGTTTAATAACTAAGCTGAGGGGAAAGAGAGCTAGGACTAGATACACGGAGGACGACATAATTAAATACCCCTGAGTGCCGTGAGGCACTCACCCAGCCAACTGGTCGTCGCTGTGGTCGTCGGACTAATGGCGCCGTGGCGCCGCCACGGGCGCGCAGCTGAAAGGAGCGGAGCGCACGCGGCTGAATAAAGCGAAGATCCGCCAAGGTCAGCGGAGTATAACCTTGGCCACCACACTCGGGCCTAGCCCGTGATAATACGAGATGTGTGAGCAATATAAACTCTTGACGTTGGTGGATGAGATAATGAGCCGTCGGGCGAAATTTGAGGATCCATGTCTCGCACTTCCGAACTAGCATGGCGGGAATGATTGGCAAACAACCGTTCCTTACGAAAAGGGCTATGTTGGTATAGGTCCAATTATGATGTTACTTGGTAAGGTTGTTGTCATCTTTACGGGATTACGGATTCCCCATGTGTTACGTCGAACTTTAATAAGGTTGTTTATATTAATAGGTGAGGCATATTGCGATGTGGTTATGGATGGTAGGTTGTTTGATAAAGTATCGAAAAGGCAAATTTTCATCCTGTAAAAATCGTGAACTGGCTTGATGAACTTCAAGTCCGTATTGTAACTCCCCTTGCTAGATGAGAGGAATCTTGACAAACCCACCACGGTGGGGTGTACGCGGATCGCTGCTTTTGTGTCACTCTGTTGGGGAAGGTGCCTGGTGTATGGAGGCCGATAGGGCCAACTGGGTCAAAACCTTTTTCAAATAATAGCATTCGGTTTTGTGGCCGCAAGCGAGATGGCGTCTACTTCTTACAGAAGTAACAATAAGTACCCTAGTGGCTGAATAGCCACTAACCAACGTGGCTCATGACCCATTACAAAGCGCGGGCAAGGCTCTATCAAAACAATACGCGATCAATTTGCGTAGTTTGTACATTTAATGGTTGAATTATAGTTACTTTAATACTTAAATTATAACAATTGCAACATCTAAATTACGGTGGCTGTAATGGCTTAATTACGGTGGTTACAACATCTAAATTACAATGGTTGCAACTGTAACAGAGGGAACGAGAGGGATCACAATGACGGTCAGTGGACTTGCGCGCAGCGCAGGGTACAGTGCTGTATTATACGGTACTGAGGCCTGTCGAGCAGGGCTTCGAACTCCTGAGTCTAACTGTCTTAAATAACCATGCATGCCATGCATGCCTTAGGCTGCGCCTGAGCCCTGCCATGTCTCCTAACGGTCCTGATACTTGCGGCGCGGGTTGAGTGCGTTCCGCAATGCCTACGGCGCCGTGGCGCCACCACAGTGTCTAGGCTCCTTGCCAGTTCGTTACAGCAACATCTAAATTACAGTGGTTGTAACATCTATGTAATGTAACTGATAGCAGGAGGCCACGAACGCAGATAGCATGTGATGAAATCACCGTGAGCTAGGGAAGATTACAGTGACAATAGGAGTCAATAGCAAACAATGGTATTCGTCAATAGACTTCAACCTGCCGAGCTCATTGTTGATGGGCGGCCCAGCCCCTATTATCCAATGGGGCCGGCACGGTTCGATGCCGGCGGCATCGCTTAATACAGCTCTATTCCCATCATCGTACGATACCCCGCCCGTTGGGCTTCCGTTGGGCTTCCGCTGGGCTTGCGCTCCGCCCACTGAGCTCCTTACGATGTTATTACAATGAGGGGCGGGGTAATAAGCCCCGCGCTCCACGACCCTCGCTACCAAACCTCGAGATAAAGGCAAACGCTATGCGTTACCGGGGTGGCGCCAAACTTCCCACTCGCGATAGCCTCATGCGCCATCCCGCCGGCTCACCTTAATGTAGCCCGGTGGCTCATCCCGCCGGCTCACCTTGGTACAGCCCGGTGGCGCAATGTGGCGGTACGGTGGTACAAGTTCTTACAATCGCCCATTTGGAGAGAGGAAAGAAAAGAATGGCTATTCCTAACCCGAATAAACGATTCATAACTCTGGCCGAGGCTCTAGCCTCGGATAAAGCTATTTTTAGGGTTGGAGATAATGAGATGTTTGTTGTAATGGATATTGATTTGGAGGAAGAGGAAGAAGAGGAAGAAGAATGGGAGGACTTAGAGGCGTAGATAGTTTCAATGGGACATGTGCCCAAATCCCCAGAAATTACCACCAGGTCAGGGCATATTATTAAAAAGAACGTTGAGATAGATAAATGCGTTAATTGTCTACAGAATGCTGTATTTTTTATGTTTATAGCTTCAAAATTGGTTGCGTTTTGGGTAATTGAAGTTGGTGGGGTTTGTATGGGGCGCGGTTATTTCATGTGATCAAAAGGCGGGGTGGCGCATGTTAGGCCAAAGGCCTGGGGTATGGACGCGGGAAGCAGGTACCGGGTATATTCTGCTGTAGCGTCGTTGATGATGATGGAGGCGTCGTCCTGGGCTCTGCCCTCTTCGCACACTGAGAAGAAGGCTCGGGCTGTAGCCTCAATGTGCTCTCTATGGTTCGTTGAGGAAGGACTTGAGGCCATGATGAAACGAGTTGTTGGGATTCTTTGGAGAGTCAGGTAGGAGTTGAAGATAGCGATGTAGCAGAAAAAGAGAGTAGTGATTACATATTACGTTGAGCTTACCGCCTATTTATGTTCTACGGAACGACATTATTACCATCCCACATCAACTTCGTCCCCCTTCTTAATTTGAGCCATAGTCCTTCCCGGCGATAGGAGTAAATCCATAAGTTAACGCCGTCCTTTGAATGATGCTTCACGAACAAGATTAATCAATATGATCTCGTGTACTGCCATTCACCATTCGCATTACAGATCTATGACTCGCCGTGATGACATTTTCCCCCTTTTCGGCCTAGTGTCTCTCACTAAAATTGAACAACAGGTCCGAGTTCCCGCGGTTTTATCCTAACTCCCGTGATGACATTTTCCCTCTTTTCGGCCTAGTGTCTCTCACTAAAGTTGAACAACAGGTCCGAGCTCCCGCCGTTTTATCCTAACCCCGCTCGATGATATTAATCCCATAAGATAAGCACGCTTAACCCCAGACCCTGAAACATTGATATTTAGGAACCACTGGAGCTCTGGCCCTGGAACTTACTATTTGTGGAGAGAGTGACTAGCCCGGAAAAGGGAAAAAGGTCATCACGGCGAGTCGTAGATCAGTGATAGGAATGGCAAAGGACGAGGAAAGGACAAAACATGGCATCATATTAATTAATCTTAATCCATAAAGCATTCATAAAGGGGCGATATAAGCTTTCAGTTTAGCCTAGCGCCGGAAAGGGTCTCTAAAGTATAGGTGATTTGTAAGTCATGGTCTTCCCAAGTAATACTCCCCTACAATGGACCCACGGCGCCGTGTATAATAGGCATCTTACTTCTAAGTAAGCTGAATACATAAGTGAACCATTTTCCCCTCCTACTTCCACTCAGCTCCAGAGTCCAACTCCTCAATATCACATCAGTCCTCCTCATGATGCCTAAGCAAGTCTTATTCCTCATTACCATCTCAGAATCCCTCGCCAACGCAATCATGTCGCGCTACGTTGAAGCCCACACTAAGCCAAACGGCCCTGGCGACACGCGCCCGACGGCCCTGCAAATCATCAAGGATGAGGGCCTTGAAGGCAAGCTTAAGGACGAGGTCATTATCATCACCGGTACGTCTTCCGACATCAGGATCGAAACCACTCGCGCCCTGGCCACCACTGACGCCACCCTCTTTCTCACAGCCCAAGACGTCACCAAGGCCCAATCCGCCCTCGCTGGTATCTTTGAACCTTCCCATATGGAGATTATCAAGATGGATCAAGCAACCCTCTCTTCCATCCACGCCGCCGCCGCCACCATTCTCGCCAAAACCTCCAAGATTCACCTCCTCGTAAACAATACCAGCATCATGGCCATCCCCGACCTCCGCCTAACCGCCGATAGGCACGAACTCCAGTTCGGCATAAACCACCTCTCACATTTCCTTTTCTACAAGCTCTTAGAACCCGCTCTCCTCGCTGCCGCCTCCCCCAATCTCCCATCCTACGTCATCAATCTCGCTTCCTCGGCCCACATTGCCTATAGGATCAATGACCCTAACAATTATAACTTCCAAAAAGGTAACTATAACCCCATTATAGCCTATGGCCAATCCAAAACAGCCAATATTTACATGACCAACAAGATCGAACGTTGCTATAGCTCGCGCCACCTACACGCCACGAACGTCCATCCTGACATTATCCAGACAAGGCTGACCTAGCATATGCCCCTGGATGCCTTCAAGGGGATGGAGTTCTTGTACCCCATCATAAAAAACGTTGAGCAAGGTGCCATAACATCAATATGGGCGGCCGTCGACAAGGTATGGAAACATAAGGGTGGCAAGTACCTCGCCAACTATGTCATGGTAAAGCCATATATGGAAGGGGATGACAAGGTTTCTTCAGCCAGGTATTCCCCATACGCCTATGATATGGGGAAGGCGAAGAGGCTATGAAACGACTCGCTCAAGTTTGTAGGATTGCCGGACGAGGAGTAGGGAACCAAGAGGGGCCTAGCCCTTAGTATACAGTCAAACTCGTGATTTTGTTACGAATTTCAGCATGATATATTGTCATGTGTCGCATTAACGACTATACGTCAGCATGTTTTGTCGTTGGCGCAGCTCTTTATCCAAGCATCTCCAGTTTCTATTTTCTCCATTCATGCTCAAATATACTTTCGTTTCACAATGTTATATAAGGATGCGCAAGTCGCTCCCAACATTAGATAGAAAACACAATTAACACTCGTTTTCCAATGCATCTCTTGAGGTACCATCCACGTGACTTTTGATAGATTTCCTTATGAATATATCCCTATAAATCACGGAGCCATACAATTCGTGATACTCTTATAATTTATTTGTAGCGCAATCACCCTACGCCATGTTAATAAACTGATCTCTTAGTATTGTCGTAGTAAGAACAGAAATCATGCTAGATTGTACCCTTGTTATGGACCCTCCTAATTGCCAGACCGTAGGGCCATCATACAACCCACACCAGTCTTGGGCCCTGTGAACTATGCCGATAACTCTATGGTATCGAGGATGTAGATGTTGTTGTAGCACGTGGCGCTGTCGCCGTCGAAAACCAAGGCCTTGGTGGTGACAGTAATACAGATTATGGTACGTAGGGGTAGAGAAGAAGTTGTTGATAACGAAGATATATGACCAGTTGAAGATGTTATTATCAAAAACGATAATGTTGGACTTTGCGAGCATTATGGTGTGTATGTGTACTTAATGCTTCGGTGAGTAGGCTGATCTTTAACAGGGCAGCTTGAGAAAGCCATGTAATGTGTTATTCTCGTTTTCCCTAAGCGACATATTACGTCGATCTTGGTTTTATTAATATAACTCTGTTTTAAGAAGCAGATTTTCCCTAGCCGTTTTCTGAACGTAACGTCTTCCTTTAACCAACAAAGGTAACAGCCGCTTTAGTATATAGCCCATGGCTTCCTACCTGGTGACGAGATGAAGGAAGTTTACGTAACTATTTTCGGGGGCGTCATCTTCCCTGGAGTTGCGAGCAGCGGTAGAATAACATGATGGTATCATAACATTCCGGTTCGCGGATTTGTTGACGTGAGACGGCGAAAGCAGGCGTAGACGTTCCAGGTAGGAGACGTGCCAGACTTGATGAGTTAGGGCTGCTCCATCTAAATCCGGAGTCCAGATGCGGTGCATATGAAACTAATCGTAAGTAAGCAACTTCTTTAGCTTGATTCAGCTCCCGATAAAATCCTAGGAATTCCCGAACCTGATGCAGCTTTAACTAATAATATCTTTGCTGTTTAACTTGTTATAATTCAATACTACAAAATGAGAAAACCTTTATCTTATACATCCCTTAGGCATATTAATTGTATTATTATCCATAACCTTACAATATGAAGCTCCAATATCGTGACGCTTAGGCCCCTAACATCTTTGTTATCTACCTTTTTATCCTAAAGCGGGAGGGACTGGAATTGGTTATGTAATAGATGGATATTATGTTTCTTAAAATCCAAAGATTTACTTATAAAACAATATCAACCTTCATAGCAAGTCGTTAGTTTTTCAAATCAACAAAAATTTATCTTGATGATAAGTAGGAAGCCATCTTTGTTGTTAGTATTATGTAAGGTGGAAGTCCCAATAGCGACGATGTGGGGTGTAACGTTTTTAGTTATGATATTTTAAATATGGTGGTCATAACCGTCTGTTTATTATCTAAAATTAAGATATAATAATCTATAGTTAACAATATAATATTCTAAAGATAACTTTTATTGCCTGTTAGCTAGCCATCTTTCATTTGTTTTAAGATTTATTTGATATAGTAGTTACCCTTTTGATTTAGAGAGATCTATTGAGGTAGGATATTCTGGTATCCTAGGAAAAGCTGGTATCTGCTGCGTGCCACTACGTGGCCGCAGCCACGTGACGAGTCCTGTACCTATTTAGGGCATGCCTGCGGCATGCCTCTGACACTTAGACATCATGCAACCTGAATGCCACCATCTCACCAACCTCTTGTTCCCTTCTCCATGACGCGCTGCACGCGTCCCCGCCCTTATATGTATATATTACTTCATTCCCTTCTATAGAGCGCGCTGCGCGCGCTCCCCACTCTCATCGTCAGATATTAGGTTGTCCTAGATATTCTTGGATCCTATCACATTGGTGATGAGAGTGGGATTGAGCACCTTTTGGCTGTTCGACTTACCTACGGCGGGACCCCCTTTTCGAAGAAAACGACAAAAACCACGAAGCGCGCTCTGAGGAGTGGCCAGTCCGACGACGCGACTAGTGATCAAAAACAACGCTGGAAGGGATGAGGACTGTGTCACGCGTGCACGGATGTGTAAACGTGCACTTGTCCGACTCTTGGAAGGCAATCGATTATGCCTCATATGGAGCACATGCTTGGAGTACCTTTGGAAGTCCGTTTGGAGGAGGCATGGAGCTATCGCAAGCCCATTTTGCCTGGACCGACGTTCATCTGGATTACTCCCCTCTCGATTACCATTAAGAGCGCACTTGGTTACGACTAGGTGCTAAAGCGCCGCTTCGCCCGGAAGTACGGGCACTTGTCAGACACCTACTGTAGGTGCGGTCACCTAGGCAGAACCTTAAGGGCTCTAGTCACTTAGGCAGAACCTCGGGGACTGTGTATTTCGTCTGTCAGTCATCCAGCACGGTGCAAGGATATTCGGGCAGAACCTCGGAGTCCTGGGTCATTTGGGCAGAACCTCAAAGGCCGTAATTACTCGGGCAGAACCTCGGGGATTGTACAGTTAGTCACTCAACGTAATGCAGTTATCTGGGCAGAACCTTAGGGATTACGAATCATGACAAAACCCCTATTTAGTACCTAGCGTGGGAAGTGCGTGAAACAAGCGTAGCTCTAACTGGAAGAGGTTACCATACTTCAACAGGGATAGGAAGAACCACCCTGGCAGGTCACTGGAACCTAGGATCCCCTATTTGTCGAGTAAACTCCGAATATGATCTCTGGAACCCATTTGTTAAGTATCTCCAAATGTGGTTCCGCCCCTTGTATCACCATCAGAGATGGAAGTCTTAACGCTAATAATGGGAGCTTCAGAAACGTATGATAAGAGGACTTATCTCATTTGTATTATCCTCTATTTTGTTCTATTTTATTTGTTAACAGTGGAGCGTATACTTGCGTGCGACCTCTGTCCTTCGGCTGGCATGACCCCCTTTTCCCTTCTTCCGATCAACGACTGGCACCCACGATTACTTCGGCATCTTGGCCCCTTCAACGCCATATGGCCTTCTTCGACTCAATGGCCCTGTGCCCAGCTCGTCAACTTATGGATATTTGCCATTGGAGCCCAACATCGAAATGACATGTGAAGCGTACGCTCCAGACCACCTATGGACACTCGTCAAAAACAACCACAATTCCATACATTTGTGCCTGACAACCACGTCCTTAGGACATAACGACCTCCATGTTCCTAGGGAACCTGAAAAACCCTGATTGTCTATCTGAGAATTTCCCTTTTTCTTAGGGGTAGTCTATTCCAGGGGTGGCGAATGAAATGTGTGAGAAGTACGCGCCCGAGATGACGAGTTCCTGACCGATTATTAACGAGTCAAGGCTGTGAGGACATTAGGTCTGACTCGAGGGGTGGAAGATGACCATTGGACGACAGCTCTTTTCCCCTTTACCCCTTTCCTTTCCTTATTTTCTTTCATTTCTCAAAAGTTCGTATGGAGCGCACGCTTACCTGCCCATGCTCCTTACCGACCCTAGCCTTTTGGAACATCAATATCGCCAACATCATCTTTAACAACCCATAGAAGCGGACACGTCGTTGCCCTGTGGCCGTGGATATGGAAATGGGACTGGAACCTTGGAATAGGGGTGGTCCAATCGGTTGGTTACGATCGTCCAAGCCAAGCGTACACTAATGGACGTTAACGGGAGCGATACTACTTCCGTAAAGACTAGAGCCGGCAATCTGAGAAGCTGAATCCAGGAGTCATCTGCCGAAGCGTACGTTTCCGATTACCGATGAAGATGGATAATGTGATGCCTACAGCAGACATTAGGGGTGGAAGACAATGGTCTGGAGACGGTTTCCTTCTTTCTTTTCTTCCTTTCCTTGTCCCTTTGCATCCCATACGCGAAGCGTACGTTCCGCATTTCTATTTATTTTACCTCCATATCCCCTTATTATTCATTTCCCTTCCAATGCCCAAGACGGTAACTCGCTTCATCAACGGAGAGCACGCTCCACGACCAAGACCACAACATCATCCACAGCCATCAGAGACTGTAGCTCTTCAACCCCCTAAGATTGGTGATAACCCAACCATTGATCTCATAGTCCTCACGACAGATGCCAGTTTGTCAGGGTGGGCCGTACTTATTGACATGGGAGCGCATGCCAAGCTAAGCAGTTGACGAGTTGTAATAGTAAGGATACGGAGCCCAACTTGAGAGGTGGAAACTAGGGACTAATCCAGGAGCTCTAAGGAGCGCACGCTTCCCTTATACCCTCCTATTCTCTTTATTTTTCGATCAATCCCTGGCCGTACGACTCGTCATTGTCCCCTCTTCTTGAGAATGTCTACATCCAGAGCTCAAGCCGGCCAAAGGCCACGACGCCGTTCCCAGTCCCGGACCCCCAAGGAGTACTTTCAACCCCTTGAGCGTGGAGTCTACTCGTTAACCGAACGCCCTCCGGAAGTCCCCACGTTGAAGGTCTATATCGGTAGTAAGAATAATACCCCAGTTCGCGCACTCGTTAATACAGGATCAGGGTACAATACCCTAACTAAGAGCTATATTGATGAAAACGGGTTGAACATGGAATCGGATGGTGATATTCCATTATGGTTTTTTGGCCGTACAACAGAACGTGTTTGGCTCTTTAATTATTATATTCTCCAAAAGTTCTTCATTGTTGAAACCGTCCCCGGAGCGCACCCTTGCCAACTTGGTATGCCCTTCATCGCCGTCACGAATCCTTCGTTCTGCTATAGACCTGATGGGAGCGTGGATTGTACGATGGATTTCGACAAGATTGGTATTAGAGCTCAAGTTAGCCGTTCTCTCCAGCAACGTGAGGAGGAGGAACGTGGCGGAAGTTGGAGGAATGCTTAGGACGATCCTTGGTTATAGGTCTTGATTCTGATGGCAAGAAGCGCGCGCTGCGAGGACACAGTATGCTTCCCGAGGGGTGGAGGACTCTACACAGCCATTTTACCCCTATTTTTCGTTTCTTTATTTCATAGACATGTACCCTTTATTTCCTTATTTTCCTTATTTTGTTTCTAGGACCTGGAAGGCCCTATCTGTACTTCCCAACTAGTCCAGCATTTACTATAGCTCTTGGTTCTGATGACGAGAAGCGTACGCTACGAGGACGTAGATAACTTCTCGAGGGGTGGTATGAGGTAGGATATTCTGGTATCCTAGGAAAAGCTGGTATCTGCTGCGTGCCACTACGTGGCCGCAGCCACGTGACGAGTCCTGTACCTATTTAGGGCATGCCTGCGGCATGCCTCTGACACTTAGACATCATGCAACCTGAATGCCACCATCTCACCAACCTCTTGTTCCCTTCTCCATGACGCGCTGCGCGCGTCCCCGCCCTTATATGTATATATTACTTTATTCCCTTCTATAGAGCGCGCTGCGCGCGCTCCCCACTCTTATCGTCAGATAGTAGGTTTTCCTGGATATTCTGGGATCCTATCACACTATAGGTTCCTCTCCTCTTATCAGCCTCCAGCAGTTACTAGATTTAATTAAATCGTCATATCCCTCTATAACCTATGACCATTTTGCAAGAAAGCCAGGGGTGGCCTCCTAACTTTATATATCATATGGTTTACCTTAAACAATAAGTCCCTTATGTCCTATAGTAACCTTATCCTTGTTATATCTTGTTATAAGGGGTAGGGGTTTGGGGTTGGAAACAATGATGATGTGGGGTATATCTTGTCATTTTCAAGCTGGTGTAACATTTATAAGCTTATTGATAAGATCTTATAACAGTTCTTAAAGGTTAAAACTTCCTTCGTACCTTATAAGATTATCATAAACATAAAGGAAAAGAATAAGGTTGATCTAGAAGAAATATAAACGGGTTTGTTAGAGGTAGGTCGGGATAAAAGAAAAAGGAATATTAGGGTTCAGGGGGTAGATATTTATGTTGTTATGGTAAGGATTGCTGATAGGACAGGTAGTTAGGGAAGGATGGTTATTGGTTCCACCTATGAAAAGGGTATTAAGAATATGTTTGTTGGAAATAAAAATATGGAAAATATTATATTAGATAAAATGAAAGAGGTGATCGGTTAAAAAGGGGAAGATAATAGATAGGGGTGTTAGGGATGTTTGGGTATAGATTGGAGTGATGGGTAATGGCCCTTGAAGTATTTTAATGTGTTTGGGTGTAAACATTGATGTATTAACGTGAGTGTGGGGTGGCCAAGGGGAGATGTATGTGGCGGTTACACCTTTCGACGTTAACGAGGTGTTTTAGGTAGGATAATCATCAGGTTTATTGACGTGTTAATGCCTAACTTGGAACGGATGTGATATCTGAACAGAACCTAGGTCTTGCTCCTTAATCTGTAGTCTTTTAAAGCTTATAAGCTTAGTAGGAGGTAAGGCATTAAGGAAAGACTTATGATGTGCTCTTTGGTTCTTCCGATTTTGAATCTTCCTACGTTGCTTGTTGGCCTTGACCTCGGCCTTGGTGTCGACATGGTTGGGGTGATCGCTGACCCCGTTCGCTTCGCCCTTGCCCAGGGCTGAAGAAAGTGGAGTAACGGAGTGTTCCATTATTCTGACTTACCAAACACCTAGTTCTGTGTCGTTGTTGTCGAAACGTAGTGGTAGGTAGTGAAGAAAGTAAAACCGACCGGGCCTGGTCTTCGGAGTCGAAATGTGTCGTGCACTGAACAACGTCAATCATGTAAGCTAGACAAGGGCATGTAGCATGCGCTAAGCTGAAGGAGGAGAAAGATGTCATCGAGCGGAGCGAGGATAAACCCACGGGACCTGTTGTTCAACTTTAGTAAGAGACAACTAGGCCTAAAAGGGGAAAAATGTCATCACGGCGAGTCATCGACCTGTGACGGGAATGGTGAATGGCAGTACACGAGATCATAGAATTTCCAGATTGGGCGCCCGAGCAATGATCAACTCCACAACGGTTGTTCTGTATAGGATCATAGAAATCTGGATCCTAGTATGGGGAGAGAGGAGGAGGTCCCGGGCGCACGGTGGTTTCTTGGACGATGAGTCTGTCGTCAGCCGATATTAACCCTTATCCACGCCGGCCTCCGGCCGGCGCGCTCGGCGCGCTCAACGCAAATGACGGCTTGAATTATACTGAAAATAAAAGCTAATGTTTGATAGAGCTATCTAGTCAATATTACTATGCTGCCGCGGCCGCCTTCCGGGCAGCCCTGAGCCGTTTGCAAAACGGGTCCAACGAGCAACCCATCTGCCGCTGTTGCATTTCAACTACTAACATGGCCGCCTCCTCGCTACTCCACTGGGCCTGCGCCGTCCGCCTGATTTCCTTGATAACTTCCAACGGAGGGAATACCATTGCAACTCGCTTTGCCGGCCGGACCGCCATCGGCTCCCCCATTAACTATCTAACATAGCCACTGAGGACTGGCCCTGTAAACCAACTGTCCACTCCCGCCAAAGACCCTCGACCGTCCTAATCGTACGACATATGCAGTACTTGGGTGGCTCTTGTTCCCCTTGCCATAGTTATTGACTTGGAGGAGGAACTAGATGAGCCGGACTTGGACAATGGCTCGGCACAATACTCGAGTAGACAGAGGTATATATATTTGCTAAGACCTTAGGGGGAACGATGTTATTGATGGAGTTTCAAACTATAATTTAAAGTTATTAAATGTGAAGAACTATTAGGTATATTATATTTACTGATAAGCTTTTAACGGAGTGTGCTATTCAGGTTTAGAGATATATTCCTCCGACCTATATAACAGATATCGCATGTCAGTATGTGTTATTAAATGGTACCGGTAGTGCGTAACCATGATACTGGTTGTTCTCTTTATCCGCCATTGAGAAGATAGTATAAAACGAAGATAAGCTATTCTATAACTATTGGGGTTCCTCATTGTTTCTATATACACTTTAGAGCACTTGAAACGAACCTCCTAAATATAGAAGTTTGTCGGCGGCGAGCCTTATTCCAATACCAAGCCGTCCATTCGTCTATAGGGAGCGGTCCATCAAGAGCAACCTTGAGAGGTAATCTCGTTACATCCTCGGACAGTCCTCTCCTCTCCTTCCTGTTTCCCTTGACAAGATGGCCAAGCTCCGCATTCATCTCCCTGCTCAAGTCCGGACACGTCACTCTTATAAAACCCTCTGCTGCATCACCATCACGAATCGAAACTTCACACACAAAGCTTATAGAATTTTGCACCTCCCAGCAAGGATGACTACGGAACCAGTAGGGTGCAGCCGACGGAGCACGCGAGCCCAGCTTAAGACACTGTATATTTTTGTTCCGCTCGCGGAGGTAGCCGAATAGCTGGCGGGCTGCAAAAACGGTGAGATGTGGTGTCGGTGGTGCAGGACGTCCGTTGCCTAGTTCAAACCATAGTTGAACGGTTCGGAGGCACGAAAACCTAGCAATGATATCGAGCGCGCTATAGGGCCAGTCGTTCCCATTTTTATCCCTGGCTATATCAATGGCTAGCTCCTCGAGATGCGGGAGGCCGTTGCACAAGTCGACGAGATCTTTATCGGTCACGAGGCTGTCGGTTGTCCACCATTTCTCCACTCGATGCATCTTCAGTTTACGCAACTCCGCTCCGTGCCGGGTTATTGGACTAGGCTTGTAGTCTACATGGCTCCAACTCGGAATGCTCAAGAGCTCCAGCGCCGTGGGGATTTCATCAAGGAACGTTGCCGTTAACTTTCTCTCCTCCCAAAGCGCACCGCATCGCTCCCCGAATACGACCTCTTTGAGATGCGTTAATTTCGGAGCTATTTTCAACGCCAGGTCAGAATTGATATCGTTCAACCTGAGCAATCGCGACCAATCGAACGTCTCGGCCCAGTAATGCGATTCAGCGCCCTTCTCGGGATACCCGATACAATACCAGCCACTAACCTCATGGCCCCACGGATACATATCGATGCCGAGCTCCTCCAACGCCGGGGGTCTTTCGCAGCCAGACAGACCCAGACCGCAGTACGGGGCCCCAAGCGTGGGCCCTTCCGCGACACCATGGTATTGAGGGCCAGAAGGATACCAGACATATAGTGATGGAATGCTGACGAGATTCGGGCACGAGAGCAGCACCCGCTTCAAGGCGCGCATAGTCTCGCGACACTCGTGCTCGTCCAAGAAGGAGATCCGGACGGAAAGGGAGAAGAGATTTTGGTTGTCTACGAGCCGGGCGAGGAACTCACGCGCGTACGCCTGGTTGTGGAATTCGTACGTGTCTTCGCAGGTGACAGAGGTGTGCAGGCGCACTTGCGAGGGCAAATGATCTAGCATGGAGAGCGGTATGGGCACCATCGCCTCCGTTGGCCTGAAGAGCGATGTATCCGTCTTCGACCTGACGTGCCAGTGAAGGTCACGCAGCCCTGCCATGCCTGGCAACATGCCGGCCAGGAGGGTCAGAATCTCGTTCCCTTCCCCTTCCTCCTGCAACTGGGGATTTTGTCTGCTACCGCTCACCTCGAGCACGCGGACGGCGGGAAGCAGAAGATTGCGTAAGAGGATATCGAGGCGGCCACGCGCATGTTTGCTCTGATCGAGGTTGATGTGGACAATGCGGTGCTGGACGTACCGCGCCATCTCGTACAGGGTGGAGCTTAGCGCGGCTATCTCGCGCACGTCGCCCGGGCTTGAATCTTAGACGAAGCTGAGGATGCGCAGCATAACGTCGTCGGGCAGCTGCGCCAGTGACGGTCGTCCTGGGTCGAGAGGCACCAGCTCTCGTGCGGTGATGCGGGCGGGCACGTGCTCATTCTTGTTACGGTGCTGGCGCTGATGCTTGCCAGCCAAGGCGCTGAAATATGAGCGTATTCGAGGCATGGCAAAAATTGGATTAGCTGTTGTGATGTTGTGATGTTGTGATGGACGGAGAAAATTCAATGGAAGGCATGAATTGGGGTTGGGGTTGTTAAATAGGACTTTGGGATTTTCACTGTGCTCCTCAGGGTAATTTCATGGTGCTACAGGGGTCAGGTCCTAAATAGGCATAGTCTGTATTTGCTACGGCGTCTGCGCCGGTTCTACCATAAAGGTTTGTTAACTAGCAGAGCAAACAAATTCGTGATTGTGTTTGTGCTACAATACGTCTACTCACCTCATCTCCCATAATAAACTCGTGACCAAGTCCATAAATTGCTCTATTTGAGAGGTGTGTTCTGCTATATGGTGGCTGAAACTGGCCCGGACGCCATATATACTATACCTATTTAGGAACTGGACACCCTGTAGCTCTCGGCTACATGGGCTGGCAGCTAACAGTAATACTTGAGGGAACGAATGAATCATTTATTGATTGTTGATTTTCTACTGTGTAACATATAGGAAAAACAAGTGGGTGGGCGCGTGTTTCGGAACACGCCCACACGTATTTTGTACGGCGGGTTAATTAACCGGGAAAG
>JADMIO011486937.1_pt1 | contig 39479 bp, 38 predicted proteins | sample 8958161 | NCBI WGS metagenome assembly JADMIO01 (sample SAMN16585339, study PRJNA669376) | soil metagenome | isolation source: Crop rotation soil | place: USA: Cullars Rotation, Alabama | collected 2011 | reverse complement strand
GCCGCGACTTCAAGTCACGTGAATTCCAAGCTTCGGATCCCACTGTGCTGGAAAGGACCCGATCAAGCCGGCGCTGGTCGCCACGTGCACGGCCTGCCACGACGCCACCGAGATCACCACCCGGCGGATGAGCGAAGACCGCTGGGATGCGATCGTTGGCAAGATGATCGATCTGGGCGCCGAGGTCGCCGACAAGGACCGGCCGTTGATCGTCGCCTATCTGGGCAAGAACTTCTCGCCGTCCTCGCCGCCGCCGCCGCAGGCCCCGGCGAGCCCGCCTGCCGCGCCGCCGGCGGCGACCAACGCCCCCTGAGGCTTCGAGTCCGGTTGCGCGGCGCCGTGCAAGCGGCCACCATCGGTCGACAACAGGGAGGTCGGTCATGAAACGGTTCGGCATCGCGGCGCTGGCGATCCTGGCGCTGATGTTCGGCGCGGTGGGCAGCGCAATGGCTGCCGAGCCGGCGCCCAAGCTGCGCATGATCAAGGTCAACGGCATCAACATGCGCATCGCCGAGATGGGCAAGGGTCCGCTGGTGATCCTGGTGCACGGCTGGCCGGAGAGCTGGTACTCCTGGCGCAACCAGATTCCGGCCATCGCCGCCGCCGGCTACCACGTGGTGGCGCCGGACATGCGCGGCTTTGGCGGCACCGACAAGCCGCCGGCCGTCGAGGACTACGACATCGTCCACCTGACCGGCGACATCGTCGGCGTCGTCGACGCCATGCACGAGAAGAAGGCGTTGCTGGTCGGCCACGACTGGGGCGCCAGCGTGGTCTGGAACAGCCTGCTGCTGCACCCCGACCGCTTCGTCGGCATGGCGGCGCTCAGCGTGCCGTCCGGCGTTCGGGGGCCGGCGACCACCCTGCCGATGGATCGCCTGCGCGCCACCTACAAGGACAACTTCTACTACCAGCTCTATTTCCAGGAGCCGGGCGTGGCCGAGAAGGAGTTCGACGCCGATCCGCGCGCCATCCTGAGCCGCCTCTACACCTCGCCCGATACTCCGACCGAAGCGCCGACCGTGACCGATCCCAAGCGCGCCGCGGGGGGGTGGATCCCGCGCCTGGGCGCGCCCAAGGCCTCGCCGCCGTGGCTCAGCCAGAAGGACCTCGACTACTACGTGGGTGAGTTCAAGAGGGCCGGCTTCCGCGGCGGCATCAACTACTACCGCAACATGAACCGCAACGTAGAGATCACCCCGCAGCTGGTTGGGGCCAAGATCGATGTTCCCGTCCGCTTCCTGGCCGGCGAGAAGGATATCGTCATCGCCGGGCGCAATGCCGAACAGCTGACCACGGCGATGAAGACCGTGGCCACCGACTTCCGCGGGGTGACGCTCTATCCCGGCGCCGGCCACTGGGTGCAGCAGGAACGCGCCAAGGAGGTCAACGCGGCCTTGGTGGAATTTATAAACAGCGTCTACAAGCGCGGTTGAGGTTAGGGGCCGGTTTCGGCAATGTGACGGCGTGTGCGCACCCGCGGGACAGCGGGGCGCCGGCAGGGAAGGGGACCAGTGATGTCTAGGATGAAATTGGCCATGTTCGGCGCCCTCGCCGCGGGCTTGGGTGCGCTGGCGCTGGCCGCCCAGGCCCAGCCGCCCGGTCCCCCCGCGGGCGGCGGCCGCGCCGGCGCGCCGGCCGCGCCAACCGCCAAGCCTGGATACGTCGTGCCGCCGGAAAACTCGGCCGGCCTCTATCCGATCAATGGCGAGCCCTTCTACAAGGACAAGTGCGCCGGCTGCCACGAGACCGGCGCCAACCGCGCGCCGACCCGCGCCGAACTGGGCGCCCGCTCGCCGGAAGAGGTCTACGAGGTCCTCACCACCGGGGCGATGAAGCCGATGGCGGCCGGGCTGACCGACGCCCAGCTGTACGGCATCGTCCGCTTCCTGACCGGCAAGAGCCCGATCCCCAACGTCGTCCAGGGCCCTGATCCGAACCTCTGCAAGACCAACGGCCCTGTGCAGGTCAACGGACCCGGCTGGAACGGCTGGGGCAACGGCGTCGAGAACCTGCGCTATCAACCCAATCCGGGCTTCAAGACCGCCGACATCCCCAGGCTGAAGGTCAAGTGGGCCTTCTCCTACGTCGGCACCAAGAACACCCAGCCGCTGATCGTCGGCGACCGGGTCTATGTCGGCTCGATGAGCGGCAAGATCTATTCGCTCGACACCAAGACCGGCTGCGTGCACTGGCGCTACGACTACAAGGGCGGCTCGCGCTCCTCGATCTCGATCGGCCCCAACGCCAAGGCGCCGTCGAAGTACGCCATCTACCTGGGCGACGACCGCCAGTTCGTTCGCGCCCTCGACGCCCAGTCCGGCAAGGAGCTGTGGGTCACCCAGATCTACAACCACAAGGTCGGCCGCATCACCGGCTCGGCGGCGCTGTACAACGGCGTCCTCTACGTGCCCCTGTCGGCCTCTGAGGAAAGCCAGGGTCCGGTCGCCGCCTACGAGTGCTGCACCTTCATCGGCACGGTGGTGGCGGTCAACGCCGCCGACGGCAAGATCCTGTGGACCCAGTCGGTGCTCAACGAGAAACCGCATCCGACGCGCAAGAACTCGGCTGGCACTCAGATGTACGGCCCGGCCGGCGGGGCCATCTGGTCGGCGCCGACCATCGACGCCAAGCGCGGCCAGCTCTATGTCGCCACCGGCGACAGCTACACCGAGATCAAGCACCCGGCCTCCGACGCCGTGGTGGCCATGGATCTGAAGACCGGCAAGATCAAATGGGTCAACCAGGTGCTGGCCGACGACAACTTCATGTCCGGCGCCATCAACGGCCCGCTGGGCGTGCGCGGCCCCGATTACGACTTCGGCTCCTCGCCGCAGCTGATCAAGGTCGGGGCGAAGGACCTGGTCGTTACCGGCAACAAGTCGGCGATCGTCTACGCCATGGATCCCGACACCGGTAAGACGGTCTGGGAAACGCCCAAGCTGGGCTCCGGCGGGGCCGGCGGCGGCGTCGAGTGGTCGACGGCGACCGACGGCAAGATCGTCTATGCGCCGCTGGCCGACCGCGCCGCCGCGCCGGGCGCGCGTCCGGGCGTCGTCGCGCTCGACGTGACCAACGGCAAGGAGATCTGGCGCTACGATTCGCCCAAGGGCCTGCCCTGCAACGTGCCGTCTGGCCGCTGCACCACCGCCTTCAGCGGGGCCGCCACCGCGGTTCCGGGCGCCGTCTTCGCCCCGGCCGCCGACGGCCGGCTGCGGGCGCTGTCGGCCACCGACGGCAAGGTGCTGTGGGAGTACGACACCTCCACGCCGATCGACACCGTGAACGGCTTCAAGCAGGCGCCGGGCGGCACGCTGGACATGGGCGGCCCGACCGTCGCCGGCGGGATGATGTTCATCCACTCCGGCTACGGCGGAAGCGCCGGGGCCAACAACCTCCTGCTGGCCTTCTCCGTCGACGGCAAGTAGCGCCGGGTAGGACTGCACTTATTGCGCTTGTGATCGCGCCCGCGCGGGATCAGCGTAGCCGTGCAACCACGGAGAGGGCGATGAGGCGTCATGCAACCTGGGCCGCATTGGCGGCGGGCCTGACCCTGGCGAGTTCCGCCTGGGCCCAGCCGCCCGCGCCGCCGCCCGCCGGGCCGCCTCAATTGCCGCCGGAAGTGCAGGAACGTTACGCCCGCATCGGCGAGGAGTTGGTCGGCCTGTTCAAGGACCTGTGCCTCGACCGGTTTCCCGACGACGGCGCGATCAACAGCTACATGAGCGCCAAGGGGGCGACGGCGCTCGCCCCCGAAGAGGTCAAGACCTACCTCAAGCAGGATCCCGGCCACGGCTGGCGGATGTCCACGCCGCTTGGTCTCTATGTGTTGACCATCGAGCATTCGCCGACGAGGGCCTGCGCGGTGCGCCGGATGACCCCCATCGGGTTGAGCTCGGCCAAGGGCTACCTGGCCGCCATCACCGAATTCGGGAGACCTCGCGGCCTCACGGTGCAGCCCGCCACCCCGCAGAAATTCCCCGCCAACGGCATCGACATCACTGCCTTCGCCTCGGTGATGAAGAATGAGGCCGGGGTTGAGGCCGAACAGATGATCCTGCTTCTGAGCAACTATCACGGCCGGGCGCCGCGCGAGTTCGCCGAGGACGCCAAGGGCGGGGTCGGCGTAGAGGTCCGGCTGGTGCGCCAGCCGCTGCTGAAGGCGCCCTAGCCAATTCCACCGCAGCGGGAACGACTCGCCCGACGCAATCTTGCGATTGACAGCACGTTCCGGTTTTGTTTCAGATTTCGCATACGGCTGTTCTGCGAGGGCTGGGACATGTTCAAACGGCTGGTTGGGGTGGTGTTGGCGTGCGCGCTGACGCCGGCGGCGGCGCTGGCCGCCGAAGAGTGGGCGCCGATCACCAAGGTCAATGACGGATCGATCGTCGGCCTCGAAGTCAGCGGCGTCATCCTCGAAGGCGAGGTGGCCAAGGGCTGGGAGCGCCGGCTGGTCAAGTCACCGGAACGCTCGCCCAATGGCAAGCGGTTCTCTCAGCGCGATTCCTATCAGAGCTATGATTGCGCGCGGCGGCGCGTGCGCACCGAGCAGACGATCTACCGGAACGACAAGGGCGATCCCGTCGACATCATCAACACGCCGACAGACTTCTTCCCGGTTTCCCCGGGGTCGGTGGGGTCGGACATGCTCACCGCCTTCTGCGCGGTGGCCAAGGCCGAGGAGGTCGAGGATATCCGCAAGGGCGACTGGCGACCGTTTTCGGTGAGCAAGGACGGTCAGCTGGCGACCTCGGTCGACTACAGCGACCTCGAGATCCTCGACGACACCACCATCCTGGTCACCACCCGCGACGACTATCGCGAATGGACGTCCGATCAGGCCATACCGTTCAAATGGGTGCTCGAATCCTACGCTTTCGACTGTAAGGGCCGGCGGATCGGCCTGCTGGCCAGCCAGTTGTTCGTCGCGCCGAACCGGGCGATCGGCGGCCTTCGCGAGGTCGAAAAGCGTGACTTCAAGGCCAACCCGGTCGTTCCCGGCGCGGCGGCGGCCGCCCAGTTCGACAAGGTCTGCGCGGCGCCCCGCATCGAGGCCAAGGCGGGGTCCGGCAAGGGCGAGCCGACCGGCGGCGTCTCCACCGGCACCGCCTGGGCGACCAACAAGGGCTATCTGGTCACCGCCAGCCACGTCATCGACGGCGGCAAGAAGATCGAGGTCTACCAGAACAGCCAGAAGATCGGCGAGGCCAGGGTGGTGGCCAACGATCCGGCCAATGACGTAGCGGTGCTGAAGTATGTGCCGGCCGGCGGCAAGAAGCTGCGCATCATCCCCATCGCCGACAAGCCGGGCGCGCTGGGCAAGAGCGTCTTCACCCTCGGCTTCCCGGCCCCGGATGTGATGGGCCAGGCGATCAAGATGTCGGCCGGCGACATCTCGGCCACCTCCGGCATCCAGGACGACGCCCGCTTCATGCAGGTTTCGATCCCGATCCAGTCGGGCAATTCCGGCGGTCCGGTGATCGGCTTCGACGGCGCGGCCGTCGGGGTGGTGTCGTCCAAGCTGGTCAAGCTCAGCGAGGAACGCGACGCGGCCAAGCCGGAGAACGTCAACTATGCGGTCAAGATCGCCTATGTGCGGCCTTTGCTGGAAGAACTCCCCGACCTGGCCGACTACGTCCCTGTGAAGGTCGCCGGCGGCTCGCCTGAGGACCTTATCGCCCAGGCCCGCGAGGCGGTGTTCATGCTCGTGGTGACGCCGTAGCCGCGCGTTTGGCGCGGTAGTCCTTGATCATCACCTGGATAGTGCCGATCAGCAGCGCCCACAGCACCGCCAGGGTTAGCAGCGCCGCGCCCCAGTATTCGAAGTACGTGGCGATCCGAAGGTCCGCGCCGACCGCCAGGTGTGTGCCGACGATCAGCAGTTCGAAGGCGGCCGCCCACTTGGCCCAGGTGCGGTCATAGCGGATTGCGGCGTAGGCGATGACCAGGACGAAGGCCAGATCGACCCACATCGCCTCCCATTGCGCCCGGGAGTTCTCACCCGGCGTGTAAACGAGGAGGTAGAGCGCCTCGTTGATCACCGAGCCTGCCCCGACGATCTTCTCCGCGGCCCCACCCTTCCACATCGCCAGCCCGCTGACGAACAGCAGGAAGGCGATGGCGAACAGGGCCGATGGCGGCAGGTTGGAAAACATCGCGCCATCTGATGTCAGCGGCGGGCTGTTGTCGAGCCCGCCGCCTGAACGCTCATGCGGAGTGGTGGCGGCGGATCCGCCTTCGAACCCGCCGCCGATCCCTCCAGGGAAGGTCTAGGCCGCGTTACGGCTGGTAATCGCGGTGATGCGGGTGTCGATTTCGCCGGTCGGCGGCGGCACTGTCTTGCCGCCCAGATCGGCGACGACACGGCCCACGCCGATCTGATCGCCGGTGTCGGCAAGCGCATGGTGGGCTTCCACCAGCTTGCCGCGGGCCTGGCTGAGGATGACGGTGGCCTGGGCGACCAGGTCGAGGGCGTCCTGGCCGACGACGGCCGACAATCCGGCGCGGACACGGGCCTCGGGTAGGGCCGCGAGCAGGGCGCCGGCCGCCACCAGGGTCTGATCGATTTGATGTTCGACGGCGCCCAGCTTGCGGGCCACCTCTTTAGCCACGATGCGACGTTCCATGGTCTCTCTCCATCGCCGAAGCGACGGAGCGCTTGGGCGTCTAGTGGTTTTTCAGGGATTGCGCACGGTCGGGGCGAGCGTCGCTCTGCAGAGGCTTCCACCCGAAGTACCAGCGTTGTGCCAGCACCAGTCCCGTGTGCGCGGTCATCACTACGCTCGCCAACAAGAGACCTATCGCGATGGCTCTGAAGGCGATCTTACCAAACTCGGCTAACGGATCCCGTGGCGGAACTCCGGGCCCAGTTCCGGCTGGAAGCTCTCGTCGTTGAGCACCCAGGCCAAAGCCAGGATCTCGTCCAGCACCTGAGCCGGCGGCACCGCCCACGATTGTTTGCGCACCGCCGAGACCAGGGCCGGAACCATAGCCTTCTTCACCCGAGTGGGCGCCAGCGCCATCAACCGGTCCTCCAGCTCGTCCCAGCTGAACGCCGGGATCAGGCTGTTGGCGAGCGATGGATTGTCTAGGATCGAACGCATGCTGGTTGGCCTCCTCGTGGTCATGAGGAAGCGGCATTTCGGGGTGTTCAGACAGACCGAGCAGTTCGTTACCCGAGCCATTCGGGGGGTCGTCGCCGGCCAGTTCGAGGAACATGCGCGCCGCCTCGCGCCGGGATTTGACCCCCAGCCGCTCGCAGGCGCTTTCGATGTATTTGTCGACCGTGAAGGGGGACAGGGCCAGCGCGCGGCCGATTTCCTTGGAATGCATGTGCCGTGCGACAAGTCGCAGGCATTCCCGCTCACGCGGCGTCAGTCGCGGAAATTCGGCGTCCAACTCAGCCCTACCCTCAACCTATACACGTGCAGAATACCGTTGAACGCGCACGTTCGTCGAGTTTGTTCATCGAAATGAACAAGGATCCGGCCGCGTTGGGGGCGCGCCCATCACAGTCGATTGTGGCTAAAGCAATGTCGTGGCTCAGAGTTTCTGCCGCAGGACCTGCATCAAATCGCCGCGGAGGGGGGTGAGTTTTCCCTCCGCCAGCACCAGAACGCGATCGGCCATGTCGAGCACCTCGTCGGAGTGACTGATCAACAGTATGGCCGGCCGATGCTCCAGGCTGCGCAGCATGGCCAGCAGATGGGCCACCGCATCGGCGTCGAGGTGGTTGGTGGGCTCGTCGAGGATGAGCAGCTTTGGGTGGCGCAGCAGCGCTCTGGCCAGGGCGATGCGCTGGCGCTGACCGCCGGACAGGAAGGCCCCGTTCTCGCCGATCAGGGTCTGGTAGCTGAGCGGCAGGTTGACGATGAAGTCGGCGGCGCCGGCCAGCTTGGCGGCGGCGGCGATCTCCGCGGCGCTGGCCTGCGGGAGGCCATAGGCGATGTTCTCAGCCACGGTGCCGGTGAACAGGTGCGCTTCCTGCGGCACCAGCCCGGTCTGATGGCGCAGGTTGGCCAGATCGATGTCGGCATAGGTATGGCCGTCGGCCAGGGCCTGGCCGGTGCGCGGCCGCAGCAAGCCCAGGATCAGGCCGACAACCGTGGTCTTGCCGGTTCCGTTCGATCCGCACAGGGCCACGCATTCGCCGGCCTCGATCTGAAAATTGACGTCGTGAAGGAAGGCTTCCTCGCCATAGCCGAAGCTGACGTGTTCGAGCGTCACCGCGCCGCTGAAGGCCGGTCGCTTGCCTCCGCCGTAGGCCTTGGGTTCGGACAGCTCGATCAGGGATTCCACCCGTTGCAGCGCCAACCGTCCCTGTTCGATATCGGGAATGGCGGCGACCACCACCCCGACCTGAGCGCGCAACAGCATCAGCACCAGGAACACCGTGATCAGGTCATAGGCGCCGTTGGCGAAGCGCACGACCAGGGCGCCGGCGACCAGCAGCGCGATCAGGGCCAGATTGTTGAACAGGGCGTGGGTTTCGCCGACCAGGGACTGCTGGGCGTGATAGCGGGCCCCGGCGTCCTCGATGGCCTCGACCTCGGCGTGGCGCTGCCCATGCTCGAAACCTTCGGCCGAGGAGGCGCGAACCAGCTCCATGCGCTCCAGCGTCAGCAGGACGCCTCGGCCCAGCTCGTCGATCGAGTCATGGAAGCGCCGCACCGTTGGTCGCATGATCCGGCGAAACAGGCGCACGATCGCGAAGATGGCCGCGCTCACCAACAGGCAGGCGGCGCCAAACGCAGGCGAGATGTGGATCAGGAAGACGCTGAGCATGGTCGCCGAGATCAGCGCCGGGGCGACGTCGCCGACCAGGACCATGCCCAGGCGGTCGATCCGCGTCATGTCGTTGGTGAAGATGCTCTGCAGCCGGCCGCGGCCTATTTCGTGCAGCTTGGCCATGGGCCAGGCCAGCACGCTGTCGATCAATTGCATGCGCAGGCGTGACACCGCCGGCTTGGTCACCCGCGCCACCAGCCGCGGCGTGATCATCGCCAGCGTCGCGGCGACCAGCGCCAGGGCCACGCAGGTGGCGGCGTTGATGTAGAAGTTGCGGATCTCGCCTTCCGCCGACTTGACCGACAGGAAGCTTCGCAGCCGCACCGCCAGGAAGGCGAGTGCGACGCCCTTGCCGCCGGCGGTCAGCATGGCCAGGGCCAGCAAGGGTTCTCGCCCTTCCAGGTAGGGCCGGTACCGCCGCCAGCGCGCTATCATCGCCCAATTCCTGACATCGGCGGCGTCCTACCATGCTTTGTCGGCAAAGACCGATCCCGTTGTGGCGCCCATGGCATTGCTTTTGGGCTTCCGCCAAGCAATCTAGGCCGCGACGCGACCCGACAAAAACCCATGGGCGCTGGGAGGTGGAAGTTGAAGACCTGGGCCTTGACCTTGAGCGTCGCCGCGGGTGCGACCGTGGCGGCATTGTCGGCGGCGATGGCGCAACAGGCGACCCCGCCGACGCCGGCCAATATCGTTTCAATCTTCGATAGCCGGTGCAAGTTCTGTCACGATCCCGCCGTCGACCGTGCGCCGTCGCGCGAGGCGCTGCGCCAGCGCACTCCGGAAAGCATCGTCGAGGCCCTGACCCGCGGCGTCATGCAACCGATGGCCGAGGGGCTCAGCCCCGCCGACATCCGCGGCCTGGCCGTCTATCTCAGCGGCAAGCCCCTGGCGGCGCCGACGCCCCCCGGCCCCAACGATCGTCCGCCGCCCGGACCGCTGTCGCCCACGCCGCCGCCGGTCACCGGCCAGCCGGCCGACAACATGTGCGCCACCAACCCGGCCATCAAAACCGGCGCGTCGGACTGGAACGGCTGGGGCGTGGACGTCACCAACAGCCGCTATCAGCCGAAGACCTCGATCACCCCGGCCAACGTCGGCCGGCTGAAGGTCAAGTGGGCCTTCTCCTTCTCCGGCGGGCGTCACGCCGAGCCGGCCGTGGTCGGCGACCACCTCTTCGGCGCCGGCGGCAATGGCCTGGTCTATTCGCTCGACGCCAAGACCGGCTGTGTGCACTGGCGCGGCAAGCTGGAAGCCGGCGGCCGCACCGCCCCGGTGGTCGAGCATCGCGTCGGGGCCTCCCCCAGCGGCTGGGTGCTCTACATCGGCGACGCCGCCCGCAACCTCTATGCGCTGGACGCCATGACCGGCGCCGAGGTCTGGAAGCTGAAGGTTGAAGACCATCCGCGCGGCATCCTCACCGGCACCCCGGTGCGCGTGAATGACATCCTCTACGTGCCGATTTCCTCGCTGGAGGAAACCACCGCCGGCACGCCCACCTATGGCTGCTGCACCTTCTCCGGCGCGGTGGCCGCGGTCGACCTGAAGACGCACAAGATCGTCTGGAAGACCAAGGTGCTGCCCGACGCCAAGCCGACGCGGAAGAACTCCGCCGGCACCCAGCTCTACGGGCCGGCCGGCGCGGCGATCTGGTCGTCGCCGACCATCGATCTGAAGCGCAAGCAGATCTACGTCGCCACCGGCGACAGCTACACCGAGGTGGCCGAGGACATGTCCGACGCCGTGGTGGCGCTGGACATGACCACCGGCAAGATCAAGTGGCACAACCAGGTCACCAAGTTCGACGCCTTCCTGGTCGGCTGCGGCGGCGCCCGCGGCGGCCTGAACTGCCCGCTGGGTCCGCTGGGCCCCGACTATGACTTCGGCTCCGCGCCGATCATCAAGGAAGTGGGCGGCAAGGGCATCGTGCTCGCCGGTCAGAAGGCCGGCGTCGCCTATGGCTTCGAAGCCGACACCGGCAAGATGATCTGGTTCAACAAGGTCGGCGCCGGCTCGGCTCTGGGCGGCATCGAGTGGGGCATGTCGGCGAGCCCGACAGCGCTCTATGCCGGCGTCTCCGACATCGGCGTTCCCGCCGATCGCGGCCGTCCCGGCCTCAACGCGCTCGACTTCAAGACCGGCAAGGTGCTGTGGAACGTGCCCGCGCCGAAGGTGACCTGCGGCTTCACCGGCCGTTGCGCCAACGGCTTCTCGGCCCCGCCGGCCTCGGCCCCGGGTCTGGTCATCGCCGGAACCCAGGACGGCCATTTGCGCGCCTTCGCCGCCGGCGACGGCAAGATCCTCTGGGACTTCGACACCGCCGGCCAGAAGTACGCCACCGTCAACGGCGTCGCCAATCAACCGGGCGGCGGTATCGACGGAAGCGGACCGGTGATATCTAGCGGCAACATTTATGTGATGTCAGGCGCAAGCTTGGCCGCTGGCGTTGGCGGCATTCCGGTCAGCGTGCTGTTGGCGTTCAGCGTCGACGGAAAGTAACGGGAGCCGGGAGAGGGCGGCGAAGGTCGCCCCTCCCGGCCCTATCCACAAAGGGGATACAGACATGATGGACGACGTACCGCCGACAGTCGCGGCTGTTGAGGTCGTCATGCCTCGCCTGCCGCCGGCCGCCTCCGACGCGGCCTTCTCGGTGATGGTCCTCGATCAGGCCGACATGGAAGGTCGCGCCCGCCTGGACCAGGCGCTCAGCCAGGCGCCCGGCGCCTCGCTGTTCCGACGTAACGGCAGCGCGCCTGCCAATCCCACCACCCAGGGCATCTCGCTGCGCGCCATCGCGCCTTCGGGCGCCGGACGCGCCCTGGTGACGGTCGACGGCGTGCCGCAGAACGATCCCTTCGGCGGCTGGGTGATCTGGGCTGGCCTGCCGCCGGAACTGTTCGACCGCATCGACATCGTCCGCGGCGGCGGCGCGGGGCCCTATGGCGCCGGCGCCCTGACCGGGGTCATCGACCTGCGCGAACGCGCCCACCCGGGCTATGAGGTGGATATCCGAGGGGCCAACTTCGGCGCCGAACGCGTCGCCCTGGTGGCGGAGGGCGAAGCCGCCGGCCTCGACTTCCTGCTCGGCGGCTCCGCCGGCGACACCGACGGCTATATTCCGGTGCGCGAGAGCCGCGGCGCGGCCGACCTGGCGCTCTCGGAACGCGACTGGAATGTCACCGGCCGGGTCACCGGCGCGATCGGCGACAGCCGCATCTCCCTGCATCTGACCAGCTTCGCCGAGCAGCACGGCTCGGGCCTGCTGGGCGCCAACGCCAGGGCCGAGGGCGAGGCCGCCAGCCTGACGCTGGGCCGCGCGCCGACGGCCTCGAACCTGGGCTATCGCATCCAGGCCTGGGTCCGCGATTCCAACCTTGAGAACACCTCGGTGGCGGTCGCTGCCGGCCGCGCCACCACGACGCCGGCCAACAACCAGTACAAGACCCCGGCCACCGGCTATGGCGTCAACGGCGCGCTGCGCGGCGGCGACACCAACACCGAGTGGGAACTGGGCGCCGACGCCCGCGTCGCCGACGGCGACGAGAACGAGCTGTTCCGCTTCATGGGCAGCGCCTTCACCCGCAACCGGGTGGCGGGGGGCCGCACGACCGTGGCCGGCTTCTATGGCGAGGCGACCCACAAGACCGGCCCCTGGCTGCTGACCGGCGGCGCGCGCCTCGACCATTGGAGCTCAACCGACGCCCATCGCGTGGAAACCGACACCACCACGCATGCGGTGACCTTCTCGGCCAATGCGCCGGATCGCGACGGCTGGCTGCCCACCGGCCGTGTCGGCGCCCGTTACGCCATCGACGACCACGCCTACTGGCGCACCGCCGCCTACGTCGGCTTCCGGCCACCAACCCTGAACGAGCTGCATCGGCCCTTCCGCGTCGGCAACGACATCACCGAGGCAAACACCGCCCTGGAGCCCGAGCGGCTGTATGGCGCCGAGACGGCGCTGGGCTGGCAGGACGATCGCACCGCCCTTTCGGCGACCGTGTTCTACAACCAACTGGAAGACGCGGTGACCAACGTCACCATCGGGGCCGGCCCCGGCACCATCACCGGCTTCGAGGGCGCCGGCTTCATTCCCGCGGGCGGGGTGCTGCGCCAGCGCCAGAACGCCGGCACCATCAAGGCCACCGGCGTCGAGGCCGAGGCCAGCCATCGCTATTCCGACAGCCTGCAGGTTCGCGTCGCCGCCGCCTACACCCGCGCCAAGGTCGACGGCGGAACCAGCGCGCCTCAGCTGACCGGCCTCGATCCGGCCCAGGCGCCGCGCCTGACCACCACCGCACAGGTCAGCTGGAAGCCGATGGACCGCCTGACCCTGGATGTGCGCGGCCGCTACGAAGGCCGCCGCTTCGAGGACGATCAGAATAGCCGCAAGCTTCACGCCGCCGGCGCGGTCGACCTGCGCGCAGGCTTCCGCATCGCCACCGGGGTCGAGATCTACGCCGCCGTCGACAACGCCACCGACGAGGACATCCAGACCGGCCAGACCGCCGACGGCGTCTACAGCTACGGCCAGCCGCGCACGGTCAGCATCGGGTTCAACTTCCGGCGTTAGACCTCAAGCGCGCAGGCTGTGGATCGAGGCCAGGCCTGACTTCGGGCTCGCCCGGCGACGGGCGACGGCCGAGCGGCGGGCGCTGCAGGCGGGCGCGACCATCGGATAGTCCGGCGGCAGGCCCCACTTGGCGCGGTATTGACTAGGTGTCAACTGTCGGTTGCGCAAATGGCGGCGTAGCAACTTGTATTTGCGGCCATCCTCGAAGCTGATCAGCGCCTCGGGCGTGATCGATTGCCGGATCTGCTCAGGAGTCAGCGTCGGCCGCTCCGGCGCCGTCTGCTGCGGAGGGCGAGCCAAGCCCTGGCCGGCGGTCAGCAAGCCTTCGGTGATCGCAGCCATGACCTCGGGAATCCGCTCGGGAGCCACTAGGGTGTGGGTGAAGTAGGCGGCCGCTACCTCGGCGACGAGTTCCTGCAAGGGTCGAACCGGCTCTGACATAAGGCCTCCTGATCGGAGCCTTTTGATTGAACCATGCAAAACCTATGCGACAGGGCGGCCGGCTGATCGTTTGCCGATCGGAGACCGATTTCCGCGTCAGCCGGCCTTCGGCGTCATCAGCAGCCAGGTTCCCGTGGGCCCGCGGAACTGCTTCTCGTTGATCGCCCACAGCGCCTCGTCCTGGCTCAGCCCGTTGAGCGCCACCGGCGGGGCGTGGTCCAGGGTGCGATCGCCCATGCGCATGGTGTCGATGTCGTGGGTGGCGGCAAAGCGCGAGACGATGGTCTCCTCGATGCCGTCGACGAACATCGGATGCAGTTCGACCAGCACCGTGGTCTTGGCCAGCGATGGCGCGGCGACGGGGTCGAGCACCTCTTGTTCCCCACCCTCGATGTCCAGGACCAGCACCGGCCGCGCCGCCGGGACCACCGAGCGCTCCAGCGTCTGAGCGGTCAACAGACCGTGCAGCTCGAGCCGGTCGGCGACGTCGTTGCGCAGGGCGTGGCGCCGGGTCAGGTAGCGGCCAAAGCGCATCAGCTCGAAACCGACGATCCTGGCCTTGGGCAGTCGCCTGGCCAGGCCGACCGCGAAGAAGCCCTCGCCGGTGCCGGCGACCACGACCACGTCGGGGTCGCGCTCGACGATCTTCTCCACCGCCGGATAGGTCTCGCGCTCATAGGCGCCCAGCAGGCGCGGCAGCAGCGCCTTGTCGGCGGCCAGCGGGCCGTAAATCATGCCGCCGAAGGGGCCGCCGTGGACGTGCCGCAGTTTCAGCTTGCGCACCACATCGACCTGACGGCGCTGGAACTTGCTGGGAACCAGGTTCGAGCGCGTCCACAGGATGGCGTAGGTCACCGGCCCCGGGAAATGCGTCTTGTAGAACTGTTTGAACGACGCCACGCCGAAGGTCCCCGCACTGGCTGATGCCCAGCGCTGTTACGGCGAAGGCGGCGGCGCTGCAACGGGGTAGGGGTGCGGCGCATGGCGCTGGCGTGGGCGTGGCGGCTGTGCTTTAGCGGCGGCCGGGGTGAGGCGAGCAGTCGGGGGCTATTGCATTGAGTGCGGCGTCTCAACCGGTCCCCCTGGTTTCCTACTGGGATGGTCCGCTGTCCTGGCTGGAGCGGCTGTGCGTTCGCTCGATGCGCGAGACCGGTCACCAGGTCATTGTCTATTCCTATGATCCGGACGCGCTGCGGCGGGCCGGCCTCGAGGCCCACGAGATCCGTGACGGCCGCGACCTGCTGGGCGAGGATCATCCCGCCAACCGCTATCGCCAGGCGGGCGTCTTCCACCACTTCGCCGACGTCTTCCGCCTGGAGCTGCTGCGGCAGGGCAAGGGCATCTGGGTCGACCTCGACTGCCTGATGCTCAAGCCAATCGCCCCGAGGGAGGGCTACCTGTTCGGCCGTTTCAACGACCAGTGGCTGAACAACGCGGTCCTCATCCTGCCTCAGGACTCCGCCGTCCTGGCCGACTATTTCGCCGGCATCACCGCGGTACCGTTCCGCATGCCGTGGTCGACGCCGCAGCGGCGGCTGCGGCGAAACCTGGCGATCCTGTTCGGCGAGCCGCTGCCCGACCCAAGGGCGCGGACCAACATCGGCCCGCGGGCGCTGACCTACTATGTGAAGCGCCATGGCCTGTTCGGCCGCGCCGAGGCGCCGGCGGTCTTCTATCCCGTGCAGTCGGCGCAGGCGCAGGTGCTGATCGACGCCGACGATCGCCCCGCCCAGGCGCTGGTCTCCGGAGAGACCGCGGTCGTGCATACATGGCACGGCAATCTCCGCCATCTCGACGCCCTCCGCGAGCCGCCGCCGCCATCCAGCTACCTGGGACAGGCCTGGTCGCGTTTGCGGATGACCTGACCTGGCCGCCTCGCTAAGACCCCGCCATGTCGATCGCCCACCTGCTTGAAGAAGATTTCATCGTCATCGCCGAGCTGATCGGCGAGCATGCCAGGGCCCGCCCCGATCATCCCGCCCTGATCCAGGATGATCGGGTGGTCCTCTACGCCGAGCTGGACCGGTTGATGGACCGCGTCGCCGCGGCCCTGCAGCGCGATGGCCTCGCGGCGGGGGACTGCATCGCCATCTGCGCCTCTTCGTCGATCGCCTATGCGGCCACCTTCCTGGGCGCGTTGCGCGCGGGCGTGGCGGTAGCGCCTCTGGCTCCGTCGTCGACGCCGGAGAGCCTGGCGACCATGATCGCCGACTGCGACGCGGCCCTGTTCTTCCTCGACGCCGGGGTTTCCGCCGAGCTGGTCGGAACCGCCATCCAGACGCCGCGCATCGCGCTCGACGACAAGGCCGAGGGCCGGGCCTGGAGCGGCTGGCTGGCGCCGGAGGGCGCCACGCCGCGGCCGACGGCGATCGATCCCACCCATCCGTTCAACATCATCTATTCGTCGGGCACCACGGGCGCGCCGAAGGGCATCGTGCAGTCGCACCGCATGCGCTGGTGGCATGTGCGCCGCGGCCGTTACAGCCCACAGGCCATCACCCTGACATCCACACCGCTCTATTCGAACACCACCCTGGTCAGCTTCTTCCCCACCCTCGCGCACGGTGGGACGGTGATCCTGATGGCCAAGTTCGACGTCAAGGCCTTCCTTGAGCTGTCGCAAGGCCACCGCGTCACCCACGCGATGCTGGTGCCGGTGCAGTACAAGCGGATCATGGAGTATGCGCACTTCGGCGACTACGACCTCTCCAGCTATGTCCTGAAGTACTGCACCTCCGCCCCCTTCGCCGCCGAGTTGAAGGCCGACGTCCTCCGGCGCTGGCCGGGCGGTCTGATCGAGGTGTTCGGCATGACCGAGGGCGGCGGGTCCTGCATGCTGATCGCCCACGAACACCCCGACAAGCTGCACACCGTCGGCCGGCCTGCCCCCGGACACGACATCCGCCTGATCGACGAGAACGGCGTCGAGGTCGCCCGGGGCGAGGTCGGCGAGGTGGTCGGCTCCTCGCCGCTGATCATGAACGGCTATCACAAGCTGCCGGACAAGACGGCGCAAGCGGAATGGTACGCCCCCGACGGCAAGCGCTTCATGCGCTCGGGCGATGTCGCCCGCTTCGACGAGGATGGCTTCCTGGTGCTGATGGACCGCAAGAAGGACATGATCATCTCCGGCGGCTTCAACATCTATCCCAGCGATCTGGAGGCGGTGCTGAAGCAGCATCCGGCGGTGCATGAAGCGGCGGTGATCGGCGTTCCCTCAGACGCCTGGGGCGAGACACCTGTCGGTTATGTGTCGCTGAATGAGGGCGCGGACGTCTCGGCCGAGAATATCCGGGCGTTCGTGAACCAACGGGTCGGCAAGACGCAGCGGCTGGCCGATCTGCAGATCCTCGACCACCTGCCGCGCAGCCACATCGGCAAGATCCTCAAGCGCGAACTGCGCGACGGCTACCGCGGCAAGGCGACCTAGCGGTGGGCCACGACGACCAGCTCTGGGCTGTTTATCTGGTGGTGCTGTTGATCCTGCCCGTCACCGCCCTGATCGGGCGTTTCACCAAGGGTGTCGGCAAGCCTCAGCGCTTCACAGCTCAGTACGGCGATCGAACCTACGAGGGCGAGTTCTGGGTAGAGGACGGCATCGTCTACGTCCGCTGCGACGCGGGACGACGCGGGCGCCTTATGGGCGGGGAGCGGGCCGCACGGGTGGCGGAGGAACTGCTCATCGACATCTACCGCGATCACGGCCTGCTCGATTCCTGAGACCGGAACAGGCCTCGGGGGCCCCCAGTTACCGATCACGGACTGAACCTGGAGGAGCGTGACATGGGATTGCTGGATAATGTCGTCTCCGGCGCAATGCGGCAGCCGCGCGGCAAGCCGGGGCTGGGCGAGACGGTGGCGGCGGGCGTGGTGCTGGCCCTGCTGGTCAAGGCCATCCGTTCGCATCAGAACGCGCAGGCCCCCGGCGCCCAGTCGGCGCCGCAGGCGCAGGTCAATCCGCCTCAGCAGGGCGGCATCCTGGGCGGGCTTGGCGGCATGTTCGGCTCCGGCGGCCTCAGCGGCATACTCGGCAGCCTGGGCGGGGCCGGCGCGCTGGGCGGCCTGCTGGGACAGCTCAAGCAGCGCGGGTTGGCCGATCAGGTCACCTCCTGGGTTTCCACCGGCTCCAACCAGCCGGTGGCGCCGGAACAGCTGGAGCAGGCCCTGGGCGAACCGGCGATCGCCGAGCTGCAGCAACAGACCGGACTGCCGCGGGAGCAGCTGGTCAACGAACTGGCACAGCACCTCCCCGAGGCGATCAGCGAGGCCACGCCGCGGGGCGAGGTTCCCGACGACCACGAACTGCATCAGATCGCCACCCAGCCGCCGACCAGCCACTGATGCGCATCGAGGAGATCAACCTGGAGGCCGTCAGCGTCGAAGCGGAAGGCGGCCATACCGACCGCTCGGTCTATGACACGGTCACCTTTCGGGTGTTCCCGCGCGGCCATCCCAACAGCTTCTGCGTGCCGGTGCCGGTCAATACCGACCAGTATCCGGCCGAGGCCGTGGAGGACCATGCCCGGTTCATGTTCCATCGGCTGATCCGGGCGGTCGCCGAGGCCACCCGTCCATGGGACGCTTTCGACCCTCGGCCGTTGGGCAAGGACTAGGCTGCGACCGATCAGCGCTGTGCGGAAGCGCGCGTTGAAACATGGACCGCCTGGGATGAGCATCGGCGCATGTCACCCAAGCGTCTGTCGGCGAGCGCGCACCATGAGTCCGAGTCGCTGACCTACTATCGCTGTTACATGATCGCCCAGGACGGGGCGTTCGGCGCCGTGCGCGAAGCCTTTTCCGCCAGCGACGCCGAAGCGATGGAATTCGGCCGCGAACTTTTGAAGACCGAACTCATCTACCGCCGCGCCGAAGTCTGGCAGCAGGGCCGCCTGGTCGGTTCGCTGGCGCGGTAGCTCCAGGATCTCTCCTCTCCCTCCGGGAGAGGTGGCCTTTCGAGTGCAACGAGAAGGGTCGGTGAGGGCATGTGGAAGACTCCCGCACGGGCCCTCATCGTCATGTCTCCCCCGGATCAAGTCCGGGGTCGCCATGACACTTCTCCCATAGGGAGAGGAGAGCGCAGACCTAGAAGATTTCGAACAGACCCGCGCCGCCCATGCCGCCGCCGATGCACATGGTGACGACGGCGTACTTGGCCTTGCGCTTCTTGCCCTCGGCCATCAGGTGGGCGGTCATGCGGGCGCCGGACATGCCGTAAGGGTGGCCGATGGAGATGGCGCCGCCGTCGACATTGAGGTTCTCATTGGGGATGCCCAGCTTGTCGCGGCAGTAGAGCACCTGAGACGCGAAGGCCTCGTTCAACTCCCAGAGGTCGATGTCGTCCATCTTCAGGCCGGTGCGCTCAAGCAGCTTCGGCACCGCGAACACCGGGCCGATGCCCATTTCCTCCGGGCCGCAGCCGGCCACGGCCATGCCGCGATAGGCGCCCAGGGCCTGCAGGCCGCGGCGTTCGGCTTCCTTGGCTTCCATCAGGACGAGCGCGGCGGCGCCGTCGGAGAGCTGCGAAGCATTGCCGGCGGTGATGAACCTGCCCTCGGCGATGCGCTGGCCATTCTTGAAAACCGGCTGCAGCTTTTCGAGGTCGGCAAGGGTGGTCTGCGGACGGTTGCCTTCGTCCATGGAGATGGTGACCTCCCGGTCGGAAACCTCGCCCGTCTCCTTGTTCTGCACCTTCATGACTGTGGTCATCGGCACGATCTCGGCGTTGTAGCGGCCCTCGGTCTGGGCGGCGGCGGTGCGCTGCTGGGATTGCAGGGCGTATTCGTCCTGGGCTTCGCGGCTGACGCCGTAGCGGTCGGCGACGATCTCGGCGGTTTCCAGCATCGACATGTAGAGCTGCGGGATGTGCTCCTTCAGCCAGGGATCGCCGGCGCGGAAGCGGTTCACATGCTCGTTCTGCACCAGGCTGATGGATTCGATGCCGGCGCCGATGCCGATCGGGGCGCCGTCGTTGACGATGTACTTGGCCGTGGTGGCGATGGCCATCAGGCCCGAGCTGCACTGACGGTCGATGGTCATGCCGCTGACCTTCTGGTCGAGGCCGGCGCGCAGAGCCGCCTGGCGGGCGATGTTGCCGCCGGTGGTGCCCTGCTGCAGAGCGCAGCCCATGGCCACGTCGTCGATGGCGTCGGCCTCCAGGCCGGCGCGCTTGACCGCCTCGGCGATGGCGTGGCCACCCAAGGTGGCGCCGTCGGTGTTGTTGAAGGCGCCGCGATAGGCTTTGCCGATCGGGGTGCGGGCGACGGAAACGATGACGGCTTCACGCATGACGGGCTTCCTTAGACCTTGAGGGCTTGAGCGGGGACGTCGGCGAAGGTCTTACCTTCGGCGACCAGTTTTTCCAGCAGGGCGGAGGGCTTGAAGGCCTCGCCCAACCTGGCTTCGAATTCCTTCATCTTGTCGAGCACGACCTTGAGGCCGATCTCGTTGGCAAAGTGCATCGGCCCGCCGCGATAGGCCGGCCAGCCATAGCCGTTCAGCCAGACCACATCGATGTCCGAGGCGCGCATGGCCTTGCCTTCTTCGAGGATCTTCGCGCCCTCGTTGATCATCGGATAGATCGAACGCTCCAGGATCTCCTCGTCGGAGATGGCGCGCGGCGTGACCCCGTTCTTGGCCTGGAAGTCCTTGATGATCTGCTCGGTGACCGGCGAGGGCTTGGCGTTGCGGTTCTCGTCGTAGTCGTAATAGCCCGCGCCGGTCTTCTGGCCGCGGCGGCCCTGCTCGCAGAGCACCTCGCGAACGGTGCGGGACGCGGTCTTGGCCGGATCCCAGCCGATGTCGAGGCCGGCGAGATCGCCCATCGCAAACGGTCCCATGGGCATGCCGAAGTCGTACATCACCTTGTCGACCTGCCAGGGCGCGGCGCCTTCCAGCACCAGGGCCTGGGACTCGCGGGTGCGCTGGGCCAGCATGCGGTTGCCGACGAAGCCGGGGCCGACGCCGACCAGCACCGGCACCTTGGCGATGGTTTTGGCCAGCGCCATCGAGGTCATCACCACGTCGGCGGCGGTCTCGCGGCCGCGGACGATCTCGAGCAACTTCATGATGTTGGCGGGTGAGAAGAAGTGCAGGCCGATGACGTCCTGCGGCCGCTTGGTCACCGAGGCGATCTCGTCGATGTTCAGGTAGCTGGTGTTGGACGCCAGGATGGCGCCCGGTTTGCAGATGGCGTCCAGCTTGGTGAAAATGTCCTTCTTGATTTCCATCAGCTCGAACACGGCCTCGATGATCAGGTCGCAGTCGGCCAGGGCCTCAAGTTCCAGGCTGCCGGTCAGCAGGTTCATGCGTTGGTCGATGTCGGCGGCGGACCAGCCGCGGCGCTTGCCGGTGTTCTCGTAGTTCTTGCGCACCACGCCCAGGCCGCGGTCGAGCGCGTCCTGCTTCATCTCGACGATGGTCACCGGAATGCCGGCGTTGGCGAAGTTCATGGAGATGCCGCCGCCCATGGTGCCGGCGCCGATGACGCCGACCTTCCTGATCGGGCGCAACGGAGTGTTGGGATCGATGTCCGGGATCTTGGCCGCCTCGCGCTGAGCGAAGAAGGCGTAGCGCAGGGCCCGCGACTGGGCGCCGGTCATCAGCTCCATGAACAGGCGCCGCTCTTCCTTCATGCCCTCGTCGAAGGGCAGGGTCGCGGCGGCCTCGACGGCCTTGATGTTGTTTTCCGGGGCCATCATGCCGCGGAACTTCCGCGCATTGGCCTTGCGGAAGTCGGCGAACACCTGCGGGTCGTTGGCGACGGTGAGGTCGCGGACTTTCTTCAGCGGCTTGCCTTGAGCCAGCACATCCTTAGCGAAGGCGATGGCCCCGGCGCGCAGGTTGTTCTCATCGACGATCTGATCGACCAGGCCCATCTCGGCGGCGGCATTGGCGGCCACGTGTTCGCCGGAGGTGACCATCTCGAGCGCCTTCTGAACGCCAACGATGCGGGGCAGGCGCTGGGTGCCGCCGGCGCCGGGCAAGAGGCCGATGTTGACTTCCGGCAGGCCGACTTTCGCGGACGGCACGGCGACGCGGTAGTGGCAGACCAAGGCCGTTTCCAGCCCGCCGCCAAGGGCGGTGCCGTGGATGGCGGCGATCACCGGCTTGGGCGAGTTTTCGATGGTGTCCAGCACCTCGGCCAGCGGCGCGCCCGACGGCGGCTTGCCGAACTCTGAGATGTCGGCCCCGGCGATGAAGGTCTTGCCCTCGCAGATCAGAACGATGGCCTTGGCCGAAGCGTCGGCGCCGGCCTTGTCGAAGGCGCCCTTCAGCCCGTCGCGGACCTTCGCGCCGAGCGCATTGACCGGCGGCGAATTGACCGTGACGACGGCGATGTCGCCTTCGTTGCTAAGGTCGACGACTTCGTTGACAGCGGCCATGGCGGGGTCCCGAACGATTGTTTGATTTTGGGTTCAGCTAACTGCACGGCTGGGCGAAAGAGTCCAGCCTGTCGTAACGGCAGCGCGCCTCAGCGGTAGCGCAGTTTGAGCACCAGGATCGTCGCCGCCAGGCACAGCATGACGCCGTTCGACGCGGTGATCGGCCAGCTCTTCAGCAGAAATCCGTACACCGTCCACAGCACGAAGCCGGTGGTGGTGATGGCGTACATCTTCAGCGACACCGAGGAGGCGTCCTTCTCGCGCACGATCTTGGCGATCTGCGGCATGAACCCAATCATCCCGCAGATGCCGGCGATCGCGCCGATGATATTGGGGAGAAGCTGGGCCATCCTCTCGAAGGACTTGAGATCAAGCCTGGTTCCGCACTCCTCACGGCGGCTTGTCGTCGTCGTTCGATCCAAGCTAATCCGGGTCATGCGTCAGGATCTTCCCGTATGAGCGCCCCCGATCCTGCCGGCTCGCCCAGCGTCGGCGCCGACTCGAACGGCCTCCACAGGATCGACCAGCTACAGTCCCTGCGCGGGCTCGCCTCGCTCACGGTGGTCCTTCATCATTGCTCGTTGACCTACCAGTCCCCCGATAGCTTTCGATATTCGATGCTGGTCTTCAATGCGCACGCTGCCGTCATCGTCTTCTTCGTGCTCAGCGGATACGTCCTCCAGCTGTCGCTCATGCGCGGCGCCGCTTCATTGCGCAATGCGCTGGCCTTCCTGGTGAGGCGGGCGTTTCGCATTCTTCCGGTGGTGATGATCGTCACCACCGTCTGGTTGGCCTTGGCGCCGCTGGTGAGACTCGAGTCGACCCCTGGGACGTCGATATGGTTCGCCGGAATGGCCCCCAGGCAGGGTCTGTCGGGGTGGCAATTACTGCTCTGCGCGCTTGGCCTGAGCAACGCCCTCATCCCGCCTGTATGGACGATCACGGTCGAGCTGTTCGGCTCCGTCTTCATGCCCGCATTCGACCGGGTTGGCCGTTGGGGCTGGCAAGTCCTGTGGATCGTGACCGCTCTCTTGGCCGGCCTGGCCATTGCTCACGCCCGAATGGGGTCGGATTCCCTCAGCGCGGTGCAGAACTTCGGCCCGATCGACTATCTGGTCTACTTTTGCGCCGGGGCGGCGTTGTGCAGAACGCCGCGTTCGGGCTGGCGCGCGCCGTTGTGGAGCCTCGCGGTCCTGGCCATTGGATTGTGTGGCGTGCGGGTGGTCTTGATCGGACTGCGCACGGGCCACGTGCAATTCATCGAATACATGTACGGCTACTGGCTTGCCGCCTTAGCGGAAGGCGTCTTCGCGGTCGGCCTGATCTACGCCCTGACGACCTCCGGCGCCGCGGGCAGGGCGCTCAGCGGCCGAGCCCTGACCTGCTTGGGCGATATTTCCTATAGCGTCTACCTGCTGCATTTCCCGGTCCTGACTGCGAGCGTCTGGTTGCTCGGTAGGCTGGCTCCGTGGAACGCTCTGGACCCGGTCGCCCGGACGCTCGGACTGGCCGTCATCGTGGTCGCCACAACGCTCTTCCTCGCCGGCCTCTCCTATCGTTTCATCGAGCGTCTCGGCATCCGCGCCGGGAAGGCTTTCCTCGAACGCCGCAGGCTTGTCGCCGTGCAGGCCTGACTGGGAACAGCCCGGCCTCAGCCTGGTCGGTAGATTCTGTCGAACAGGCCGCCGTCGGCGAAGTGCTGTGGCTGCGCCTTGGCCCAGCCGCCGAAGATCGGGTCGTCGATGGTGACCAGCGGGATCTTGGGGAACTTCGAGGCGTACCTGGCCAGGGCAGCCGGATCGCGCGGGCGGTAGTGGTTCTTGCCGATCAGGTCCTGGGCCGGCGGCGTGTAGAGGAACTTCAGATATTCGGTGGCGACCTGGGTCGTGCCCTTGCGGGCGGCGACCTTGTCGACGACGGCGACCGGCGGCTCGGCCAGGATCGAGATCGACGGGAACACGATGTCGAACTTGGGCCCGAACTCCTCCGAGGCCAGATGCGCCTCGTTTTCCCAGGCCAGCAGCACGTCGCCCAGGCCGCGCTGGGCGAAGGTGGTGGTGGCGCCGCGGGCGCCCGAGTCCAGCACCGGAACCTGTTTGAACAGGCGGGCGAGGTAGTCCTGCGCCCTGGCTGGGTTGCCGCCGGGCTGCCTAATGGCCCAGGCCCAGGCGGCCAGGTAGTTCCAGCGCGCCCCACCCGAGGTCTTGGGGTTGGGGGTGATGACGCCGACGCCGGGTTTCAACAGGTCGCCCCAGTCGCGGATCTTCCACGGGTTACCCTTGCGGACCAGGAAGACGATGGTCGAGGTGTAGGGGGTGGAGTTCTGTGGCAGTCGCCTCTGCCAATCGCGAGCCAGGTAGCCGCGCCTGGCGATCTCGTCGATGTCGCCGGCGAGCGCCAGGGTGACGACGTCGGCGGCCAGACCGTCGATGACCGAGCGGGCCTGTTTGCCCGACCCGCCATGGCTCTGCTGGATGCTGACGGTCTGGCCGGTGCGGCGTTTCCAGTCCGCGGCGAAGGCGACGTTGGCGGCCTTGTAGAGCTCCCGCGTCGGGTCATAGCTGACGTTGAGCAGGTTAAGCGGCTTGGCCTGGGCGAAGGTGGGGCCGGCCAAGGCGGCGGCGCCGGCGCCGATCAGGCCGCGGCGCGAGAGATGATCGTGGATCATGGTTTCGGGCTTTCGGGTCAGTAGGAGAACTGGCTGCGCAGGGAGACGACGTTGGCGTCCTGGCCGACCTGGGCGCCGGCGCTGTTCAGGCGGTCGACGCGGACCTGCTGGTAGTCGAGCTGGAAGCGGAAGACGTTGTTCGGGTACCAGTTGAGGCCCAGCGTCGAGATCTTCTGCTCGCCGCCGCGGATGCCGCCGGCGGGCGTGGCGGTCGCCAGCACGCCGGCGTTGTCGTTGAGGTCGAGGACGCTGTAGCGGGCGGCGATTTCCCAGGCCCCCCAGCCGCCGTTGGCCGGATCGAAGGTCTTGCTCGGGCGGATGCCGCGGAAGCCTCCGCTGGCGGCGGCCCAGCTGTGCGCCTCGCCGGTGAGCGTCCAGACGCCCTGGACGTACCAGCCGTGGAAGGTCGGGTCGAAGGCGCCGAGGCGGTCGACGTCGATTTTGAAGGCCTCGCCGGCGACGTAGAGATTCCTGTACTGGGCGCCCAATTCGCCGCCCCAGGCGGTCAGGCCGTCGGCGTTGATCAGGCCGGTGTCGACCAGGCGCGCCCCGTCGACGCGCAGCTCCGGTCGCTCGCGCAGCTGCACCTGGGTGGTGGTCAGCGCCCCGGCGGCGGTGTCGGCCGGCTGCAGGATGCCCTGCACCGTAGCGCCGATGTGGACGGCGTAGTCCGGCGAGTACAGCGGGTTGAAGGCGACGCGGGCCAGGTAGCCGTACTGCTCGTCGAAGGCGCTGACCCCGACCACGTCGCCGGTGAGCACGCCTGAGGCGTACCAGTGGTCGCCGTTGGCGAACACGCCGATCGAGGAGCGGCCGTCGCCGCCGGCAAGGTTGCGCACCATCTCGGCCGCCGCGGGGCGTTCCAGGAACAGGCCCTCGGTGTTGCTGGTGGCGTCTTCCAGCCCGGTGGGGGTGGCGTAGGCGCCCAGGCGGAAACGCAGGGGGTTGGTCAGGCCGAAGGGGCGCCATCCGACGTATTCGACCCAGGCGGCGTTGAGAACGGGGGCCTCGGAGCCGGAGCCGCCGAATTCGCCGGTGAGGTTGTAGTTCCAGTCCCTGGCGACCGTCCCCTCGACGCCCAGGCGGGCGCGGCGGAAGTTGGTTCCGGAGTTGAGGTCAGTGGTCCCGCCACGCTCTCTGTAGCTGGCGGCGTCGAACTGGACGACAGTGCGGATGGCGAACTTCTGGCTGCCGTCGGCGGACTGCAGGCCCGGCCGGCCGTTGGCCAGCGTCGGGGCGACCGCCTGGCTCTGGCTGCGCACGTCGTTGATGGCGGTGGTGGTGGAGGCCTTGAGGTCGGCGATCTGGCCCGACAGCTCGGCGATCCTGGCTTCCAGGGCGGCGATCTTCTCGTCAGTGGTCTGGGCGTGCGCGCCGGTTGCTGAGCCGGCGAGCAGAATGCCGAGCAGTATCGCTTTCGGCGTGACGCGGGTTGATCGTTTCATCGTCAGTTCCCAAAGGTCTGATGGGCCGCGCCGCCGGCGGTGTGTGAAGGCCGTTCACCTAATCTCCCAAATTCCTACCTGTGAACTGGAGATTAACTTGAGGCCCGTTGAGGTTTGCTGACGGCGAGGTTAGAGGGCGCGGGATCGGGAGGCAGGCTTGGCGATCCGCATCTGGCCGTTCGGTTCGGAGACCTCATCGGACGGCCTGGTCGACGCGCCGGCCGGCGCCGACGCCTATGCCGGCGTGCTGGAAGCGCTGCCCGAGCCGCTGATGGTGATCCGCGCCGAGCCGCATTCGGCAGAGCGGCGGATCACTTTCGCCAACGCCGCGGCGCGCGATTTCTTCCGGCTCGGCCAGGACAGCCCCATGCTGGTCGCCGCCATCCGCCGGCCGGAGGTGCTGGAGGTGGTCGAGACTTCGCTTATGGACGGTCAGGCTGGCGAAGCGGAATTCGAGAGCCAGGATCGCCTGCTCAGAGCCTTCTCGCGGCCGTTGCCGTCGTCCGACGGGGCGCGCGAGACGGTGCTGCTGCTGCGCGACGAGACCGATGCGCGGCGTTCCGAGCGCATGCGCGCCGACTTCCTGGCCAACGCCAGCCACGAGCTGCGCACGCCGCTGGCCTCGGTGAAGGGGTTCATCGAAACCCTGCGCGGGCATGCCAAGGACGATCCGGCGGCGCGGGAGAAGTTCCTGGCCATCATGGCCAATCAGACCGAGCGCATGGGCCGGCTGATCGAGGATCTGATGAGCCTGTCGCGCATCGAGTTGAACGAGCACGTGGCGCCGCAGGGCAAGGTCGAGGCGGGGCTGGTGGCCGGCGACGTGGTCGATGCGGTGGCGCCGATGGCCATGAAGTCGGGCGTGCGCATCGACCTGGCCGCCGACGCCCACTGCGCCATCGACGGCGATCGCGACCAGATCCTGCAGGTGATCCAGAACCTGGTCGACAATGCGCTGAAGTATTCTCCCTCCGGCACGACGGTGGCCGTGGAGGTGCTGGGAGACCGCGCCGAGGACGAGGTGCTGGTCCAGATCGATTCGGAGCGCACCCGCCTGCCGCTGACGCCTTCGCCGCATGCGCCTGAGCAGCGCTATGTGATCATCCGGGTCAGCGACCAGGGGCCGGGCATCGAGCGCGACCAGCTGCCCAGGCTGACCGAGCGCTTCTATCGCGCGCCGGGACAGAAGAGCGGCGAGCGCAACGGGACCGGCCTGGGCCTGGCCATCGTCAAGCACATCGTCAACCGCCATCGCGGCGGCCTGGCGGTGGAAAGCGCGCCGGGCCGCGGGGCGACCTTCATCGTCCACCTGCCGATGCGGTCATCGTGACCCCTCTCCCCTCGCGGGAGAGGGGCAGGGGTGAGGGGGCGCGCCGAGGAGGAGACAGTCGGCCGTGAAGCCGGCGTCGAATCCCACTTGAAGCTTGACGCAAGCCCCGGCTTTTCGACCGGATCAGCCGGCGCGACCCCTCATCCGGTCGCTGCGCGACCACCTTCTCCCGCAAGGGGAGAAGGACGATGTTTCGCGCCGCATTGAAGCGTGCATAAGGTTGCGCTTCTGTGTGAGCGACAACTTGAAGGGCGTTTCGATGCGGTTTGCTTGGGGTGTGGCGGCGATCGCTGCGGCGGCTTTGCTGGGTCAATCGGCGGGGGCGGCGGCGCTGGCCAAGGCGCCGGTGAAGGCGGCTCCGAAAGCCGCGGCCCCCGCCAGGACCGGCTCCGCGGCCTCCGAACTGGCCAAGGTCAAGCTCGACATCCCGGCGACCAAGTTCGTGCTGAAGAACGGCCTGACGCTGATCGTGCACGAGGATCACAAGGCGCCCATCGTCAGCTTCGTGGTCTGGTACCACGTCGGCTCCAAGAACGAGCCGCGCGGCCGCTCCGGATTCGCCCACCTGTTCGAGCATCTGATGTTCAACGGCTCGGAGCACTTCAACGACGACTTCTTCAAGGCCACCCAGAAGATCGGCGCCACCAACCAGAACGGCACCACCAGCGAGGACCGCACCAACTACTTCCAGGACGTGCCCAAGGAGGCTCTGGACACCATCCTGTGGCTGGAGAGCGACCGCATGGGCCACCTGCTGGGGGCCGTCGACCAGGCTCGGCTGGACGAGCAGCGCGGCGTCGTCCAGAACGAGAAGCGGCAAGGCGAGAACCAGCCCTATGGCCAGGCCGACAACCTGATCACCAAGTCGATCTATCCGGAGGAGCATCCCTACGGTCATACGGTGATCGGCTCGATGGAGGACCTCGACGCCGCCACCCTGGACCAGGTGAAGGACTGGTTCCGCACCTACTATGGTCCGTCCAACGCCGTCCTGGTGCTGGCCGGCGACATCACCCCGGCCGAAGCCAAGGCCAAGGTCGAGAAGTACTTCGGCGACATCCCGCCAGGACCGCCGGTGGCGCACCCCAAGGTCTGGATCGCCAAGCGCAGCGGCGCCCAGCGCGAGGTGACCTATGACCGCGTCGCCCAGCCGCGGCTGTACATGGTCTGGAACACGCCGCAGTACGGGGCTCGCGAGGCCGATCTGCTCAATGTGTTCAGCGACGTGCTGTCAGGCGATGTCGCCTCGCGGCTGGACAAGCGGCTGGTGCACGACGAGCAGATCGCCACCAGCGTTTCGATCTCGCCGACGCCCAGTGAGATCGGCGGTCAGTTCATGATCACTGCCACCGGGAAGCCCGGCGCCGACATGAACAGGATCGAGCGCGAGATCAACGAAGAGATCAACCGTCTGGCCACTTCCGGTCCGACCCAGGCAGAGCTCGACAAGGCGCGGGCGCGGCTGATTGGCGGGCTGGTGCGCAGTCTCGAGCCGGTCAACCGCAAGGCCCAGATCCTGGCCCAGAACGAAACCTACCTGGGCGACTTCAACGGCTGGAAGCGCGGACTGGAGGTCGCCCGCACCGCCACCGCCGCCGAGATCCAGGCAGCCGGTAAGAAGTGGCTGACCGACGGCAGCTACAGCCTGCAGATCCTTCCCTTCGGCGACTTCGCCGCTCAGGGCCCCGGCGCCGACCGCAGCAAGGTTCCCGAACCCGGCGCCGTCGCCGCCGCCAAGTTCCCGCAGGTCGAACGCGCCACCCTGTCAAATGGGTTGAAGGTGCTGCTGGTGCAGCGCCACGACCTGCCGCTGGTCAACATGCAGATGCTGATCGACACCGGCTACGGCCCCGATTTCGCCCAGGTGACGCCGGGCACCTCGCAGTTGGTCGCTTCCTTGCTGACCGAGGGTACGACCCGGCGGACCGGACTGCAGATCACCGACGAGCTGGCCTCGCTGGGCGCCGACCTCAATGTCGCCGGCGGGGGCGAGACTTCGACGGTCAACTTCTCGGCCGTCAAGCCGACGCTGGATCCGGCCCTGGACATCTTTGCCGACGTCATCCGCAACCCGGCTTTCCGCCCTGATGACTTCAAGCGGGTGCAGGCGCAGCAGGTGGCCGGCATCCAGCGCACCAAGCGCGACCCCAACGGCATTGCCGGGCGGGTCTTGCGGGTCGAACTGTACGGACCGCAGCACCCCTACGGCCGCCTGACCAACGAAGCCACGCTGGCGGCGCTGACGCCGGCGGATGCGCAGCGCTTCCACGCGCGCTGGTACACGCCCAACAACGCCTCCCTGATCGTGGTCGGCGACATCACCATGCCCGAGCTCACCGGCAAGCTGGAGAAGGTGCTGGCCGGCTGGAAGGCCGGCGACAGCAAGCGCATCGCCCCGCCCGCCCCGACGCCGGCGGCGAGGCCGGTGATCTACCTCGTCGATCGCCCCGGCTCGCTGCAGTCGGTGATCTACGCCGGCCTGCCGGAAGCGCCGCGCAACGCCCGCGACGAGGTCCGCATCGGCGCCTTCAACAACCTGCTGGGCGGCGATTTCACCAGCCGGATCAACATGAACCTGCGCGAGAACAAGCACTGGTCCTACGGCGCGGCCTCCGGGCTGACCGGCGACCGCGGACCGCGCATGCTGATGGTCCAGGCCCCGGTGCAGACCGACAAGACCAAGGAATCGGTCGCCGAAATCGCCAAGGAGCTGAAGGATATCCTGGGCGACCGCAAGATCACCGCGGCCGAACTGGCGGCGAGCACGACCGACACGGTCCTGGGCCTCTCGGGCAGCTGGGAAACCGCCCGCGGCGTCACCGGCTCGCTGGGCAATGTGGTGTTGTTCAACCTGCCCGACGACTACTACACGACCTACGCCCAGCGGGTGCAGGCGCTAACCCCGCAGGAAATCAACGCCATCGGTCCGGTGCTGATTCCGCCCACATCCAACCTGACCTGGGTGGTGGTCGGCGACCGGGCCAAGATCGAGGCCGGCTTGCGCAGCCTCAACATCGGCGAGGTGCGGCTGGTCGATGCCGACGGCAAACCTGTGACGCCCTGATCAAGGCCGGGCCGGTTCTTCCGGCCCGCCGACGGGCGGCGTTACAAAACTGTCATTGAACTGTCGCAAGGGATCAGCAAAGCCGAGGCAAAGCCTGGGTTGGCCCCTGTCCGCGCAGCTTTCGCCGCCGGCTAATTCTGCGAGGATGCGGGTCCTGTCGAGGACCGGCCCATGACCGACCACATCGTTCGCTCGTATGACGACGACCTGAACACGCTCAGCGCCGAGGTGGCGCGCATGGGCGGGCTGGCCGAGGCCGAGGTCGGCGACGCCCTGATCGCCGTGGTCCGCCGCGACGTGCCGCTGGCCGAGTCGGTGGTCACCCGCGACGAGCAGCTCGACGAGATGGAGCAGGATATCGAGAAGAAGGTGATCCGCATGATCGCCCTTCGCCAGCCGCTGGCCAACGACCTGCGCCGCACCGTCTCGGCGATGAAGATCGCCAACAACCTCGAGCGCATCGGCGACCTGGCCAAGAACATCGCCAAGCGCGCGCTGGTGATCGCCGAATCCGAGCCGATGACGCCGCTTACCCGCTCGATCGAGCGCATGGGCCGGCTGGTCAGCCAGAGGCTGAAGGAGGTGCTAGACGCCTACACCTCCGGCCAGGTCAACCGCGCCGTCGCCGTGTGGCAGCGGGACAAGGAGGTCGACGAGCACTACAACGCCCTGTTCCGCGAACTCTTGACCTACATGATGGGCGATCCGCGCACGATCACCGCCTGCGCCCACATGCTGTTCGTGGCCAAGAACCTGGAGCGGATCGGCGACCACGCCACCAACATCGCCGAAATCATCCACTACGACATCACCGGCGAAACCATGGGCGCCGAGCGTCCGAAGACGGAAGCCGTGTAACCATGACGGCAGCCAACATCCTGGTCGTCGAGGACGAAGACGCGCTGGCCACCCTGCTTCAGTACAACCTCGAGAAGGAGGGCTACCGCGTCACCCTGGCCGGCGACGGCGAGGAGGCGATGACCCTGGCCGCCGAACAGGCGCCGGACCTGGTGGTGCTGGACTGGATGCTGCCCAAGGTCAGCGGCATCGAGGTCTGCCGCCGCCTGCGGGCGCGCGGCGAGACCCGCAACCTGCCGATCATCATGCTCACCGCTCGCGGCGAAGAGACGGACCGCATCCGCGGCCTGGACACCGGCGCCGACGACTATGTGGTCAAGCCGATCTCGATGACCGAGCTGGCGGCCCGCATCCGCGCGGTGCTGCGCCGCATCCGCCCGGGACTGGCCGAGGACGTCATCCGCCACGGCGACATCGTCATGGACCGCGTCGCCCACCGGGTGAAGCGCCAGGCCCGAGAGGTGCACCTGGGTCCCACCGAGTTCCGCCTGCTGGACTATCTGATGCAGCACCCGCGCCGGGTGTTCAGCCGCGAGCAGTTGCTGGATGCGGTGTGGGGCGCCGACATCTACGTCGAGGTGCGCACCGTCGATGTCCACATCGGACGACTGCGCAAGGCCCTCACCGGCGGCGGCGAGACCGATCCGGTCCGGACAGTCCGGTCGGCGGGCTACTCGCTGGACATGGAAGCCTAGCCGGCCGCGCCAGCCCATGAAGGCGGTGGTCCCGTTCCTCGGTCTCGACATGAACGCCACCAGCGAAAAGCCGGAACGGCTGTTGGGCTGGGCGCTGCGGCCGGCAGAGGATGCGATTGTCGCGACGGCTGAGAGCCTGATCACGCTGGGGTTGCTCGCTTAGCCCCGCCTCCCCTCCCTCGCCTACCGGCCGATTGGGGAGCAGGCGCCGAGCGCGGCTGGCGCTGCGCAGCTACCTTCTTCCGCCACTGTCGCGCAGACGACAGGCGCGGGGGACCACGAAGGGGTGGTGGGGGGCCGCGGCCCCATTGACGGAGGCCGCCGCAGCGAGAGTCAGAGGTGAGTGGGGAGCGGACCCAGTTCAAGCGACCGCCTCAGGTCCCGGGCGTGGCGCAGTTCTTCTCGAAGTCGTCGAAGCCGCGATCGGCGGGCTTGACGCCCATCTTGTGTGCGATGGCGAGCATGGTCTTCGAGGCGGCGGGGATAGTGATGTTGCTCCCGCGCGCGCTGCGCAGTGCGAAACGCAACTGCATCAGATCCGAGGATGCGGCAGGGTGAGGAGCGCCTTCCAGATCGCCGAGCCAGCGCCAGGCGTCGCTTTCCTTGCTGAGGAAGTTGCCCTTGAATGTGTCGACCGTGTCGTAGTAGCGCCCCAAGGCGGAAATCTCCTCGTGGGGGAAGTGGGCGAGCGTCTGGGCGGCCCGGGCGGCCTGCCATTGAGAGTCGCTGATCTGTGCCGAAAGCGCGAAGTTGACGCGGGGCACGCTCGCCAGACGGCCACTGGTCTGAGCCTCGGTAAGGATTTTGTCGATGTCCTCCAGGCGACGCGCCACGCAGGCCTGAACGCGAACCCGGTGTTGGAAGAGAGCGTCGTTGAACGACATCTCTTCGTGGATCGAGGCCCGCGCCTCTTCGACCGCGCTCTTCCAGTGAATCTCTTCGACAAGCTGCTCCAGCCCCAGGGCGATGAGGATGCCAAGGATGATGGTGCCGATCTCGATCAAGAACTCGCGCCAGCTATGGGCGGCCTTGGGCTTGTGGATGTCCACGGGCGGCCGTTCCTCCGGTTTGTCGGAGGTCGCTTCGACGGTCTCGGAATCGTCGTTCATCGCCCCTCCCCAAGCACGATGGGAAGGTAACTCTAGCTGGACGTCAATGCATCTGGCTGTCCAATGCGCCAACTTCCGCTATGGGTCGAAGCGGACTTCGAGTCAGCTCCGACTTTCCCCCGCCCCGTGGAGACGGGCGCGGAAGGGGTTAGGGCAGCGCCCCGCCCCCGCTGCGGCGTGTACGGCTAGATGTACCGCCGCAGGCTGCGGGCAAGTTCGTTGGCGCTGGACTTTTTCTTCGACTGCGCCGGCTGGTAAGCGACTTGGGCGTGCTGCGGGCAGTAGGGACCGTCGCCTTCGTTGCGGCGGCCGCAGAATGTGAAGCTGTCGGCCGAGGGATCGCCGATCGGCCACTTGCACATGTGGGCGCCGAGCGTCAGCACGGTGGCGGTGCCCGGCGCCTCATCGAAGACGATCGGGCGCGGCAGCGGCTGCGGCGCATGCGCCTCCAGGCGGCGCGGCGACGGCGCGCTAACCGGCCGCGGCGGCCGCGGGGCCTTGAAGGTGCTGCGCGAGGGCTGCGAGGGCGCCGCCCGGCCGGAGAGGCCCAGGCGATGGACCTTGCCGATCACCGCATTGCGGGTGACGCCGCCCAGTTGCTTGGCGATCTGGCTGGCGGAAAGGCCTTCCAGCCACAACTTCTTCAGCGTTGCGACGCGTTCGTCTGTCCAACCCATGTGCTTGCCCTAAACCGCTGTTCGCGGCCCCACATCTTGTGCCCGAAGCCCGGACCCGCCGTCCTGACCTACTAGATATCGTGCACGACTTAGGATGGGACACAATAGGCGCCCTATGAACTATCCACAGGAACTAGATGTTGAATCGCCGCCGCCCTTGCGCGCCTTTTGTCGCGGGCGCACTTAAGCCCCATGACCGATGTCGCCCTCGCGGCCACCCCGCCCGCACCCCGCTACTACGCCGGCTTCAACTGGCTGGGTCTGCGGACCCTCTATGTCCGCGAGGTCAAGCGGTTCTGGAAGGTCTGGCTGCAGACCGTACTGTCGCCGATGGCGACCTCGCTGCTTTACATGCTGGTGTTCGTCACCGCCGTGGGCAGGGCGCGGGCGACCGTGGCCGGCGTCGATTTCGCCCACTTCGTCGGGCCCGGCCTGATCATGATGGGCATTCTCAACAACGCCTTCGCCAACTCCTCGTCGTCGCTGCTGCAGGCCAAGATGATGGGGCTGACGCCGGATTTCCTGACCCCGCCGCTGTCGTCGGTGGAACAGGCGACGGCGTTCGCCGCCGGGGCGGTGACGCGCGGCCTGCTGGTCGGGGCGGTGACGGCGGCGACGGTGTGGCTATTCACCCACTTCACTGTCGCCCACTGGGGGGCGGTGATCTACTTCGCCTTCGCCGCGGCCCTGATGCTGGGCCTGGCGGGCGTCTTCGTTGGGCTATGGTCGGAGAAGTTCGATCACCTGGCTGCGGTGACCAACTTCGTGATCATGCCGCTGACCTTCCTGTCGGGGACCTTCTACCTGGTCGACAACCTGCCCGAGCCGTTCCGCAGCATCTCGCAGTACAACCCGTTCTTCTACATGATCGACGGCTTCCGCTACGGCTTCATCGGCGTCGCCGACGGGTCGCTGGCGGTGGGCGTGGCGGTGACCCTGATCCTCAACATTGTGCTGGCCATCGGCTGCTGGAGCCTGTTCCGCACCGGCTACCGGCTGAGGAGCTGAGGCATGCGGATCGCCGCCGGCGCCCTTGTCACGATCGCCGTGCTGGCCCTGGGCGGATGCAACAAGCCGCAGGCCGACAGTGTCGACGACACCGCGCTGGAGGCGATCAACGAGGCGGTAGCGGCCGAGCTCAATGCGGCGCCGCAGGCGATCACGCAACTGATCAAGAGCCTCGACAAGCCGACGCCGATCGGCCTCGACAGCCTGCAGATCAGCCTCGATCAGAAGGCCGTGCCGGTGGACTGGTGGATGCTTCAGCATGGCGTGGTCCAGATGATCTTGCCGCCGCCGACACCGGGCCGAAGCACCTTCCTGGTCACGCCCGGCGGCTCGCAGATGGCCGCCCAGGCGCCGGTGTGGTTCAGCGCCGCCGCCGGCGCCCCCTCACGCGTCGACTGTCACAGTTCCAATGTCCAGGCGGCCGGCGGCTGCGAGGTCGAGGTGGCCGTCGTCGCCCAGGCCACCGAATCCGGCGCCGGCATGATGGCGCCGGGCGCCACTCTGGACCCCATCAAGGTGCAGGCGATCGTCGCCCAGGGCGCCGACGGTTGGGAGGTGCGCGAACTGCACGCCGAGGGCGCGGGCCTGCACGACCTGGCCCTGAACGCGCTCCTCGGCAAGGAGGCGCAGCGCAACGCCGCGCGGCAGCAGGTGCTGGCCAACCTGAGCCTCGGGCAGGCGACGCCGGTGCCCGAAGGCGCGATCCCGATGGGCGCCGCCGATCTGCAGAGCGCCACGCCGCCGCCGCCTGACCTGGCGCCGGTGACCCCGGTGGTCGGCGAAAGCCCCTATGCGCCGCGGCGCCCGCCCGGCGCCAGGTAGCGCTTTCGCTTCCTTGACATTGCGGCCTTTAACCGCAACAACGCCAAGCCTTCCGTCCCCGGGGTCCGCCCTCGGGGATTTCTCGCTTTTGGGGAGGCGCACATGCCCCAGTCATCGTCGTCGTCGCAAGCCCACATCATGGGCGTCTACAACCGCGCGCCGGTGGCTTTCGAGCGAGGCGACGGAGTGTGGCTGTGCGCCACCGACGGGCAGGAGTACCTGGATTGCGTGGCCGGCATCGCCGTCAACGCCCTGGGCCATGCCAATCCCAAGCTGGTGCAAGCGGTCAAGGACCAGGCCGAGAAGCTGTGGCACGTCTCCAACATCTATCAGATCCCGCAGCAGGAGGCGCTGGCGGACCTGTTGTGCGAGCTGACCTTCGCCGACCAAGTGTTCTTCACCAACTCCGGCACCGAGGCTGTCGAGTGCGCGCTGAAGACGGCGCGCCGCTATCACGCCCACAGGGGCGACGAGGCCCGGGTCGACATCATCGGCTTCGACGGCTCTTTCCACGGGCGCTCTTATGCGGCGGTCAACGCGTCCGGCAACGCCGGCTATCTGGAGGGCTTCGGCCCGCGCCTGCCGGGCTACATCCAGCTGCCGTTCGGCGACATGGCGGCGCTGAAGGAGGCCATGGGCCCGACCACGGCGGCAGTGATCGTCGAGCCGGTGCAGGGCGAGGGCGGGGCGAGGGCGCTCACCGACCACCAGCTGAGCGAGCTTCGCCGGCTGTGCGATGAGGCCGGGGCTCTGCTGATCTACGACGAGATCCAGTGCGGCCTGGGCCGCACCGGCAAGCTGTTCGCGTATGAGTGGGCCGAGAACGCCGCGCCAGACATCATGTGCGTGGCCAAGGCCCTGGGCGGCGGCTTCCCCGTCGGGGCCTGCCTGGCCACCGCCGAGGCGGCCAGCGGCATGACCGTCGGCGCCCACGGCTCGACCTATGGCGGCAACCCGCTGGCTATGGCCGTGGGCCTCGCCGCCGTCGAGGAACTGGCCAAGCCGGAGCTGCTGGCGCATGTGCGCACGGTCGCCGGCTACTTCAAGCAGCAACTGGCGGGCCTCAAGGACCGCTATCCCGACGTCATCGCCGACATCCGCGGCAAGGGCCTCTTGATCGGCGTCAAGCTGATCCCCAACAACCGCGAGTTCATGGCCATCGCCCGCGACGAGGCGCATCTGCTGGTCGCCGGCGGCGGCGACAACTGCGTGCGCCTGCTGCCGGCCCTGATCATCGACATGGACGAGGCGCGTCAGGCCATCGAACGCCTCGAACAGGCCTGCGAAGCCGTCCGGAAACAGGCGGCGGCGTGAGCCCGCGCCACTTCATCGACCTGTGGGCCATCGAGGCCTCGGAACTGCGCGCCATCCTGGATGACGCGCACGAGCGCAAGGCTGCCCGCATGGGCTGGCCCAAGGGCCGGCCGGATCACGACGCGCCGGCGGCGGGCCATACCCTGGCGATGATCTTCGAGAAGAACTCCACGCGGACCCGGTTCTCCTTCCACGCCGCCATGCGCCAGCTGGGCGGGGCCTCGATCATCGCCAACGCCGGCGACATGCAGCTGGGCCGCGGCGAGAGCATCGGCGACACCGCCCAGGTGCTGAGCCGCATGGTCGACATCGTCATGATCCGCGCCAACCGGCACGAAGACGTCGAGGACTTCGCCGCCGCCTCCGCCGTGCCGGTGATCAACGGACTGACCGATCGCAGTCATCCCTGCCAGATCATGGCCGACCTGCAGACCTTCGAGGAGCGCCGCGGGCCGATCGCCGGCAAGACCATCGCCTGGGTGGGCGACGGCAACAATGTCTGCTCCTCGTTCATCCACGCGGCGCCCAAGTTCGGCTTCCGCCTGACCATCGCCGCGCCCAAGGCCTATGCCCCGGACCTGGTCGACCTGGCCCGCGCCCGTGAGGCCCAGGCCCGCATCGAGGTGACAGAAGACCCGCGCGAGGCGGTCGACGGCGCCGATCTGGTCGTCGCCGACACCTGGGTTTCGATGGGCGACACCGACAAGGACGAGCGGCTGGCGGCGCTGGAGCCGTATCAGGTCAACGCCGCCCTGATGAGCGTCGCCAAGAAGGACGCCGCCTTCATGCACTGCCTCCCCGCCCACCGCGGCGAGGAGGTGACGGACGAGGTATTGGACGGGCCCAACTCGCTGGTCTGGGACGAGGCGGAAAACCGCATCCACGCCCAGAAGGCGATCCTGGCCTGGTGCCTGAAGACGTAGAGACCGCGATGACCGACGCCGCCGCCGATCACACCCAAGAGCCGGGCTGGGCCACCGCCAAGACCCTGGCCGAGGCGCTGCCCTACATCCAGATCTACGACCGCGAGACGGTGGTGATCAAATACGGCGGCCACGCCATGGGCGAGGAACAGGTGGCCAAGCTGTTCGCCGCCGACGCCGTGCTGCTCAAGCTGCTGGGCCTGCATCCGGTCATCGTCCATGGCGGCGGGCCGCAGATCAGCGCCATGCTGAAACGCTCGGGCGTGCACAGCGAGTTCATCAACGGCCTGCGCGTCACCGATGCGGCGACCATGGAAGTGGCCGAGATGGTGCTGTCCGGTTCGATCAACAAGGAGATCGTCAACTGGATCAACCTGGCCGGGGCCGAGGCCGATGTGCGCGGCGTCGGCCTGTCGGGCAAGGACGCCCGCATGATCACGGTGACCAAGGCCAGGCGCACCCAGGTCAACGAGAAGACCGGACAGGAAGAGCCCATCGATCTGGGCTTCGTCGGCGAGCCCAAGCGGGTCGACCCCAAGCTGATCGAGGCGCTGATCTACGCCGATCAGGACTATGTGCCGGTGGTCGCCCCGATCGGCGTCTCGGCTAATGGCGACACCTACAACATCAACGCCGACACCGTGGCCGGCGCGCTCGCCGGCGCGCTTCGGGCCAAGCGCATGCTGCTGCTGACCGACGTTCAGGGGGTGCTCGACGCCGAGGGCAACCTGGTCCGCCAGCTGACCGTGGCGCAGTGCTTCGAGATGATCCGCTCCGGCGTCGCCTCGGGCGGCATGATCCCCAAGCTGGAGACGGCCATCGAGGCGGTCGACTCCGGCGTCGAGGCGGTGGTCATCCTCGATGGCCGCCGCCCGCACGCCATGCTGACCGAACTCTTCACGGAGTTCGGCGCCGGCACCCTGATCAAGGCCTAGCTTAGCAGCCGCCAAGCGGCCCAGATCAGGCCGATGACGGTGGGGTAGAAGGTCAGGCCGAAGCCGAAGGCGCGGCCGACGGCCCCGAAGCGGTAACCGATGGCGAAGGCGGCACGGCCGATAACGAAGGCGGCGGACATCGCCCAAATCACCCGGCGAGTTTCCTCCGGCAGGCTGATCACCAAGAGCGCGTAGACGCCGAGCGCCAGCACCGTCTGCTCAAGGGTGTTCTGGATCACCGCCTGGGTCATGCGGGCCCTGGCGCTGGGCGGACCGCCGGTGGCGGCGTCGATGTCCTGGGCGGAGAAGAAGCGGCCGTTGGCCAGGGCCGCGACGGAGGCGAGCAGGCAGACAAGGGGACCCAGCGCCGCGATGGCCCAGACGGTGGCCGCGGGCAGGCCGGCGAGCGGGCCGGCGCCGAAGCCGAACACCGCGGCGGTGGCGGCGCC
>JADMIO011660977.1_pt1 | contig 39486 bp, 32 predicted proteins | sample 8958161 | NCBI WGS metagenome assembly JADMIO01 (sample SAMN16585339, study PRJNA669376) | soil metagenome | isolation source: Crop rotation soil | place: USA: Cullars Rotation, Alabama | collected 2011 | reverse complement strand
GCCGATCTGCTGAAAAATGCCCATGGCGTCCCAGACCACCCAGTCCTCGACCCAGCTGCCGTTGTCGGCGAAGCGCGAAACCACGATCGCTCCGAACTCGACGCGCTTGCCCGTCGGCGGCGTGCCCCAGAGCATTCCCTTGTGCGTTCCGGTGCACTGGAATCGCCAGGCGCACTGGTTCCCATCGACCAGGATGTCCCCGAGGTTTACGTGAAAGTCGGGAAGGGCAGCACGCAACTCCGCGGCGAAGTCCCGGAAAGCTGCTGGTCCCTCGATCGTCTCCGACCCGTTCTGGACGTGCATGACATATTCGGGGGCCATGTATTTCGGGACGAGGTCCAGGTTGCCGCCATTCCAAACCTCATCCACCCAGTCATGAATGAGCGCTTTCATCTCGGTCGGTTTCATCGTCTCCTCCTCCGTAATGTGAGCCATTTGGCTTCACATGCATGCTAGGGGTGGCCCAAGGGCAGCCACATGAGGAGTTCTCCCTATCTTTCCGGGATCGCTTCGGGTGCGAGCAGGTTGTGCTCCATGGCGAAGAGCGTGGCGCCCGCGCGGGTGGAGACGCCGATCTTTTCATAGATGTGCTGGATGTGGTTGTCGACCGTCTTTTCGGCGATCACGAGGCTCGCCGCCATTTCCCGAATAGTGTGGCCGCGGGCTAGCAAGCGCAGGACCTCGATTTCTCGCTCGCTCAGGCCGCCCACCGCTTTCCGTCGGACGCGTGAAACGCGATGGCCCGCCGCCGTGAGCACGGCGTTGACCGCTTGCTCGTCGAGCTTGCCCGCGCGCACATCGCGCCGCAGCTCGGCTTCAGCCTCGTCGGGAGTGCGGGCAGGCCTGTGTCGCCGCGCCTCGGTTAGGGCGTGGTAGCTGTCGGCCGCGGCCAAGAGCCGAGCATGAAGGGGCAAGCTGTTTCCGACCGCGGCTCGATGGTAGCCCGAGCCATCGAGCCGTTCGTGGTGAAAGCTCGCCAACGTGCCGAGCCCCGCGAGAGCGGTGGGGCGCACGAGGATTCGCTCGGTGTAGTAGGTGTGCAGACGTATCCGCTCCAGGTCACGCTCGGACAGAGCGCCGGGTTTTTCCCACACGCTGTTCGAAACGCCGACCATGCCGACGTCGTGGAGCAGCCCCGCGCGGCGGATGTGGTCCGCGTCGGCGGCCGGCAGCCCCGATACGCGCGCCGCGTTTCCTGCCAGCTGGGCGACGCCCGTCGAATGGCCTAGTGTCCAGGGCGACTTGATGTCGGCGAAGTCCGCGATCACGCCGCAGGCGGTGTCGAGTCCCTCTTCTGTCAGCGCCTGCTGCCCGCCTGGTTCCAGTGCCAGCACCATCTCCCACGTCGGCTCGTCATTAAGCCCCGAAAACAGCGCGGGAGCGTGCTCGCAGAAGCAGGTTGCGAGCCGTGGGTCGTACGCACCCCCGTTGCGCTCTCGGGCGACGCCGATCGCCGCGTCGATTCCTCCCAGGCGCTGGAACGTCACGGCGTCCTGGGCCAGCGTCACGACACGGACGGCGAGGGCGACTGCCTCACCCTTCAGACCGTGCGGCAGCCCCTTGCCGTCCCAACGCTCGTACAGCTGGCCAAGCGCTCCAACGATCGGCGGCTCGAATCCCAAACGCGTCGCCAATCGCTCGGCGACTTCGCAGTGTCCGGCAAACGCCTCGCGCGTAGTCCGTGGCATCGCGAGGAGACCTCCGACCAGCGAGCGGGCGAGCTGCAATGGAGGCATTCCCTGGCGAGACTCCCGCATGTACCTCATGACGAGGCGGATGACGTGTGGTGTGTTCGCCGGATCGAGGGTCGCGAAGTCGCGCCGCATACGCTGCTCGTCGCCGACCACGGCGGACAGCACGCTCGTCTCGGCATTGCAGCCGATGTAGCGGAGTAGCGATTGGTAGTAGACCTCGCGCAGCTCGGTCGGAGTAAGCCCGAGGGTCTCGCCAAGCCGCATCGCCACGACGCACGCGGTGAGTGCGTATTCCATGGGCTGACCCATGGCAAGGTCGGTCGCGAGAGACAATGCCGCCATCAATTCGGCGACCCGGATCGGCCCGGCTTGTGTCATGAGTCCTCTATAGGCCGCGCAGAATGTCGTGTTCGAACGTAGCGAGCAGGATCACATCGTCTCGTCACAGGTGTCAACCGATTAAATGTGGTCGGTGACCGAGCGCTTGACGAGCGCAGGCCGCAGCAGCCATAACGCATGTGTGATGCATTCTTAGCAGGAGTCGTCCGTGGAAGGGAATACCTCCAACCACCAGCACTGGAACCTGCGGGTGTTCTGCGAAGTGGCGGAACAGCAGAGCATCACTCGGGCGGCGCAGCAGCTCATGATGAGCCAGCCCGGTGTGAGCATGGTGGTCCATCGGCTGGAGCAGCAGTACAAGGTCCCGCTGCTGGATCACGTGGGCAAGCGGATATTTCTAACCGAGGCGGGCCTCGCGCTCTACCGCCACGCGCTAAACACGCTCAAATCGGCGCGCGAGCTTGACGTAACCGTGAATGCTATTCGACGAGGTAATGCCGGCTCGGTGAACTTCGCGGGTACGGCGTCGCTGACGAACCACTTCATGCCGCCGGTGCTCGCTCGTTTCCACCAGCATCATCCTTCCGCCGAGATCCAGATGACGACCATTCAACACGGGACGAGCGCGGAAGATCTGCTCGAAGCGGGGCGGGAGTTCGCGGTTATGCCTCGCCGGAGCGCCGCGGTCGGGCGCAGGTTCGTGGTCGAGCCGTTCCGTCGGGAGCCGGTCATCGTGATCGCCGGGCCTGATCACCCGCTCGCTCGGCAGGCACACGTCACCGCGGAAGAGGTGGTCCAGCAGCCCTTTATCTACTTTTCGCGCGATTCGGACCGCATTTCCCTCCTGGACGATCGACTCCGTCTCAGCGACGATGCTCGCGTCCATGTTTTGATGGAGGTTACCCTCGAGGCGACCAAACAGCTGGTCCAGCTGGGGGTTGGGCTCGCGGCGATCTTCCGGATGGCGGTCGCCGCGGAGCTGGAGCGGGGAGACTTGGTCGAGCTTGACATCGAATCGCTCGACCTGCACGACGAGCTGGTGCTCGTGTACCAGCGCGATCGCAATTTCAGCCACTTGGCCACAGACTTGATGGATCTGATTCGCGAACATGGTGCGCCCGACCAAGAGGCTGCTGTACCGTTGGCGGCCGGAAGATCCGCGCAGAAAAGTCATCCGGGAGGTAGCTCCAATGCGGTTGGATAACACCGTCGTCGTCATGACGGACATCGAGACCGAAACCGGCCGCGTCGTCACCAACGCGTTCGCAGCGGCCGGCGCGCGGGTGTCGGGCTTTTGCTCGGCCGCGGCGAGCGCGGAGATTACGGCGGAGGTCGAAAAGGCGGGCAGCTCGTGTCTGCTGATGGAAGGACGAGCGAGCAATCCAGACGATGCACGCCGCCTGGTCCAGCAGACGATCGAGCGCTTCGGACACATCGACGTGCTGGTCAACGGCGGAAGCACGCACGGACGGATCGTCGGCACGATCTTCGACATCACCGATGACGAGTTCCACTCCCAGCTCGACGCGGACGTCAAAGCGGTCATCGTCCTTTCGCGCGAGGCCATTCCGGAGATGGCGAAGCGCGGCCATGGATCGATCATCAACGTTTCGTCGGTCGCGGCGCCCGGGGTGAAGGGGCGCGCCATGCGGTCGCTCAGCAAAGCCGCGATGAACTCGCTCACCCATGCGATGGCACTGGACCACGGTCCTGACGGAATTCGCGTGAACGGGTTGATGCTGGGACCGACGTTGACCCAGCAGTGGCTCAACAACCCAAATCAGATGAAGGTGCTCGAGAACGAAGCGGCGCTGAAGCACCTCCACACCAACGAGGATGTCGCCGACGCGCTCCTGTTCTTGGCCTCAGACGCCTCCCGGTCGATCACCGGCGCCCTGATCCCATTGGATGCTGGGAGATCGCTCGCGCAACACTGATCGAATCCATCATGCTCGGGTGATGGATGTTTTTCGACAAGGTCAGAAGAAGATCAGTACAGTTCGCGGAGTGGGCGCACATCGTGCGTGCTAGGGAGGGGTGCGGTGCAAACAGTAGAGAAACCTGAGGCAAACAAGGCGAGCAGCGTACCCTGGTACAAGGATCCGGTCAGCGCGTACGACCTTTGGACGCAAGATCAAGGCATCCCAATCCACGAGGGCTACGTCATCCCCGACTTGCGGGCGGTCGAGCTCGGCAGGTGGCCGGCGCGAGACTGCGATGCCGCCTTCCTCAAGCTCGCGGGCCAGGAGGGCGTGAGCGAGGTACGGGTCAGCGAGCTCGGTCCTGGCCAGACGTTGCCGCGCCAGAAGTTTGGGTTCGACGAGCTGGTCTACGTCGTAGAGGGCCGCGGTCTCACGACAGTGCAGCGGCAGAAGGATGGTCCGTCAGTCAGCTTCGAGTGGCAGACCCACAGCATGTTTCTTCTGCCGAGGCACTACTACCACCAACTCAGCAACGCGCAAGGAACCCGCCCCGCTCGGTTGCTCCACTACAACTATTTGCCGTTCGTCATGGACGCGATCCCCGACATCTCCTTCTACCTCGACAACCCGCACGGCGCGGCGCTGGACGACCCCGGCTGGATGACGGACCTATATGCGGAGGCGAGCTCCACGGAGTCCGGGCGACCGAACGGCGCGACCCGCGTGCTCTGGAAGGGGAACTTCTTTCCCGACATGCTGGTGTGGGACAAGTTCACGACGGGCGACATGCGCGGATTCGCATCTCAGTTGGTTGGAATGCGGTTCCCGGGCTCGCCGATCACGTCGCACATGGCGGTTTTCGAGCCCCTTACGTATAAGAAGGCGCATCGCCATGGCCCGGGGGTTGTCATCGTGGTTCTGGCGGGCGAGGGCTTCTCGGTCATGTGGCAGGACGACAGCGAGAAGGAGTACCTCACGTGGCAGGCCGGGAGCGCGTTCGTGCCTCCCGCCCGCTGGTTCCACCAACACTTCAACGTGGGCGATAAGCCCGCTCGCTACCTGGCGCTCCACTCCGCCCCGAGCATCCTCGGATACGGCGAGAACGTCGAGGACCTGGCGCGCGATCAAATTGAGTACTCGGCCGAAGACCCGCGCATTCGGCAGACCTTCGCGGCGAAACTCGCCGAGCGCGGACTCAAATCCGGTATGCCGGATTCCCTTTACCAGTGACGGCAGACGTCAAGCGAAAATTGAAACCAGATCCAATGGAGGCGGCGGGATGCTGACCAAAGAACAGAACGAGCTGATCTGCAAGGTGGGCCCGGGCACCCCCGGCGGCAATTGGTTCCGCCGCTATTGGATCGCCGCGGGCTACTCGGTGGACTTCAAGCCGGGCGGCCAGCCCAAGGCTGTCCGACTCCTGGGCGAAGACCTGGTGATGTTCCGCGACGACGATGGCCGCATGGGACTCCTGGGACTGCGCTGCTCACATCGTCTCACGTCATTGGAGTACGGCCGGGTCGAGGACGGCGGACTGCGCTGCCCATTCCACGGCTGGCTGTACGACGTCGACGGGCACTGCATCGATCAGCCCGCGGAGCCCGAGGGCAGCACCTTCAAGGACCGGGTTCATCACTTGTCATACCCGTGCGAGGAGCTCGGCGGCGTCGTCTTCGCCTACATGGGGCCAGCCGACAAGAAGCCGCTCTTGCCCCGCTACGAGGTTCTGGTTCGGGAGGATGGCGGCCGCAGCCACTATTTCGACATCTCGGGCGGCAATTACCTGCAGCACCTCGAAGGCGCGGTCGACACCGCACACTTTTCATACCTGCACCAGTTCAACTGGTCGAAGACCAAGCACCTGGTGCGTAAGTTCAACACCCCGGAGATGGACTTCGAGGAGACAGACTGGGGTATCCGCCACACGTCAGACCTTCCGCACGTCGCCTACAACAACATGCTGCGTGTCTACACCCACTTTTTCATGCCAGCGGGCTTCATGCTCCTGCGCGGGAACTTCGAGTCGGGTGGACGCGAGGGCATCGTCAAGAACCAGGCGTGGTTCACGCCGATCGACGACTCGAATACATTGCGCCTGAATGTCAGCTGGGCGCCCGACGCCAGCCTGCTTCGCCAGGTCACCGACCAAATGGTCCCTGGCCAGGTCGTTCCCGGCGCCAAAGGCTCCTTCGAGGCCTTCGAGCGGCCGGTCACGAAGGACTACTACCGCGACTACTACAACGTCGACACGATCCACGGCATCCCGATGAACCACTTCCGGGCCCAGGACATCATGGTGAACGAGTCGCAGGGAGATATGTGCGACCGCACCATGGAGCACCTCGGCGCGCAGGACCACATCGTGACGATGATGCGCCGCATCATGTTCAACTCGATCAAAGACGTGCAGGAGGGCCGCGACCCCAAGCATGTGATCCGTGATCCCGAAATCAACGACATCTACTATGTTCGAGGGCCCGAGCTGGCGGAGCACATCTAAGCATGTGCATCGAACAGTCAGAGCTCTAGGTTGCACTTCAGCGAGCAGCTTCAGGTTCCGGCGTCCCTGGCCGACTCCTGGGCGTTCATCTGGGAAGCGGAGCGGCTTGCCCGCTGCCTGCCTGGCTGCGTCTCGGTGCAGGTGATCGATCCGGGCCAGAGCTACAAGGCGCGATTCGAGGACCGAGTGGGGCCGTACAAAGTGGGGTTCGACCTCGACATCCACGTCAAGGAATCCGAGCCGCTGCAGAAGGTGCGCATCCAGGCGAGCGGTCGCGACTCCAAGCTTGGCGTCACCCAGCGCGTCGACCTCACCGTCGCACTTCACGAGGAGGGCCCGTCCGCTACGGCTCTCGCGGTCGAGGCGGAGGTCGAGGTCCTGGGCAAGGTCGCGACGCTGGGGCAGTTCGTTGTGAAGCGGAAGGCCCAGGAAGTCGTCAAGCAGTTCGCCCACAACATCGAGGTCGAGCTGGGAGCGGCTCCCGCCAGCAAGACGTCGTGATCAGTCCATTCCGGGTCGTGCGTCCGACGACCGTCGCGGAGGCGGCGGCGGAGCTGGACCGTCTCGGCGATGCTGCTCGCATTTACGCCGGCGGCGCCGAGCTCCTGCTCCTCATGCGGCATTCGCTGTTGGAGCCCGATTACCTCGTCGACATCAAACGCGTCCCCAGTCTGCACGGCATCGAGTGGGATGGCGAGGTGCTTCGTCTCGGGTCCGCAGTGACGCACCGGGAGCTGGAGCACTCGGCCGTGGTTCACGAGCACGCGCCGACGCTGGGGGAAGCCGAGAGCCACATCGGGAACATTCGAGTTCGGGCGCAGGGAACGTTGGGTGGAAACCTGTGCTTTGCCGACCCGCACTCGGATCCCGGTACCGCGCTGCTCGTCCACGATGCGTCGGTTACGGTGGCGGGTCCTAGCGGGACAAGAGAGCTCTCGGTCGACGACTTCTTCGTCAGCACGTACGAGACTGCGTTGGACCCCACCGAGCTCCTGATCGAGGTCCAGGTACCACCGCTGCCGGCCAGCTGGGGCTGGGCATTCGAGCGGATCGAGCGGTTCAGCCGACCGACCGTCAATGCTGCCGCTGTCGTCGAGCGGGACGACGGGCATATCGGGAACGCGCGACTCGCCGTGGGGTGCGTCGGACCACGCGCGCTACGGCTGCCCGATCTGGAGGCGAAGATCCGGGGCCTTTCGCCCTCGGATGCGCAGCGCGCACTTGCTGATTCGAAGCCGTACCTTTCGGAGCTGCTGGAACCGGTCAGCGACCTACTGGGCGCAGCAGACTACAAGGTGCACGTCACGAGCGTGCTGCTGCGTCGGGCCGTCGAAAACGCGTTGAGCCGGTCGGGGACAGGATGATCGACGACGAAATCAATCTGAAGACGCTGCAAACCCTGCCCATCAACCTCACCGTCAATGGGGAACCGTGGAGCGGTCAGGTGCCGGTTGAAGAAGTGCTGCTCGACCTGCTCAGGAGCCGCATCGGATTGACGGGCACCAAGCGCGGATGCGAGTCCGAAGTGTGCGGCGCATGTGAAGTCCTGGTGGACGGCGCGCCGGTGAGCTCGTGCAATTATCTTGCGTTCGAGGCGGACGGTCGGTCCGTGACGACGGTCGAAGGAGTGGCCGAAGGCGATAAGCTGCATCCGGTCCAGGAAGCGTTTATCCGCAACGTGGCTGCCCAGTGCGGCTACTGCACCTCCGGACAGATCCTGTCTGCGGTGACCCTTCTTCGCGAGAATCCTTCGCCGGACTATGAGGACATCGCCCACTGGCTCATCGGTAACATCTGTCGATGCGGCTGCTACCCCGCCATCGCGCGCTCCATCATGGAGGCGGCGAGCGAGCTGCGCGGTGACCAGGGAGGATCGAATGGCTAGGGATACGCGCCCTCGAGTTGAGGAGCCCGCGATCGCTCGGTCCGAGCGGCCGCGCGTCGACCTCCGAGCCAAGGTCACCGGCCAGGCTCAGTACCTTGAGGACCTCCCCGAGCCGTCGAACGTCGCGTACGGCGCAACCATTCGAAGCTCCTTCTCGCACGCAAAGATCCTTTCGATCGACGCCTCGCGAGCGCTGGAGCTGCCGGGTGTCCTGGCGGTCCTGACTCGGGACCAGCTCGACGAGTACGAATTGAATCTGGCGCCCGAGCCCTGGGATCAGCACTTCATTTGCACGGACCGGGCTCGGTTCGACGGCGACCTGATCGGCATGATCGTCGCGGACGATCTCCGCACCGCCCGCAAGGCCGCGGAGCTGGTAGACGTCGAATACGACATCCTGCTGCCCATCTTCTCTTCCACCGAGGCGCTGGCTCCGGATGCGGACCCGATCTACGAAGAGAAGGGCGGGAACGAGGCTGCGGAGGCCCATCTCGGCTGGGGTGACGTAGAAGACGGCTTCGCCCAGTCGGACCTGGTGATCGAGGCCGAGTTCAGCTGCCCGGCCGTTTTCCACCATCCGATGGAGCCGTGCATGTCACTGGTGGCGGATTGGACCTCGGACGTCATCGAGATCTGGACGCCGAGCAACAACGCCTTCGACGTGGTGGATATGAACGCAAAGACATTTGGCGTCCGCCCCGACCAGGTGCGCGTTCACATCCCGTATGTAGGCGGGAACTTCGGCGCCAAGCACTGGACCCGCGAGATGTTGGTCGCGGTAGCGCTCTCCTCCAAGGTCCGGCGGCCGGTGAAATACATCGCGCCGGAGTCGGAAAGCTTCCTCAGCAGCGCCCGCCACGCGATGACCTATCGGGGGAAAGTGGGCCTGAAGTCCGACGGCACGGTTCTGGCTCTCGACGTAGACATCGAGATGGACACCGGCTCCCGCGCGAACACGACCGAGCTGGTCAACGGGCAGGCGGCGAGCACCGCGCGGGGCGCCTACAGCGTCCCGAATCTGCGAGCTAGGTCTCGGGGTGCCTTCACCAACAAGGTTTCCGCTGGGCACTTCCGGAACACGGGCAAGACGCAGCCGCAGTTCGGCGTCGAGATGCTGATGGATGAAGCGTCCCGTCGGCTCGGCATCGACCCGATCGACTTCAAAAGCAAGAACCTCCAGAAGCAGGGTGAAGGTCTGGAGGCGGGCGGGACCGACATCTCGACCGGATCGACCGACTCCGCCAGCCTGGATACGGATTTCCCGGGACTCATGAAGATGACCGTCGAGGCGATCGGCTGGGACGGTCGCGCAACTCGGCATCCGCCTGAGGACGCCACCGCCCGTGTCGTTCACGGGCGCGGGCTCGCGGTTTCGCTCCGAAGGGGATCGACCAACGGAGTCGCTTCCGCATTGGCGGTGCTTGAACCCGACGGGATAATAAGCATCTCCCACAACGCGCCGGACGTTGGCGGGGGCGAGTACACGATGATCAGCGTGGTCGCGTCGCGCACGCTCGGAGTGCCCCAGACCCAGATCCGGGTGGGTGAGACCGACACGGGGAACCAGCTGCGCTACGGCGGAACGAGCTCCCAACGCACGACCGTGCATATGGGAAACGCCGTCAACGACGCCTGCGAGCGGCTTAAGTCCGAGCTCCTCAAAGCAGCAGCTCGCCTCCGAGGTGGTGACGCGGGCGCGTGGAGCATCGAAGACGGTGTGCTGAGGCGGGATGGAATCCATTTGACTCTTGCCGAGCTCGCGGGCGGGCTGTCCGACGGTGAAAAGCTGAAAGGCAGTGGTTTCTACGAGCAGACGTCCGCGTCCGGTGGCGAGAACAACAATTACTGGTCGCCCGGCGTGGCCGCGGTCGAGGTTGAGGTTGACCGTGAGACCGGTGATGTTCGCGTGGTGAAGTACGCGGCGCTCGCCGATGCTGGCACGATCATGCACTACCACTCGGCGCGAGGTCAGATCGAGGGCGGCGCCATTCTGGGCCTGGGACCCACGCTGTTCGAAGAAGTGTGCTACGCCGAGGGGCAGCTGCTCAACGCCGATCCGTTCCAGTACCGGCTGCCCCAGCTGCGCGACGTCCCGGAGGACTTCCAGACGATCATCCTGGAAGCGGAAAAGGGACCGGGACCGTTCGGCGCGAAGGGGATCGCGAACACGAGCATCGGCTGCGTCGCACCGGCGGTTGGGAACGCGATCTACGACGCGGTCGGCGTACGGCTCACCTCGTTGCCGTTCACGCCCGAGAAGGTCTTGCGCGCCCTCGGCACGCTCTCAGCCAGCGAGGAGTAGCCACTCGTCCCACCGAGCCGTTAACGGAGGCGTAGTCAGTGTCGACACTCGATCCGTTCATCGTTCGTCCCGACGAGGGCACGCCTATCTGGTATCGCGGCACCCTCATGACCGTGAAGGCCCGCAGCGACCAGACGGGTGGCACACTCACCGTGATCGAGCACATGCTGCCCCCTGGATTCGCGGCGCCGCCGCACACGCATCACGCAGAAGATGAGCCGTGGTACGTGGTCGAGGGGCACGTGCGCTTTTTCTGCAATGATCAGGCGTTCTATGCCGAGCCCGGCGCGTTCATCTTCCTTCCGAAAGACCTGACCCACAGCTTCCGGGTCGACGAGTCGGGTCCAGCCAGACTCCTGCTCGTCGGCATCCCGGGGGGAATCGAGGGCTATTTCAGCGAGGCGGGAGAGCCGGCTCCAGAGCGCAAGCTGCCCCCGCCACCCGGTCCGCCTGATCTCCCGAGACTCCAGGCGCTCGGCCAGAAGTACCACATCGACATCCTAGGCGGCCAAACCCCCCGTTAAGACGGGCTGTTCCTCGTCCACCGCGGTGGGAGAGGCAGGTGACGGCGCCTCATCCACCACCGACCCGACCAGCGGCGATCAAAAGCCGCCATCAGAAAAACCAATGGAGGCCAAAAATGGAGAGCTCCCGCGCACACGGTCAGCTACCGACCACGCCGATGGGCGTGCCGTCGGTGATGCGCTCCCGGCTCATGCTCGAGGTTGCGTGCGAGCTCGTGGCAACGGACGATTGGGAGGAGCGCCAGACCCGTATCCAGTTCCGTCAGCAAGGAGCTGGACCATGGAACGTTTGCCTATTCGGAAGCGACGCGCCTTCTGCCGTGGAATCGGTGGCCAGTGGCGAATCGGACTTCGCGATCGTGAACCCGGGCTCCGTGCTCGCAATGGCGCGGCAGGGGATGAGCGTTTTCAAGACGCCCGTGCCGGTCTGCGCGATAACCGTCCTCCCCCAGTTCGACCAGTTCGGGTTTGGAGTTCTCGCGAGCACTGGTCTTACATCGCTCGAAGAGGTTCGGGATCGCAAATATCCGTTGAAGCTCACGTTGCGCGGACAGCGCGACCACTCCATCCACCTTGTCGTCAACGAGGTGTTCCAGACGCTTGGGTTCTCGGTCGACGACCTCGTCTCGTGGGGCGGCGAGGTCCGCTACGACAACGGCATGCCGTGGGCCGAGCCGCGTATGGGCGCGATCCGTCGAGGCGAGCTGAACGCCATGTTCGACGAGGCGCTGCCGTGGTGGGCCGACACGGCTATCGATGCCGGAATGACGTTTCTCTCGCTCTCGGAGCCGAATATCGCCAAGCTCACGAAGTCTGGGATGCGCCGGGTGGTGATCCCGAAGAGCGAGTATCCACAGCTGGGTCGCGACGTGCCGACGGTGGACTTCAGCGGTTGGCCGGTGTTCTGTCTGGAGAGCACACCCGACGCTCGCGTGCGAGCGTTCTGCGCGGGGCTCGAGGCGCGCAAGAACAACATTCCCTGGCACGGCGAGGGTCCACTCCCGCTGCACACAATGTGTCGAGACACCGAGGATGGGCCGATGACGATTCCGCTGCATCCGGCCGCGGAGCGCTTCTGGCGGGAGCAGGGCTACCTCGACTAGCGAGCAAAGATCTCGAGACCCCCCTTGGCGACCCTCGCTGCCTGGCCCCATGGGCGGAAAATCGCCCGCCGCTGAGTTGCGGGGCCTGAGGTATGATGCGGCGATAGCTCGGCACGCACCTGGAATCGAATGTCATCAACAGCGCGCCTTGTCCTCTTTTTCCCTCTCATAGTTGCCGTCGTCTGCTGCTCAGCTCCGCCGACCTCGAACAGCGGCCTGAGCTCCAAGACGGAAAACGGTCCTGCGCCACTGGCGGCTCCCAAGCAGATCCAGGCGGCGATCATGGGAGACCCACCCACTCTCGCTGGCAAGATCAACTCGGCCGGCGGTGCTGGCGTTCCGGGTGCGCCATCCCTCGCTAATCTCATCAATGCCGGCTTGACAGTGACGGACGACAATGGTCGCCTCCATCCTCAGCTCGCTGAAGAGGTCCCGGCCATCGAGAATGGCCTCTGGAAGCTGCTGCCGGATGGCCAAATGGAGACCACCTGGCGCCTGCGCGATGGGCTTCGATGGCAGGACGGCAACCCGTTTACAGCGGATGATGTCGTGTTCAGCTCGCAGGTGGCGGCCGACAAAGCTATTACCGTGTTTCGGGACATCGCCTACGAATCGATCGAGAGCGTCGAGGCGCCTGACGCGCGCACCGTCCTCGTCCGCTGGACCAAGCCCTTCGTCGATGCGGACAGCATGTTCCAGGCTGAGTCAGTCTTCCCTCGCCACCTGCTCGATCGCGTCTTCACCGAAGACAAAGGCAACTTCATCAACTCGCCGTACTGGGGCCAGCAGTTCATCGGAACCGGACCCTTTCGCCTCGAGCGGTGGGAGCGGGGAAGCTACCTGGTGTTGCGTGCGAACCGCGAATTCGCGCTTGGCCAGCCGAAGATCGACGAGATCAAAGTGTGGACCATTCCCGACTCCAACGCGCTTTCCGCCAACATCCTGGCAGGCAACGTTGATCTCGTTCTTGATCGGAATATGGCCCTCGAGCAGGCGCTTGAACTCGGGCCCCGCTGGAGTGAGGGACGGATCTACACGCCTCCAGCCTCGTTTCTCATGATGTATCCGCAGTTCATCTCGCCGAACCCAGCCCTGATCAAAGACGTGCAGTTCCGTCGCGCTCTCGTGTACGCGCTGGACCGACAGGGCATGGCGGACTCATTGGTTGGCCCAGGACTCTCTTCAGTCTCCGACACTTTCCTCGACCCGAAGGAGCCGCAGTACCCCGGGATCCAGAACGCGATCACGCGCTATTCGTATGACCCACGTCGAGCAGGCCAGATAATCGAGGAGCTTGGCTATCGCAAGGGAGGGGACGGGGCGTACCGAGATCAGACCGGCGACGCCGTATCGCTTGAAATACGCAATCGCGGGATCGAGGTCGGACAGCGAGCAACGTTCGCCGTCGCAGCTGATTGGTCAAGTCTTGGGCTCCCGTCCACGCCGGTCATCGTGCCCGCCCAGCGCGGCCAAGATCGAGAGTACATGTCGACCTTCCCCGGGTTCCTTCTCTACAACCAGCCAAGCGACATCAGCTTCCTGAAGCGGCTGTCCGGCTCGCAGACACCACTGCCGGAGAACGCCTACGTTGGACTCAACTACTCGCGGTACATGGATCCCGAGTTTGACGCCGGCATCGAGCGGGTGTTCAGCACGATTGTGCCGAGCAAACGTGACGAGGTACTGGGGCAGGTCGTGCACCAGATGACAGACCAGGTCCTGATCATGGGACTCTTCTACAACGTCATTCCCATGATGATCTCCAACAAGTTGAGCAATGTGCCGGCGGACCCTGGCCGAGCCACGTGGAATGCCTACCAGTGGGACGTGAGCTAGCCGCGCCGGTCGCGGTTTCGTCCGGCGGTGGCACCGGTCTGTCGAAGGAACGACCTAGAAGGAGAGAGAAATGGCGTACTATCGCGACTTTCGTGAGCATCTGGATGCGCTGGAGAAAGCAGGGAGAGTGCGCCGAATCTCCGATCCCGTGGACAAGGATCGCGAGCTCCATCCGCTCGTGAGATGGCAGTATCGAGGCATCGCTCAGGACGCCCGCTTCGGGTTTCTCTTCGAGCACGTGACGGATCGGACGGGCCGCCGGATTCCTGGACGCACGGCCTCGGCAGTCCTTTCGGCGAACCGCGAGATGTACGCCATGTCCCTAATGTGCCGGGTGGACGAGATCCACGAGCGATGGGCTCGCGGGTATGCGAACCCAATCAAGACGCGACTCGTCGAGACCGGCCCGGTTAAGGAAGAGATCCACAAGGGCGACAGCTTGCTCGCGCACGACGGTCTGCGCGAGTTCGGCATCCCCATTACCACCAATGGGTGGGAGGTCCTCCCCCGGATCACCGCGGCGGCGATGATCAGCAAGGACCCTGAAACGGGCCAGTACAACGCTGGTATGTACAACAGCATCGTCTACGGCAAGCTGCGCACGAACCTGCGCACGACTCGCCACCTTCACAGCCAGTGGAACAAGGCCCGTGCCATGGGCAAGCCGCTGGAGGTGGCCATCGTGATCGGCGCGGTGCCGGTGGTTCCACTGGTCGCTGCCACCGACGTTCCGGCCGGGGCCTACGAGCTGGAAATCGCAGGTGGAATCGTTGGCGAGCCGATCGAGGTCGTGAAGTGTGAGACCGTAGATCTCGAGGTGCCTGCCACGGCTGAGGTGGTGATCGAGGGCATCATCCCGACCGACTTTCTCGTGATGGACGGGCCAAGCGGGGAGAACCGCGGACACGTCATGCCGGGTAACCTGACTCACGCGGTCCAGGTCACCGGCATCATGCACCGCCACAATCCGATCTGGCAGGACATCGTCGAGACGTACCCCCCCAGTGAGTCGAGCGAGCTCCGCTCTGTTAACTGCGAGGGCATCGTTCTCAATAAGCTGCGGAGTACGCCGGGCTTGCCGCCGGTCAAGGAGGTGGCCTTCCACAACTGCGGGAGCGCTCGCCACTTCTGCGTCGTCCGCATGGGTGATCTGGGAGAGCGGCGCGGCCTCGATAGCGGTGTCGCGGATGTGCTCGACACGGTCATGGCGGCCGGCCGGGGCTGGCCCAAGATAGCCATTGCCGTGGACGAAGACGTGGACGCCCGCGACCTGGAGACGGTCATGTGGGCGCTCACCGTGCGCCATCAACCCCACCGAGACATCCGCATCATCAAGCGGCCTACCGTGGCAGGCGGCATGGACGAGTCCTTCGCTCCCCGCGACGCGACGGAGGAAGAGCTCGCCAGAGCGGAGAGCTCGTACATGCTCATCGATGCGACCCGGAAATGGGCCAATCCACCCATTTCGCTTCCCGCCCGGCAGTATATGGAGCGGGCGCAGGGCCTCTGGGAGCGACTCGAGCTCCCAGAGCTGAAGCCGCACGACCCCTGGTTCGGCGAGTCGCTTGGCTTCTGGCCGGATGACTACAGCCGGCTCGTCGCAATGGCCGAAGCGGGTCGCGAGGAAGACGCCGCGGATGAGCTTTGGAACGCGGGCCAGAAGCTCGAAGGTAAGGAACCGGTTGGCCGCAGCCACGGCATGGACTGACGCAGACAACAGAGCGGGTGTTCGGTTCTAGGTTTTTGGGGACGGTGCGGGGACTAGACGGGGAGAAGTTGCCTTGTCGCGGCGAATGGGTTCTCCAAGAATGGTGGAATCCCATTCCGAGGCGGAAACATGCCCACCCATATACCGGTAGACACGCTCTACTACGCCAACGTCGTGACGAAGGACGCGCGGGCTCTCGCGCGGAATTACGCCGAGTTCTATGGCATCAACAAATGGAAGGTCGTGCGACACACGCCGGAGCGGCTGACGAACGCCACGGCGTACGGTCGCACCATCTCGCACCCGACCGGCCCCGAAACCACCCCGAATGAGCCGGTGGCCGGTCTTTACAGCTTCACCACGGCGACGGGACAGAACGCGAACGGGGGCGTGTCCTTTCGCATCGTTCAGCCCGATCCACCGATCGGCGGCCTCGACACGTTCAATGAATTCCTCATTACCCGGGGTCAGGGCGTCCACAGCATCTTCACATCGGTTGTCGACGCCAAGGATTTCGATCAACTAAAAAATTGGCTCGCTTCGGAACGGGTCACGGTGGCCCAGTGCTACACGCTGGACGAGGCCGCGGATTTCTATTACTTCGATACTCGTAAGGCGCTCGGTGGCTTCTTTGTGCAAGTCGTTGTGCCGCGTCGGCCCGATTGGGAGGATGCGACCACGGCCGACGAAGAGTGGGACTTCACCGGTGAGGTCTCGCGTCCAGATGGCCTCGATGCCACCACGCAGGTCACGGGAATCACCCACTTTGGGGTGGTCGTTCGCGATGTGGTCGAGCGGGTCGAGATGTACGCGAAGCTCTTCGGCCAGCCGATCTGGCATGGGCGGCACTGGCACACCGAGCAGGGCTGGCTCACGGACACCACGTATTACGGCAAGCCGGTCGTCCACGGTTGGCTGAACGGCCGCGGCAACATCGGCAAGACGCCGCTGGGCGTACCGTTCGGTTTCGAGGTCGTGCAACCGGCGTACGGACCGCAGCACTACAAGGAAGACTTCCTCGACCTCATCGGTCCGGGTATCCACCACATCGACCTGGTGCATCCGTTCAAAGAGATGTCCGAGTGGGAGTCATTCAACAAGTGGATGGACTCGATCGGCATACCGAACTGCATGACGGGTACCCACACGCGCCTCTTCCACTACCAGGATGCCCGCGAGAAGCTCGGTTATGTGATCGAAGTGCACCCGCCGCAGCGAGCAGACGGCCCAATGCCGCCGCCCTATACGTATGATTTCACTGCAAAAGTCGGTGACTGGCCCGGCACGCCGGAGTAGGACCAAACAGGATAGTTGGAGACAAGGGTTTCCCCCTCTCCCCAACCTCCCCCGCCAGGGGGGAGGGAGCCGACCAAGGAGAGGGAGCCGCTGGGTAGCGAAAGGAGACAAGCATGGCAGTTGATGTATCTCTGGCTCGATCGATGCCGGACTTGGTGGACATCGAAAACGGGCTGGTGAGCCGGCGGATCTTCGCCGAGCAGGAGATCTACGAACTGGAGCTCGAGCGGGTCTTCGCGCGCTCCTGGCTGTTCCTGGCTCACGAGAGTCAGATCCCGAACCCCGGCGATTTCATCGCCGCGTACATGGGCGAGGATTCGATCATTGTTTCCCACGGCACGGACGGGAAGATCCACGCGTTCATCAACTCGTGCCGCCACCGCGGAAACCGCGTCTGCCGGGCAGACCAGGGACACACCACCGCGTTCCTTTGTCCCTACCACGGCTGGACGTATGACACGACGGGCAAGCTCACCGGCATGCCTGCCTTCAAGGAGTTCTACCGCGAGGAGCTGGACCGCTCTGAGTGGGGGCTGGTCCAGGTCAAGGTCGGCAATTACCGCGGCATGATATTCGGCAGTCTTGATCCAGAGTCGCCGAGTCTCGAGGAATACCTCGGCGATATGCGGTGGGGGCTGGACATTCTCTTCGATCAGGGTGACTTCGTCGCCGTACCTGGAATCGCGCGCTTCACGATCGACTGCAACTGGAAGTTCGCAGCCGACAATGCCGTGGGCGACATGTATCACGGCCAGGTCGCACACCGCTCCGCTTCGATGGCTGGTCACGGTGGCGCGTCAGGTACCCACCCGGTCCGGGGACACACCATCGCGGACAGGGAGGGCTTCTCATTCATTGGGGAGTACGGCCACGGCTACAACGCAGACTTCGTCGATCCGGAACGAACGAATCTGCAGTCGCCCATCGCTTACTGGCGCAAAGACCCGGCGGTCCAGGAACGCCTCGGCCCCATTCGGGGGAAGGTCAATCGCAGCAACATGAACGTCTTTCCCAACCTCTTCGTGAACTCCGGCTCGCGCGAGTTGATGCTCCGAAATCCGCTCGGTCCCATGCAGACTGAGATGTGGAAAGTGGTCCTGGTCGACAAGAATGCTCCGCCCGAAATCCAGCGGGAGCAGGTTCGAGCATCGAATCGCCACTTCGGACCCGCCGGCATGTTCGAGCAGGAGGATGGCGAGAACTGGGACCAGAGCACGTTCGGCGCTCGGGGGCGCGTGGCTCGGCGCTTCCCACTGAACTACGCCATGGGCTTGGGCCATGGACAGGTCGTGCAGAACGACATGATCCCGCCGCCCCGGATCGACATTCTTACCAACGAATACAACCAGATGTGGTTCTACCGCTGCTGGGCGGAAATGATGGCCGCGGAGAGTTGGCCGGAGCTGAAAGCGACGCATTCGCGGCCCCTCGGTCAGCATTTCTAATGGCGGCTCCGATCCTGGCCGCCACTTTCGTGGCTGACGTCCAGCTCCAGCACGACATCGAGCAGTTCTACTACCAGGAGGCCGAGATCCTGGATAGCCGCGAATTCAAGGTGTGGATCGAGCTCCTAACCGACGACGTCGAGTACTGGATGCCAATCCGCAGCACGCGGGCGCTCGGAGACGAGGAGAACGAATTCAGCAAGCCCGGTGAGGGCGCGTTCTTCGACGACAACAAGGAGTACATGGAGGAGCGCGTTCGGAAGCTGTACACGGGCTTCGCCTGGTCCGAAGATCCGCCTTCTCGCACGCGCCACTTCGTTAGCAATGTGCGCATCACGCGACGGCTCTCGGACGTGGAATACGAGGTGAGCTGCAACTTCCTGCTCTACCGCACGCGGCTGGCCAAGACTGTCGACACGTGGGTGGGTCGCCGGGATGACGTCCTCCGCAAGGTCGATGGCCAGTGGCGCATCGCCCGCCGCCACATCTACCTCGACCAGGTGGTCCTCGAATCCAAGAACCTCAGCAGCTTTTTCTAGATGGCAAGCCGACGGCGAACGAGAGAAACGATTGTTCCTCTCCCATTCCGATGGGAGAGGCTAGGTGAGGGCGACCCCATTGCGCGATTAACCTATGTTGCACTTTGCCTGTTGCTGCTCGCAGCCTGCACGGGATCGCCACGAACCGGCAGCTCGGAAGCTCCAGCCACCGCCGCGACTGGACAGAATGTTCCCGCCTGGCAAGCGGATTGGGACCGCACCGTTGCCGCTGCGAAGTCGGAAGGCGAGGTCATCGTCTGGAGTGGCCAGCCGGGTGATGACTTCCGCGAGGTGCTCAAGGACGAGTTCGAGAAGGCGTATCCGGGGATTCGGGTAGCCCTGTTCCAGGCGCCCACCACGACCGAGCGCGACTCGCGGTTCCTCGCCGAGCGAGAGGCGGGCGTGATCAAGGCCGACGTGATGCAATCCGGCTCAGGCAGCGCGAATACGCGCCTCAAGCCGGTCGGAGCGCTCCGCGATCTTCGACCATTTTTGGTCCTCCCCGAGGTCACCGATGCCTCCAAGTGGCTCGACAACCAGTTCCTCTGGGCCGACCCGGAGGAGATGTACGTTGCCCAGCCCGAGGCTCGGGTCGCCTACTCCGCTGCGATCAATTCGTCTGTAGCCCCCAGTGAGCTGACGAGCTGGTGGGACCTGCTCAATCCGAAGTTCAACGGCAAGATCGTCATGAATGATCCGCGTCAATCCGGCTCGGGGCTCTCCCGGGCTCAGTTTTTCTACTTCACTCCCGAGCTTGGAACGGCTTTCACGAGCCGACTCTATGGAGAAACCGGCATCACCTTCGGGTCGGACCTGCGCCAGAACCTGGAGTGGGTCATTAGCGGTCGAATGCTGGTCAACATCAGCCCGGATGAGCGCCAGGTGGCCTTGGCGAAGGAAGCCGGCTTGCCGTTCAAGATCGTCTCGGGCCTGAATGTGACGCCTGGGGCCGGCAAGGTCGGGGACTCGTATTCTGGCGGCAGCACGGCACTGTTCCTGCCTGACACGGAGATGCCGCACCCGAACGCGGCGAAGGTCTACGTGAACTGGTATCTGGGCCAGAAAGCGCAGCAGCTTATGGCGGACAAGCTGGTGATCGTGTCACGACGCACGGACGTGACGAAGAGCAAGGTGCCCGAGGCGCTGATTCCCAAACCCGGCCAGAGCTACATGCACATGGAGTACTTCTCGAGCGCGGACGACTCGACCGTCGTGCGCGACGACGTCAACAAGTGGCTACGCCAGTAAGGCGATAGGAGGAGTCGTGCACCGCATCAGCTTTACTCGATTGCTCGTTGCCGCCGCGGATACCGATGAGTGGGAAGCAGCCGTCGCCGAACAGGTGCGGCGGGTCTCCTCCGAGCCCGGGACGATCCTGTACGGGTTCTTGCGCCGAGGTCCGGACGGCTCGACGCTGCTCCCGGCGCCGCGCGATGGCTTCAACGAGTATCTGCACTTCCAGTGCTACCAGGACCCGGCCGCGTTCGATACCCATGTCGCCAATGAGAAAGAGTGGTGGACGCCGCTCAACGCGAAGTTTGTGAAGCCGCCTCGCTATTTGGAGCGGTTCGAGGACGTCGATACCGTAGCCTGTGTCACTCACGAGCATTTCTGGAAACCCGATTCGACCCGCAACTTCAGCCTGCATCGGTTCAAGGTGGCGAGCGACCGGGCGGCGGCGTTCGAAGTCGAAGCCAAGCGTCAGATCGACATGGTCATCGAGAACGAGCCCGGAACGCTGCTGTATGGCTTTATTCGGCGGCCGGACGCGGCCGGCGGCTTGCTCCCGAAGCCTGTTTCCGGGATCACCGAATACCTGCACTTCTCGGCCTACAAGGATGAGGCAGCCTGGGATGTCCACCACACCATCGAGCACCGAGAGGGCGATTGGGCCTGGGGTCGCGTCTATCGAACGTTCATCGCGTCACCCCTCGAGACGGAGCCGGTTCCCGCCGCCAACATCCTCGCGGCCACTACGCGCGATGCCGACTGGCCGCGGTCGTAGGGGGAAAGAGAAATGCCCCGAGTCACCGACCAAAACGAGCTACGACTCATCGGTGAGAATCCTTACATGATGGTCCACGAGGATCCCGCGCAGCCGCCGACCACCCACGTAAGCATCTGGCGAATCATCGTTTCGCCCGTTGGACCTGGGCACACCCTGTTCTGGTACAGCGAGCTCACCAATGGTGAGCCGCGGATCTATTCGGACAACATCGGGATGACGCGCTGGCTCCAGGAAGAGATCGTGCGTCCAGCCATGCCCTATAAGGACGACCGACTGCCCGTCGTCGAAGCAACCTTCGAGCGGCTCGGGGCGGTGCCCTGGTATATCACCGAGCACGTCGAGGCGCGCGACGAGGTCATGGACTTCACCTGGTACGATTTCCTGCCCGGCTTCTCCGGCACGCAGACCCCTGACCCTGGCGACACGCACGGGCACGTGGCCTGCTACATCCCCGCCAAACGCGTCCGAGTCACGCTGAACGGCAAAGAGGCAAAGGGCGTACCGCTCCCCCGCGATCGCGATGGCTATCCTCACACGACCTGCTTCCTCGCCCTCAACGAGAGCTGGACGCGCGTTCGGCCGGGGTAGGCGTCGGTGTCGCTTCGGGTCCTCTACCAGCTGTCTCGCGAGCCAGGCGATCATGCCGATCTCTGCGACCACACGAAGCGAGCACGCGGGGAGCCCGGCTGTCGCGAAGCCGAGGTCTACCGAGGCTTCGAGTGCTCTGAGGACATCGCGATCCTCGAGCTGTGGGACGACGAAGACGCTTACAGTGCGCACTGGGAGCGCGAGCTGGAGGGAGACGCAGCCTTTGGTACGCTTTTGCGGCTGTCCGGCACATTCGGCATGGGGGAGCACGTCACCGAGTTCTACACCCATCAGTACTTCGTAACGTCGCAAGGCGTCTGGACACCGTCGAACGCGGTCGAGCGCAAATCGCGCATCGATTGGCCGGGCGGCGCGCAGGTGCGCATCATCTCCCAGAACACGCGAGGCAACATCCAGGAAAGCCTGCCCCAGCTCGTCGCGTACTCCGAGGAGACGCGCAAGGAGCCCGGGTGCCTGCAGTTCGAGCACTTCCACAGCGTGGAGTTCGAGCCCCACACGATGAATCTAGAGCTGTGGACCGACCAGGTTATCTACGACGCGCACTGGCGTCTACGGGGCCGTTCCCGAACTTCGGGGGCGACACGCGCATCGGCGGGCGAAGGTGAGCGGCCCGCCCGCGTGCAGGGCACGAACGGTTTCGAGTTCTATCAGCGCACGGCGTTCGTGCACCTCTACAACCGCTGGCTGCCTCGCGATGTCTCGCAATGGTCAGCCACCGTGGTCTGGACGGCTTAACGAGGTCGACTCGGTCCGCCCTGGCCCGCATAGCCGCCCACGTTGAGAACAGCGCCAGTGACCTGCGCCGCGTCGTCGGACAGCAAGTAGGCGACGCCGCCCGCAACGTCATCGGGCAGTGTGTTGCGGCCGGAGACGCTGATCTCAGCCGCCTGAGCCAGGTGGGGCGAGCCTTCCGTCATTCCAGTCACCACGCCGCCAGGCACGATCACGTTCACACGGATGTGGTCGACCTGGTGGTCGTAGGCTAGGGCGAAGCTCATACCGAGGACTCCGCCTTTGCTCGCGCTGTAGGCCAATAAGCGGGGCTGGCCGTAGCTCGCTTTCGACGCCACGTTGACGATCGATCCGCCGCCCTGGGCGATCATGTGGGCCAGGACGGCTCTCGTGCAGAGGAACATCCCCGTGAGGTTGACCCGGATCACCCGGTCCCAGAGCTCGTCGCTCGTGTCGAGGATCGTCCCAGATGGATGAATCGCCGCGTTGTTCACGAGGCCGTCGATGCGGCCGTACATTTTAAGGGTGCGTTCGACAATTCGATCCACATCCGCGGACTTCGAGACGTCGCCTTCGAGGAGGTCGGCATGCAAGCCTCGGCGGTCGAGCTCAGCTTGCGTCCCGCCGATGCCCATCTCGGCCACACTGCCGATTTGGCGCGACTCCAGGCCGAACGCCACGACGTTGTAGCCGAGGCTGGCGAGCTTCAGAGTGACGCCTCGGCCGATGCCATACGTCCCGCCCGTGACGATTACGACCTTGGATCCTGATGGGTCTCCTCGTGTCAACGAGCGCGCTCCTCGCCGAGCTGTAGGCCGAATACGCGCGCGATCAGGGCGACTCCGATACCGAGCGCGGTGATGATCGTGATGACGACCGCGGCAACCTCCTTCTCGCCCCGCCCCGTGAGGTAGTCGAGTGCGAGCAGCGAGAGGGTCCGGGTGTCCGTCGACGCCAGCATCACCACGCCGCTCACCTCGTTGACGGCTGAGATGAAGGTCATGAGCGCGACGGCGATGAGGGTGGGCATGAGCAGGGGCAGCACGATGCGGAACTGCGTGTACCACCACTTGGCACCAGAGACGTTCGAGGCCTCTTCGAGCTCCTTGCTGAGCTGCAACAGGGCACTCTTGAGAAGATGGACGCCGAGTGGGAAGCGGAACAGGACGACGGCTACCACCAGGACGCCGATGCTACCGTGGAGCACACGAAGGGGTGGAATCCGGAGCACCGAAGTCAGGATTCCCAGGCTCAGCAGGACACCCGGAATCGCCCACGGCAGCCAGCTGACGAAATCCATGACCGCGGTTCCGCTGAACCGCATCCTGACCAGAATGTAGGCAATGAAAAAGAGCACGACGGTAGCCACTGTCGCCGAGAGCAGTCCAACCTTCAGGGTGGTCACCAACGACTCGAGGAAGGTTGGGTTTGAGAGCACGCGCGTCCAATGGTTCAGCGTCCACGGCTGCGCCAGGCCGAAGTAGCCCCAGCGGACCATGAAGCTGCCCAGCAGCAGCGAGATCATAGGGATGATCGTCAGGAGCAGGACGAACGTTCCCACGCCTCCGAAGGCAGCCCAGCGCATGTTGCCCAGATCAGTCCGCGATGGGCGCATTCGCCCGGTCACGGTCGTGTACTGGCGCCTTCCAACCCAGAGGCGCTGGAAGATGATCAGTGGGATGAGCAGCGCGAGGATCAAAGCGGAGAGAGCCGCACCCTGCGGGATGCGGGGCGGCTCGCCGACGATCATATTGACCACCAGCGTCCCGTAGACGTAGATGCCAACCGGCTGCCCGAGTACACGCTCGATCTCGAACGACTGCATGCCGCGGATGATGCCGAGGACGATCATCATCGCGAACACGGGACGGATGAGGGGCAGGGTGACCTTGTAGAGCCCGCCCAGCATCGATGAGCCGCAGATGCGCGACGCCTCTTCGAGCTCAGCGTCGATGTTCCGGAAGGCGAGGGCGAATAAGAGCACGAGCACGGTGACGTTCTGCGACATGAGGTGGACCCAAATGATCCCCCAGAACGAGTAGAGATCCAGGGGGCTCGTCTCGATGCCAGGGATCTTCTGTAGCCATTGGTTGAGGAGGCCGACCCGTCCCTCGAGGAGGAACGTCCAGCCCTGAATCGTCGCGAGGGTTGGCAGGAAGAACGAGATCCAGAATCCGAACTCCAGCCACTTGGCTCCGGGCATGTTCGTCCGGGCCAGGAGCCAGGCGAGAGGAACCGCCAGCATGAATGCGATGAGCGTCCGAATCGCGGTAATTGCCGCGGTATTGCGAAGCGCCGGACCCACCTGTGGATCGCTGAAGGCTCGCTGCCAGTTGTCGAATCCATAGCGGATGGGCTCGCCGGGCGCCGACACCGCTAGGCTGCTGATCGCCACCATGAAGATGGGAAGGCCAATGAGGAGGACCAGGAGAATGGTCGCGAGCCACAGGAGGATTGAGCTCCAGGAGATGCCCAGGCGAACGCTTGGGGCTCGAGTGAGGACCTCCGTGCTGGCGGCCATCGACCTACTGTCCTAGCGCTTTGTTCACGAGGTCGCGCATCGCGTTGACATTCTCGGTTGAGGTAACGACCGGGCTGTTCAGGTTGACGTACTCCACGCCTGGCTCCAACAGCGTATACGCAGGGATCTTGCTGTTGTCGAGGTCTATGCGCCGTGATGCGTACAGGCGGATGTCCTCCAGGGCCTGCATGCCCTGCTTTGAGTAGAACCAGTTCAGGTAAACCTTGGCCGCGTTGGGATGGGGCAGCGGGTCGATGTTCGGGACCATGGCGATTCCCTGGCTGCCTTGGAACCCATCCTTGAACGTGGTGCCGTTCACCTTGAGCTTCGGGATGATGTTGATGCCCAGACCGAGATTCATCGCGTCCATAACGTCGATGGTCTGGGGACTGATGTAGATCGGGTACCGGCCGGAGACGACCCACTCTAGGTTCTGCCGCTGGTCCGCGGAGAAGGTTACCGCGGTCTCAGAGAAGAACCGCTGGATGTACGTAGGCCCCAGCTCGGCCGTGTGATAGAAGAAATTTCCTCGGGCGAACCCCGCGCCAGACTGACGCGGGTCGAGCATGACGATCTTGCCCTTCCACTTGGGGTCGAGCAGGTCCCACCAGCTCTGGATCTCGCTGGGATCGATGGACTTGTTCACCACCAGCGCGGCGGTGTGGTAGCCATCTCCCTGGAGGATGTACTGCTGTTCCTCGTCCACCCAGGCGAGCTCGCTATCGCGCCAGTTCTTGGGGTCGGTCACCTCGGGGAGGATCAAGAGCGACTTCGCCTCCCGCAGGGCCCCCGCGGGCTTCAATCGCGAATTACCACCCGCGGAGCCACCGATCAGGATGTCGGCTTTGGCGACTCCAGCCTCTAGCTCCTGGAGGAGACGCGAATCGCGTTCGGTGCTGCTGGGTGCCTGGAAATGCGAAACCCGAATGCCCGGATAGGCGGCCTCGAACGCCTCCTTCTGGTGACGCCGAGAGTCGTCGCCGGCGTCACCCCAAACGATGACCTCACCCTCCGCCTTGGCATCGGCGACCGTCTTCTCCCACTCGACCTGCCAGGCCGGTTTATCGACCGATGCCGAGGAGCCAGCACTCGGGGCTGGTGCGGAGCCAGTCGGAGAGCTGCACGCGATGCAAGCGAGCGCAACCGCGACGAGCAAGCAGCGCGCAAGTCTCGCTTCTCGAGCCAACTGCACCCTCCTGAGGTCCTTGGCGGCCTATGGGTTTGGAAGCGCTCGGTTCACCGCGTCACGCATATCGGTGACGATGTTCGTTGCGGTGTAGTGGTTGAGGTTCATGTATGAAACGCCAGGTTTGGGCACGAATTCGGACGGCAGCTTGTCCTTCGGGACGTCGACCCGGAGCGAGGGAATCGTCCTGATGTCTTGCATCGCCGTCTGCCCCGCCTTGCCGTAGAACCAGTTCAAGTACACCTTCGTCGCGTTTGGATGCGGCAGAGGATCCAAGTTCGCCACCATGGCCACACCGCCGCTGGCCGAGTAGGCATCGGCAATCTTGGTGTCGTCCACTTTGAGGTCGCGAATCAGGTGGACGGGAAGCCCCGCCTTCTTGGCGTCGATCGCGTCGAAGGCGGCGGGATTGACGTTGATCAGCATGCGGCCGGAGGCTGCCCACTCGATGTTCTGCCGCGTGTCCGAGGAGAAGGTGACGTCCATCTCCGAATAGAAGCGCCGAATGAACTCAGGTCCCAGCTCCGGCGTGTAGTACCAGAAGAGGTTTCGCGAGAAAGCCCCGCCCGACTGGCGGGGATCGGTCATGACCATCTTGCCCTTGAACTTCGGGTTGAGGAGGTCCCACCAGCTCTTGATCTCGTCGACTCCGACTGCGTCGTTGACCGCGGCGGACATGTTGACCGTGGCCTCGGACATCAGCATGTACTGCTGCTCTTCGTCCACCCAGACGATCTCGTTGTTCGCCCAATTTTTCGGGTCGGTGACCTCGGGAAGGATCAGAAACGGTCGCATGTCCTGGAGCCCACCCGCGGGCTTGACGCGTCCGTTGGCTCCGGCGGAGCCACTGACCATCACGTCGACGCGAGCAATTCCTGCCTCACGCTCCTGCAGATACCGCGAGTCGCGTTCGCTCTGAGTTGGGGCAGAAAAGTGCGACACCCGAATCCCCGGATAGGCGGCTTCAAATGTCTCTTTCTGGTGGCGACGGGCATCGTCGCCCGCGTCGCCCCACACGATGACTTCACCCTCTTGACGAGCCAAGGCGAGGGTGGCGTCCCAGTCCTTCTGCCATTGCGGGGCATCGGCGGCGGGGACCGCGCTCGGTGGCGCAGAGCCCGTGGGCGGGGGTGCCGAGCAGCCCACCAGAAGCAAGAGTGCGAGAATTCGAGCGAATCGCCCTAGCCGCAAATGTGCCGCGTTCATGCATTCCTCATTTCGACGGCCAGATGCTCCCGCTCTCCGGATGGATCTGAAGCCAGACCTGCGATCCTTCCGGATACGTCTGCCGTCGGGATCCGTAAGCAAGAACAGTTCCCTGTTCTCGAACCTGCACACGGTACTCCGTCCGCTCGCCCACGAAAAGCAGCGTCTCCACGGTTCCGGCCACCGATCCCGACGGTGGCTGGAAGTCGGTGGCGGCACTGATCTCCAGGTCCTCGGGTCGCATCGCCATGTGGACGGCTGTGCCAGATGGCGTGGATTCGGGAATGTAGCTTCGACCGAACACGACGCAGTCGGGCGCGCCATCCACCGCCACGGCCACATGCCCCGACGGATCGCTGGCTCGCACAGTGCCTTTGAGGACAACTGTTTTCCCTAGGAAGTCGCGAACGAACTCGCTCTCGGGTCGCTCGTACAGCTCATGAGGGGACCCCACCTGCTGGACCTCGCCCAGGTTCATCACGGCGATTCGGTTCGAAAGACTCAAGGCTTCGACCTGGTCGTGGGTGACGAAGAGGACCGTGATTTTGAGCCGGGTTTGGAGCAGCTTCACTTCGACTCGCATCTGCTCGCGCAGCTTCGTGTCCAGGTTGCTGAACGGCTCGTCCAGGAGCAGGATGCTCGGCTCGTACACCAGAGCCCGGGCGAGCGCGACGCGCTGCTGTTGACCTCCGCTGAGCATCGGCGCTGGCCGTGATTCGAGCCCGCTGAGTCCCACCAGGTCCAGTGCACGCGACACTCGCTCGCGGGTCTCGGAGCGAGATACCTTTCGCACCCTCAGTGGGTAGCCGACGTTCTCGCCCACCGTCATGTGGGGCCAGATCGCATAGGACTGGAACACCATCCCCGCGTTTCGCTGGTTGGCGGGGAGGTGGATTCCCCTGCCGGTATCAACCACGGGCCGCTCGGCCAGCCAGATCGAGCCCCCGGAGGGCTTCTCGAGGCCCGCCACCATTCGGAGAGTCGTCGTCTTCCCGCAGCCGCTCGGGCCGAGGAGCGTGAAGACCTCGCCCTCCATGATCTCGAGGGAAAAATCCTTGACTGCTGCCTGGGGATTGCCGGGGTAGAACTTGGTGAGGTGCTCGAACCGAACCATCGGCGTCGAAGGCGTCATCTCATTCGAGCTCTCAGGTCGGACGGACTCAACTGAGACGCTCGTACCGGTTACGGACATGTCCACTCAGAAGAAGACGCTGAGATTCTTGGATGTCAGCGACACCTGATCGATGAAAATATGCCGCCGACCGATGCGCCACCCGTCGTCGGTGAGACGCAGTGTATCCTCGCGACGGCCGATCCAAAAGTCCTCGTCCATCGCCAGGCGCGAGCGATACACCATGAAGTTGCAGGTGACGCGGAACTGGTCGTCCCCCATCTTCTCCAGCAACCGTACGTTGGCCACGAAGTGACGCGAGCGAGACGGTGGGTCTTCGGACCAGGAGACACCCGTGTAGAGCTTGCGGACGCGCTCTTCGAGGAAAGCTTTGTCTTCGTCGAAGAAAGCGGCCTCGCCTGGCTGCGTGAACTCGTTCGCCTCGTCCTGCCACTGACGGGTGCTCCGCACCGGCATCCAGTATTCGCAGTCGTCGGTGAACAGATCGAGCCACTCATGGAACCGGCGTTCGTCCAGGAGGGCAGCTTCCCGGTAGAGGAATTGCTCGATCCGTTGCAGGAGGCGGTAGTCGTCGTCCGTCAGCTCGAGCTCGGGTCGCGGTCCCTCGCCGTTCACCTGCGCGCTTCCGGCCTGCGTTTCCATCGGGTCTAGAGCCGTCCGTCCGGTCGGGTGTGGTTCTCACGGAGCTCGCGCCAGCTGGCGGCGGCCATGTAATCGGCCCAGGAGCGATAGTGCCACCGTTGGCAGTACTCGTTCGTGAGCGTGTGGATCAGCGGCGGGGAGTCTTCCAGCGAAGAGAGTATCTCCCGTCCAAGCGCCATGGAGTAGTTCAGATCGGATCCTTGGGCCACGTGCATGCGTGCGCCGTAGGTACTCTGGTCCCAGTTCTCGCCGTCGTCCATCTCGAACATGCCGGCCGGGCCGAAGTGGCGATTGGATGAACGGATCTGCATCCGCTGGACCTCGGGCGGCGCGTTTCGGTCCACCAGCGTCGTCTTCCAGATCTCGATCCGATTTGGACCGAGCGGGTTGCGCAGCATCAGCTCGCGCGAGCCGGAGTTCACGAACAGGTTCGGGAAAACGTTCATGTTGCTCCGGTTGACCTTGCTTCGCAGGCTCCCCAGCCGAGCCTGCGCCTCGGGATTCTTGCGCCAGTAGGCGAGGGGCGAGTCCCAGTTGAAGGTCGCGTCGTCGAGGTAATCTGCGTTGAGCCCATGGCCATATTCGGTCATGAGGGAGAAGCCAGGACGCTGCACGCCTTCGGGTCGGCTCGCCGTGCGGGCGTTGGTCCCGGTGCCGCCCGTGTGGCCCGCGAGCATCGCCGATTTGTGGGTGATGCCGTGATAGTTGTCGCCGATGGCGTTGTCGGCGGCGAACTTCCAGTTAGCATCGATCGTCCATCGGATCACGCCCGGCACGACCTCGAAATGACCCTGGTCCAGCAGTAGATCGAGTCCCCACCGCATGTCGCCGAGGAACTCGTCCAAGCTCGGCGCCTCCGGATCGAACGTCCCGAAGATCAATCCTTTGTAGCTGTCGACGTGCGCGACCGACTTCAAACCCCACTGGGACCGGTCGAGCTCGCCACCGTAGAAGTTCTCGTGGCCGGGGACGCCGATAAGCTGTCCGTCCAGCCCGTACGTCCAACCATGGTAGGTGCACATGAACGAGCTGGCGCGGCCGAAGTCGGCCCGGCAGACCCGGTTCCCGCGGTGGCGGCAGGAGTTGAGCAGCGCCCGAATCTTGCCCTGGGTGTCCCGCGTGACGAGGACCGAGTCCTCGCCCATCATGACGTTCATATAGTCACCCGGGCGGGGGATCTGGCTCTCGTGGCCCAGATACAGCCAGGCGCGAGCGAAGATGCGTTCGAGCTCTATCGCGTAGATCTCAGGGTCGGAAAAGATGCGGCGGCTGACCAGTCCGTTCTGGCTGTCGACCAGCCGCGCGGCCTCGATCCCAGTGTCAACCGATACCGCCACTGTTCCGCCTCCCGAAAAACGCGTGGTAAGATTCTCCACATCCGAGAAGGGTGCGCTAGACCGTCGGTCCCCGGTGAGTCCCCGAACGGTCCCCACCCACCGAACGAAGCGCGTTCACATGCGGTGCGTGTGGGCGCGGCACAGTTCCCCGAGAGGTGCGGTCGACGACTCGCTCCACTCTGACCGCCGGCGACTCGGTCACTTCCCTGTTTGCCTCTCAGGTCCAGGATGCCTTGGAACACCTCTACGACCACAACTATTTACGCAACCACGTTCTGGCGCGCCGGCTACTCCCGGCTGCACCGCCTAGTGATGAGGGCCCTCTAAAGCGTGGAGCCCCTGGCCAGGCTCTCCGCCAGGTGTTACTCGACGCCATCGAGGCGATGCGACCCGCGCCCCAGATCCCCGCGGATGCTCGCGTATCTCGGGCGTACCGCCTTTTGCAGCTGCGGTACGCCGATGCCAAAGACACTCGCGAGGTCCGCGAGCAGCTCGCCATCGGCCGCAGCGAGTACTACCGCGAGCAGCGCCGAGCACTCGATGGCATCGCGGCCCTGCTCCAGGAGCGGTACGGCTCGACGGACGAACCTGTCGAGCCCGCGGGCCCGAATGAATCCGCCGAGCATGCCGCTCTCACTTCTTCGGCTACACCCGCAGCGCCGACATCATTGCCGTCGCCCCCGGGCGCATTCATCGGCAGGGAAGAGGAGCTCGCGCAGCTGGCTGGGATGGTGGTTGAGCACCGTCTCGTCACCCTGACTGGTGCTCCCGGGACCGGTAAGACTCGATTGGCGTTGGAAGCAGCCCGGTCACTCACCGCGGCCTTCCCGGACGGGGTCCACTTTGTCCCGCTGAGCCAGGTCTCAGACCCTCAGTTGGTACCGTCAGCGATCACTCGGTCCCTTGGCTCGATTGGTGGCCGTCGTCGGGGTCTCCAGGGAGTGCAGAGCGCCATAGGGAACAGGAGCGTGCTGGTGCTGCTCGACAACTTTGAGCAGGTGCTTTCGGCCGCACCGGCTATCGCGGAGCTCCTGGAAGCGTGTCCCGGCCTCCACCTGCTGGCGACGAGCCGGGCCAGACTCAGGGTTACCGCGGAGCACGAATTCGCGGTGTCGTCTCTGCCAGTACCGGACTCCGTGCCGCTCTCGCGTGAGCGCGCGCTGGAGCACGCGGCGGTCGCTTTGTTCGAAGATCGCGCGCGCGAGGTGAAGCCGAGCTTCTCGGTTACCGAGGAGAACGCCTCGACGATCGTGGGGATCTGTGCTCAGCTCGACGGCCTCCCGCTCGCGATTGAGCTGGCGGCGGCCCGGGTTCGGTACCTGCCTCCAATGCAGATGCTGACTCGGTTGGACCACGGGCTTGCCTTCCTCGCGGGAGGCGCTCGCGACCGGCCGATTCGGCAGCAGACCATTCGAGGCGCCATCGATTGGAGCTACCGATTGCTCACGCCGGAGGAGCGCGATCTGTTCAGCCGATTGGCGGTGTTTCGCGGCGGGTGGACCCTCGAAGCAGTCGAGGCGCTCTACAAGCGAACAGAAAGCGGACCACCCGAGATTGGGTCGGACCTATTCGATCATCTGGTTGGACTGGTCGAGAACAGCCTGGTGCGCGAGGACGAGGACGCCGAGGGTGGCCCTCGCTTCGACATGCTGCGGACGATCCAGGACTTTGCCCAGGAGTGCCTCGCCCAGCGGACCGATCGCCACCGTATCCACGAGCGGCACGCCGCCTACTACCTCGAGGTTGCTCATCAGTCTTCCTCCCTCGAAGGCTCGATGCTCGACCGTTTGGAGCGCGAACATGACAACTTGCGGGCAGCGCTCGATTGGCTCGCGGACCAGGGTGATGCACAAGGCTTGCTCGATCTGACGCTCGCCCTCTCGGAGTTCTGGCTGATTCGCGGCTACTACGGGGAAGGTCTCACGCGGCTGGGTTCAGCTTTGGCTATCAACGGCGTGGACGCGCGGTCGCCTCGGCGGGCTCTGGCCCTTCGCCGCCGGGGCGCACTGGCACTGGAACGCGGAGACCTGGCCACAGCGCGTCACGACATCGAGGAGGCACTCTCCGTCGAAGAGGCCATTGGTGACCAATCCGGGGTCGCCCACACCCTGTATCACCTCATGCGATTGACCGCGGCCGAAGGTCGGCGCACCGAAGCGCGCGCGCTGGGTGAGCGGAGCCTGGCCATGCTTCGCGAGATGGGGGATCGGCCAGGAACGGCATCAGTGCTCATGCGGCTGGCCCGCATCAAGAACCGCGACGGCGAACCGGACGGGGCGCTGGATCTAGTGGAGGAGGCCGCGGCCCTCTTCCGGGAGACCGGCCGCCATCGCATGCTTGCGCTCGCCTGCTGCACTTTGGGTTTCATCGCATTCGATCAGGGTCAGCTCGACGACGCGCGGCGGCATTTCGGCGACAGCGCGGCGGTCCTGGCCACGGTGCGCGATCCCGCGGTGACGGCGCAGCTCCTGGAAGGGGTCGCGGGTCTGGCTTCGGTCGATGGTCGGTATACGGATGCACTACGCCTCGCCGGGGCGGCAGACGCGCTGCGGAGCGCCATCGGCGCGACGCTGCAGGCTGAGTCCCGAAACGCACTCCATGCTCGCGTGTCTAAAGCGATGGCTTCCCTTTCTCGAGCTGAACAAGCATCCGCCTCGGCTTCCGGCCTGGGTATGGAGCCCCTGGATGCCCTGGCGTTGGCTCGCACAGTGATTGGGAGCGGCTGAGAAAGACCGCGATAGCGACTAGAATGGGTTTACTCGCGCACGAGGAGGCTCACCGATGTCTTCGAGGCCAACCTTGCTCATTGTTCTCGCGATCTTGCTGACCGCTTGCGCCCCGGGTCCGGCTCCTCAAAGCGGTGCGGCCGGTGGCGGCCGCCAAGCCGACTCGTCCTCGTCTTCTGCGCCGAAGATTATCAACGTCGGCATGGATGAGGACATCAAGAACTTCTGGGAATCCATCACGTTGGGTGGTGGGTCTGGCGCGCGGGAGCTGGCGAACATCTTCAACCAGCACCTGGTCGCCATCACGGCGGATGGATCGCCCACTCCACGACTTTTAGCCGAGCTGCCTTCAACCAACAACGGCACGTGGAAGGTCCTCCCCGATGGAACTATGGAAACCACGTTCAAGCTGCGAACGGACGCCCTTTGGCACGATGGGACCCCGTTCACCAGTGAGGACCTGGCTTTCTCGTTCCAGGTCAATTCCGATCCCAACATTCCAAACAGCAACCAGGACGCGATGCGGCTGGTAGACCACTGGGACATCAAGGACGGGAACACGCTCGTCGTTAGCTGGAGTCAGACGTACCCGTTTGCCGACCGCATGGAGCACCGGGATCTCTATCCGCTGCCGAAAAAGATCCTGGCGTCGGCCTACGCCGAGGGGTCGCCCGAGGCATTCCTGGCTAATCCGTACTTCAACACGAGCTACGTGGGGCTTGGCCCGTTCAAGGTCGCGAAGTGGGAGCCGGGCAGCTACGTCGAATTCTCCGCCTTCGACAAGTTCTTCCTGGGCAAGCCCAAGCTCGATGGGATGCGAGTCCAGTTCATTCCGAACCAGAGCACGATGGTGGCCAACCTGAACGCGAAATCGATCCAGAGCATGATGACGCTCGGTGGGGTGCCGGAAGTCAGCTCCATGCTAGCCCTCAAGCGTGACTGGGAGGCGAGTGGGTACGGGACCGTCATCACGGACCCGATCAGCTATCGCTTCGTGGAGCCGCAGAAGTTCCACAATCCCACCCCCCGCGATCTGACGAATCCGAAAGTGCGGCAGGCGTTGATGATGGCGATTGACCGTCCTGCCCTGGCTGGCGTGACGCTGGGAGAGCTGGGCATCGTGGCCGATAGCTGGGTGCATCCGTCCTTTGGCACGTACCAGCGGCTCGCTGATGCAGTCACCAAGCACCCGTACGATCCGAGAGGCGCGGCGGCGCTGTTCTCGGAAACCGGCTGGCGGGCGGGCCCCGACGGCATCCTCGAGAAGGGCGCCGAGAAATTCAACATCACCGTCCGAGACGCGGACGGAGAAGCCGACTATCTCGTGATCGCGGCGAACTGGAAAGAGGTCGGGGTGGGCTCCAACTACGAGCTGAGGACCGCCGCGGCACTGCGCGACCGCCAGGACCGAGCCACCTTCAGCGGCGCTGACATCAGCTCCAACCCGATGGGAGCGGCCGCGGTAGTTCGACGCACAGCCTCATACAACACGCCGAAGGAAGACAACCGGTGGACGGGCACGAACCGGGGAGGCTACGTCAACCCCGCCTGGGATCAGCTCGAGGTTCGCATGCTGGGCGCGATGGATGCGAACGACCGCATCGAGATCGAAAAAGAGCTGCTTCGCATCTACAGTACGGATCTGCCCCTGATTCCGTTGTACTTCCGTCTGGACATGGTCCCGGTCGGCGGTGGGCTGAAGGGCCCAGTAGCCAACACTGGTGTCGCCCACCGCGGCTTCATCCTCCACACCTGGAACGTCCAAGAGTGGGAGATTCGCTCCTAGTGAGGTTGTTTGGCATGAAAAGGGACCCACCGCCACGCTCGACGGTGGGTCCCTTTTTGCTAGTCGACTTGGTGCGTTACAGGGCAGAGCCCGCCGGCGCGACGCGGTGGGGACCTGGTCCCTTGTCACCGCGGGCGTACGGCTGTGTGATCGCCTCGTAGCCGTGGCCCTCCGGGCTGCTGAAGTAGAAGCCTCGGCCATTGTGGTAGTAGTTGATCTTGTCGTTCGGGGCGCCATCACGCGGTGAGCCCGGGTCACTGCGTACCTTGATTCCCTCGGCGCGAACCCTGGACAGGATTCCATCGAACGCCTCGTCGTCGACCCGGAAACAGAAGTGGCGCTCGCCGCCCTGACCCGAGTATTTCGTTCGAGGCACGAATTCCAGAATCTGTATGTCGTTGAGGCGTACCGTATTTCCCTCGCGCGGCAAATCCATGATGCGAGCGAACCATTCGGCCGCCGCATCGGCGTCCTTCGAGGGAACGAGTGCGTGATGAAGTACGGCAGTCATGGCATGTCTCCCTGTTGGCCTTGTCGAAAAGATTTGTTAGATCAGCTGGTAGGCAGCTGTGGTCAGCTCAAACAAGTGACCGTTGCGGTCCTGGAAGAAGAGCCCACGACCGCCGCCCCTACTATTGAGCTTCGAGTTCCCGAGCTGGTCTGGCTCGCTGCCGTAAGGAACTTCCTCAGCATGCAACCGCTTCACGATACCGTCTAGCTCGTCCTCGCTGACGAGGAGCGTAAAGGTGCGGCGCTCGAACTCCGCGTTGTCCGCGTCTGCGAAGTCGATGTTCAGCTCGTCGTCCAGCGTAACCGGCGCGAACCGACGCGAGTAACTCCCCGCATACTGGCGTCCGAGGATGTAGTTGAGGAAGAGGGCTGAGCCGAATTTGTCTTGACTCAACACGATGGTGTGATCGAGCTGGATTGTCATCGCGCCTCCGAGTGGGTTGGCCTTTTTCGAGGCACACTTTACCCCACCCGAAGGCGCGGCGCACCGATTAACCCGTTATTTCTCGTGGGCCCAGCTGGAGTTAACAGGGCCCGCGGCTCGGCTGATTAGGTCACCCATGTCCAAGACTCGACGTGCAGGAATGGGCCGCCGGCGAGGGGCGTCTTGCGCGCGACAGGACCCTTGAGCCCCGACAGCACCGCGACCGCGTAGGCGCTGTACATGTTCGGCACGATCGGCACCTGGTCGGTCAGCAGCCGCTCCATCTGGGCGACTTGACGCACGCGCTCTGACGGCTCCAGTGTCGTCGTGTATGCGCTGAACAGACGGTCGTACTCCGCGCTACTCCAACCGCCCCGGTTGTCGCCTACCCAGCGATTCCCCGGACGCGGAATCTGGTCGCTGGTGTAGCTGCCGAGCTGGTAGGCCCCGCCGCGAAGCTGCAACCCCGGAAGCAGCGCGCGCAGCTCGGGATCTCGGATCTGCTGGACCGGGACCACCCGTTGGCTTGCATCGAAGCCAGCCTTGCGGAGGCTATCGACGTAGACGGCAAGCTCCATCTCCTCGCGGTCGCCCGCGGATGAGGCGTCAGTGAACTGCACCGTCTGGCCGTCGCTTCCCACGAACAAGCCGTCTGGGCCCTTCGCATAGCCAGCGTCGCGCATCGCACGTTGGGCCAAGCGGGGATCGTAGTCGAACTTGGTAATGGCGGATTCGATTTGTGAGTAGTAGTCGACGAGCGGCGAGGTCAAGGTGCGAGTCCGTATCCCTTTGCCATCCGTGAGCACGTCGACGGCCGACTGGGAATCGAGGCCGTATGCGATTGCCTTGCGCACGCGCACGTCGAGGAGTGCCTGGGATTCCACCGTGTCCGGACGCATTTGGAACACCGTGGTGCGCAAACCGACCGGAGAATACAGCAGCGTACCGCCGTGATCCTGCGTCCATTGGTGGTTGAGGGTTTCAGCTTGCGCCACCGAAAGCAGTGGATCGGCCACCAACTGAACCTCGCCGGCCAGCACGTTGGCGAGCGCGGTCTGAGGATCTGTCATGAAGAGCACTTTGATTTGATCGATCTTCGGGCGGCCCAGGGCATAGCCATTGAACGCGGCCGCCTCGATGTACGATCCCGCTTCCCACGTCGTTACCGTGTACGGCCCGAGCCCAACGTACTCCGACGTCCAGAACGGCAGGCTCGAGAATGCGATTGGGTCGGACTGGTTAAATGAGGATTCGAGGATGTGCTTGGGGAGTGCCTGGAACGTGTTGTCCATGACGCCAGCGTCGGGATAGAGCGTCTTCCAGCGGATGAGTACCGTGATGGGGTCGGGTGCCGATACCTCTTCCATTTGTCCGATCGGTGGGGTGGTTGCCTGTCCGAGCTCCGGCGTAGCGTACACGCGCCAGGCGAACACGAAGTCGTCCGCCGCGAGCGGCGTGCCGTCCTGCCAGGTGAGGTTCGGTTTGAGCTTGTAGGTGGTCTCCATTCGGCCATCGGGGAAGACACGCCAGCTATCCGAGTTGAGCTGTGGCAACTCCTGAGCGAGCATCGGATGCGCCGCTTCGTTTTCATCGCGATAGTCCAGCATCGCATTGAACAGCTCCGCGGGCCGATCCAGCGATCCCGAGAAGGCGACGACGGGCTTTGCCGCAATGCTCGGCGGCTCTCCTCTGACGGCGATTACGAGCTGTTTCTGGTTCGCGGACGGAGTTTCAGCACTCGATCCGGCGGATGATCCGGTCGGCCGAGCGGGCTGTGCGCAGCCGGCGAACACGAGGACGATCAAGAGGCTGAAAATCACCGACCAACGCATACGGAGACTCCCTTCGCATTGCTGGCTCGGGCGGCGATAGGGCCACGAGCCACTTACAGATCATAAGAACAGCATAAGAGCGAATGGGAGCTAACGACCATTAGTTTTTCCGGAGACTCCCATAAGGAAAAGCGGGTCTCGGCCCCGGGCGGCAGTTGTATGCTTCCCATACCTGCCAAGAGAAGGATCGGTCCGCAATTTCTTGGTCTCCCCTAGCGTTAGAAGAAATCAGGGGCGCACATGGCTATTCAAGAGCCCGCCACGGGCGAGCGAAAAGAGATCACATTCCCGGTTACGGGAATGACCTGTGCGAGCTGTGTCCGCCGAGTCGAGAAGACCTTGAAGAAAGTGGAGGGCGTTGAGGACGCCAGCGTCAATCTCGCGACCGAAAAGGCGCGCGTGGTCCTCAATCCGACGCTTGTCACTCTTGATTCACTGAAGCACGCCGTCGAACGAGCCGGCTACGGAATCAGAGAGGCCACTCTCACCGCTGATCTGGTTGCAGCCTATGCAGACGTAAGTCCCCTCCCCGCTGGCGGGGGAGGGCTAGGGAGTAGAGGCGAAGCCCACAGCACGGTCCTCCCGCACAATGCCCAGACTCCCGAAGAGGTCGAGCGCACCGCCGAGATCCGCGACCTGCGCCTCAAGTTCTCCGTAAGCCTCATCGCGGGCATCGCGATGATGGCCGCTATGTATCTGCCGCTTGGCATGAGTCATACGTGGCTCAACGTGGGCCTGCTGGTGGTCGCCACGCCGATTCAGTTCTGGGCAGGCCGCTCCATCTATGCGGCCGCGCTGGCAGCGGCTCGTCACTTCTCGACAAATATGCACACGCTGGTTGCCGTCGGGACGTCGGCGGCGTACGGCTACTCCGCTTTCGTGACGCTGTGGCCGGACCTGGCCCATCGTTGGGGCTTTCCGGTTGAGGTCTATTACGAGACTGCCGTCATCATCATCGCCCTGATCCTTCTCGGTCGTTGGCTGGAAGCCCGTGCTCGGGGCCAGACTTCGGCCGCTATCCGAACCCTCATGGGGCTTCAGGCTCCGATGGCCAGGGTCCTTCGCAACGGCGAAGAGCAGGACATCCCGGTCGAGCAGGTGGTCGTGGGAGACCTCCTCCGCGTCCGACCGGGCGAGAAGATTCCGGTCGATGGGGTTGTCGAAGAAGGCGCGTCGGCTGTCGACGAATCGATGCTCACGGGTGAGTCGTTGCCCGTCGAGAAACGCGTCGGGGACGAGGTGATCGGGGCAAGTCTCAACCGAACTGGCACGTTCGTCTTCCACGCCACCAAGGTGGGGAAGGATACCGCCCTCGCCCAGATCGTTCGGCTGGTCGAGGATGCGCAGGGCTCGAAGGCTCCAATCCAACGGATCGCCGACGAGGTGTCGAGCTACTTCGTCCCGGCAATCATCCTCCTAGCATCGGCCACGGCAATCGCCTGGTACTTGCTCGGGCCGGAGCCCCGGCTCACGATGGCACTCCAGACGTTCATCGCGGTGCTCATCATCGCGTGCCCTTGCGCTATGGGATTGGCGACGCCCACGGCCATCATGGTTGGCACGGGCAAGGGCGCCGAGCAGGGCGTGCTTATTCGGGGTGGTGTGGCCCTCGAGCAGGCACACCGGATCACGGCGGTGGTCTTGGATAAGACGGGAACGTTGACGCGCGGAAAGCCGTCAGTCACCGAGATCGACTGCCTGGATGGCATGACAGAGCACGAATTGCTGCGGCTTGCGGCGGC
>JADMIO011054771.1_pt1 | contig 39491 bp, 43 predicted proteins | sample 8958161 | NCBI WGS metagenome assembly JADMIO01 (sample SAMN16585339, study PRJNA669376) | soil metagenome | isolation source: Crop rotation soil | place: USA: Cullars Rotation, Alabama | collected 2011 | reverse complement strand
CGCGACAACTTGTCCACGTGGAATTCTAAGCTTAGGATCCCAATGTGCTGGAAAGAACCGGGAACAACCAATGGCGGAGAACGCAGCCCATACGCATGGCTCGGAGGTCAGGCGGCGATGGCACCGGGATCTCGTGCCGGACGCAAGCTTCCGGCAGCACGCGTGCCGCCGGAAGAAAGCGTCTTGGCCCCGTCAGGATTTCGGCGCGGGCGCGGGTGCGGGCGCCGGCGAGGACGGAACCGCCGGCGGCGAAGCGCCAGGCGCGGCCGAAGGCGGCGCAGCGCCGGGAGCCGGCGCGACCGGCGCCGCTGGCTTGCCGAAGTCGACCTTCGGCGGAGTGCTGACCGCGGCCTCGTCTGCCACCGTGAAGTTCGGCTTCACGCTCATCTTGAAGATCATCGCCGTCAAGTTCGTGGGGAACTGGCGAACCGTCGTGTTGTACTCCTGCACCGACTTGATGTAGCGGTTGCGAGAAACCGCGATCCGATTTTCCGTGCCCTCGAGCTGCGACTGCAGATCGCGGAACAGCGCATCCGACTTGAGCTGCGGGTAGTTCTCGGACACGGCGATCAGGCGCGACAGCGCGCTTTGCAGCTGGTTCTGCGCCTGGATGAACTTCTGGAATGCGACCGGATCGTTGATGAGCTCAGGCGTTGCCCGGATCGTGCCCACCTGTGCGCGGGCGTTCGTGACCTCGGTCAGCACCTGCTGCTCCTGCTGAGCGTAGCCTTTGACGGTATTCACGAGGTTCGGCACGAGGTCGGCACGCCGCTGATACTGGTTCAGCACCTCGGACCACGCCGCCCTGATCGACTCGTCCTGCCGCTGCAGGTCGTTGTAGCCGCATCCTCCGAGCGAAAGCGCCGCGACGGCGACCAGCACAATGCCAAGCCTGCGCAACATGTTGCTCCTCCGATCCTAAAGGGGGACTGGATTGTCCCGCGGGGCGGAATATGCGGCCTGTCCGCCTTGTGCGCAAGCTCAGTCTGGTGAATCCGCGGCAACGGCGTCGCGCAGCACGCGACGCGCGAAGAGGAGGTCCTCCCACGCCCGCGCCTTGTCGACCGGGTTGCGCAGAAGGTATGCCGGGTGATACGTCACGACGAGGGGCGTGTCGCGATAGCGATGAATCCGGTTGCGCAGACTGGCGACCGAGGCGTCGGTGGCGAGCAGGTGGCACGCCGCACTCTTTCCCAACGCAACGATGACTCGTGGCGAGATCAGGTCGATCTGCCGGTCCAGATACGCGCCGCACGCTTGCGCCTCCAGCGGTTCGGGCGCCCGATTGTTCGGCGGGCGGCACTTCAATATGTTGGCGATATAGACGTTCTCGGTGCGCGCGAGACCGAGCGCACCGAGCATGCTGTCGAGCAGCTGCCCCGCCACGCCGACGAACGGCTCGCCTCGCGCATCCTCGTCCGCGCCGGGGGCCTCGCCGACGAACATCCAATGCGCGCGAACGTCGCCGACACCAGGCACCGTCCGGTTGCGCGTTCTCGCGAGCGCGCACGCCGTGCAGCGCGCGACGTCGGCGACGAGCGCTTCGTGGTCGAGGCCGGAGATGCGCGCGCGCCGCAGTTCGAAGGTCTCTTCCGAGACTGCGATCGCATCGGTTGAGCGCGAGAAAGATGCAACGGCGTCCGCCGCTCGCGAGTCCGCAGTGATTGCATCTGCGGTCGTCTGTGGAGCCGGCCGGCTACGCAGGCGCCATAGGGGCGCGAGGCCGAGCTCGCGCAGCACCTCATCGCGACGCATCACGCCTGCGATCTGGCCGCCGCAAGCTCGCAACGCATGACGAGCGCGTCCTCGCGGCTTGCGCCCGGATTGCCGGGCGGGTAATACGCGACACGTCGCGCGATCGGCACGAAGCCCGCCGTTTCGTACAGCGCGATCGCGGGACGATTGCCGACGCGCACCTCGAGGAACAGCTGCTCCGCGTACAGCCGGCGCGCGTCGTCGACGAATTGCTGCAGCAATGCTCGCCCGAGGCCCATGCGACGAGCGTCTGGAACGACGGACAGGTTCAGCAGCTGCGCCTCGCCGGGCCCGAGCATCAGCACGCCGTAAGCGACGATCCGTTCGGTCGCCACGCCGACGCGCGCCGAATAACCTGCTGCAAGCGCGTCGCGAAAGTTGCGCTCGCTCCATGGCGCAGCGTGAATGCGCGCTTCGAGCGCGGCAACGACCGGCAGATCATGCGCGGCAAGCGGGCGCCAGCGCACGCTGGCGGCATCGAGGGGCTTGGGGAGTGAGGCCATGAAATTTCAGAGCCGCAATCCGGCGGCTCGTTCCGCTGTTGTCAATGCGACGCGGTGCCGCACGTAGAGCGGCTGCGCGTCGCCTGCAGGCATTCCCTCCCCTGACGACAGATGAGGCCACGCCCACTCAGCAACGGATTGTGCATCGGGTATGACCGAAGCGTCGACGTCCTGCATGTGCAATCGTGCTGCAAGCTCGGGATAGGCGTCAAATCCGTCGCCGGCGCCGTACCACCCGCTTCCGTCCGCCCGCCCCACATCGTCGCTCTTCGTCACTCGAACATCGCCGATGCGTGCCCATCCCTTGTCATTCCGGATATACGACGCCACATACACCTCGCGCATGCGCGCATCGAGGCACGCGAGCACGCGTGGCCACCCGCGAGTGCGCCATGCCGTCTGTGCGATCGCGCCCAGGGACGACACGCCGAATACCGGCAGATCGGCACCCAGCGCGAGTCCTTGCACGACGCCACAAGCGATGCGCACTCCGGTGAAGGAGCCTGGCCCGGCCCCGTAAGCAATACCTGCGAGTTGCACGAGCGACGTTCCAGCGTCCGCGAGTACCCGCGCGGTCAGCGGGAGCAATCGCTCCGACGACGCGCTTCCCGCGCGTTCGCGCGCGACGACGGCCGATTGCCCGTCGTATACCGCAACGGACAGCCAGGCGGTGGAAGTGTCGAGCGCCAGGATTTGCATGACGCATTTTAACGGTCGCGCCTTTGCCACGCCGCGTACAATCCGCGCCGCCTGATCATGATCGAACTCATCATTGAATCGCTGGACCAGGAAGGCCGGGGTATCGCGCACGCCGAAGGAAAAGTCGTCTTCGTCGAAGGCGCGCTGCCTGGTGAAAGGGTGCGCGCGGAGATCGTCAAGCGCAAGCCGAGTTACGACATCGCGCGCGTCGGGACGGTGGACGTCGCCAACGCCAATCGGGTCGTTCCCCGCTGCCCTCATTTCGGCGTTTGCGGCGGCTGCACGCTGCAGCACGCCGATCCGTTGCTGCAGCTTGCAGCCAAGCAGCGGGCGCTGGAAGACGCACTCGTTCGCATCGGACGTGTGGTGCCGGACGCGCTGCTGCCTCCGATAGCGGGACCCGACTGGGGCTACCGGTACCGTGCACGATTGTCGGTGCGCGACGTGCCGAAGAAGGGCGGCGTGCTCGTCGGCTTTCACGAACGCAAATCGAGCTTCGTTGCGGATATGCGGGAGTGTCACGTGATGCCGGCGAAGATTTCCGGGTTGCTGCCGAAATTGCGGACGCTCGTCGAATCCTTGTCGATCCGCTCGCGGCTTCCACAGATCGAGGTCGCCATCGGTGAACGGCTGCAACCCCGCGCGGTAACGGACCATCAGCAGGCAACGCCGCAGAACCCCGACGACCATGCTCGTCGGCGCGATGACCGTCCGGGCCTTGTCTACGCGCTGGTGCTGCGAATTCTGGAACCCCTCACCACCGCCGACGAAGCAAAGCTGGTCGCTTTCGCCGACGCGAACGATGTCGAGTTCTGGCTGCAGCCGGGTGGGCCGGCGACGGTGACGCCCTTTTACCCGCCCGGATCGACGCTCGCCTATACGCTGCCCGAGTTCGACGTCGCGGTGCCGTTTGCACCCACGGACTTCACGCAGGTCAACACAGCGGTCAATCGTGTACTGGTCCGCCGGGCGCTGCGGTGGCTGGACCCGCAGCCGGGTGAGCGCGTCGCCGATTTCTTCTGCGGTCTTGGCAACTTCACGCTGCCGATTGCGCGTCATGGCGCCCATGCCGTCGGCGTCGAGGGCAGCGAAGGACTGGTTGCGCGCGCGAAGGCGAACGCAGTGCGCAACGGTCTCGATCGATCTACGTCATTCGTGTGTGCAAACCTGTTTGCCGCATCAGCCAATTGGCTTGCTTCACTGCTCCCGCTCGACCGTGCCTTGCTGGATCCGCCGAGAGAGGGTGCAGTCGAAGTCGTAAAGGTGCTGCCGCATCGCGATGACGAGCGGGCGCTGCGGCGCATCGTCTATGTCTCATGCAGTCCGGGAACGCTCGCGCGAGACGCGGGCATTCTCGTTCACGACCGCGGCTATCGGCTGGCAGCAGCCGGTGTCGTCAACATGTTTCCCCACACGGCGCACGTCGAATCGATCGCAGTCTTCGAATGATCGCGCGAAACTCGAAAAGAAACGGGGCGGAAATTCCGCCCCGTCGACGACCAGGTGTTGCCTGACCGAATCAGTCGCGCTGACCGCTGAATGCCAGCAGCAGGTTGAGCAGGCTGATGAAGATGTTGTAGACGTCGAGGAACAGGTTCAGCGTGGCGGTTATGTAGTTGGTCTCGCCGCCGCGAACGATGCGGCTCACATCGTGCAGCAGGTACATCGAGAACAGCAACACGGCGACGGCCGAGATCGTGAGCGACACGGCGGGTACCTGGAAGAACAGGTTCGCGAGCGACGCGACGACCAGCACGATCAGGCCTACGAACAGGAACTTCCCGAGGAACGAGAAATCGCGCTTCGTCACGGTGGCGATTGCTGCCATCGCAAGGAAGATGGCGGCCGTCATGCCGCCTGCGAGCGCCACGAGTTGTCCGCCGTTGCGGAACCCGGCTGCAACGGACAGGATCGGCGCGAGCATGAGGCCGGCGATGAACGTGAAGCCGAAGAGCGCAGGCACGCCCCAGGCGCTATTGCGGAGCGCGGTGACGCCGAACAGCGCACCGATCATCACACCGAACATCAGCAACGGCGCCATGATCGGCGATGCGGCGAAGAGCGCCGCGAAGTTCATCTGCATTCCTACCCACGCGCCGGCGATCGTCGGCAGCATCGACAACGAGAGCAGCCAGTAGGTGTTACGCAGGACGCGATTCTGACTCTCGGCGACGGTCGTGGTCGCCTGCGTCGCTGGTTCGCGCGTGAAGACCGGTTGCAACCTGGGTTCCATGAAACCTCCGATAAAGGGCACGTGAGTGAGCCCGAAACAATCTCCAGCGGGCGCTTAGAGTAGCAGAAACCGCGAAAGGTTTACTTCCCGGTTCCCGGCTGCTGGCTAGGGGTTCCCCCTATAGGTACGCGGGCGCTCGCCGAGGATAAGGTGGCCCCGGCTTGGGGCGATTCAAGTGGCTCGAACGCCGCCAAGCCTCATCGACTCTCCGGTTGTCGTCACGCCGGACACCGCACAGCACGGCTCGGACAATGGAAACGGCTTTGTCGTGACCGCGGCGTTCCAACGTGCAATTGATCGAATTCGAGGTTCGGCCGCCTGTTGAGATCCAAGATCGTGGATGGGACGGTGCAGCGACGATGTGCCGCCTGAGTCAAAAACGAACACAGACGATGTCGGATAAGATCGGCGTCTGATCTGGCCGACGCTCGCTGAGGCGACGAGAGGGCTCGCAGCAGGTGGGCTGCAAAGAGCGAATTGCGCGCTTAAAAGGATGGGTGGCAGAGCGGTTGAATGCACCGGACTTGAAATCCGGCGATCGTGCAAGCGATCCGTGGGTTCGAATCCCACCCCATCCGCCAAACGCGACTTCCTCACTGTCCGTGGTCATTGATGATGCCGCTTGCGCATTCCGGCACCTCGCCCCAATGGCCGTCGCAGAACTGTCGACGCACCCGCAGCTCGCAAACGAGGCGAGCGATCAGATCGCCATTGCAGCGCGTGAGGCTCACATGCATTGCCTGCCAAGGATGCGGCTGCGGCGCTGGGCGAAGTTTTGCAATGCGCGCGTCGATGGGTGTACCAGCAGGGCGCTGTTCACGTGCAACGGCGACGCTGCGTTTCACCGATGGTGTGGCGGCCACCGGTTCCGGAGCGGCAGCCACCAGGCGTTGAGGCGCGCTTGCGCGATTCGGCGCGGCAGCGCTGATGGCGGGAATGGGCGCACGAAGGGCGGCAATTCTCTCGGGTTCCACAACCTTCGACTCCACGGCCAGAGGCGTAGCGTTCGGTAACGCGGGGTCGGTGCTGGGGAGGGCGGCAGTTCTCTCCGGTTCCACAGCCATTGATTCCCCGGCCACAGGCGCAGCGGGCGTGGTTGTGGATGCATTGTCCTCACGGTCACTGATCGGTTGCACGGCGACTACTCCGCGAGCGTCCGGTGTCGCTGGACTGATGTCGTACGCAGCATAGATACCCACCATCAGGATGGTCGGGATGGCAGCCAACAGTAACTCGCGGGTCGTGACCCGGCGCCAAGCCGCTCGTGGCGCCGAGGCGACGACCAGCGGTTGCGTCGCGTCAGCCGGGACGGGTGGATCGCTTGGCGTTGCCAAAGCCAGCGTAGGGCCGGCCGCTGGCGACACGGGCGTTGGCTCGGATGTAATGGATAAGGCTGGATACGCTGCGCCGCACTTGTAGCAGTTCGTCGCCGCCTGATCACTGATCGCATCACATTGGTTGCACGGCTTCAGGTGCAGCGGCGAGGCACAGTCGTTGCAGAACTTGGCGCCAGCCGGATTGCGGTGGTCGCAGAAGGCGCACATCCGGTCGCCGAAATAGGCCGCGCGCGCGGCGAAAGTCCAATGAGGGGGGCATGGCGAACCCATGTCGCATCGGCCGGGCGAGATAACCGTGCGCCCTGACTACTGTACCTCTACAGTCTGGCGCGACTCGGCCTTCAATTTCAGGTCGAGCCATCGGTCTGAAGCGCGGCAAGTGCAGCGGTCGCGCGATCCGAAAGGCGACTTATTGCGCCTGTCCATCAAGTCACCCGCTCCGCTCGACGCAGAGGCGTTAGTTCGATCTTTCAAAAACCCTCATCCGCGCAGATCCAATGTAGGAACATAGTAGCTTCATGCCGCAATAACGTCAGCAGGGAAAGGCACTGGACAAGAAGCGTCCGCCGGCGAGGAGCTATCGACAAGCCCTATGGCCCTGGCGTATTGACCGGCTCGCGGCCCGGCGGAACCGCCTTTGTCAGGTCGTGCGTTGACGTGCGAGTACGGGACGAGGGTAAGACCGATGGCTACACAATGCTCGGCCATCAGGAAAGCGCCGGTCGTGTCAGGAATCGCTGGGCTGGCTCTCGAAGTCGTCCCAGGTCCTGCGCGGCTGCGACCCGGACGCGGTTGTGCAGCAGCGTCAGCGCCTGCTGCTTCGCGGGGGAAAACGGCCCAACAACCATGGGCGGCGTTCACCGGTCGTCCGCGCGCCGTCCCGGTTCGCGGCGCCGCTCCTGGAGCACGGCCCGCGCGGCCATCCCGCGCTCGGAGGCGCGGCGTGGCGCCGCGCGACGATCCGCGTAGTGGCGGTAAGTGCACGCGCAACTCAGGGGGCGCGTGCAATCGGCAAGCGGCAATCGCGGGGCATGATCGGAGAGAACGCGCTTCCCGCGCAGCGCCGTCGCGGCAGCGCATGCGGCCTGGCTGGCCACGACGCTGACGGCATGCCAAGGGTCTCGCGATGAGCGCGTCTGCTGAATTCGACTGCTTCGGATATCGGCCATATGTTCCCCCGCTGTCCAGGGCACGGTGTCTTCGGCCCTCGCACCCCGTGCTCCCCGAGTCCAAGACACGTGGAAAGCGCCCGAGTTGCGTAGCACCGATCAGCGGTCGGCGTGCATGCAACCAACCCCTCGGCGAGCAGGGGCATATATGACGAAGGCATGGGGCTTGCAATTCGGCCGCGAGTGGTTCTTCATCTAGGTGCGTACCGTTGGGAGGTCACCTTGGAATTCATCTGGATCGCGGGCGGATTGGCAGTTGTCGTGGTATTGCTTGTCGTGCTGCTCGCGCGAATGGTCGGCAACAGCAAGCGGCGCGAGATACGCAAGAAGCTCGGCTTGCCTGAAGGCTCTCGCTTGACGCCGGAACAGGCTGCCGCCTTTCAGGCGTTCGAAAATACGGACATGAAGCTCAAGAAGTCGTTTCCGACGATGTCCGATACGCAGCGCGAGGCCATGGCGCGGGAGGTGCTGCGCGACAAGGGGGTCCTGCCCAAGCAGAAGCGGAAGTCCGTCAGTTAGTCGGCCGGTGCCGCAGCCCGGGCAGCGGCCTGACGTCGCGCGCGCTCAGGTGGCGCAACGCGTCAGTCGTTGCCGCAATCCGAGCGCGTAACCGGCCCAAACGAAGCAGCTACGCGAGGGGCGCCACCTTCACGACCTCATCCGTCGTGGTCAATCCCGCCGCGACCTTCGTCGCCCCGGAAACCCGTAGCGGCTTCATCCCGTCTCGGTACGCCTGCTCGCGGATTGCGCGGTCGTCCGCGTCCTGGGTGGTCAGGCGGCGCAGCGCGGGGGTCATCAGCATGATCTCGTACAGACCGATCCGACCCAGGTAACCGGTCATCCGGCATTCGACGCAGCCGCGCGCCGCCATCACGGTCCGCGGCTTGTCCGCGCGCCACGGCGCGGTCATCGTCGTCCACGTCTCGTCGTCCGGCGGGTCGGCTGGCTGCTTGCAATGCGGGCAGAGCGTTCGCACCAGGCGCTGCGCCATCACGCCGAGCAGCGTCGAATTGAGCAGGTACGCGGGGACGCCGAGATCCAGGAGCCGCGTAACGGCCGTCGGCGCATCGTTCGTATGCAGCGTCGACAGCACGAGGTGCCCGGTAAGCGCCGCCTGCACTGCCATGTCGCCGGTATCGCGATCGCGGATTTCGCCGACCATGATGATGTCCGGATCCTGGCGCAACAACGTGCGCACGCCCGCAGCGAAGTCCACGCCGAGTCCCGGCTGCACCTGCATCTGGTTGAACGCCGGCTCGATCATTTCGATCGGATCCTCGATCGAGCACACGTTCACCTCGGGTGTCGCGAGCCCCTTGAGCGTCGAGTAGAGCGTCGTCGTCTTGCCCGAGCCGGTCGGGCCCGTCACGAGGATGATGCCGTGCGGCTCGCTCGTCATCGATTCCCAGCGCGATCGATCGTCGGCCGTAAATCCGAGATCGGCGAAATCCCGCACGAGCACTTCGGGGCTGAAGATGCGCATGACGATCTTTTCCCCAAACGCCGTCGGCATCGTCGAGATGCGCAACTCGATTTCCTGGCCATCGGGCGCCACCGTCTTGATGCGGCCATCCTGCGGACGGCGCTTCTCGACGATCTCCATGCGTGCCAGCAGCTTGATGCGCGAGGTCACCGCATTCAGCACGGCGGTCGGAATCGCGTACACCTGGTGCAATACGCCGTCGATGCGAAAGCGCACGAGGCCCACGTCGCGCCTGGGCTCGATGTGGATGTCCGATGCGCGCTGCTCGAACGCGTACTGCCAGAGCCAGTCGACGACATGCACGACGTGCTGGTCGTTCGCGTCGAGGTGGCCGTGGCGGCCGAGCTCGACAAGCTGCTCGAAATTGCGGGCGAACGAGAACTCGCCGCGCGAATTCTCCTGCGCCTTCTTCATCGAGCGCGCGAGATTGAAGAATTCGCCGATGTAGCGGCGTATGTCGACCGGGTTGGCGAATACGAGGTGGATGTCGAGCTTGAGAATCCGCGACAGCTCGTCGGCCCACGAGCGCACGAACGGCTCGCCCGTGGCCACCGTAAGCGTCGTGCGATCGACGGCGATCGGCAGGATGCGATAGCGCTCGGCGTACGCGTTGGTCATCGTCGCGGTGACGGCGGCGAGCTCGACCTTCAGCGGATCGATGTGTCGGTACGGCGCGCCGAGCTTTCCCGCGAGCCACTCGACGAGCGGCTCGAGCAGCAGCGTGTGATGCGGCGGTTTGAGCGACTTGAGCTTGTGATCGGCGACGAGTTCGAGCGGGTGCTCGAAGCGTTGCGTCCGCGCATTCGCAAGGCGCTCCCCGTCCGCGGGCGAAATCAGCCCGTCGGCCACCATCAGTGTCACGATGTCGTCGAGGCGCAGCCGGCGATCGGCAAGCGGCGCGGTGCCCGCCGTGGTTGCGGCAGCGACGGTCGTTTCGGTATACGCGGTCGCCACGATGCGGATCAGCGCCTTGGGTCGGTTGTTGCGCGTCGGTTCGGACTTCGGTGAACCGGAATGGGCGAGCGGGACGGGATAACTTTACACTGTCGCTCCCCGCATACAACGATCGTGCCAATGCTGACCATCGCCGGTACGCTGATCGAAGCGCGCAACGCCGACATCACCAAACTCGACGTCGACGCGATCGTCAACGCCGCCAATACATCGCTGCAAGGTGGCGGCGGCGTCGACGGCGCCATCCATCATGCGGCGGGTCCGGAGCTTCTGGCCGAGTGCCGCACGCTTGGCGGCTGCCCCACGGGCGACGCTCGCCTGACGCGCGGCTACAAGCTTCCCGCCCGCTATGTGATCCACGCCGTGGGACCCGTCTGGCGCGGCGGCGACCACGGGGAACCGGAGCTCCTCGCCGCCTGCTATCGGCGCTCGCTCGCGCTCGCCGAGGAGATGGAAATCGAGTCGATCGCCTTTCCCGCCATCAGTTGCGGCATCTACGGCTACCCGCTTGATGAGGCAGTGGCGATCGCCGTACGCGAAGTGGTTGCAGGGGCGCGCCGCATGCCGACGCTCGGCCAGGTGATATTCGCGTGCTTCGGGCCCGCCGTGCTGGCCGCGTACGAGGCAGCATTGCAACGGGCCCTCTGACGCGCCCCTCAACGTGTTCGGGTGCGCCTTTGACCGGGGCGCAACGCTCGTCCGCGTCACCGCCGGGAAGCTTCCCACCGGACGCTAAGTCACCGCCGCGACGCGCGTATCCGCAGACGCTTCGCGAATCTCCGGCACCTGGAACACCTCGCGCAGGTACGCAACGTACGAGGGGTCGTAGTCCATCGTCTTCGACGGTTCGTCGCTGATCTTGGCGACCGGCTGGCCGTTGCAGCGCGTCATCTTGATGACGATCGCGAGCGGCTCGTAACCGAGGTCGTTCGTCAGGTTGGTCCCGATGCCGAACGCCGTCTGGCTGCGGCCACGGAAATACTCGAACAGCCGCTGCGCGAGCGGGACGTTCAGGCTGTCGGAAAACACCATGACTTTCGTGCGCGGGTCGATGCGCATCCGCTGATAATGCGCGATCAGCTTCTCGCCCCATTCGAAGGGATCGCCCGAATCATGACGCACGCCGTCGAAGAGCTTGCAGAAGAACAGGTCGAAGTCACGCAGGAAGGCATCCATTCCGCATACGTCGGAAAGCGCGATCCCGAGATCGCCCCGATACTCCCGTGCCCACATGTTGAACGCGAACACCTGCGAATCGCGCAGCCGCGGGCCGACGGCCTGGCACGCCTGCAGATATTCGTGCGCCATGGTGCCGAGCGGTGTCAGGTCGTGCTCGAGCGCGAAGTGGACGTTGCTCGTGCCCACGAACTTCTTGCGGATGCCGTCACGCAGCGCCACGATGACTTCCTGTTGCCAGGCATGCGAGAAACGGCGCCGCGTCCCATAGTCGGCGATGCGGAAGTCGGGATCCGGAACGGCAGTGAGCTGCGCAATCTTGCGTTCCAGTCGCGCGCGTCCTTCGGCGAAATCCGGTTCCGGATGCATGTGCCGGTTGTAGACCTCCGACACGATTGCAAGAACGGGGACCTCGAACATGATCGTGTGCAGCCAGGGTCCCTTGATCGTGATGTCGATCTCGCGCGTGCCCTTGATTGCGCTTACGTGGATGAACCGCTCGTCGAGCTGGAACAGGCCGAGCAGGTCGACGAAATCGCTTTTGAAGAAGCGCCACCTGCGCAGATAGCCGAGCTCGCGCGGGGTGAAGCGGAGCTTGCAGAGCCCTGCGATCTCGCGGCGGATCTCGCCGATGTACGGCTGCAGATCGACATTCGCATTGCGGCACTTGAAACGATATTCGACCTCCGCGCCGGGGAAGTGATGCAGGACGACCTGCATCATCGTGAACTTGTAGAGGTCCGTGTCGAGCAGCGACGAAATGATCATCGATGGCGCACCGAAGGTTCTGTCCGGACCATCTTACCCGTTCGTGCAACGGCGCGTTTCAGCGACGCGAACAACGGATTCCGGCGCTCGCGCGCCTGGTCGTACCCGCGGCAACGCGTGCAGGTTGTGCTGGATGTCCTCGGGACCCATCGCTATGATGGCGGCGGACTCGAACAGGTCACCTCATGCTCGTCAGTTGCGTCGCGTACCAGCAGGGCCGAAAGCTGGCCGACATCCCGGTCGCGGACATCAGCGAATACCTCCATCGCCCCAACTGCTTCGTATGGGTGGCCCTGTTCGAGCCGACGGAAGCCGAGCTCGACGAGATGGCGCACGAGTTCGGCCTGCACGAGCTCGCGGTCGAGGATGCACGCAAGGGACATCAGCGGCCGAAAATCGAGGAATACGGCGATTCGCTGTTTGCGGTGCTTCACCCGGCCGAGCTGATCAAGCTCGACGACGGCAGCGACGACATCCGCATCGGCGAAGTCGACATCTTCGTCGGCGTCAATTACATCCTCACCGTCCGCCATCGGACGCAGATCGGATTCTCGGCGGTCCGCGCGCGCACCGAGCGCGAGCCCGAGCTCCTGAGTCGCGGCTCCGGGTTTGTGCTGTATGCGCTGATCGACAACGTCGTCGACCGCTACTTCCCGGTGCTGGACCAGCTGGAGACGCGGCTCGAGGCCTCCGAGGAGCAACTGTTCAGCAGCGCGTCGTCGCGCGACAAGCTCGAGGAGCTCTACGGCATCAAGCGCCAGCTCATGACGCTGAAGCACGTCGTGGCACCGCTGATGGAGGCCGTGGGAAAGCTCTATGGCGGACGCGTGCCGCACCTTTGCCAGGGGACGCAGGAATATTTCCGCGACGTGTACGACCATCTGGCGCGGATCAACGGCACGATCGAAAGCATCCGTGAAATCCTGACCACGGCGATCCAGGTGAATCTCGCGCTGATCGGCATCGCGGACAACGAAGTGACGAAGCGGCTAGCCGCGTGGGGCGCGCTGATCACCGTGCCGACGCTGATCGCGGGCATCTATGGAATGAATTTCAAGCACATGCCGGAGCTCGACTGGTCGATCGGCTATCCGCTCGTCGTGTTCACGATGATCGCGATCGATGTCGTGCTGTTCCTGCGCTTCCGGCACGCAAAGTGGATTTGAACGTGTCCGGCGGATAAGCCCGCCATCGTGGCTGCCGACCCGATGCGCCTCACGTAGCACGTTCTCGCCCGCGTTTGTACGAGGGCTCGCGCACGTTTCGACGCGCGTCAATCGCCCTTTCGCCCGCGGGCCGCCGCTGCTTTCGGCGCCATGCCGCGCTCGGCGAGCGCGCGACGCAGCAAATATTCGATCTCCGCATTCACGCTGCGAAGCTCGGCCTGAGCGAGGCGCTCGAGCGCTTCCCACACGACCGGGTCGAGTCGCAGCAGGAATGCCTTCTTGCCCGGCATGAGCAACAGCGCGTCGCGGTTCCCCTAAGCGTACAGCGTGCCGGTATTGATGACGGGCTGCACTTCGGATTCCGCGCAGAGGACGGTGAGCAGATTGCTCACCATGGCCGCCCGGCGCTCGTCGTCGAGATCGACCACCCGACGCTCGGACAGCTCGTTCAGCGCCATCTGCACCATCGACACCGCGCCGTGAACGATCTTCTGCCGTGCTGAAATGATGGCTTCCGCCTGTTGCCGACGCAGCATGACCTGCGCGATTTCCGGTGCATAGGCGAGGTGCGTAATGCGCGCCTCTTCGACGATCACGCCGGCCTTTTCGAAGCGGGCTTCGAGCTCGGCGACGAGCGCGCGCGTGACCGCATTGGCGCTCGCGAGCAGCGTCGGCTCGCCGGCACCCGACGCCGCCACGCGATCGTCTTCGTCGTAAGCAAATGAGGACGCGAGGTGCCGGACCGCGGCCTCCGCCTGCAGCTTCACATACGTTTCGTAGCTGTCCACGTCGAACCAGGCCTTGGCCGTGTCGTCGACGCGCCAGACCACGACCGCGGCAATCTCGATGGGATTGCCGCGCTTGTCGTTCACCTTCAGCCGTTCACCGTTGAGGTTCCGCGCCCGCAGCGAAATCTTCTTCCGCGTGTAGAACGGGTTCGTCGCGCGCAGTCCGGCGCGGCGGGTCGTCCCGCGGTATGCGCCGAAGAGCTGGATGATGGCCGCTTCATTCGGCTGCAGCGTGTACATGCCGGCGAGCACCAGCGCGCCCGCGAGACCGAGCGCAAGGGCAACGAGCACCGGCGCCAGTTGCACGCCGGCGCGCAGCGCCCGCGCACTTCCGACCGCATCCAGGAATATCCACGCTGCCGACGCGAGCAGCGCGAGCCCGAGCGCGACGGCGAGGAACCCGCTGTACGTGCCGACGGGACGCTCGTCGTGCACTTCCTTCGCTGCATTGCTCCCGATTGCGCTCACGCGATCTCTCCTTCATGGACGGCCAAGGAATGCTTCGGCATCTGCAATATCGCTATGATATCACCGCAATATCCATGGACGTCAACTGCCGTCGATCGGCGCGATGGGAATCACCCGGCGGTCGGGAAACGGCGACTCTGCGGGCCACGCGGGTTGCAGCGTGACATGGTCGATGTGGAAGCGCTCCGCCAGCATCACCCGGGCATCGGCGAGAATGCGCAGCCACTCGCGGCCGTCGTCGATGGCGACATGCGCGGACAGCGCCGCGTGCTGCGCGCTCATGTGCCAGACGTGCAGGTCGTGGACGCTCGCGACGCCTCGAATCTGCGACAACGCGCTGCCGATCGCCTCGTAGTCGAGGTGGGATGGCACGCCCTCCATCAGCACGCCCGTGGTTCGCGCAAGCAGTCGCCACGTCGAGCGCAGGATCAGCATCGCCGTCAAAAGCGAAAGCAGCGGGTCGATGGGCGTCCAGCCGGTCGTGAGGATGACCGCGCCGGCAACGAGGGCGGCGACCGACCCCAGCGCGTCGGAGATCACGTGCAGCAACGCGCTGTGCGCGCCCGTCGACGACGGTGCGCGAGCGAGCATCCAGGCGATGACTCCATTGATGGCGAGCCCCAGCGCGGCAATCACGAGCACCATTCCCCCGCCGACCGGCGCCGGATGCGCGATGCGCGCGATGGCTTCGACGACGATAAAGACGACCAGCAGCAGAAGCGCGAGCGCGTTCACGAAGGCGGCCAGCACTTCGGCACGGGCGTAGCCGTACGAAGCGCGCGGCGACGGCGGCCGTCGTGCGATCCACTGCGCGAAGAGCGCGAGGCCGAGCGCGGCCGCGTCGGTTGCCATGTGGCCCGCGTCCGATAGCAGTGCAAGCGATCCGGCAAGCCATCCGCCGATCGCCTCCACGATCGCGAAGCCGCCGGTCAGCGCGAGGGCGAAGGCGAGGGCGCGCAACGTCATCGCGCTCGGCGCTGCATGATGGTCGTGCGCGTCGCCGTCGTGGGCCGTGAGCCGCTCGTGCGAATGCCCTGCGCTCATAGCATCATCGTCCTTGACACCGCGATGGCTGCCCTGCGCGAACGTTTCCTCGAGGCGCGCACGGTCGTCTCCTAAAATAGCACCGTCATGTCCGCCTTGCGCGACCTTGCCCAACTTATCGATGAGGCGCTGCCGCAGACGCAATGCGCGCGCTGCGGCTATGCGGGATGCCGTCCTTATGCCGAGGCGATCGCGGACGGCACTGCGGACATCGACCGTTGTCCGCCCGGCGGCAACCAGACGATCGCGGCGCTTGCCACGCTCCTTGCCCGCGAGCCGCTGCCACTCGACATTTCGCGCGGCGAGCCGGGACCGCTTCGTGTCGCGCGCATCGATGAGGCGGCCTGCATCGGCTGCACGCTCTGCATCAGCGCTTGTCCAGTCGACGCGATCATCGGCGCACCCAAGCGCATGCATGGCGTTCTGACGGCGCTTTGCACCGGCTGCGAACTTTGCGTTCCGCCCTGCCCGGTCGACTGCATTACGATGAATCCGGCGGAGCGCGAGTGGACGAAACGGGATGCGGATGCGGCACGCGAGCGGTACGTCGCGCGGCGCGAACGTCTCGCCATCGACGCGGCGCGTGCTGCCGCGACCTCGCAAGCGCGCAAACGGAAGGCTACCGTGGAAGCCGCGATCGCCCGCGCGCGGGCACGACGCGCGGCACTGACCCCCATCGAATGATCGGTCGTCCAAAGCAGTGGGAAACGCATCGTGCGCCGGTGAACGCACGCGGCCGGCAAGCATCCAGCGCTAGAATCCTCCGCGTGCATAGGCTTCGCCGCGCCGCATCGGTTCTCCTGTTCGCAACGACTGCCGCCGCTTCAGCCGCCGTGGACCATTCAGCCGACGATTATTCGCAACGTCTCGACGCGCTGTGGGATTTCGATCATCCGATAGTGTCCGAAGCGCGTTTCCGCGCTGAAACGGAGCGGCATCCGCCCCAATCGCGCGAAGCAGCCGAAGCGTGGACGCAGGTCGCCCGCTCGCAGGGCCTCCAGCGGCACTTCACGGAAAGCGATGCCACCCTCGACACCGTCGAACGCACGCTCGAAGCTCAACCTGCACGCGTGCGCGTCCGCTACCTGCTCGAGCGAGGCAGGCGGCAGAATTCGAGCGGTCACGCAGCGGAGGCGATGCGGTGGTTCGAGCGCGCGTTGTCCGCGTCCGCCGAAGATCAGCTTCCAGGTGCGGCGTATTACCGCGTGGACGCGCTGCACATGCTCGCGATCGCCGCCCCGGCTGACAAGCAGCTCGACTGGCATCGGAAGGCGCTTGCGGCCGCGGAGTCGGCCTCCGATGGGCGAACGCGCGCCTGGCGTGGATCACTGTTGAACAACCTGGGCTGGACGATGCACGACAAGGGTGACTACACGGCGGCGCTCGGCTACTGGCAGCAAGCGCTGGCCGCACGCGAGGCCGCCCATGACGTCCCCCGCACCCGCATCGCGCGCTGGACGGTTGCGCGCGGCCTGCGTTCGCTGGGTCGACTCGACGAGGCGGAAGCGATACAGCGTGCGCTCGCCGAAGAATACGCGGCAGCGAACGCGCCCGATGGCTACGTGTTCGAGGAGTTGGCGGAAATTGCAGTCGCGAAGGGCGATCGCGCTGCTGCACGGTCCTGGGCGGCGAGAGCGCACGCGCTCCTTTCCGAAGACGCTGATTTGCGCGCCAGCGATCCGGGCCGGCTGGCGCGCCTCGCAGAACTCGCGCAGCACGGTACCGGTCGATGAACGCTGACAAGCGGCGGCGGATCTTCGAGCGCCTCCGGGCGGCCAACCCGGAGCCGCGGAGCGAGCTCGCGCATCGCACGCCATTCGAGCTGCTCGTTGCAGTCGTGCTGTCCGCGCAAGCGACGGACAAAGGCGTGAACAAAGCGACCGAGCGACTGTTTCCGATCGCGAACACGCCGGCGGCGATGGTGAAGCTCGGCGTCGAGGGACTGATCCCGTACATCAGCTCGATCGGGCTCTTCAACACCAAGGCCAGGAACGTCGTCGCGCTGTCGCAGATCCTGCTCGACGAGCACGGCGGAGAAGTGCCGCGGGATCGCGAAGCACTGGAAAAGCTTCCGGGAGTCGGCCGCAAGACGGCGAACGTCGTCATGAACGTTGCATTCGGCCAGCCGACGATCGCGGTCGACACGCATATCTTCCGCGTGGCGAACCGCACGCGGCTCGCGCCGGGCGACAATCCGCTCGAAGTCGAGATGCGGCTCGTCAAGTTCACGCCCGAGGAATTCCGCCTGCACGCTCATCACTGGCTGATCCTGCACGGGCGTTACGTATGCATCGCCCGCGTGCCGCGCTGTCCGCAGTGCATCATCGCGGATCTCTGCGAATACACGGCCAAGACGCGCGCATTGCCGGGCATGCCCGCGACGCAGGCGTTGCCGCTGAAGCCTTCTCCTGCCTCGGGCACAGTGCGGCGCCGGACGCGCGCCGGCTGACTGCCTGCGAAGCGCAAGGGTTCCACGCGGATGTTCTCTCCCAGCCGGGACGAAGCGAGACGTTTCTTCATCGAGGCATGGCGCAAGTCTCGCGCCGGTGAGCCGCTGTCGGGGCTCGAGAAGACCGCGGCGCAGCTGATCGCGCTGCATCCCGAATATCACCGGATACTCGAAGCGCCGGATCGGCTCGTCGATCGCGACTATCGGCCCGAGGAAGGCGACATCAATCCCTTCCTGCACCTGTCGCTTCATCTTGCGGTTGCCGAGCAGCTTGCAATCGACCAGCCCGCCGGGATCGTCGCGCAGTACGCGCGCCTGCGGGCGGCGCGCGGCGAGCACGACGCACTGCATGCCATCCTCGAATGTCTCGGGGAAGTGATGTGGCAGGCGCAGCGGCTCGGCAGCGGGCCGGACGCCGCGCTCTATCTGTCGTGCCTCGAGGGACAGAAATGAAATGAGGCCGAAGAAGCCAGGAAAGCTATGCAGAGCTTGATCGCTCGGGCGGCTGCTCGCCGGGGATGACGGCGCGAAGCAGGAGGAAGCAAAAGGCCGGCGTCGTTTGCGAGGACCCTAAACGCACTCCGTCCGAATTCCGAGCGCTAAGCTAGAACTTCGGCGCGAGCACCGGCGGCTGAGATCCGTAATACGCGGCTACGTTCTCGATGTCCTTGGGCTGAAGCGCCGCCGCGAAGCCGGCCATGATCGGGTTCTTGCGCGCACCGGACTTGTAATCGCGCAACGCCTTCGCCAGGTAATCCGGGTGCTGTCCGCCGATCTTCGGATAGTCGGGCGTGGCACTGTTGCCATCGAGCCCGTGACATGCCTGACAAACCTCTTTGGCTTTCGCTTGCCCGGCCGCAATGTCCGCGGCACTTGCGGTGACCGGCAGCAGCGCGAACGCTGTCGACAGCAGGATTGCGCGCGCGATGATGATCATTTCCTCGACACCTGCACGTGGGCTCGCGAGTAATAGGCGGCAAGGTTCGCCATGTCCTCGTCGGTAAGGCTGCCGGCGATCGCGCGCATGGACGGATGGCTGCGGTCGCCGCTTCGATATTGCTTGAGAGCGGAGATCAGGTATGCCTCATGCTGGCCGCCGATCTTCGGCACGCGATACACCTCGGGATATGCAGTGCGCCAACCGACGATGCCGTGACAGCCTTCGCACAGTTGCGTCTTTTCGCGGCCTTTGACGGGATCGCCGCCGGCGGGAATCGTCGGCGTCGGCGCCGGTGCGGAAGCCGCCGCGGGCCCGCCGGCCGGGGGACCGCCCCCGGGCGCCTGCTGAGCGATGGCGGGGACCGACAACAGCAGGATGGAAGCGAGTGCGCAGATTCGGATCATCGACGAGTGCGTAAAGGGATCGAAAGGTTCACGCGGTTTGTACGCCGCGCAAAACTGTCAAGTTTAACGGGCTGCGCGTGAACGGGTCAAACGCAGCGGGGCGCAAAGTCAGACGGCCCATCAGCGCTGCAACTGGGGCAGCTTGTCCTTGACATCCTTCCATTCGTCCGCGTCGGGAGGTGCGGGCTTGCGCTCGATGATCGGCTTCCACAACTTGGCAAGCTCGGCGTTCAGCGCCTTGAATGGCTGCTGGTCTTCCGGGACGTCGTCTTCGGCGAAGATCGCCTCCACGGGACACTCGGCAACACAAAGCGTGCAATCGATGCATTCATCCGGATCGATCACGAGGAAATTCGGGCCCTCGCGAAAGCAGTCGACCGGACACACATCGACGCAGTCCGTGTATTTGCAGCGAATGCAGCTCTCGGTGACGACGTAGGTCATTTTGGGACAACGTGAAAGTAGCTGGAAGCAGCGATCAAGCGCCTTGAATTTTAACAGACCGGTCCCCATCGTCTGCGCTTGGCACGGCGTTTACTGCGGTAAACTGACCGCCTTCGCCGGCATCTCCCGGTTCCGTCCGGGTGCATTGCGCGATCGATTTCAGCGTGGGAAAGGACGTTCGATGAGCGAGATGATCAAGCACGTTTCCGATACGACGTTCGAAAAGGACGTGTTGCAGTCGCAGAACCCGGTCCTGGTCGATTTCTGGGCAGAATGGTGCGGCCCCTGCAAGATGTTCGCGCCCGTGCTTGACGAGGTGGCGAAGGCGTACGAAGGCAAGCTCACGGTTGCGAAGCTCGATATCGACGCCAACCCCGCCACGCCGGGCAAGTTCGGCATCCGCGGCATTCCGACCGTCATCCTGTACAAGGACGGGCAAGTGCACGCCCAGAAGGTGGGCGCGCTGACGAAATCGCAACTGACCGCCTTCCTCGACAGCCACCTGTAACGCCGTTTCTTGACAGTCGGCCCGAAACCGCCTTACCCTCGCTTGTAACTGACCGGCGCCTAACACCGCGCCGGTCCGCCGCGCAGATAAGCGCCGGCGCATATTCCGGGTGCCGCCCTCCCGTGTGGCGCCCCCCTCGATTCCCGGTTCTTCCACCCGGCTCAAACGGCCGTCCCCTGCCGTTCCCGCACGCGACATGCATCTCTCCGAACTCAAGACCAAGCACGTTTCCGAATTGCTCGACATCGCCAACTCGATGGAAATCGATGGCGCCAACAGGATGCGCAAGCATGACCTGATCTTCGCGCTGCTGAAGACGCAGGCGAAGAAAGGCGAAAGCATCTTCGGCGAGGGCGTGCTCGAAGTCCTTCCCGACGGCTTCGGCTTCCTCCGCTCGCCGGATACGAGCTATCTGGCCGGCACCGACGATATCTACATCTCGCCGTCGCAGATCCGCCGCTTCAACCTCCATACCGGCGACACGATCGAAGGCGAGATCCGCACGCCCAAGGATGGCGAGCGCTATTTCGCGCTGGTCAAGGTCGACAAGGTCAATGGCGAGGCCCCCGAGAACGCAAAGAACAAGATCCTCTTCGAGAATCTGACGCCCCTCTTCCCCGACGAACCGATGGTGCTCGAACGGGACATCAAGGCCGAGGAGAACATCACGGGGCGGATCATCGACATCGTGGCCCCGATCGGCAAGGGTCAGCGCGGATTGCTCGTCTCGTCCCCGAAGTCAGGGAAGACCGTGATGCTGCAGCACGTCGCGCACGCGATCACCGCCAATCACCCGGACGTCATCCTGATCGTGCTGCTGATCGACGAGCGGCCCGAGGAAGTCACGGAAATGCAGCGCACGGTCCGCGGTGAAGTCGTCGCGTCGACGTTCGACGAGCCCGCGACGCGTCACGTCCAGGTGGCGGAGATGGTGATCGAGAAGGCCAAGCGCCTCGTCGAGCACAAGAAGGACGTCGTCATCCTGCTCGATTCGATCACGCGCCTCGCGCGAGCCTACAACACCGTCGTGCCAGCGTCCGGCAAGGTGCTGACCGGCGGCGTCGACGCGAACGCGCTGCAGCGTCCGAAGCGATTCTTCGGCGCCGCGCGGAACATCGAGGAAGGGGGATCGCTGACCATCATCGCGACCGCGCTGATCGACACCGGATCGCGGATGGACGACGTGATCTACGAAGAATTCAAGGGCACGGGCAACATGGAAATCCACCTCGACCGCCGCATGGCCGAGAAGCGGATCTATCCGGCGATCAACGTCAATCGCTCGGGGACGCGCCGCGAAGAACTGCTGCTGAAGCCCGACATCCTCCAGAAAGTCTGGATCCTGCGCAAGCTGCTGTATCCGATGGATGAACTCGAGGCGATGGAATTCCTGCTGGACAAGGTGAAGGCGACGAAGAGCAACGCGGATTTCTTCGACAGCATGCGCCGCGGTTGACCTTTAGCGACTTCGGCGCGTTCGTCCGGACGACGCAGTTCGAAATCCGTTTTCTCCGCCTCCGGGGTCGGATCCCCACGCGCCGCGTGGGGCCCCTCCTCCGCCCTGCGGCGTCCTATTTCTTCGACAGCATGCGCCGCGGTTGACCTTTAGCGACTTCGGCGCGTTCGTCCGGACGACGCAGTTCGAAATCCGTTTTCTCCGCCTCCGGGGTCGGATCCCCACGCGCCGCGTGGGGCCCCTCCTCCGCCTGCGGCGTCCTGTTTCTTCGACAGCATGCGCCGGGCCCCGCAGCGGTGTCCTGTTTCCTCGATAGCACGCGCCCCGGCTGAACGATAATATGAAGAGCCCGGCCGGCCGCGCGGCGGGCACGCCGGCCCGGGGTACGCATACCCGCCACTGGAGGAAAGCAGATGGCTCGCAAATACATCGATTGCCGGCTCTTCCCGAGCGACACCAAGTGTTCGGTCGCGATCTCCGCCGACACCGTTGACGAGGTCGTCGACGCGGCTGCGCAGCACGCGGTGAGCGTGCACAAGCACGAGGACTCGCCGCAATTGCGGCAGCAGATCCGCGCAAGCGTCAAGGAAGGCACGCCGAATCCCTGATCGCCACGACGGCGTCGCGGATCCCGCCGGCCGTCCCTTCCCGGCCGGCGGCCCACGTTCCAGCCGTCCGCCGGACCGGCTATCCGAATCGGCGCTGCAAATCCATCGGCCGTAAGTCTGTTTGCCATGGAGTCCTTGCAAGACAAGCACTTAGCCGCGCTTGGAACTTCGCGGTCCAGCCTCAACCTTGTCTAGCACCGCCACCTCGCGGATAATCGCGGATTCCCCGGCCTCGGAGGCGCCAGCCAGGCGCACGAGTCCGCACCCGGCAAACGGAAGGCACCCATGAAAATCGACACCCATCCCAAGTACAGCGAAATTGCCGTGTCGTGCAGCTGCGGCAACACGTTCACGACGCGCTCGACGATCAACAAGCCGCTGCACGTCGAAGTCTGCTCGGCGTGTCATCCGTTCTACACCGGCAAGCAAAAGATCATGGACACCGCGGGCCGGGTGGAGAAGTTCCGCCAGCGTTACGGCACCAAGACGGCAACGCCGTCAGCCTGATCGCGGTCAGCGTTGAAACGCCCGGAAAGAGGCAGCTTCGGCTGCCTTTTTCGTTGCCGCAGGAGCCGCTGACGAAATCCTTCTCCGGCATGCGACCCCACCGGTCGTCCGCGGCCGAGCCGAAGGACGTCGCGGAGGATCCGTACCGCGTCTGGAAACAGCTCGGTCTGCTGCTTCTCGCTCTCGCGTGGATCGGCCTCGGACTCGCCGGCCACGATCCGTGGAAGTACGAGGACGCGACGATGTTCGGCGTGTCGTGGGAGATGAATCAGCGCGGGGACTACGTCCTCCCGCGTCTTGCCGGCGAGGTGTACCTGCGGCACCCGCCGCTCGTCCCGGTGCTCGCGGCGCTCACGCAACAGCTTCTCGCTCCTCCGCTCGAGCCGTTCAATGCCGCGCGGATCGCCGCCGGACTCCTGCTTGCCTTGACGCTGCTGTTCACCGCGCTCGCAACCGGCGAGCTGGCGGGTCCCACGGCGCGCTGGCTGCCCATCCTCATCCTGATCGGGTCCGTCGGCATGTGGGACCGCGGGCACGTCCTGTCCGGTCAGCTCGGCATGATGGCCGGGCTCGCCATGGCGCTCTACGGCCAGGCGCTCGCGCTGCGCCGCCCGATCGCGGGCGGTGCGGTACTTGGCGCGGGTGCCGCCTTCGCCTTCCTCTCCAACGGTTTCGCCGGACCGGTCTGGGTTGGCCTCACCGCCGTGATTCTCTTTGCGCTCGGTCCGCCCTTTCGAACGCGCAGCTACCTCTGGACCTTGGTCACCGCCGCGGTCCTTGCGGTCGCCCTTTGCGCCCCCTGGGTGATCGCCCTCTACGAACGCGACCCGGCGCTCGTCGATGTCTGGCTCGGCGCCGAATCGCCCGGTCAGTACATCGCGCTCTTCGGGGATCCGACCCAGGCGAACCCGCTCTATCACGCCCGCAACCTGCTGTGGTTTGCATGGCCCGCACTGCCGTTGATCCTGTGGACCCTGTGGACGCGCGGCCGCGGGTTCAACGGCGGCGTCGCGCGTCCCGCCGTGCAGATTCCGTCGGTGCTCGCGCTCCTCATCTACGTCAACCTCCTGCTGATGCCGGACCCGCGGCTGATCGACGCCCTGCCACTGCTCGTGCCCTGCGCCGTGCTTGCGTCGCTCGAGGTCGACTCGCTGCGCCGCGGCTTTTCGGCCGCGCTCGACTGGTTCGGCATCCTGACGTTCGGCCTGCTCGCGGTGCTTGTTTGGGGCATCTGGATCGACGCCCGTTTGCGCGGACTTTCGCCGACGATCGCCGCGCTGTTTCGCGACACCGAAAGCGGCTTCCAGCCGTCGTTCCACCTGGGCACCGTCATCGTCGCGACCTTTCTGACGCTGGTATGGATTGCGCTCGTCCGGCCGGCGCGGCGCAGCAACCGGCGCGCGCTGCTGAACTGGGCCGTGGGCGTCACGCTCGCCTGGGGACTCTACTCGACGATCTGGCTGCCCTATCTCGATTCCCGCCGCTCGTATCGACAGGTCATGGAAGACCTCGACGCGCATCTGCCCGCACAGGGCTGCGTCGCGAGCCGCAATCTCGGGGACCCGCAGCGCGCGCTGCTCCTCTACTTCACCGGCATCGCCACCGTTCGCGAGGAGACGCATGACATGGCGGACTGCCGGGCGCTGCTCGTGCAGTACGGCACGCTCGACGGACCGCCACCGAATCTCGACGGCTGGCGTATCGAGTGGCAGGGCGGACGACGCGGCGACGCAACCGAGCGCTTCGTGCTGTACCTGAAGGAAAGAATCTCGTGAAGGTCGAATTGAACGTTGTCAGCCGGACGAGCATGCTCGCGCCATGAAATTCATCGATGAAGCGCTGATCGAGGTGATCGCCGGCGACGGCGGCAACGGCGCAGCGTCGTTTCGGCGCGAGAAATACGTCCCGCGCGGCGGACCTGACGGAGGCGACGGCGGCCGCGGCGGCAGCATCTGGGCGGTCGCGGACCGGAACATCAACACGCTCGTCGACTATCGCTACGCGCGGATTCATCGCGCCAAGCGCGGCGAGAACGGTCGTGGCGCGGACAAGTACGGTCGCGGCGCGGAGGACATCGTGCTGCGCATGCCGGTCGGGACCGTCATCACGGACGAGGAAACCGGTGAAGTCATCGCCGACCTCGACCGCGACGAAGCCCGCGCCCTCGTCGCGCGCGGGGGCAAGGGTGGCCTCGGCAACCTGCACTTCAAATCGAGCACCAACCGGGCGCCGCGCCAGACGACCCCCGGTGAAAAGGGAGAGCAGCGCCGGCTGCGCCTCGAACTCAAGGTGCTTGCCGACGTCGGGCTGCTTGGCCTGCCGAACGCCGGCAAATCGACGCTGATCCGCGCAATCTCCGCTGCGCGGCCGAAGGTCGCGGATTATCCGTTCACGACACTCGCGCCGCAACTCGGTGTGGTGCGCGTCGACGAGGGGCGGAGCTTCGTCGTCGCCGATGTTCCCGGACTGATCGAGGGCGCGGCGGAAGGTGCGGGCCTTGGCCATCAGTTCCTGCGTCACCTGCAGCGGACGCGGCTGCTCCTGCATCTCGTCGACATCGCGCCGCCTGATCCCGACGCGGATCCGATCGCTGGCGCGCGCGCGATCGCCCGCGAACTCGCGAAGTACGACGCCGACCTCGCGCGGAAGCCGCGCTGGCTGGTGCTGAACAAGCTCGACATGGTGGCGGAGCACGAGCGCACGGCCCGCGTCAGGGCGTTCGCGAAGGCGCTGCGGTGGAAGGGACCGGTGTTCGGCATCTGCGCAATCGACGGCACCGGATGTCGCGAGTTGACGTTCGCAATCGCGGATTGGCTCGATCAACATCCCAGCGCCGTCACACCGCCGGCAACCGATGACACGCCGCTCGTGCTGTCGCCCGCCCCCCTGACGCCGCGTCGCAGCAGGCGCGACGCGAGCGAGGCGTGATGGGTGCATCGGACGCCTCGGCGTCGGCCGTCGCCAGAGCGTCCTGCCTGGTCGTCAAGGTCGGATCGAGCCTCGTGACCAACGAGGGCCGCGGTATCGACCACGACGCGGTCGCGCGGTGGGCAGCACAGATCGCGCAGCTCGTGCAAAGCGGGAAGTCGGTCATACTCGTGTCGTCGGGCGCAATCGCGGAAGGCATGCAACGCCTCGGGTGGACGGTCCGGCCGCGCGCGATCCACGCACTTCAGGCGGCAGCCGCGGTTGGACAGATGGGACTCGTCCAGGCTTACGAGACGGCGTTCGCGCGGTTCGGATTGCATACCGCGCAGGTCCTCCTGACCCATGAAGACCTTGCCGACCGCCGGCGGTATCTGAACGCGCGTACCACGCTCACGACCCTGCTCGGCTTGCGCGTGATCCCGGTGATCAACGAAAACGACACGGTGACGACGGACGAGATCCGCTTCGGCGACAACGACACGCTCGGAGCGCTCGTCACGAATCTCGTCGAAGCAGACGTTCTCGTGCTGCTGACCGATCAGCAAGGTCTCTACACGGCCGACCCGCGCATCGATCCGGCTGCGACGATCGTGCGCACGGCCGCCGCGGGCGATCCCGAGCTCGAGCGGATGGCCGGAGGCGCGGGCAGCGCAATCGGGCGCGGCGGCATGCTGACGAAAGTGCTCGCGGCGAAGCGCGCGGCCCGGTCGGGAGCGGCCACGATCATCGCGTGCGGCGGCGAGCCGGACGTGTTGTCGCGTCTCGCGGCGGGTGAGCCGCTCGGAACGACGCTGACGTCGGAACACACGTCCCTTGGCGCTCGCAAGCAGTGGCTCGCGGATCACGTGCGCGTCGCCGGTCGGCTCACGCTCGATGCAGGCGCGGTTCGCGCACTCACGCACGACGGCAAGAGCCTGCTGCCGATCGGTGTCGTGGCAGTGACGGGTGCTTTCGGACGCGGCGAAGTCGTCGGCTGCTACGCGCCGGACGGGCGGGAAGTTGCGCGCGGGCTCGTGAATTACGGCGCGCAGGAAGCGGCGCGCATCATGCGGCGCCCCTCGTCCGAAATCGAATCGGTGCTCGGCTATGTCGACGAGCCCGAGCTCATCCATCGGGACAATCTGGTGCTGCTGAAGTAGCGCCTCTGCGACCGCCGCGTAAACGACGCCCCGGCGGGGCGAGCTTCGAACGAACAGCGCGGGCGACCTCGCCGGGGCGGGGTTCGAGCCAGCAGCGCGCACCGCATCGTTCGATGGACCCGCGTTTGCGTTGCGCGCTCGCAGGCCGATTTGATCGTGCGTTCGACAGGCGCGGCGGCCTCCCCTACACTTCGTCGCGCGCCAAACTTAACCAGAAATCGCGCGCCGCCACATTCGGCATCGTCTTCACGGGAGTGACACGGATGAATCTGGTCGACCGCATCAAGGGGATCGTCGTCGAGCCGCGGAACGAATGGCCGAAGATCGCGGTCGAGCCCGCGACGGTCCAGAGTCTCTATACGGGGTGGATCATGATCCTCGCCGCCGTCGGCCCCATCGCCGTGCTGCTCACGATGCATTCGGTGCAGTTCGCGATCGCACAGTATCTGCTCGCGCTCATCATCACCTTCGTCCTCGCGCTCATCGTCGATGCGCTCGCGCCTTCGTTCGGCGGCACCAAGGATTTCGTCGCCTCGCTCAAGCTCACCGCGTACAGCTATACGATTGCGTGGCTATCGGGCATCTTCCTGCTGCTCGGCATGCTCGGGAGCGTCATCACACTGCTCGCGACGGTGTACGCGTTCTACACGTTCTTTCTCGGCGCCCCCGTCATGAAGAAGGCGTCGCCCGAGAAGGCCGTCCCTTTCACGCTGCTCGTCGTGCTCTGCGGAATCGTCCTCTCGCTGCTGTCGGGGCTCGTGTTCAGCGGCATGATGATGGCGCCGCGCGCCAGCGCCGGCATGGGGCTGATGATGCGTTGAGGGGCGGCTTCGCCCTCACGCAAGAGACGTCGGGGAATTCGCGCACGAAGGCACATCCCCCGCCTTCACCTCAGGTACGAGATGTCGCGGAATTCCCGCACGAAGGCGGCACCCCACGCGTTCGCGCCAGGTACGAGACGGTGCGGGATTCGCGGACGAAGGCGCATCCCGCGCCTTCACCTCACGTACGAGACGTCGCGGGATTCGCGTACGACGGCGGCATCTCGGGGTGTGCCCAGCCGTAAAGCCGCTCGCGTCGCGTTTGTGGACGCGCATGCAAGTACCGCTCGAGCTCCATCAGCGCGCGCCGATAGACCTCGCGCTTGAAGTCGATGACGGTTTCGAGCGGGATCCAGTAGTCGTGCCAGCGCCACGCATCGAATTCCGGATGCTCGGTTGCGCGCAGGCAGACGTCGGAATCGCGGCCGGTGAGCCGCAGCAGATACCAGATCTGCTTCTGGCCGCGGTAACTTCCGCGCCATTCACGCTTGATCCAGTGCTGCGGCACTTCGTAACGCAGCCAGTCGCGCGTGCGGCCGAGAATCCTGACGTGTTGCGGCTTAAGGCCGACTTCCTCGCGCAGTTCCCGGTACATCGCCTGCTCGGGCGCCTCGCCGGGGTTCATGCCACCTTGCGGAAACTGCCAGGAATGCTCGCGGATCCTTTTGCCCCAGAAAACCAGGTTCCTGCCGTTGACGATAACGATGGCGACGTTCGGGCGGTAGCCGTCACGGTCGAGCATCGCGTCACCCCGATGCAAAATTAATTGCTTCTATTGTTGCACAGTGCGACGGGTGTTGCCTAGCGACGACAAAGGCGGAAGCGCGAAGACGACGATCTGCTCATCGCGATACGCGGGACGGCCGAACCTGGCTTCGATCAGCGGCATGCAGGCGGTCACGTCCGGCCACGCGGCTCCCGGATCGGCCGCGACGTTATGCGGTTTCATGTGCACGACAAGGAACTCTGCGCCTTCGGTCTCTCCCCGCAACACCGCCGAGAGATGAACGAGTTCGCGCATCTTCATTCCGGCCTGTTCCGGATATTGGCCGAAGTCGTATGCGCCACATACCGGCGTCACGAGGCCGATCCTGATCAGCTGGTGGTGAACAGACTGATAAAGCGACTGAGCATTGAAATGGGATTCGGGTCGCCAAGGTGTCTCGATCAGCGTGACGCTGCCGGGCGGCCTTCTCGCCAGGTCAACATAGAACGACGGGAGCGGATCCTTCGGGACGAGTTGGACGTAAGGGTTATGGGCGGGATCGTAGTCGAACTGATAGCGCAGATGACCCCAGAACTGGTTGGGAAAGCGCCATTCGGACGGGATCGGGCCAGCCGCGAGCAGGCCGGTCGCCAGCATCGCTGCGGCGACCGCGGACCGCGCGGGCCGCCGTACATATCCGAGGGCGATCAGCGCGCCCTCGGCCGCGAGCAGCAGCACGAACGGCAGCGCGGGAATGAGGTAGCGCGCCAGCACGAGCGGATGGGATATCCACGCGGCGCCGGTCGATGCGACGACAAGGGTCGGCGCGCCGACCACCGTCGCCACGTACCACCCCAGTTCCCGGTCTTGCCGAACGAGCCGCCTGAATCCGCAGGCGACCGCTACCCAGAACAACACGCCGACGATCGCTGAACCGGTTCCCGCGAGCATCAGCGCGGTGCGATAGAGGCTTTCAACCGTGACGCTGTCGCGAGCCGCCTTTTGACTGAATTCCTCCCAGTCGTTCACGAGCGGGGGCAGCAACGCGAGCGCAAGCGGCGCAGCGGTCGCGACGCCGAGCCATGCGAGGCGCATCCAATCCGCCCGAGCGAAGGGACGCATCGCACGCACCCCGTAAAACAAAAACGGCACAAGCGTGAACGGCAGCGTGATCGCGTGCAGCCATGCGGCGAGCACGGTCGCTGCGACGTAGATCCATCCGTCGCTTCTGCGCTGCGTGCGCCACCAGCGATGGAATGCGACGACCGCGACGAACGTGAGAAGGCTCGTCAGCGCGTAGGGCCGCGCGACCTTGCTGTGGTAGACCAGCAGCGGCGAAATCGCCATGAGCGCGGTCCACACGGCGCGCGATGGCAGCAGGACCCAGCGCGCGATGAGCCGCGGTCCGATCAGCAGCAACCCGATGCCTGCCAGCAGCGACGGCAGATGCATGGCCCATTCGGACAAGCCGATCGTCCGATGAAGCCATTGGTAATACAGCGTGAGCGGAATGCTGTAATCCGCGTAGCCGAGGTGCGTCAGGATGTCGAGCGGGCCCGCGCGCAGCAGCTTGTGGACCGCGTGCCATTCGTCGTCGATCAGCACCTGGATGTCGATCTGCCACGCGCGAAGCGCAGCGCCGATGACGAATGCGGCGAGCAGCAGCGCGTTCCAAATCCTGGTCTGGAACGTCACGGGCTGCGCGAATGGATCGCCGCGTGCCGCGACTGCCGAGGGATCGGAGACGACGCGCGCGCGCGTCATCCGGCAGCAGCAGGCGCGGCCGGCAGGTCGCCTGCGGCGGGCAGCCGAAATTCGGCGGCATCCGAGAAGATTTGGGGCTTGGCAATGCCCAAGCGCCAGAGCGCGTATTGCATGCTGACCTTGAGCACGCCGAAGCCATAGACCACCGAGCGACGGAAGTCGATCTCACTCGCGTCCTCGAAGTACTTCGTCGGGCACGAGATCTCGCCGATGCGCATGCGGAACGCGTGCGCCTGGACGAGCATCTGGTTGTCGAAGATGAAGTCCTGCGAATTCGCGAGCAGCGGCAGGGCCGTGAGCACCCGGCGCGAAAAGGCGCGGTAGCCGGAATGAAACTCGGACAGCTTCATGCCGACCAGCAGGTTCTGCGTGGCGGTGAGAACGCGGTTCGACACGTACTTGTAGAGCGGCATGCCGCCGCGAAGCGCCGTGTTGCCCAGAATGCGGGAGCCGATGACCACGTCGTACACGCCCGAAGCGATCATCGCCGCCATCGGCGTGATGAGCCGCGGCTCGTACTGGTAATCCGGATGCAGCATCACGACGATGTCCGCGCCCGCCGCCAGCGCCGCCCGATAGCACGTCTTCTGGTTCGCTCCATATCCGAGGTTACGCGCGTGACGATGCGCCGTGATGCCAAGCTCCCGCGCAACGGCAAGCGTGGCATCGTCGCTTCCGTCGTCGACGAGCAGCACGGTATCGACGATGTCGTGCGGGATCGCCGCGTAGCACTGCGCGAGCGTCTTTTCCGCGCGATACGCGGGCATGACGACGGCGATGCGGTGACCGTGCAGCACGAGGGAGTCGTCGCAGATGCTTGGCTGAAGGCGTGCCGATGATACAAGACGCGCTCGTATTTTCTCCCCGTCGCAGCCGTGCCCCTGCTATGACGGTCCTTCTGCCGGCGGCGCGTCCGCTTCCTTCAACGCATGAACCTCCAGCATCTGCACACGGCCGCGCAGGCGCAGCTTCCCGAGCGAAACGGACTCGAGCCCGCTTCCGGCGATGCGCTCGGCAGTCGTCGGACCGAGCAGGATTGCCATGTCGTGCGCGCGCGTCTCGCTTTCGAGTCGCGCGGCGATGTTCACCGGGTCCCCTATTGCCGAGTAGTCGAAGCGATGGTCCGATCCGAAATTGCCCACCGTGCAAAGGCCCGTGTTGATGCCGATGCCCGCGTCGAGTCGCGGCAGCACCTCGCCATCCGCGGCGGTGATCGTCAGCGGATGCATATCGCGCAGACGCGCGCGAATTTGCAGCGCCGCGCGGCACGCGAGCATCGCATGCTGCGGCTGCTCGACCGGCGCGTTCCAGAAAGCCATGACCGCATCGCCCACGTATTTGTCGACCGTCCCCCCGTGGTCAAGGATCGCGTCGGTCGCCGTTTGCAGGAAACCGTTGACCACGCGCGTAAGCGTCGCCGGATCCAGGCGTTCGGAGAGCGCCGTGAAGCCGCGCAGGTCGCAGAACAGGATCGTAAGTTCGCGGAGCTCGCCACCGAGCCGTGGCGGCGACGCACTGGCAACGAGGCGCTCGACCATCGAGGGGGCCAGGTAACGCTGGAACATCCGTCGCACGTGGCGGCGCTCCCTGTCGAGCAGTGCATAGCGAAAGACCGAGAGTCCGATGAACGTCACCACGACCGCGATCACCGGCAACGCGGCGGCTTGCCAGATGCCGAAGCGGGCGAGCACCACCTGCGCGGAGACTCCGAACGCCGCGACGATCGCGAGGGCCAGAAGCGACGCGTAGGCGAGCGGCAGCCGGGAGACGCCGAGGCCAAGCAGCACGGCCGCACCGAGCATCGATGCCGATTCGATCATCGTGGATGGGACCGGCCGATTCACGTGTCGCTCGTGCACGATCGAATCCACCACGGTGGCAAGACGCTCGACGCCGGGCATGACCGCAGTGAACGGCGTCTCGAACGTGTCGCGCGTGCCGAGCGCATTGGACCCGATCAGCACGATGCGATCGCGGAAAGTGGATTCAGGGACCGTTCGTGCAAGCACATCCGAGAAGCGATACGTGGGGAACGCCGGCGATGGCCCCAGGTAATCGACGATCAGGCGCATCGATGGATCCGTCGGCACGCTCACTGCACCCAGCACCACGCGCTGTCCGAGCTCGACCCGCGCTTCGTGCCAGGGAACGCGCAGGTATTGTTGCGCGAGCCGGATCGCCATCGAAGGGTAATAATCGAGGTCGAACTCGAGCACCGGATAATCGTAGCGTGCGGCGCCGTCGACGTCGTACGCGACCAGGATGTGGCCAAGCACCGCGGTCTCGGCGAGCTCGCGGGTGGGCATGACGACGTTCGTCGGCTGCAGCGTCAGCGGCCGAAAGTCGTTGCCTCGCGTGAGATGCGCATACGCGATCGGTTCGACAGCCGGCTTGGCTTGGTCGCTCGTGCCCGCGAAGCGGAACGCATAAGGCAGCACGACATTTCCGGCTTCGCGAATCGCATTGGCGAGCAGCGCGTCTCCGCCTGTCGTCGCACTGTCCGCGACGGGGGCGTGCGTCGTGTCGGGATCGGCGAACAGGATGTCGATGCCGATGGTCCTGGCACCCGCGCCATGCAACAGTGTGACGACGTCGGCGAGGCTCGCGCGTGGAACCGGCCACCGGCCGAGCGTTGCGATCGTCGCGTCGTCGATCATGACGATGACGGTCTCCGGCCCTGCGGCGCGCGCGCCCCGCACGCGCATCTGCATGTCGAGCGCACCAAGCTCAAGCCGTCGCAGCGCCGGCACGTCGAGCGCGACGATGTGTCCGACGACGAAGGCGACCATGATCGCGACAGCGAGCGCGCAGAGCTTCGCGTCACGCGACATTCGTGGAGCGACGAGTGTGGAATCAGCCGCCATGCCGCGAACTCGGGTGCCCCCCGGAATGGGACGGGAAGCGAGGCGCGCCGCGCAACCTACGTCGCGGGACACCGGCCACGGCGTTACGGCGCGACCACGCTGCTAATCGAAGGTCGCCCGCGCGAGAACGTCCGCGAAACGACGCGCGCCCCATGTAACCGGCGGTGTGGGGGGCGATCCGCGTCGCACGTCGGTACCCTCGCCCGCGGATTGCAGGACGACGCGTGCCTCCGGATGGTCACGCGCGGACACGGCAACCGCGCCGCTCATGAGCGCGACCGCCGTCTGTTCGGGTGTCGCCTCCATGAGCCATTCCGTCCCGCGCACCGCGGCGACGGCCGTCTCGGACTCGACTTCGAAGTTGCCGTCGGGCGCGACCCTCGCAACGAGGAGACGCAGTGCGCCGGAGACGAGTGCCAGCCGGGCCTTCACTTTGCCTGCCTGATGCTCATATCGGCGAATCCACACGCGTGCGTGCTCGCCGACGGAAATGACGGAACCGTCGTCGAGCGCGATCCTGGCTTTACCCTGATCCGAGACGATCGCATCGCCCGAGCGTATCGGCGCATTCGCGCGCAACGGCTGGAGCGAGCCGTCGGATTCGACGAAGACGGCGCCGCGCACCGCAACCACCGAGCCTACGACTGCATCCTCGGCAAGCGCGCACCCGCTCGCGAACAGCGCGAGCGCAAAACACCATGCCCCGGGGATGTTCGATGCATGCATCCGTGCCGACCTCTTCACTCGATTATAAGAGGCGGACATCGAGCAGCGGCGCCGGATTCACGCCTTCGCGGGAACGTTCACCGGAACACCCACCAGCGGTAGACCAGGTAATTGACGAACGTCAGCAGGATCGTCGTCAGGACTTGCGCCGGCCAGACGGCGAGCCCTCCATGCGTCAGTCCCGCGAGCAGCGCCGTGTTCGCGGCGAGCTGCGAGGCGATGGCGACGATGAAGCGCGCACCTGCGCCATGCACGCTGCGCGTCGGCGAGAAAACATGCGCGTACGACAACGCGAAGCGGGTCAGCGCGCCCGCTACGAAGCCCGCGGCGCTCGCCGGAACCGGTGCCACGCCGAGCCGCATCAACCCGTACATGAGCGCGTAATGCGCCGCCACGGCGGCGAATCCTGTCACGACATGCAACGAAAAGCTGTGGATCCAGTGCCGGAGGCCACCGCCTGAAGGACGACGCAGCACGCGCTGGACGATTCCTGACGGCAACTGACGGGAAAAAGGAGGGATGTCCTGGCTCAAGGCACGACAGCCGTCGAAACGCGCACGTGTGTTTCGAATCATACAAAACGGACGGAACCGACTGACGACCGTGCGGAAGGATCGCACGGCATTCGGCGTTCGGCCCAGCGATCGCTGATCTGCGAAGCGTGCGAACATCACTCGGTAACAACAAAACGGCGCGGACGAAGCCGCGCCGTTCTTCCTGCAGCGAAGCTATCTAGCCGTGATGCCGGTCGTGATCCCGGTTTGCATCCCGATCATACCGGTCGCGTCCCGCATGGTTGTGGTCCCAATGTCCGCGCTCCATATGCCAGCGCCCGTGGTCTTCGACCCAGCGATGGGGAACCCACGCCGCTCCGTGCTGGGCGCGAACCCGATGACCGCTCACCCAGTGATAACGGTGTCCATTCCAGTCCCAGTAGCCCGGTACCCACACGTATCCGGAAGGAACGACCGGCACGACCTCGTACCGCGGCGCGGGCGGCGCAACGCGCACATACACATCGGCGAGAGCCGGCATCGATGCAGCGATCGATCCGGATGCGAGGCACAGCGCAATCAAGCTCTTTCGTACGTTCATCGTTCGATTCCCTTTGGTCCACGGAAACACGGCCAAGCTTCCCACGACGCGTGAGGCGAGTGCATCGGCGGCGGGCGCAAGACGATGTAGGATTCCGGGAGCCGGTCGGTAGGTCCAGACCCTTGCCAGGTTTTGATCGAGGACCGGATCTGCGGCGGCATCTGCGCACGCGCTGTGTGCGGCGCCGCACCACCGCCGCGAACCCGGGCGATCATTGATTAGTCTTAATGGATGACGCGAGGCACCGCGTCCGCGGGAATACTTTCGTGAACCGCGCAGTTGACACCCTATCGATACAACGCCTGGAGATCGCCATGCGCCTCGTTGCCGCCCTCGCCGTAATCTTCTCCATTAGCGGCTGTGCCACCCAAGCGGAGCGCGCGGCGGCTGTTCAGCGCGATGTCGACGACATGGTCGCCGTGTACGGGCCGGGTTGCGAGAAGCTCGGTTACAAGTCGGACACCGACCCGTGGCGCGAGTGCGTGCTGCGTCTTGCAACGACGGATCGCCTGGACAGAAACGACCTGACCACGACCCATTGCTTCGGCAGCCACAATTTCGTGCACTGCAGCGGCTTCTGACGCTCGGCAAGCGAGACACGCATGCAGCTGACTCCGGAGCTCGGTTTGGCGAAGGCGAGCGACGCCGGGCACCTCGCCGTGCTCGCGCGCGATCTCGTCGAGGCCGGCCTCGGCTGGGCCTACCGGCCGGATCGCATCGCGGCGCTCATCCGCGATCGCGAGATCATCACGATCGTCGCGCGCGGCGCAAGAAAACCCTTGGGCTTCGCCATCATGCGCTTCGGCGACGAGCGCGCGCACCTGATCCTCCTCGCCGTCGAGCCCGCCCATCAGCGGCGCGGCGTCGGTCGCAAGTTGCTCGAATGGCTGGTTGAATCGGCGCTTGTCGCGGGGATGAGTTCCATCCACGTCGAGCTTCGCGCCTCGAACGCCCCTGCGTACGCGTTCTATCGGTCGCTCGGGTTTGTGGAAACCATTCGCGTCCCCGGCTATTACCAAGGCCGCGAGACGGCGCTCCGGATGCTGCGGATGCTGCGCACGTGAGGCGGCGAGGCACTTGTTGCGATCGATGACCGCGCAGCTCTTCATGAATGAAGCAGTCGTATAGCGACCGCGAGCCTCCGCGCGCCGACGTCGACGCGCTGCCGGGAGCGACCGTCCTCGAATTCGGAAGCGCCTGGTGCGGGATCTGCCGCGCTGCGCAGCCTGCGATCGAGAGCGCGCTCGAGCAGCGCCCCGGCGTGCGTCATCTGAAGATCCAGGACGGGCCGGGACGCCCGCTCGGGCGATCGTTCGGCATCAAGCTCTGGCCAACGCTCGTGTTCCTCCGGGATGGTGTCGAAGTCGCACGTCTTGTGCGCCCGCGCGAGCCGCGCGCAATCGAGCAGGCGCTGGCCACGCTCGTCGGGGCTTGACGCCAGGTTCACGAAGCTTCGAGGGGCGGCGCCTCACCGCGCAACGACCCGAGTCCAATCGGAAGCAGGAGGCCGCATCCCGGCATCGAACGAGCGTGCGGTACGCGTCGCTTCAATTTTTTTTCAGATCCTTGTCGATCCGCCTGACGCTCGCTCGTCGTGGTGAAGGGCGGGCAGAATCGGTGTTGCGCCCCGGCTCGAAATTTCACATACGGAGATCGATGCGATGCGATTCATGGTCATGGTGAAGGCAACGAAGAACAGCGAAGCAGGCCTCCTGCCCAAGGAGGAGCTGCTGGCCGAGATGGGCCGGTTCAACGAGGAACTCGTCAAGGCGGGCGTGATGCTCGCGGGAGAGGGGCTGCATCCGAGCAGCAAAGGGGCTCGCGTGAAGTTTTCCCAAGGCAAGCGCACCGTCATCGACGGTCCGTTCGCGGAGACCAAGGAACTCGTGGCGGGATTCTGGTTGTGGCAGTGCAAGTCGATGGATGAGGCCATCGAGTGGGTCAGGCGATGCCCCGATCCGATGCCCGGCGAAGAGTGCGAGATCGAAATTCGTCAGATATTCGAGGCGGAGGATTTCGGCGCGGAGTTCACGCCCGAGCTGCGCGCGCAGGAAGAGCGTTTGCGCGCCGAATCGGCGAAGCTCGCCAAGGGACGCTGACACCGCGTACAACGTGCGGCCGTTGCGCGCGGCCGCACGCTTGCATGGCGAAGCACCGCTTGCGGGCGCTGCGCGAAGATGGTGTCATGGGTGCGCCATGCCGTCCCATGACATTCATCGCGCAATCGAAGCGGTCTGGCGCATCGAATCGGCGAAGATCATCGGGGGCGTTGCCCGGCTCGTGCGCGACGTCGGCCTCGCCGAAGAGCTCGCGCAGGATACGCTGCTGACCGCGCTCGAGCGCTGGCCGGCAACGGGCGTCCCGGACAACCCGGGCGCGTGGCTGATGGCCGCGGCGAAGAATCGCGCGCTCGACCACTTTCGCCGCGTGAAGCTCCTCGACCGCAAGCACGAGGAGTTGGCGCACGAGCTCGAGCTCGCGCAGCAGATGCAGGATTTCGACGCCGACGCCGCCATCGACGACGGCATCGGCGACGATCTGCTGCGCCTGATGTTCGTCGCGTGCCACCCGTTGGTGTCGACGGAGGCGCGCGTTGCATTGACGCTGCGTCTCGTCGGAGGACTGACGACCGACGAGATCGCGCGCGCATTCGTCGTGCCGGAGCCGACGATCGCCCAGCGCATCGTCCGGGCGAAGCGGACGCTTGCCGACTCCGGCGTGCCGTTCGAAGTGCCGCGCGCGTACGAGCTGCAACCGCGGCTCGCCTCGGTGCTCGAGGTGATCTACCTGATCTTCAACGAAGGCTACTCGGCGAGTGCAGGCGACGACCTGACCCGCCCCGCGCTTTGCGAAGACGCGCTGCGCCTCGGCCGCGTGCTTGCCGAGCTCGCTCCCGGTGAGCCGGAGGTGCATGGTCTCGTCGCGTTGATGGAGCTCCATGCGTCTCGCCTGCGGGCACGCACCGATGCCGCCGGCAATGCGGTCCTGCTGCTCGATCAGAACCGGGCCCGCTGGGATCACGTTCTGGTCAATCGCGGTCTCGCCGCCCTCGATCGCGCAAAGCGTCTCGGCGGGACGGCCGGACCGTATCTGCTGCAAGCGGAAATCGCGGCATGTCACGCCCGCGTGCAGGAGGCAACGAATACCGACTGGGTGCGCATCGCTGCCCTGTACACGCGGCTTCTGCAGATCGCCCCGTCGCCGATCGTCGAATTGAATCGTGCGGTTGCGATCGGCATGGCTTTCGGCCCGGCAGCCGGCCTCGAGCTTGCCGACTCGCTGCTGTCCGAGCCGTCGCTTCGGGCCTATCACCTTCTTTCGAGCGTGCGCGCCGACCTGCTCTTCAAGCTGGCGCGGTTCGACGAAGCGCGCGCCGAGTTCGAGCGTGCCGCCGGGCTGACACGCAATGCGCGGGAGCGCCAGCAACTGCTCGAACGCGCGGCCCTCAGCGCGCAAAGCGCCGCGGACAATCGATGACGCTTCACGAAGCTTCGTTGCTGAGGCAGGAAATCGCCATCGCGCCCGGAGTGCGCGTGATCCTCGTCGACTCGATCACCCAGGTGAGCGCCGCGGACGCAGGCGCCATCGTCGTCGCCGCGTCGCATGGCGGTCGCAGCTCGGCTGAGTTCGCCGTGACCGTCCCGCTTGCCGCGATCTTCTTCAACGACGCAGGCGTGGGCAAGGACAACGCGGGCATCGCAGCGCTCGATGCATTGCAGGAAAAGGGCATCCCCGCCGCCACCGTCGCCCATACGAGCGCGAGGATCGGTGACGCCCTCGACATGTGGCGGCACGGGGTGCTGTCGCACGTGAATGCGGAAGCGGCGCGAAGAGGCTACGAGCGGGGAGCGCGGCTGGCGGATGCCGTCATCGCGTGCGCGGCACATTTCAGGGAGTGACCGCTGGGGCGGCGAAGCGACCCTCGGCGTCATATCTCAGGGACTCCGCTGGAGCGGCGAAGCGCGCCTCGCGCAGCGTGCGCGGCAACCAGGCGAGTGACCGCTGCTGCAACCGCGCGCCCTTGAGCAGCGTGCGCGCACACGCTACCGAGTGACCTCGCTGCACCGCGCGCGGTCCGCATCGGGTGGCGAGACTGCCGCGACGTCGGCCCGAACGCGCGGGCCCGAGCAGCCGCGCCTTCGCAGCCGCGCAGGCATCGGGAACCTACTTCGACAGGAATGCCCGGATCACCTCGCCCTGCTTCGCAACGTTCAGCACACCGTCGAGGTGACCGCCGTCGCCCTCGATGATCGCGACCTCCGCGCTTCCACCCTGCGCCTTGTACCGCTCGGCTGCGCGCATCGACAATTCCGGTGGAAAGATGAGGTCGCTCTCGGCGGGGATGAAGAGAATCCTCGCCTTGATCTTCTTCACGTCGTCACCCAGGTTGTACAGCTGATTCGCCTTGGCGGTGTAGATGAGTGAATTGGCATCGACCGAAGCGGCCCGCCCGGCGCCGGCCTTGTTCAGCGTATCCTCGATCGAGAACAGGTTCGTCACCTCCGCACCAGGATTCCTGGCGGCATCGGCCCATCTTTCCAGCACAGTGGGATCCGAAGCTTGGAATTCACGTGACTTGAAGTCGCGGC